>Ga0105147_100016_pt1 | contig 37178 bp, 65 predicted proteins | sample RS_189metaG_FD_91501 | JGI IMG/M metagenome (GOLD analysis project Ga0105147, IMG submission 91501) | Switchgrass associated microbial communities from Austin, Texas, USA, to study host-microbe interactions - RS_189 metaG | ecosystem: Host-associated > Plants > Roots > Rhizosphere | place: USA... | reverse complement strand
GAACAGGTCAAGGCCAAGGAACTACAGGGCTGGAACATCGAGAAAATGTCAGCGCTGGGCTGGGAAGCATACATGCGGCAACGGCTCATAGGGCTCGTTGAGAACTTCTTGTTCGCCGCTGGGAAGCACCCAACCTACCAAGAGGCATACGATAGATCGCGCGCCCAAACCGCACCCCACCCCCAACAATAGGCACAACTCCTATGGATGAGACAGGTTGGCAGGATATCAGCACGGCACCCAAGGACGGCAATCCGCTACTCGCCATCTCAACGGGCACGGAATACCCACCGATGCATGCAATCGTCGCGTGGGGGTGTCTGACGCACATGTTCTCATCTGCCCATCAATGCACGCGGCACCCTAGCAGTGATTGCCGGTTCGAGTGGCTCGGGGAACGCGCCGCACGGTATGGTGTGCCATTTACTCACTGGCTCCCCCTCCCATCTCCCCCATCTCAGGAGGGGACGACATGAGCGAGACGTTTGGCGAGATAACCGTTGTGCCGCGCGACCCGACAGAAGTTGAGTGGCTGCGGGCTCTGACAGCGGTTTTGGAAAGTGAGCTTGGGAAGCTGGATAAGTCGGACCTCACGCGGGAACTGTTAGCGATGCGCCGCCCCAAATACATGGTCCAAGCCGCTAAGAAATCAGACCACAAAACAGGAGATTAGTCAACACAATCAAGCATTTGAAGGGGGGAACCTTCAACCTAGGGCATACGACATGACGGGGCGAAAGAAGCGAGACGTGAACAAGCGCGAACCCAACGGGCGCGCATCACGGCGCAAGAAAGACGTAATGGAGCAATTCCTTGCCGATCTGGACAAGGACACACGGGAAACGCAGGGCGTAGCTCTCACAGCGCGGCATAGAATATTCGGGGTAGACCCAAAGCACAGCCGCGACCAGAAAGCAGGCTCAGCCGCAGGCCGCTATTGCCTACAGGGCCTCATCACACAGGCTCAGTACGATGCCGCGATGATGTTCCTCGAAAGCCACCAGCGGAACCTACGCGCAATCGACGCGCCTCCCCAGCCTGGAGCCGTAGACCTCAACGCCACCCGTGGCCGTCCGGTCTTCCTCGAAAACCCCGACCAGCTCCGCAAATGGCGCTCAGCCCACAAAGCAGCAATGGACGCCATACAGGCCAAGCAGAACGAAATCCGCCTCATGGGCAACCTCTACGGTGCCGTCTACACCATCCTGATCCGCGACGTTCAGGTAGAGCATTTGCTGGGCGACTTCAGGACGGCAATGAACGCACTGATCCGGCACTATGGGCTTGATGGACGGAGGGCAGCGGCGTGAGCAACACAACGTGGCACTTCATCCGGGGCGGGGTCGTATTTGGTCATCCGAAGAGCGATGTCGGCGGCGTCTACGTGAACCAAATCGTCCCAATTCGCCCCGCTCGGTTGTGGGAAACGGTTCTGTGGATTCTGCTGCGCAAGCCGCCCGCTTGACAAATCAGGCGAAGCACCTCAGTCATTCATTTGAAGCTGCCATAGCAGCCACTGATTTGCCCCGGCCATGTGTCGGGGCTTTCGTTTATGCGACCAAGCCTTGAGCAGTCGCGAGGAAACCCCAACATGCCAGCAGGACGCCCCAGCGCGTATGACGCGGCCTATTGCGAGCAGGTTGTTGACCTTGGCAAGCAGGGCAAGAGCAAGGCTCAGATGGCCGCTGCCTTCGATGTTTCACGGCAAACAATCGACAACTGGGCGGCTGCTCACGAGGAATTTCTAGAAGCGCTATCGCGCGCCGAAGCTCACGCTCAAGCCTATTGGGAAGACAAGGGCGAAACCAACATCGCTGTCCCCGGCTTCAACGCTGCCATCTGGAAGAAGACGATGGAGGCGAGGTTCCGCGACGACTACACGGAACGGCGCGAAGTGAACCAAACGGTTCGCATCGAGGACCTGATTGAACAGCTCCCTCCAGACCCTGCGTAGGCTAAGGGACGACTATTCGTTCTACGCCCCGAGGTGCCTGAAGATCAGAGCGAAAGACGGCCAGATCGTGCCGTTCACGCTCAACCATGCCCAGGAGTACCTTCACGGTCGCCTGGAGGCTCAGAGAGAGCGGACAGGCAAGGTCAGGGCGCTTGTGCTCAAGGGCCGACAGCAGGGCATCAGCACCTATCTGGGCGGGCGTTTCTACCATCGGGCGACTTTCCGCAAAGGCATTCGGGTTTTTATCCTCACGCACGAGCAGGACGCGACAAACAACCTGTTCGGCATGGTGGACAGATACCACCAGCACAATCCGCTGAAGCCCAGCACGAGCGCGGCAAACGCCAAGGAACTGTTCTTCGACGTACTCGAAAGCGGCTACGCGGTCGGCACGGCTGGCGCGAAGGCGGTTGGCCGGTCGCAGACAGTGCAGATGTTCCACGGCTCAGAGGTTGCCTTCTGGCCGAACGCCTCAACCCACTTCGCAGGCGTGGTTCAGGCCATTCCTGACTTGCCGGGGACAGAGATTGTCCTTGAGAGCACTGCAAACGGTGTTGGCGGTGAGTTTCACGAGCGCTGGCAACAGGCAGAGCAGGGGATAGGCGATTACGAAGCCATCTTCATCCCGTGGTTCTGGTCGCCTGAATATGCGCGCCCGGTTCCGCAGGGTTTTGTGCTCGATGATGAAGAGACCGAATATCAGCAGGCGCATGGCATCAGCCTTGAGCAGATGGTGTGGCGCCGCAACAAGGTCGCGGAACTGAAAGACCCGCTCTTGTTCAAGCAGGAATACCCGGCCACAGCGGCTGAAGCATTCCAGAACACGGGACACGACAGCTTCATCAAGCCTGAGGCAATCCTCCGCGCTCGCAAGGCCAACATCGAAGGCTATGGGCCATTGGTGATTGGCGCTGACCCGGCTCGGTTTGGTGACGACAGGTTCTCCCTCGCATGGCGCAGAGGCCGCAAGGTCCTCAAGCGCGAGAGCAAGAGCAAGATCGACGTTGTTGCCGGTGCCAACTGGATCAAGCAGGTCATCGACGCCGATAAGCCTGACCGCGTGTTCATCGATGTTGGCGGGCTCGGGGCCGGAACGTTCGATATTCTCCAGAGCTGGGGCAAGCCCTACTCGGATGTGTGTGTGGCGATCAACTTCGCCAGCGAGCCGCAGGAACCATACGAAATCATGCAGGACGGGTCCAAGCGCCCCGGTCCTCGCAATCGTCGGGCTGAAATGTGGTCGCGCTCCAAGGACTGGCTGAATGAGCCGGGCGGCGCGGACATCCCAGATGATGACAGCTTGCAGGCCGACGCGTGCGGCCCTGGCTATCACTACGACATGAACCAACGGCTTCTGATCGAGGCCAAAGAGCACATGCGGGCAAGAGGCGTGCGGTCTCCAGATGAGTGGGACGCAATCGCCCTGACGTTTGCCGAGCCTGTGGTCGAACGCAAGAAGCCGCCTGCGGCAAGAGCCGTAAGCGGTGCAATGGGATGGGCAGGGTGATCGATGGGCCATTGGAACAAAGACGCTGGCAAGTTTCGGCTAGAGCTTTGGGACACCGGCCATCCAGTCACTGTTGATCTGAAGCACCAAGAGCCGAACGGTTCGGAGGTTGAGATGAACCTGTTCGGCGCTGAAGAACTGCAAGACCTCAAGTACGCAGTAGACCGCGCCATTGCGCACCTCGAAAGCATCGGGAAGTCGAATGGCTGACGACGATCTGCTCAAAGAGGCCAAGGACAAGTTCCGCCTCGCCTCCGACAACGAGACGGACAACCGCAAAGCCTACGAAGATGACGTTCGCTTCGCCCGCCACGAAGAGCAGTGGCCCAAGGATATTCTGGAATCCCGTGTTGGCCGTCCCTCGCTGACCATCAACAAGCTCAACGCTTTCTCCCGGCAGGTCGTCAACGACGCCCGCCAGAACAAGCCGAGCATCAAGGTTCATCCGGCAGACAGCGGCGCTGACCCTGAAACCGCAGAGGTAATGAACGGCCTGATCCGCAATATCGAGTATTCCTCGAATGCGGACGTTGCCTATGACACGGCTGTCGATAACGCGGTCAATGGCGGCTGGGGCTACATTCGTGTGGGGCTCGACTACGCCTATCACGACAGCTTCGATATGGACCTGTCGATCCAGCGTGTCGCCAATGCGCTGAGCATCTACGGTGATCCGAACTCAACGCAGGCCGATTCATCCGACTGGATGGACGCGTTTGTCGTGGATCGCGAGAGCAAGGACAAGTTCCAGGCTCAGTACGGCAAGACCAAGACCATTGCCGATTGGGACGATACGAGCTGGTGGGATGAACACTGGCGCGACGGCGAGGACGTGCTGAAGGCCGAATGGTGGCAGCGCCGGGAAGCCGAGATCAAGATTGCGCAGTTTGCCGACCTCCGCTCGGGTGAAATCTACACCTACACCGAAGAGCAGATCGAGAACGACACCGACGTTCAGACGCTGTTGCAGGCGGGTATTCTGGAGTTCAAGCGCGAGCGCATGGCGAAGACCTTCAAGGTCAAGCAGCACATGATGACCGGCGCGGAAATCCTCAAGACCAACGAATGGGCGGGCTGCTACATCCCGATCATTCCGGTGTATGGCGACGAATACAACATCAAGGGCAAGCGCTATTTCCGCAGCCTGATCCATAGCGCCATCGATGCGCAGAGGATGTTCAACTACTGGCGCTCGACGGCAACGGAACTGGTGGCCCTTGCGCCTCGCACGCCGTACATCGGTGAGGAAGGCGCGTTCGACGTAGACCCGAATTGGCAGACCGCCAACACCATGAGCCACCCCTATCTTGAGCACAAGAAGGGCACGGTCGTCGCGCGTCAGCCTCTTGACACTGGCCCTGCTGCCGGTGCGCTGCAAGAGGCCCTGAACGCAAGCGACGACATGAAGGCTGTTATCGGGCTCTATGACGCCTCTCTCGGTGCTCGCTCGAATGAAACCAGCGGCAAGGCCATCATGGCCCGCCAGCGTGAAGGGGACGTTTCGACCTTCCACTTCATCGACAACATGGCCCGCGCTATTCGTCATACGGGCAGGGTGCTGATCGACCTCATTCCGCACGTCTACACAGGCGAGCGTATCGTTCGCGTCATGGGTGAGGACCAGAAGCCCCGCAACGTGCAGTTGGGCAAGCAGTATCCCAAGGTTGACCCTAAGACCGGCGAGCCCGAGACGGATGAGATGGGCCAAGCCATCATGGCCATGCACGACTTCAGCCGTGGCAAGTATGACCTGACGGTCAAGACCGGCCCGAGCTTCACCACGCGCCGCGAGGAAGCCGCGTATTCGATGACGGAAGCGCTCCGAGCCTTCCCCGATGGTGCAAGTGTGATTGTGCCCGAGCTGGCAAAGAACCTTGATTGGCCGGGTGCCGACGACATTGCCGAAAAGCTTGAGGCCAAGACCAGCGGGCAGCTTCCGCCTGAGGTTCAGAAGCTCATCGAGCAGGGCAAGCAGCAGATCGAAAAGCTGACGCAAGAGAACCAGGCGCTGAAGGGCGACAAGACCGAACAGCAGGCAGAGTTGCTCATCAAGGTCCAGACCGCTCAGGCGGAGCTTCAGAGCGATGAAGAGATCGAGCGCCTGAAGATCGCGTCTCAGGAGCGCATTGCACAGATGAAGATCGAGAGCGAAGCCCGCCTCGCAGCCTTCAAGGCAAAGCTACAGGCCGACGCATCGATCCAGATCGCCGCCAATCGCCCAGCACCGGAAAGGACAGCCAATGCGTGACATTCTGTACAACGACAACGGCAGGCTGACCGTCCGTCAAGAGGACGATGACGGCAACCTGATCCCGGTGGACGTTCCCAAGCCCAAGCCGGAACCGTTCGGCGGCAAGGGAGACCATGACGGCAACGGCAAGGTTGGCGGCGCTGCGCCTGCCAAGGACAAGCGCAAGTGACAACCGTCCAGCCGCGTGACCAGAACCTCGTTTCTGCTACGGGCGTGCTTTCCTCAGAGGAAGCCAGCACCTTTGACGTGCCCGAGATCGTCAACGGCATACTGACCGTCACGACCCGCGCCGCACCAGACACGGATCGCACGTACATCGAAAACGGCGTGCTGACCGTCATCGTCGGGACCGAACCCGAAGAGTAGTTCCGGGGCCGTTTGCGCCCCAACCCCGCACCAATCCTGAAAGGAAGTGCAACGTCTATGGCCGACGAACAGGAGACTATTGCCCCAGTCGCACTGGAAACCCCAGCAAGCGCACCGGAAGCAACGACTACCCCCGAAGCAGTTGAATCCGAACCGGTAAATCTCGACGCTCCCGAGCAAGAGACAGTCACCGAACCGGAACCGACTGAAACCGAGGCTGTCGATGACACCGACGACCTCGAATTTGGGTTCAAGAAGTACCGCGTTCCCAAGGAACTGAAGGCCGCCGTCGAAGACTGGCGTGCGGCAACGACCAAGAAAGAGCAGTCAGTAGCCGAACAGGCCAAGGCACTTGAGGCGCAAGCCGCCAAGCAAGTCGAAGCCGACGAAACGGAACTGGCCGCCAGAGCGGAACTGCATGGCATCAAGGCGCAGCTTGCCGAATATGCCAAGCTTACTCCGCAGGACTGGCAGGCTCATATGCTCAACGACCCGCTGGGTACTCAGCAGGCGAAGATGCATTTCGACCTCCTGAAAGAGCAGAAGGCTGCTCTTGAGGGAACTATTGAGAAGACCCAAGGCGAACGGACTCAAAGAGCGCAGCAATTGCTTGCCAAGCGCGTTGAGGAAACCATCGCTGCGGCACCAAAAATCATCCCAGGCTGGACCCCCGAGAACAGCCAGAAAACGATTGGCGAGCTGGTCGCGTTTGCACAGTCCGAAGGTATCCCGGACCAAGTGCTGCAAGACAACTGGAGCCCACAGCTCCTTAAGCTCCTGCATCGTGCGCATCTCGGTCACAACCTGCTGACCAAACAAGCCACAGCGCCCAAGCTCCCGACTTCACAGCCCAAGCCGCTCGAAACGGTGAACGGCACGAAGTCGGCCCCGACATCCGGCGATCTCGCCGCCCTCGACATGGAGGCTTACGCCGCCGCTCGAAGGAAAGGTGTAGGGGGGAAACCGGCGTTCTAGTCAATCCAGCTTTCGCGTCGTGATGACGCCAAGGCCCAGCGCCCTACGGGGCCAGAAGGAACCCCAAAATGTCGAATACGACACTGACGGCGGACATCATTGCCAAAGAGGCAGTGATGATCCTCGAAAACGAACTTGTCATGGCGAACCTTGTTCACCGTGGCTACGAAGAAGAGTTCTCCAACAAGGTCAACGGCTACACTGTCGGTGAAACCGTCTCGATCCGTCGCCCTGCCGACTTCACCGTCCGTGACGGCGCTACTGCCACTTCGCAGGACGTGGTTGAAGGCAAGACGACCTTCACGGTGGACAAGCAGAAGGGCGTCGATTTCAAGTTCACGTCTCAGGACCTGACCTTGCAGATCGGCGATCTCTCCGACCGCGTGATGAAGCCCGCTCTGGTGCAACTCGCCAACCAGATCGACCGCGACGTGTTCGCACGCTACGTGGATATTCCGAACCATGTGACCATCCCCTCGGGCGGCATCAACTCGTATGCCGACTTTGCCCTTGCGGCTGAACGCATGGACCTCATCGGCATTCCCGAGAGCGACCGCCGCGCCGTCCTGACGGCAACCGATAAGTGGGCCATGCTTGGTTCGCAGACTGCTCTGTACATGCAGGATGTGGCCAAGGGTGCGTTCCGTGAGGCCAACATGGGCCGCATCGGTGGCATCGATACCTATTCCAGCCTCAATACGCCGCGCCATACGACCGGCTCGCGTTCTGTGGCCTCGGATGCGATCGCTGCCTCGTTCACTGGCGATACCTGGGCCTCGACCAAGGACACCAACTATTCGACCATCAACGTTGGTTCGATGTCGGGTGCCACGGTCACGCTCAAGGCTGGTGATACGCTGACCATCGCGGACGTGTACGATGTGAACCCGGTGACCAAAGAGGTGCTTCCGCATCTCAAGATGTTCACCGTGGTCAACAACGAGACGGCCTCGGGTTCGGCGGTTGCCTCGCTGGAAATCAGTCCGGCCATCCTGCCTGCCGGTTCGTCGGATGCTCAGACCCGCGCTCACGCCAACTGCGCGTTTGCTTCGGGTACGACCGACATCAACACCAAGGGCGTGGTGTTCCAGGGTGCTGCGTCCACGATCTACGCGCAGAACCTCTTCTTCCACAAGAACGCCTTCGGCCTCGTCATGGTGCCGATGGTGAAGCCTCCGGGCGCGGTCGATGTTGGCCGTCGCTCCTACAAGGGGATCAGCGTTCGCGTCATCCCGTACTATGACGGTACGAATGACGTGAGCAACTGGCGTCTCGATGTCCTCTACGGCACCAAGACCATCGATCCTCGTCTCGCCGTTCGCGCTTCGCTCGCGGCTGACATCTAACCCCAGCCATAAGGAGAAAACGAAATGGCGAATATCAAGGAACTCTCCGATGGCGGCCCGGATGGTACGCGCCTCGGCCAATCGACTACCGATCTGGTTGGCTTCTACGGGGCGACCCCTGCTGCCAAACCGACTACGGTCGCAACCGCGCTCGACACGACTGCGATCACGCCCGCGTTCACTACGACCGTGACCGGCACGTTCGGCTTTGTGACCTCTGCGCAGGGCACGGCAGTTCTTGCCGCCGTGGCCTCGCTGGTGACCAAGACGGCCAACCTTGAGGCGACCGTCAACACCATCAGGGCCACGCTCGTTACCGAAGGCCTGCTGACCGGCTCGTAATGGAGCTGCTTCTAGGTTGCGGTTCCAACCGCGAACGCAAGATCGATCTGACGGGGTCGGGCCAATGGTCCGATCTCGTCACGCTCGACATCAACAACGACCACAACCCTGACGTAGTGCATGACATTGCGTCAGTGCCTTTGCCCTTCGCCGACGACACGTTCGATGAAATCCATGCCTACGAAGTCATGGAGCATGTCGGACAGCAAGGCGACTGGCGGTTCTTCTTCGACCAGTGGTCGGACATATGGCGGATACTGAAGCCGGGCGGCATGTTCTTCGGCACAAGCCCGGCCCTCAGTTCACGGTGGCTATGGGGCGATCCCGGCCATACGAGGATCGTTTCTGCCGAGTCCCTGACGTATTTGCATCAGCCTGCTTATGAGCAAGTCGGCACATCCCCGATGACTGACTATCGCTTCTGCTATCAGGCCGACTTTGACCCCGTACATCTCAGCGAGGAGAGCGGAGCATTCATCTACATTCTGAGGGCGGTGAAGCCGTCGCGATGCCGAAGGTCCTGATTGCAATTCCCGCGATGAGCGGGACCATCCATATGGGCACCATGCGGGCGTTGTTCGCGGAAATGCTTGGCTTCATTTCTCTTGGGTGGACCTTCGACATTTACGAAGTCGTCGGGTGCTCGCTCATGGAAGACGCCCGTAATCTTTGCGTGTCGCGGATGCTGGGGTCGGACTTCACTGACCTGCTCTTTCTTGACAGCGATGTCGTGTGGGAGCCGGGCGCGATGGTGAAGCTTATCAACTATCCCGTCGATGTCGTCGCGGGGGTCTATCGCCATCGCAGCGATCCCGTCTCCTGGCCCGTCAAATGGCTGGAAGACCGCGCCGAACTATGGGCGGACAAAGACACCGGACTGATCGAGGTTGAGGGCGCGGCAACGGGCTTCATGCGGATTTCCCGCAAGGCTGCGGTGACGATGTCGGAAAACACCGAGTGGTATCACGACCGACAGGCCCCAGAGGGCAAGTCGTGGATGATGTTCGACCGCATCCGCGACGAGAACCACCAGAAGTGGGGCGAGGATTTCGCCTTCTGCAAGCGCTGGCGCGCTCTTGGCGGTTCGGTGTGGATCGCCCCTGAAATCGAAATGGGCCACATCGGCAACAAGACCTTCACTGGCAAGATCGGTGATTGGCTTCGGAATAGGAGCTGAGCGTGGCAATCGCAGTCTATAACGACCTCAAGACCAAGGCCGCGTCATGGCTGCGCCGTTCGGGCAATGCGACCTATGTTGCCGAAGTCCCCGACATGATTACGCTAGGGGAAGGGCGGCTGAATGCTGAACTCGGGCCGCTCGAAACCAATGTGACGCTCACGGGCTCGGTTGGCTCACGCTCGCTCGACATTTCCTCCTACACCATCGTTGAGCCAATCGCGCTCTGGATCACCGAGACGAGCGGCGACGAAGACAGGCTCGATCCGCAGTCTCCGGCCAACATGAACTATCTCGGGAGCAATGGCCGTCCGCGTCAGTGGGCCTATGACTCAGAGGACGCGATCAAGCTCGACTGCCCGTGTGACACGGCCTACACCTTCCGCTTTCGTCACCGTGGCAGGTTCGCCCTGTCCGCCTCATCAACGACGAATTGGCTCCTCGAAAACCGTCCCGACGTGTACCTCGCTGCTGCCCTTGGTTGGGGTTCCGCATACCTAGAGAACTTCAAGGGCGCCGCAACGTGGATGGGCTTCCTCGATACCGAAATCCCGAAGGTTGCGCACACCCTCGCCAAGGGCCGCAAGGGCACGCTGACGGTTGATCCCGCGCTTGGCATGATCGGGCACGTCCCGCGCTTCAACTACACGACGGGTCAGTGATGATCCCTATCGGGCTTTACCGGCCTGACCTGGCGGAGACAAACCCCGGCGTGTCGCTGACGGTGCTGAACGCCATTCTGCGCAGCGATGCGGTGGGTGTGTCCTATGCGCCGCACCCTGACATTGGCGTTCTCGCTACTGCCGACGCTTTGGCAGAAGCTCCACGTGGAACAGTGTCAGTCGTTACCAGGGCTGGGCAGTATCAGAACTTTGTCGGGACCGGCGACAAGCTGTTCAAAGTCTCTGCCTCTGGAGAGGTAACGCAGATCGGGTCGGGCTATGCCGTCCCCGCTGGTGACGATTGGTCCTTTGCGCAGTTCGGTGACTATCTCTACGCAACCAACACATTCGACGGGCTGGTCCGGTACAACATCGAAAGCGGGGGCGCTGTTGCGGCAGTGAGCGGAGCGCCGAAGGGCCGCTTCATCTTCCCGCTGTTCAATACGCTGGCGATGCTCGATTGCGATGCGAACAACCGCGTGATGAAAACCAGTGCGATTGGTGATCCGACTGTCTGGTCGGGAGACGCATCGAACAACGTTCAGGAGTTTGCCGAGGGCGAGGAACTGATTGCGGGCTGTGAACTCGGCCAGTCGTTGGCCGTGGTGTTCCAGCGCAACGCTATTCGCGTCCTGAGTCGTACCCGTGACCGCTCGGTCTTCGTGGAGTCGATCCTTGCCACCGGAATTGGAGCACAGGGCGCAGCCGGTGTAATTCCGACGCGCGGCTGGGCCTACTTTGTCGATACCGATGGCTTCCACCGGACCAACGGCAGCACGATTGAAGCCATAGGCAAGGACAAGGTTTCGCGCACGTTCATCAACTCGCTGGCCTCGAATGCCTTGACCTCTGTTCAGGGCGCCTACGACCCGAGCGAGAACCGCATTCTCTACCGCTACCGCAAGAGCACGACGGTCAGCACAACGATATTCAAGGACATCCTCGCTTGTGACCTCGACAAGCTCGAATGGGTGCCCATCCAGATGGACACGGCGGCGCTCGTGACAATGGCGTCGTCGGGTTACACGCTGGATGAACTCGACCAGTTCGGCACAATGGAGACATTACCCTATCCACTCGACAGCCGGGCTTGGAAGGGTGGCGAGCCTAGGCTTGCAGCGTTCGATGAAGACCTGAAGTTCGGCTTTGTGTCGGGCACCAATCTCGCCTGTACGCTGGAAACCGGCGCACAGATGGATGGGATGGGCGCGCGAGTGATCGGCGCTGTGCCGTACACGGACAATCCCGACGCAACGATCCAGTTGGGCGTGAAGCAGAAGATCAGCGACGACTTCACCTGGGGCGATGCTGTTGCGATAGACGAAGACGGCTTCGCGCCTGTCGATGAAGCAGGGAAAGTGTTCTCGCTGCGCTTCAATGCGGCGGCTGGCGATGAATGGACCTTCATGCGCGGCTTTGACCACATCGAGGCCAATCAGCGAGGCCCGAAGTGAGCCTGTTCAGCTATCCGATTGGGCGCGAGACGCCGATCTACAAGCGGCTGACCGACACCAACTATGCGCTATTGCTCACAGCCGGGAGCAACGGTGCTTGTGTCGTTTCGCTCAGTGTCAACGAGATCAACGGCTCCACGCCAACGATCATCCTTGAAATCCGCAATGCCTCAGGAGCGGTTGTGGCTCTAAGGGCTAATGCCCGCGCAATGGCGGCGAAAGAGAACTGGTCCGCTGTGACCCTTGCGGGCTGTCCTATTCAGTTGCTTGGCGGGTACTCGCTCTACGCCAAGGCGAGCGCTGGCAATCAGATCGACATCGACGGCGTTTATATCCAGCCGCCGCAATAAGCATGAAATGCACCGTGACGCGCACGCTTCCCGACATCGGGAAGTGCGAGATCGTTTTCGACGTGTACGAGGAAATCAGTGCTGAAGACTCGCGGATGATCTGCGCTGTCTATCAGCTTGAAGGAACGATCAAAGCACAGCCCAAGGCATGGCTGAAGATTGTTCGCAGTGAACTCCAAACCCTAGAGCGACTAGCTCGTGACGCCGGTTGCCGCGAACTGCGCATGGCAGGCCGCGACTGGTCCCGAATATTCCCCGACTACGAAAAGCACCCGCTCGGCGCGGGCAAGAACGTTCTGCGAAAGGTGCTGAGCGATGGCTGACAACAAGAACACCGAAACGACGACGGCCACAACCGCTCCGTCCAACCCGAACGTTACTGCCACCGTCGATCAGCTCCTTGCGGGCGTGCAGGCTGAGAACGCAAAGGGTCCGCAGCCGTTCAACGAAAGCCTCTACGCTGGCGTTGGCCCGACGACGCAGGGCGCATGGGCGATGGGCAAGGCATCCGCAAACAACCCGGCCTTCACCAGCGGCATTAATGGCGCGATGGGCTACGCAGGCAGCTTGGCCGATGGCTCAGGTCCGTCCCTTACCGAAAGCACGCTGCTGGACGTTGCTCAGGGCAAGTACCTCAACGAGACCGACCCTAACTTCCAGGCAATGGTGGACCGCGCTGCCAATGGCACAGCAGCGGACATCAACGCCGCGATTGGCTCGAATGGACGCTATGGGTCCAACGTTCATGTCAATGCGCTAGGCGAACAGTTGGGTGCTCTGCGCACCAATGCTGCCGTGCAAGAGCGCAATATGCAGCTTGGCCGTCAGACCGACGCGCTTGCCGCAATCGAGGGGCAGCGCCAGCAGGGCGTCAACAATGCCTTCAGCGCCTCAACACTACTTCCCGGCCTGTTCAGTGCTGCACAGCTTCCTGCTGCTGCCTATGGCGCTATTGGGGCCGCAGAAGACGCCGACAAGCAGGCTGCATTGATGGGCCGCTACGATCTTCAGCAGCGTCAGGCCAACGCCCGTTCCGACCAGCTCGCCAAGCTGACTTCGATCCTTTCCGGCAATGCCGGGGCAAGTGGCACGACGCAAACGACGACGACTCCAACCACGCCCTGGTGGCAGACCGGCCTTGGTTTGGGTATCGGCGCTGCTGGCTTGTTCCTCTAGGAGACGCGCATGGGCATCCTCAATGCACTGGGCGTGGACAACGGATTCACCGATTGGTGGTCCGGCAATCGCAACACCATTGCTCAGTTCGGCACTGGTCTCGCTGCTGGCCGTAATCCCGGTCAAGGCGTGGCTCTAGGGCTTCAGGCCGCGCAGCAGGGCAGGGTAGCCGATGATGCCTACGCTACAGCGCAGAAAGAGGAAGCCAGCCGACAGGCACAGCTCAACCAGACTATTCAGTTCCTTCAGAACAAGATGCCCGACCTTGCCGATGCTTTGAGCGCTGGTGCGCCAATGGGTGAGGTATGGGGCGAGGCCATGCGGAGAATGCAGCCGCAGGGTCCGCAGTCGCCAATCAAAGCCAGCCCCGGTGACGTGTTCCTCGACCCCAAGACCTATCAGCCGATCTCCAGCATTCCGGCTGCCGCACCCAAACCGACATCGGCAATGCAGGAATATGAGTTCGCCAAGTCTCAGGGCTATCAGGGCACGTTCCAGCAGTACGAAACCGACATGAAGCGGGCGGGTGCAACCAATATCGACCTGAACGCAAATCAAAGTGCGGCGGCTGCTTATGCGGACCGCATGGCGGCGGCTAATGCCGTGCTCAGTGATCCCAGGATTGAGGCCGCTCAGACGGACCTCGTTCAGCAGGGGATGGGGAGCATCCCGATTGCTGGCAACTACATGACCAGTGAAGAACGCAAGATGGCCGATCAGGCACAGCGCGACTTCATCAACGCTGTCCTTCGACGCGAGTCCGGCGCTGTGATCTCACCGTCTGAATTTGAGAACGCCCGCCAGCAGTACTTCCCGCAACCGGGCGACGAAAAGACTCCGGGCGTGATTGAGCAGAAGCGTCGTAACCGCGAACTGGCCATTGCTGGCGTGGCTCGTGCCGCAGGTTCCAACTACCAGCCGCCCCCGCAAATCGGCGGTGTCGTTGACTACACCACCTACTTTGGAGGGCAGTAATGCCCAACGTAAAGATGCCAGATGGCGTGGTCGTCGCTTTTCCAGACGACATGCCGCCCGAGCAGATCAAATCCATGATCGCCGCGAAGTTCCCTGATGTTGGCAAGCAGCAGGGGCAGCCCGCTGCTGAGCCGCAGGGTCCCGGTTTTATGGACTTCGCCTCCCAAGGGTTGTCTGGCGTCAATGAGGGCATTGCAAACACTCTCGGCTTCCCTGTCGAGGCCACAACGGCTCTGCTCAATCTTGGCAGCACTGGCATCAACAAGCTTACCGGCTCGCAACTCCCCATGATCGAGAAGCCGGTCGGCGGTGTGGATACCTTCCGCCAGATGCTGTCTCCGACTATTCGTGAGACGAGTTCCGACCCTGCTCTTCAGATGACACGCCGCGTCGGGCAAGAGGTTGGCGCATGGGCTTTGCCGGGCCTCGGGATAGCGGCAAAAACTGGCGCGCCAGCCGCTGCGATCGCAATGGATGCGCTCAGCGCCGTGACAAGTGGTACTGGCGCTGCAATCGCTCAGCAGGTTGCACCCAATAACCCGCTGGCCGAGTTCGCGGGGCAGATGATCGGCGGCATGGCCCCCGGCGCTGTTGCAGGCATCTTCACAGGCCGCCCGAGAGTTGGGACAGGCAACGTCGATGAACTGAGAACGGCGAAATCGGCGGCCTACAAGGCGGCTGACGACCTCGGGATTGCATACACTCCGCAAGCCTACGATGACATGCTCACTGACATTGCCACGGACCTCAAGGCGGCTAAGATCAACCCCAACCGCCACCAGGCCGCGTATTCGGTGATGGAGGATTTGGTTGCTCAGCGCGGCAGGCCCATGACGTTGACCGAGTTGGACCAGTGGCGGCAGATTATCCGCAGGGATCTGATTACGCCGTCTTACACCAATAAGGCTATGGCAGCGGACGCCGACTTTGGGCAGACGATGCTCGACAAGATCGATGACTTCATCAATTCGGCATCGGGCCAGCAAGTTATCTCCGGGGATGCCAGCAAGGCCGGACCCGCTATGCTTGCGGCTCGTGAACTGAACTCTCGCTACCGCAAGGCCGAGACGATAGCCGACGCGATTTACAAAGCGCAGATGCAGACGGCAGCAACGGGCAGCGGCGGCAACATCAACAACGCAATCCGTCAGCAGATTAAGAGCATCCTCATCAGCCCATCGCGGTCGAAGGGCTTTACACCCGCTGAGCGGCAACTGATGGAAGCTATCGTGAGGGGCGGTAAGGTGGAGAACCTGCTGCGTCTTGTCGGGAAGTTGTCGCCTTCCGGCAACGGTCTCATGGCCGCGCTCGGCATAGGTGGCACGGTAATGAACCCGACAATGGCCGCAGCGCCACTTGCTGGCATGGCTGCGAAGGGCATGGCGGATCGAGCGACGTTGTCCAAGGCGGCTCAGCTCCAAGAGCTTATCGCGGCTGGCCGCGTAACGCCGCTTCCGCGTCCACCTACGTTGTCGCCAAGTGTTCTCGCGGCACAGACCGCAAACCAAATGCAGCCAGTTGAAATTACGGTGCGAGGCGGGCGCTAACGCGCCTTCCCCGACCAGTTCCACAAAAGTCCGGCGACCCAGCCCATGAAGAACCCGCCAGCGGCGGGAGAAGCAAGGTTGTTCGGGATACCGGCCCATGCGGCCACAATGGCCAGCACCACGCCAGCAACGGCACCAATTAGTCCCCACAATAGCGGTTCGGCTGGCTTCATCGCCCCGAAACATAGTCACCACCCGGCTCGCTCGCAAGGCGGGCCGGATTTCTTTGAGGTAGCCCGTGTCCAAAGACGTAGCAAATCTAAAGGGCTTCACTCGTGAGCAGTTTGCCTCGCGGTTCCGATACGACCCGGGAACCGGCAACTTGTACCGGACTTTCAACGCTCGCTGGGGTCACTCCGAAGATCGCCTTGTTACCACCCGCACAGCCCACGGATACATCAAGGTTAGTTTTGACCGCGTTGCCTTCGTCGCCCATCGCGTGATTTGGCTGATGGTCTACGGAACCGTCCCTGACGAAATAGACCACATCAACGGCGACACTGCCGATAACAGGCTCGAAAACCTCAGGCCGTGCACTCATGCGGAGAACTCCCGGAACACTCGCCTGCGCAGCGACAACACATCCGGCATCAAGGGCGTGACGCTAGCCAAGAAAGCTGGCGACCCGTGGCTGGCGAAGATTAGGGCGGATGGACGAACAGTTCACCTTGGATACCACGCCACAAAAGAGCAGGCCGCAGCCGCCTATGCAGCCGCAGCTGCGGTCTATCACGGCGAATTTGCGAGGCTGTAATGAGCAACGCGGTTCTGGATACCCTAATCGCGGAGGCTGGCAGCGACCCTGAAGGGCTTCGCGCGGTTGCCTGGGTAATCCAGAACCGGGCCACGCAATGGGGCATGACGCCTGAACAGGTGGTCAAGCAAAAGGGCCAGTTCGAGGGCTATTCCAACCCCGGCCCGAAGTCGGTTGAGGCTCAGAAGTCCGCCAAGGTCCGCGCCAAGGCTGAAGCCGCATGGCAGGCCGTACAGGCCGGAACCGTCCCCGACCCGACCAACGGCGGAACCAGTTTCCGAGCGAGGGGCACTAAGCAGCCCGCTCCGAATGGCACGGTCGAGATCGGCGGTAACGTCTTTGCCTTGGGCTCAGGCGCGTCCAACAGCGCCCTGTCGGCCATTAATGCCGTAGCACCCACGCCAATGCCTTCCCGGCCCGTGGCGCTCACCTACGCGCAGAATACGGGCACTCCTGCCCCTGCTGCGCCAAGTGTTCCGGCTGTCCCGCCCAAAATGCGTCAAATGATAGAGAAAGACGCTTCATTTGGGGTTCTGCCGTTCTCGAAAACGTTCAACCCTAGCATTTACCCGCTCGAAGGGCAGGGGATTAACCTGTGGGCTCGTGACCGCAGTGGCAATGCTGATGCTTTGATTGCCGCTGCCAATGCACCACGGGCACCTGTCCCACGTGCCATGCCGCCCCAGATCAGCGCAGCGCGTGCACCCGCTCGCGGCGTCGGTACGTCCTACCTCGCTCCGGCGACCAAGGTCCAGACGTACAAGGTTGACGCCAACGGCAACCCAATTGTCGCGGGCACAAAATCCGCCCTACAAGCCGCGACAGAGGCCAAGGCCGCTCGCATTGCTTCCGGGGCAGAGAAGTTCACGCCGACCACCCTGCCCAAGGCGGCGATTGTAAGCTCGCCCAGCGGCGGATGGGTTCCGGCAGTCACGCAGGGAACGCAGGCGGCTGGTACGGTTCAACTCCCGGCTGGTGTTCGGCCCAAGGCCGTTGACGACGCATTCCGACAGATCGAGACAGCAAAGGCTGCGCCGCCCGTTGCACCTGTGCCACGCGCCAAACCGCTCTTTCCGGTCACAAGCAATCTCTACGCAGCGGCCCCCGCGCCTGTCCCGGCCCCGCTTCCGTCCGACCCGAGACTGCCAAAGGGCGACCCAGCCCTAGAGAACTTTCAGCGTGGTCAGGACATCGCCTCCGCCCTCTATCCCAAGCCCTCTACGCCTCCCGCTGTAGCCGCAATCAACGCAGCCACACTCCCCCGCCTGCCCATGCTGCCTACAGCAGCCATGTCAGCAGCGAGGCTCCCCACCGTTCCCGTTCGTACGGCACCAATCCCCGCAGCTCGCACACCGCTCACACAAACCCGCACCGTCAATCCCATGACGCAGATCGTCCCCGCCGTTCAGGCAAGAGCAGGGCAGGGCTTGCTCGGTCGTATCTTCAATATGGCGACGGCTGGCGTCGTGCCTCAGGCCAACCTCACACCTTCCGCGCCTGTCTCGCGCCCCGCTTGGCAAAACAACCCCAACGTCCAGCGTGACGATAAGTGGGCGGGCGTTCTCGACAACTTCGGCATGATCATCTGATCGGCCTCTGACCTCTCGACATCACCGAAACGAACAACCTCGCAAGGGGACGATAGACTATGGGAAATTCCGCGTGGGACTATACCGGCTCAGAGGCGTCCAGCTCGACTACGGGCGGCTGGAACACGGCTGAAGGGCAGGACCCGTCAACCGTCAATGACGGTATGCGCCAGCACAAGCAGAATGTTTACAACCTGCTTCGTGACTTCGGCGGCGGCACGACCACAACCGGCTCTGCGAACGCTCACGCCGTCACGCTCAACCAGGCTATCGCCACCACTATCCCGACCAACTTCATCTTCCGCGTGAAGTTTGGCTACACCAACACCAGCACGACCGTAAACCTCAACGTCAACTCGATTGGCAATAAGCGGATCAAGGTCAATTACGGCGGGCTGCTTGGGGACCCTTTGCCGGGTGATATTCGAGCCGGTGCCTATGGGACGCTGCTCTATGATGGCACGCAGTTTGTGCTTCTGGATGCGCAACAGCAGGGGCGTTATCCGCCGCTCTTCGGCGCTCAACCATCCGGCTACAGCATTGCCAACAATTCGAGCGATGCGACCAACGACATCGACTTCCCGGTTCAGTACTGGCGAGATTCGACAGACAGCGTGAACATCGATTGCGCTGCGATGACCAAGAGGCTGGACGCCGACTGGTCTGCCGGAACTGGCAACGGCATGCGCTACTCGGGCGCAGCTATCGCGAACACCACCTATCACCTCTACACGGCACTCTCTTCGACGGGCGCTCAGGACTATTACGCAGACCCAAGCGCCACCGCCTCGACGGCCCTCGGCCACCTTCAGGCGGAGACGGGGGGATCGGCATATCTCTACCTGCGGCGAATTGGGTCAATCGTTCGCACGGGTGGGGCGATCAAGGCTTTCATTCAGAGTAATGACTTGTTCCTCTGGAACAGCCCAGTGGAGGATATTCAGGCTACCAATCCGGGAGCTTCCGCCGTTACGCGGACCCTCACTCTTCCAACGGGAGTTATCTACACCGCCGTTGTGCAAGGCGGCATTTCCAACGGCACGAACGCCAGCAACCACGCACTGCTGTCCTCGCTCGCTCTAACGGACGTTGCCGCGTCGAACTCAGTTTACAACGTTCACATTGCTTCGCTGACAGCCTATAGGTCGTTCCAAACCGTGTTTGTGCCGACCAATACTTCAGCCCAAATCCGCAGCCGTTTGTCGGTGAGCGGAGCGAGCGACGTGCTCTTCATAAACACCGTTGGATGGATAGACAGCCGGTAATATCGAATTGACGGGGCACCAAGACCCTCAGTATTGTCCAGCGTTTATTGCTGGATTGAACTTTCATGCTCTTATTGGATCGGTTGGAGCGCTGGCTATATGAGTCCGGCAGGCCGCAGTTTCTCGGCACGGTTGTCTTCCTTATCATGTTCCGAGCGGGTTTTTGGTACATCCCGAACATTGACGTTTCTCTTGCGCTGGCGCAGGACCCCTTCACCAATCCGCTTGGTCCTCCCGAGCAGCACTACCTGTTCTTCAACTGGCTGAGTGCCTTTCTTGCATGGAAGGCCGGGGCGCTGACGCTGCCATCCTATATCTTGCTCCATGCGGCGTTCTCGGTCGCGTTCTTAGTGACGATGCTAGTCGCGATATGGACGTCTCTTTCGGAGCGTGACGCACGAACAGCAACCATCGTCCTGTTTGTTCTCCCGGTCTCTGGGACGGCATTGTACTGGATAGGCCCTGACGGTCTGACGCTATTGCTGATTGCGCTTGCAATCTTGTTACGGCGGTGGCCGGCAGTCTTGTGCATCATTGGGGTTGGCCTGGGACTCCAGCAGTTCGAGCAGTCGGCAATCGCGTTTGGAGTGCTATTCTTAAGCAGCATCCTTTCACGAGGAAGTCTGCCGTGGTGGAAGTTTGCAGTAAGCACACTTGCCGGGGTCTTACTCGGCAAACTCCTGCTGCAATATCTAATCGCAAGCTACGCAATCCCGATTGCGTCGGATCGAGCATCCTTGATGCTCAAGCTGGTCCCGATATTCGCCTATGCGTTTGCAACACACTGGCACATCATTCTGTGGGGGACGCTTGGGGCTGGCTGGCTGTTCGTACTCAGACTTCTAGATTTCAAGGAGTTGCGGCTTCCGTTTATTGTGGCGTTGGTTCCATTGCTTCTTCTGATGGGGACGGTCGGAGATCAGACGCGCGTGTTCGCCGTGTGTTCGCTGCCGTTGCTGGCGTGTTGGTGGATGCTCAACCCAGGTTTTCTGGCGGCAATCAATGGGCGTTCGGTGGCATTAGTTGGCGGGGTTGGTGCCATTCTTCCGTACCCTTGGGTGTACGCCTCTAATCTACAGCCTTCGCTGGTCCCGTTCGATATCGTGTATCTGATGTCTCGGTTCTTAGGGTGGCCTGTCATAGACCGCCCGCTCGCATTCTGGCCCTTCGTGTAGGCCGGGCTCTTCCTCTCGGAGAAAAATCGATGCCATACGTCCAACGTGACGGCAGCAATGCCGTCTGCGGTGTCTATGCACAACGGCAGGAAGGCTATGCCGAAGAATGGCTAGAGCCGGATGATCCCGAAGTCGTGGCCTACCTCAATCCGCCTGCACCCACGCCTGAGCCGCACCTGAACAACGGCGGGCTTGCCCGGTTCTCTGGGGCGGCTCCGGTAGAAGTCCATGAGAACATTCGGCTTGGCATTGTGACGCGCATTGCCAAGGGCAGGTGGCGGGCGGGTCTCAGCGAAGCGATACCATCAGGGTTCTCCGCGATCCCGTCCTATGTGGACGCCAATCCTCGTTGGGTGTGGGTCTCGGCAATAAGCCCCACCTACGTCGAAATCCGCGCAAGGGACCCGGCCACCAACCTTGCAGCGGACTGCCAGCAAATCGTGGTCAAGATTGAAAGAGTTGTCTCAGAATGAGCGAGGAAACCAATATGTCATACCGCCTACTTTATCTTCTTGATGGTGAGCCGGGTATGCCGGTCATCGGATCGATCCCAAATAACAGCGACCTAGGTCCCGTCATTGCGACGACCGTTGGCGAGGGCAATCCGTGGTATGTATGGGCTGACCCCAACTTGCCGTCCGACATCCTCACCGCTGACGAAATCGGAGCAAACTTCAACAGCGCCCCGCTTGCGTCATCCGACTATCAGGCTAACCGCACGGCGGCGACGGCTATGCTGGCGGACCCTCCCCTTCCCGGCGAGGGCGGTGTTGTTTGGAAGGTTGCCTAAGCGTACTGCCAGCGCTTGCCTTTGTAGATGTTGTGAATCGACCATCTGCTGACGTTGAACCTTCTGGCAAGCGCTGCGCACCCCTCGGTTGGGTAATTCTCTCTGATGTATCGAGCCTGATCCTCAGTCAGTTTGGCGGCTGGCTTCCTACGGCCAGTCAATCGAGTGCCGTGGCCGATCTGGTCCGCAGTGTTCTCCTTGGGGGACTTCCATCCGAGATGATTAGGATTGACGCACCCCAAGTGCCCATTGCCGCAACTGTGCGCGGCATGGCCATCCTTGGTAGGGGCAGGGCCGTGAACTAGTGTGCAGACAGCGCGGTGAGCACCCTGCGGAAGACCAGAGATGCGCACAGCACCATAGCCGCTCTGGTTTCGACTGAACGGCCAGATAATGCACTCCGTGTCGGTGCGCATGAGGATCGAATAAAGGAAGTCACGCGCCGGGTGCGGCTTCTCGTGTAACGGGTCGCCGTACAGCTTCATGCGCTGATAGTGTATGCTGCAATAACCCCAGCCTGCGCAGGGTTTGCCGCAGTCAGGGATTTTGCATATACGCTTAGGTCTAGCCATCTTTCGATCCTTCCGTGATCGGGGCTGGTCAGGACCCGCCTTGAGCGTTGCAACCGCTCGGCGGGTTCGCTTTTTGTACTCCCTCGTGGAATCCCGTTCAAGAGTCGTCCCGGACGTTCCACCTCTCAACCAACACAAGGAAATCACCGGATATGCCAACCCGCGTTATTCCAGCGGGATGGATGCCTGCTGCAAATATGTCCCGGATCATAGGACATTGGACAGCGGGGCATTACGTCCCGACTGACTTCGACAAATCCCACTATCACGTCCTGATCGATGGGCAGGGGAAGGCAGTGCGGGGAACGCCCTCGATTGCCCTGAACGCTCACCCTAAGGCTCAACCGGGGTACGCAGCTCACACGCTCAACTGCAACACCGGCTCGATTGGCGTTTCCATCTGCGCAATGGCCGGAGCTGTCGAGGCTCCGTTTCAGGCGGGGAAGGCACCGATCACGACCGCTCAGTGGTCCGCCTTTGTCCTCGCCATTGCCGATCTCTGCGAGCGCTACAAGCTCCCGGTGACGCCGAAGACCGTTCTGACCCATGCCGAAGTGCAAGCCAATCTCGGCATCAAACAGCGCAACAAATGGGACATCGCCATCCTCCCATTCGACCGCAAGTGCAACACGGCCAAGAAGGTCGGTGACCGTCTCCGCGCGGAAGTCTCAGCGGCCCTCTCACGATAACTCAACCCGAAAGGAAAGACTATGAACTGGAATGATATTCAGCAGGTTGTCCGCATCCTCGCTTACGGCGCTGCGGGCTGGCTTGGTGCCAAAGGTGGCCTTGACCCGGCCAACATCGAAACCCTCGGCGGCGCGATCCTCGGCCTCGTGTCGGTCGCATGGTGGTTCTTCTGGAACCGTAAGGCCGTCGCCAAGTCGTGAACACTGCAACAGCCATAGCCCTGTTCAAGCTGGTCGTGTCTCTCATGGCCTTCTTTCAAGAGCAGGGCTGGTACCAGAAGGGAAGGGCAGCGGCCTATGCCGAAATGGACGAAGAACAGCGCAAGCGTGTTGCACTGGCTGAAGCCGCTCGGGCTGACGCTGATGCTCTCAACGACGCTGGCGGGCTGCGCAACGATGATGGGCACGCGCGCGACTGATACCTCGTGCAAGGCGTTCGTGCCCATCTCCTGGTCGAAGAAAGACACGGACCAGACCATCAAGGAAGTGAAGTCGCATAATGCGGCCTATAAGGCTCTGTGCGGCGCACAATCTCATTAGCGTCCTTTCGAGCGGACCGAAGCGAGACGGCCATCCCGCCCCGGTCCTAAGCCAACCCCTGCCATTACAGGAGCCGACCTAGTGCCTACTTTGACGCTTTGTGATTTCCGGGGGGTTAAGCAGTGACCCTCGACACGACAATCAATCTCCCTACCCTCGTTACCCTAGGCCTCGCAATCGTTGCCGCGATTGTTTGGCTTATCCGCCTAGAGGGCAGGGTGGACCGCAACACCCAATCGACCAAGGATGTTGAGACAACGCTGGACGCCCTCAAGGCGCTCGTGACGCTCCATAAGGAGCAGTTCCACGAGTACCAGCTCCAGGTCGCCCGCGACTACACGACCCATAACGTGGTGGCTGAAATCAAGCGCGACATCATCACGGAAATCGGGCGCATGGAGCAGCGCGTCGAAACCCAAATCAGCCGACTTGTGGAGGCGCAGAAGTGACGCAGAAAATTGTTCGGCCTATTCTGTTCGGAGTGCTCGGGGCGCTTGCTATAATCGCCTTTGCCTATGGCATTCTGGCTATGACGGTTCCGGCTCGTGGTGCGGCAGCGTGCAAGGGTTCTATCGTCTCAGTGTCGTACTACGGCAAGGAAACCTGCCGTCCTGGTAAGAAGTGCCAGACAGCGGACGGAACCCCCTTCGACGGCACTCAGATGCTCGTGGCGCACCGTTCCTTACCCTTCGGCACCAAGGTTCGGTTCACGCACAAGAGCAAGTCCGTGACGCTGCCAGTGCGCGACCGTGGTCCGTTCATTGCTGGCCGGTCATATGACTTGAGCGAGGCCGCAGCTCGACGCCTGGGCTTCATCCGTGCCGGCGTCGTCAAGCTCTGCGCAGAAGTCCTCTAATGCCCTCCGGCCCTCCCCTTCGTGGCGATGCATTGACGGTAAGGCTTGTGCTGCTTGCTCTGATATTCGGGGGAGGGGCGGTGTTCGCTGGGATGGTGGCCACTGCAGCAATAGCTGAACTTGTAAGGGCGATTATTGGGGCTGTTGCTGGGGTGTAGGCGTTACTGGGGCGTTACAGAGGATGAACGGCGCATCTCCAGCTCGGGCTGCGCATCACCGTCGAGCCAGACACGAACAGCGACCACCGGCGGCTCTCCTTGCGAAAGCGGCGACCACAGACCATAGTCGCGCTGAGCTTCAACGATGAAGCCGTGGCGTTCCTTGCCGTCCTTCAGCACTGTCACTCGGTCTCGCGCGTCCATGTCAGTCTCCATTCGATTTCAGCATTCGTCCGAACCGGCGTTCTCAACCTCGAACGAACCCACAGTCTCATCCCTCCGTACACTCTGCGAAAGGTTTAGAGGTGATGTCGCTGATGAGTATTTTACTCCGGTAGATGTATTGAGAGAGTGGCTTGTTGAGGTAGGCAGACCTTTGTGGGCTGATGCTCTGGCGAAGAGGGGCGATGACGATATGGTGACGGTGGCTTTCAGTTCTTGAGGGCAGCGTCGATCATGGCGCGGTACACAGTGGCGATGTCGCGGTTAGAGATGCGGAATACACCATTCTCCACGGCTCCCGTGTCGTTACCAGCCTCGCACATCATCTCTGTCGGCTCCCGCATTGCCTCGACTGCGGCACGGGCCAATGCGGCATAGTCCAAGCCGGACGCTGGGTAGTCGTCAAAGCCGCCAGTCTGGTCCTTCGCTTTCGCAATGAGCGCAGCTTCAACCCTCTCAACCATGTCCATTCTCTCATCTCCAATACATCCCACCGGGAGGGGGTTAAGCTGGGTCTACCGCCGCGCCGATGGACTGGTACAGGTTCCAGAGCGTCGTATGTGCCTCGTCGCAAGCCTTCGACCACTCCGGGCGCTCTTTCGCCTGCGGGTGTTCGCTGACATAGCTCAGCAGCTCCATGACCAGATATGTCCGGTCTAGGCACTCATGTGTGCCGAAGTCGTATGCCTTGGCATGTGGCATTTGCATCTCGTGTTCACTCATCCAATCTTCTCCATGTATCGCACCGCGAAGGGTGGGTTATGCCTTGGCTTCTGATTGCAGAGCTAGTTTGCGCTTTTTCAGCAGAGATTGCTGGACACCTTCCCCGCGTTTGAAGGCACCCACGATTTGAGCCGTGAGCCGGTCGCTTGGCCGGGAAAGGTCAGCCCGCCACTTGTAGGCTGTTCCGCGCTCCCATTGGCCCTTGTGCCGTCGCATGTTCTCGGCCTCAGCTTCGGTGCCGTCGAACTCAAACTCCCCATAACCAGAGACCCAAATCCTCCAGACCTCGATCATTCCAACGCCGCCCTAGCCGCGTCGGCTATGTCTGTGGCTAGATGGTCATAATCGCGGTGCTTGATCGCGTCGGGCTCGGTGTTGGCGAGGATGGTTTGCAGGGCCTCCCGCATCCGCTCGACCTGAGCGCGAAGCGCGTAATTCTCAAGCGCGAAGCGCTCGGTGTCCGTGCTCTTGAGCGCCAGCATCAGCTTGTCGGCGTCGGCCTTAGTGGCGGGCAGCAAGTTGATGATGTCGGCTTTTCCGATGGCATCGGTCATTGCCATTCCTCCAGCGTGGAGATGCCTTCATCCGTGAGGATGTACATCCACTGTCCATAGCTCCACGACTTGCGAACTAGGCCGCTGCGAACGAGCGGGCTAAGGATGGCGCTTTCACTCCGGTTCTCAGCGAAGTGGAAGCCGATTGGCTTGCGGCCCAGCTTGCCGAGTACCCGCCACTGATTCTTGGTGAGGCTGGTCATGCGTCACCCTCGGGCGCGACGGGATCGAATCCTGCGTGCGCCGCCGCGTGCCGCGCTTCTTCGGCCTTTTTCTCGTTGTTATAGAACAGCGCCTCGGCGTACCGAGCTATGCGGTCCCACGCCTCTGGCGAAAGGTCGGCGTTAACTGGGTCGCGGCAGAGCTTGATGATCTGCCCTATGGCTTCAACTTCACGGTCCATCTCATCTGCCATTCTGCTTTTCTCCTATCGTGAACAGTTGGTGAACCTGCTGTGCCTAAAACGTACCACTGTTCGCGGCATGTTCACGCACACCGAGCGCAGCAAGGCGCAATAATCCAGAGCAGGAACGAACCGTGACACGGGGCCTAAAACCCTTTGCATCCACGGCAGTTCGCGGCTATCAGGGCCGCGTTGGAGAGGTGGCCGAGTGGTCGAAGGCACGCCCCTGCTAATGGTGTAGATGATAACCGATTTGGCGTTTTGCATCAACGCTTTGACCTCTTGTTCACAGGGGGCTGTGACTCAAAGTTGCCAAATACCCGCGTGACGGCCTCGGTCGTGTCAGCCGGTTGAGCGTACACGTCGAGCACCATTCTGACGCTCTTCCAGCCTCCCGCCTTCGCCACCGTCACCGGGTCAATGCCAGCGTGCATCATCGCCGTAGCGAACAGCCTGCGGCCTGCATTGTGCGGTGAGATGTGCGGGATGCCCGCCCGCTTCTCAGCAGTCACCCACGGCCTCTGTGGCCCGCTACGGTGCGGGTAGCCAAAGACGCGCCCCTCCCGCTTCCCCGGCAGGTTTGCGAGCGTAGTACGCAGCGGTCCCGGCAGGACCGCTGTTCGGGGTTCCCCATTCTTCGTCTTGCGCAGATAGGCCGTGCCGTTCTGCAAATCCACGTCGCGCCATTCCAGGTTCACGGCCTCGGTAATGCGCGCGCCCGTCATCGCCATGAACTGCGCAAAAGCGGCGAGCTGTGGCTTCGCAGCGGCCATGAACCGGCGCAGCCATTCCTCGCTTGCGACCGTGCGCTTGGGCGTCGGAACAAAGAAGCGTTCTACTCGGATTGGTGAGCAGTAGCCGCGCTTTGCCGCGTGATTGATGATGGCCTGAACTGGTGAAATCACCTGTCTATTCCTTGTCGCCGGACCCGCTTTCGGGTAGAGTTCTCGGGCTAAGTCCTGAACGTTTCCGGGCTTGATGTCTTTGACGAGCTTGTGTTCCCACTTCTGGAAAATCGGGGTCAGGTAGCGCTCTGATTTTCCGGCGTCGAGGTAGATGCCGGTAGCTGCGCCGAACGTGATGACGGCTTCGTCACCGAACTCTGCCCGCCGCCGTTCCTCCGCCTCCCGCCGCGTTGCGTAAGTTTCGGCGTGTCCTTTATCAGTCTCGCGCGTGCTTTCTCGGATGCGCCGGCCAGCGACTTTGCCGTCAACCCACCAGATCGCGCCCCTTTGGTAGAGCCTGAGCCGTGCCATAGTTCGTCCAAAGCCTCGATGTCGGATTCAGTGAAGTAGAGGCTCCTGCCAGCCTTCCCGCACAGCTTCTTAGCTTTGGCGGTTTCGCTCAAGTAGCGCTTGGAAACGCCGAAATGTTCAGCGACTTCCGAGACTGTGAATTTGACGAGCGGCACCATCTATCCCACCCACCCCATAGCCTTCGAAAGCCAATATCCGGCAGCGAAGATCAGGACGATTACGGCTCCAAGCGCGAACCTGCCCAGCGGGTGACGGAGCATTCTGCCTATGGTGCGGGAGAGGGGGGTCATGGCTGGAAACCGGGGAAGTCACACCACGCATACGGCCCCCAATGCGAGGACGGCTTGTTAGCCCAGTGGTTCTCGTTCCAGAACGTGTGGCCTGTGGTGAATGTTGGTCCGCCCGCGTCATTGTCACTGTAGAGGTCTTTCCAGATCACGCAAATCTTGCGGTCCTTGGGCATCGCGGAAAGGTCGGTGTTCCAGCTAAGCTCCTCCCTTTCCCTTACCAGGGAGGCGAGGGCGGCCTCTATCGCGGAAAGCGTCCGTTGAGCAGCGCCGTCCGGCGTGTCGTGATTGCGCCCCTCCTTGCCTTCGGCGTAGGCGAGGTTCCAATACTCAGCGATGAGTTCGAGCAGCGCCTTCGTATCTACTTCTGCTTCTGTAGCGTTCATGGGGTGCTCCGAAGGGCTTCACGGGCGCGGCCTCCGCGATCATCGGCCAGTAGATCGACTTCAGCCTCTGTCTTGCTGGGATTGTCGCCGTCCGGGCAGCAGTCGTTGTCATAGTCATAGCGAACTTCGAGCGCGTAGTAAGTCAGCGCATCTTTCAGCCTGTCTATCTCAGCTAGGGCGGCGTCGTACTTGTCCAGGATGTCGAGGATAGCGGTGGGATGTGCTTCGAACCGGAAAGCGCGCATCTCGTCCGAAATCGAGCTGTAAGGCCGCGCCTTCTCCGCCAGTTCTCTGAGAGCAGGGTAGGATGTCATGGGGTGCCGAGCAGCGGAGTAATCCACTCGCCGTCCTTCAGGTAGCCGTACTGAGCTTCGGAGTAGATGCGCGGTCCGTAGTGATCGAGCCCTTCGGTGAGCATGTAATCGATCGGCTCGCTGTTCTCAGTGTTCTCAGCCTTCCAACGGAGCACTCGCTTGCCATCAACGCCGTCATTCGACGCGACCGGAGCTTCTGTCACGCGGGCGCGAATGTTGGCGCCGTACTCGCATTCAAAGAACACGTCCCCGACCTTCATTTGTGCGAGCTTGTCGAAGTCAGCCATTGCAATCTCCTATGAGTAGAATATAGTTCGTCAGGCGCTGATTTGCGAGGGTTTGTTGAGGTTTTCACCGCCATTCCCAATGGCAGTTCGGCACGATTTCACCGCGCCAGAGGTAGGGGGCGCAGACTTCGTAAGCCACAAGCGGCGGCGGATCAGGTTCAACGGAAGGCTCAGGTTCAACTTCCACCACTGCGCCCGTCACCACTTCCTCGCTACTAGAGGACAGTTCCACAGCCGAAGGCGGAGCAACATACAGCGCAGCAGCTTGTGGTGCGGGAGACGTGCCAAGGATAGCGTTCTGGTAGTTCTCGATTGTCTCCTTGTCACACGCCGGAAGCGCTCCCATTAGTACAACGGCAATGAGCAAGAGAGGGACGATACGGACGGGGTTCATTGTGATTTCCTCTTGAGGGGCCGGGTGGCCGTGTGTTGCTTGGGAGCTTTCGGGAAGCCTTGGCCGCGAAGGCGCGACGGTTGCCGAATGCCTAGATGTTTCGCTCTGACGCGGGCGGTCTTTGACTTCTCCGCTACGTCCTCGCGGGTCTTTTCTCGGTGCTTGTCGCGTAGGGCAGGGAACAGGTTGGACTCCCTGTGCTCGCCCCCGTTGATGAGGGCGATCTTATGATCCAGGTCCCACAAGTCTCCGGGCCTGATCTTGCGGCCACTGATCCAGCACTTGCCTTCCTCGCGCTCGAAAATGCGCAGGCGCACACGCGGCGGGACCTTGGCGTCCGGTGTCTTTCCGATCCATTCGGGGACAGACCTACTCATCGCTTCTCCAGACGGACACGCTGCCCTTGTTGAAGCGGGCGAAGTAGTATTTGCCGTCCACTCGCAGGCCCATGTCTTTGAGCCTGTCGGTGCCGTCCGCTGAACGGTGCCCAGCTTCGTAGGACATGGCACGCTCTGCGGCTTTGACCATGCCGGGCAAGTCGTCGGTGCCGTGCAGGATGACTCTCATAGAACCGCCCATGCGTTGTATTCCGCGCGTATCTTGCGGAAGCGCTCAGCGGCTACGGGGTGAGTATTCAGCTCAGTGCGGGAGTTGATGCCGCAGTTTGCACGTAGCCAGTCCGCAGCCTCGATAGAGGTCGGACGGTGGTCCCAGCCCTCGCTCTGCTCCAATATGAACTGCTGGAACGTGGGCGTGTTACAAAGCATCCCGGCAACCTGGGACAGAGGCCGTGGCGGCTTGTGCTCGTCGTCCGCATCATCGTTCGCGTGCTCGATGTGTGCTGGCGCTTCCTCTGCCTTCGCAGCGAGGTTTAGACGGGCCACAGCGACCCAAACTTCATTGCCGGGCACCGGAGCCCCAAGAAGGCGCACCACGTCCGTAAGAGCCTCTATGGGCATTTCCAGCACCACTTGGCATACCGAGCGCGTCTTGACCGTCTTGAGGTCCGCGTAGGTCGCTTGCAGTAGATCCGTCACCGGACTATCGGCGGGGGCTTATTAGGCCACCCGCCGCCCTGTCGTTGGGAACTCAGAATTCGGGGGCGTTGCTGGTCGAGCGCGTAGCGGCTGGCGCGTCATTGCCGCCGGGGCCGCCGTCCAGCATCACGAGACTGGCGTTGAAGCCTTGCAGCACAACCTCAGTGGAGTACTTGTCGGCTCCGCTCTGGTCCTGCCACTTGCGCGTTTGAAGCTGGCCCTCCAGGTAAACCTTGGAACCCTTCTTCAGGTACTGCTCAGCGACCTTGCAGAGCCCTTCGCTGAAGATGACGACGCGGTGCCATTCGGTCTTCTCTTTGCGCTCGCCAGTGTTCTTGTCCCGCCAGTTCTCAGAGGTGGCGACGGATAGGTTGACGACCTTGTTGCCGTTGCCGAGGGTGCGAACCTCCGGCGCTTGGCCGAGATTGCCCACCAGAATAACCTTGTTCACACTGCTCAATTGACTATCTCCTGTAGCTTGTCGAGGCTGGTTTGCGGCGATGTTCCGACCGTCGCGTTTAGGGTAGCGAGGCGCGCGTCCTTTTCAGCGGTAAGGTCCAACTTCCACTGGACGTTGACCTGATCCCACGGGATTTCGTCCCATGCCTCTTTGAGGGCTTGCTTGCTTGGCGCATCCCGCAAGGCGAAGCGGTGCTTGAACAGCATTTCGTCAATCGAAGTGTCCAACACGTTGGCCTTGGACTTGTCGTAGAGCGCCAGCCCAAAGGGCATGCCGAACGTCATCAGCGCGCGCTTCATGGCGTCCGTCTCAGCTTCCTTGACGGCGCTCTCGATTGCGTCACCAAGGGCCTCTGGCTTGCCCATGCCGGAGCCAAAGCCGGTGCCTTCGCGGGTCACGCCGCCCGCCGTCACGCGCACCTTGGCGACGAAGCCGACGCGCCACTGCTGATAGTCACCGTTCTGGCCCTTCAGGGTCAGCAGCTCGCGGTTGGTCTCAAGCATGGAGACCGTTTCCCGCGTCCAGCCGTCAAAGCCGAAGATGCGGTTGGCCTCTGCAATGACGTGCCAGCCCTCCACGTACTCGCCATACTTGCCGGGGGCGGGTGGCTTGACGTTCTTCTTGTCGAGCGGCTTGCCAAGCTCAATCTTGGCCTCTGCGCTGAAGCTCATGCGACCTCTCCAAAGGCGACCATCATCTTGCGGTGAATGTTTCGGACGCGGGACACGTCCTCAGAGCAGTAAGCGCCTATGGCCTCGCGCTCCCCGGCGTCCCATAGGCGTTGAATGTCGCTGCCGTTGATGTTGCCTTTGCCCGGAAGCTTCAGCGCGCGGCACAGCCCATCCAGGCTGATGTAGTCGCGTGTCCCTCCCCACATCGTCATGGTGTCGTGGACGTTCTCAGCCCACGGCTTAGGATCGCGCGGAAGCCATGCCGGGAGGCGAACGCCCAGCACAATCGCCCGCTGCCAGAGGTAGCGAATGTCGAAGTTGGCAACGTTGTGCCCGACGATCACGGGCCTGTAGTGGTTCTTGGGCTTGGCCTCTTGGATTTGATCGAATGTCGCTTCCAGAAGATCGGCCTCCATGCTGTCAACGGCCACGCGGATGTCATCGTCATTCCACGCCCAGCCAATGCACACGATCTGGCCTAGAGCGCCGTTCAAGGCCGTCTTGGAAAACGCCTCTGTGACGAGTTGAGGCTTGGTATTTGCCTCCCACTCTGCTATGGTTTCTGGCTTCTTGATGTTGCCCGGCGGCGTGATGGAAGCCTCGATTTCCCGGAGCATGTCCGGGTCTTTCGTGCCCACCGTTTCAATGTCGAGATAGAGATATTCAGGCATCGCCAAGCGCCTTCCGCATGTCGGCAATGGACTCCTCGATCAGCTTCATGCGCCGTTCGCGGACATCGGCATTGATGGGGAAGGCTGGCACTGAGTTATAGGCAAGCACCCTCCTCCAAAGCCCATAGGCCGCTAGCTCGATGTCGGTAAGACGCTGGTAGCTTTCGGTCTCACCTGGAGCTGGTACAGCAACCAAAGCCAGTCCCGAGCCGGTGAAGTCAGAATGTGCAAGGTGGTTCACTTGCTTGTCTCCGTGTTGAAAGCTAAGGCCATGAGCAAGATCGCCAGTAGATAAGATCGACGTTCTGCTCTTGCGGCCTGTAGGTCGGATGGATGGGGGGTCATGGCAGAGGCGTCCCGTCAGACGTGAACTCGCGCAACTGTTCGCCAGCGAACTGCCCGACAATGCCGTGAGGCAAGTCGAACTCGCGCTTCCCGGCTTTGTATGCGTCGTAGATCTCCGCAATCATCGCAGGCTTCGCGTCGGGATAGCCGTACTCGATGAGCGACTTGGAAATCGCGTTGATGAGGCGCTGACGAATGCTCATATCACCCTCGCCATAATCAACAGCCACACACAGGCCAGTCCTAGGGCGTAGAGGATGCACATTGTTATGAGGTCGGTGCGGTCAGACATTGGAGGGCCTATGAAGCTTGCGGGCGCGGATCGCCTCTCGTTGCATCGCCATCATGTCGAGCCACCAACGCGGTTCCGCTACGGACCATTCGGTGTCGCGGTCGATTGCCTCAGTGCGGTTGATGATTTCCTCGCATAGAGCCAGGAACTCACGGCGCTTTGCCTCGTGGTTGTTTGCCATTATGCGGCCTCTGTGATAGAGTTGAAACGTGGTTCTGATTTGCCGTGAAACGCCGCCAGATGATGCAGCTTGATCGATTGCAGGGCGGCGATGCGACGGGCTCGGGCGTAGTCGGCTTCAACCTCTGCGCTGTCCATCAAATGCCCGTATTCGGAAGGCATGGAACGGCAGTCACGGATGATCTCGCGCTGTTCCTGTTCGTACTTCCGCCACTTGAGTACGTCCGCCCATAGCTTGGTGTTGGACATGGTTAGGCGTCCGGGTCCTGAGTGCGGAGTTCGACAGCGCCGATGCCGAGCGCGAGGATCATCAGATCCAGCTTGGTTTCATCGAGCATGCTGATCAGAAGGCGTTCGCTGCCTCGAATGTCGTTGAGGCGTTCGATGATCGCATCGCACTTGGCGGTCTTGCGGTCCGTGGTTGCTTTGTTTGCCATTTCAGTTCCCCATCCCCCTCGCCCCAATGGCTCGGGTATCGTGTGGTTAGTCGTCAGAGCCGCATCAGCCGCTTGGCGACCCAAAGCTCGGGATTGTTGAGGGCGGTCCACGTCCACGGGTCCGCGAAGGCCCACACGCCGATGAGGGCTGCGATGAAGGCGACGAGCACAAGGAAGCCGCCGCCAATCTTGTGGCCGATATAGTCGTCGGAGTTGCTCCGCTCACCACCAGCGGCAAAGAGCTTCCGAGCGAGCCAGACGGCACCGCCTGCGACCACGAGTGCGATCACGCCACTCGAAAGCGTTGACATGGCGCTGATACGCGCCCCGGCGATTACAGCCTCGGCACCCGGCCCGGAGAGCTTGTCGGCCAGTTCCACGATCTTCCCAGCCAGAAGATCGATGTTGTCTGTATCGGCCATTCGCCCTTCTCCATCTGCGCATCAGCGCGTTGTTGGTACGGAGCATGTAAGCACAGCTTGCAGGAGGTTGCAAGCGCTGTTTACGTAAAAAGCGCGCATGGCTTGCAAAAAGGTGGAAAAAGCAAGGGCCGCAGTCAAGCCCGCGACCCTTAAACCCCGTTCGATTCTAGGCTTTTTGCTACCCCATCCCGCCCATAACGATAACGTGTACGCTGAGCACGTCATCGTTGGGGAAGGTGAGCTGCTTATCCGGGTTGAGCTGGGTTAAGACCAGCTCCTTAGTATTTCGACGCACGTATCTCTTAATGTAACCCCACGGCGGCTCGTGCTCGGAAGTCCTGACCTGCACGACGACGAAATCACCCGCCCTTGGGTGCCTACTCGGATCGACAAAGACAACCTCACCGTCAAAGTACCGAGGCTCCATGCTTATCCCAGAAACACGTACGCCATAAGCGTCCGCAATCTCCGCAACTTGGGGAGGCGCGAACGCGCGGAAAAGCACGTCCCCGTTCATTAGAAATTCCCCATCCTCACCGGCTACGGCTTGACCGTAAACCGGCAGTTCTCGCCAACCGCCACCATTTCTAGGCCCTATTGACGCGTTCGGGCGGTGCCCCTGGCTGGCCGACATTCCACTGTCTGCCGATGCACCGCTTTGCGCAAGATCAAGCGTCCCAAGCACGCGTGGCGGGTTACCCCTTCCGCTCTCTAGCCAATCCAGCGATGCGTCAAACTCTTGCGAAATGCGACGGATGTTGTCGCGGGCAATTTCTCCACCAACCTCCCAATTAGCGAGAGCCCCGCGCGATACGTCTATGCGCTTCGCTAGCTCCGCCTGTGTGAGGCCCGAGGCGACCCGCAGTTTCTTCAGCCGATCTGCGAATGTTTTCATTGGCTTGCACTATGCCAAATCTCAAGCTTGCAAGCGCAGTCGATTTTGCTTGCACGCAAGGCAGCCTTGCAGTAAGCAGTGCTTGCAATGGCAAGCCAGACAATCCTTGAACAGTTGAAAATCGCCGGTTGGGGACCCTCGCGCATCGCGGCGGCTCTCAACATCAGTTCACAAGCCGTCTCGCAATGGGACGAAGTGCCCGCCAAGCGAGCCCCAGCGCTGGAAAGGCTGACGGGCATCCCGGCTCACAAGCTGTGCCCTTCGTACTTCCCGAAGCCGCAGACGGGGAGGGCGGCATGAGCGAGCCGACCCCCGCCGACATTGACGAAGCCATCGACAGCATCCTCCGCGCGGTCGGGTCGTCGCCTATCAAGCACTACATGCCTCTGTCACAGGAACGCGCCCGCAAGGCCATGCGCGACCTGCTGGCGAAGAATATCCGCAATGCCACGGTCATCCCCATCGTCGGGAAGATCGGCCAATGACGCTCTCGCTCAATAAGCTGTTCGTCATCGTGTTCTGCCTCGGGCTGCTGTTCGGCTACGCGATGCCAGACCTTTGCGCGTGGGCAGGTGGGCAATGAAGGCGAAGCCCATCCCCGCCGATATCGGCCAGTACGTCTCCTATGACCCGGAGACCGGACTGCTGTGGTGGCTGACTGGCAAGCGCAAGGGGCACGTTGCAGGCTTCATCAAGCAGTCTGGTTACGTGTTCATCAAGTTCCGCAAGCAGACCTACCAAGCTCACCGAGTAGCCTTCTTTCTTCATGAAGGCTACTGCCCGCCAATACTGGATCACGCCGACAGCGACCGCGCGAACAACCGCTGGTCCAACCTGCGGCCCGCTACTACGGCTCAGAACAACTACAACCGTAAGAAGATTGTAGGCGACCTGCCCAAAGGTGTCTGGCGGACCCAGCAGGGCCGGTACGCGGCAAGAATACGTTGCCAGCGAAACACCTACTACCTCGGGTGCTTCGACACGCCAGACGCAGCGCATGAGGCATACGCCATTGCCGCTCGCCAGCATCATGGCGAGTTCGGGAGGGCAGCGTGACCCTCATTCCAAATGAGCACCAAATGGGAACCGTCGCGGCGGAGGGGCGTCCGCTGTTGGGGGCGATGCGACGGCTCGCACTTGGCGCTCGTGATGAGTGTCAGGACTGGCCGCTTCGCAGCGGGCAGGGCTCTTTGACGTATTGCCTCAATAGCAGGCTGGTGAGGGTCGCCACCCTTGCCAGCCACCAATTCAGTTCGCGCGGGGCCTCCAAGGCGCGCGATAGGCGACAGGCTTTCGGCTTCCCCTCCCTGGCTAGGGAGCCTGTCGCCACCCAATTCAAATTCATGCACGGCGTCATGGCCCCGTGCAGCCAATTCCGCGTTCCTCACAACACGCTCCGCCAAGACCGATATGTGGGTGAACGCCATAACCTAGAACGCCTTTCGTCAGTGGTTGGTTCGATGCCCAACCATGACAGGAGCGCTCTTGCTGATGTGCAAATCCAACTGCCGCGAGGAAAGTATGTCTGACGCGACAATCACAAATTCTGACGAACTGGTAACCCAGGCTTCCCACTGGTCGAAGCATTTGCTTGCCCGTGTTTACCTTGGTCCGGGCGATACCGTCGAGGCGGCGATGTATCGAGCCGAACAGCGTTATGGCGTTCCCGCGCAAGCCTTCTGGGCACTGCGCTACCGGAAGCCGAAAGACATTTTAGCGAGCGTCTATCTCAAGCTCAAATCCGCCTATGAGCACGAGTGCGAGCGGCAGGAGGCGAAGCTTCGTTATGAACTGGAAATGGCTAAAGCGCTTAAGGGAAGCGAGACTTTGGAAGCTGCTATCAGCGAGGCGGAAGCTGCGCTCGGCAATGAAACAATCTCAACATGAGCCCCGAAAGGACTGAGAGATGAGGATTACGGCAACTCTGGGCTGCGTCATCGTCGCCCTCGATTGCGCGTCAAAAGCTCTCGGTGAGGTTGAGCAGTCGCTGTTCAACGGCCAGTGGCTTTGGGTGTGGTGGATCGTGGCTGGCTATTGGGCGCTGTCGGCACTCGTCATCGCCGTCCAAGGCTTCACCACGTCTCGCGCCTAACTCCCACGGTTATTTTCAGAGCTTAGGGGAAAGAAGAATATGGGGCAGACTATCGCGGCACTGTTCGTCGAAACCGGCGGGTCGTACTTTGGCCTGCCTGGCGTCGAACCGTGGGATGAGCCGCGTGATGCGCGCAAGTACGCGGGGCCGCATCCGGTTGTCGCGCATCCGCCATGCCAGCGGTGGGGCAAGCTGTGGGCTGGTCAGCCACTTTATATCAAGCGCACGGGTGAGCGAAAGGTCAAGGGCGATGATGGTGGCTGCTTTGCCTCCGCGCTTGAAGCTGTGCGGCGCTGGGGCGGCATTCTTGAGCATCCGTGGGGTAGCCATGCCTGGGCCCACTTCGGCCTCAACAAACCCGCTCGTGAGGGTGGCTGGAT
>Ga0105147_100015_pt1 | contig 40370 bp, 55 predicted proteins | sample RS_189metaG_FD_91501 | JGI IMG/M metagenome (GOLD analysis project Ga0105147, IMG submission 91501) | Switchgrass associated microbial communities from Austin, Texas, USA, to study host-microbe interactions - RS_189 metaG | ecosystem: Host-associated > Plants > Roots > Rhizosphere | place: USA... | reverse complement strand
GCCACTTAGCTAGAAAGCACGGATTAGGGGGAGAAACCGTAATAGTTACTACGCAAAGCAGTAAGGTCACTCGTACCACTATTTACACTTCCATTACCGGGACATCATGCACTACTGGTTCTGATGGCCCTATTAATCCTGGCAAGACGTACGCAGAGTACGTGCGCGAGGATCAAGAACGCCGCAAGAATCGGACAATAACATGGCCACGCTAGAACTTTTCTATCCCCTCTCAAACGTAATAGTTACCCAGCGCTTTGGCATTAATGGGGAATATTATCGAGCAAATGGTATCCAGACAGACGGTCACAACGGTATAGACATGCTTGCTTACCACGGCCAGCCAATCTACGCCCCTATGGACGGCACTGCGTACTACCAGGAGGACGCTAAAGAAGGTCATGGCGTAGTTATCATCAGCGATACTATGTACGCTTACAAAGGCGCTGGGGCCTATTTCAAGGCAATTCTCTGGCACTTCTGCGACCCTGAGAAGGAAGGAAGGTACGAATCCCCTATCTATGTAGCTTGCGATCGCAAGATTAACAGTGGGGTGGGAATCAAGGTAAAAGCCGGAGACTTAGTAGGGTTTGCCGATAGCACCGGCCTCTCTACCGGAGACCACCTGCATTTTGGTCTCAAACCAATCAAGTCAGGCCGCGCTCCATCACAAGGAGATATGCCTGATATTGGCATTGGAGAGTGGGTAAACATTGAACAGAAGAACGGATATATGGGTGCTATTGATCCTGAGCCGTACTTCAATGGACAGTTCCGTGTGAATACCCTCGTCTCGTCCCCGTTCCAGAGAGATCTGTATCTAGGCATATCTGGAAAGGACGTACAGGAGCTACAGAAGTACTTGAATCGCAAGGGTTATGTTGTTGCAAAGTCTGGCGCAGGAAGCAAGGGTAAGGAGACTGAGTATTACGGGTCTCTTACTCAGGCTGCCGTGCGCAAGCTTCAGATGGCCAACGGTATCTATCCTACAGCTGGGTACTTTGGTTCGCTGACCCGCGCATGGGTCGCTAAGAATCCCTAACATGAAATCACCACTAAAAAGCTGGACACTCTGGTTTGGAGTACTGCAAATCGCCTATGGCGCGGTGGGACTTTGGTTTGATCTTATCGATCCGCAAGCGGGCATGACCCTTATCTTCACTGGTATGGGTACGGTGGGACTCCGTATAAAGACTACTCAACCTATTTCCAGCAAAGTTCTGGACGTGCCTGTTGAGAAGTAGCTGAACCTGCATGCGTAGTACGGGTTGCTAGTCGCCTCCCCGAAACGCTGAGAATGACTGAATGACGTGCTCTGTTTCGTATTAAACCTAAAGACCTACTCGTTAGCATATTATTGGTACTCGGAATCTTGATTGTCTTCTGGCCGTTAATAGCCAAGTCAATTACCACAACCGAGTCAGGGTACTTTCCGCAAAGTGGGGATACGGCGGCTATTGCGCTTACCCCTACGCATTTTATAATTACGGAGTCAGCGAAAGTTGATATGGCTTCGTACACGCAGACAGCCGCCACCTCTGTTGAGGATATGGTGGCTTCCGCGTTCCCAGACGCTCCTATCATGCTGGAAATTGCACGTGCAGAGTCGCAGTTTAACCATAGAGCAAAGAACCCCCACAGTACTGCAACCGGTGTGTTCCAGATACTTATAGGAACCTGGAACGGGTATGGCTGTACGGGAGAACGCACAAACCCAATAGACAATATAGCCTGCGCGAGGAAGATTTATGACGCTGAAGGAACCAGGCCTTGGAACGCCTCCTCATACCACTGGGCGCAATAGCTAAAAAGAATAGAGTTTGCCTAGAAAGGAGAACATTCATGCAATTGAGGCAGTGCGTTCGTTGCGGAACGCCGTCAACAGATTTTGAATGCGCCTGCGGGAGCGTCACGGTTCAACGTGCGTTTCCGGTCAACCAACTGGCGCTTCAGCTCCCAAGACGCGACCCGCGTGAACTCCCACTAATGGATCAACAGAAGAAGTAAGGAGGGTAGGAATGGCCAATGAAAAAAGTCCGCTGCACCGCATGCGGATACGTAGGCTGGACTCAGCCCGTACCCCTGCTATGTCATGGAGGTTGCCGTATCGCCATCCTCCCTATCGAAGAACCAACCCGCCTCCCTCTCGCCATTCCCGATAAGCGAGATCCTCTCTATATCCCAGCTCGCTTTGAGCTTCAATAGAACAAACTCCCGACTGAAAGGCCGGGAGTCGTTTTGTGTATATAAGTATTTATATACAAATATCTTTCGTGTATAAGAAAACAGGAATTCTCATAGGTTAACAATTGTTAACTGGAAGGAATCAGAGACACGGTGTAGAAGGCGATAGCGTGGGGTCTATCATGGAGTTGGTTCTCCTAACAGGGACTTGCGCTGTTTACCGCTAAACGCCTCGCACCTTCCAAATCCTTCTACACGGTACCTCCAATTCTGTTCATGGGCTTGCCACGGGGGGCGCGAAATTTCTTTAATGGAGGATGTATTCTTAGCTGGCACCCTTTTCCCAACCCCCACGGAAAACCCACGAATATTCCCGTTCACAGGGCAGGAGGCTTTACGGCCGGTCTACTAGGGAGAAACTTTCCTCCTGCCCTCCAAACACGAACCCCTACAGTATATAGCATAGTTTGTTGACATCCTCTTGGTGAATGTCAACAAACTATAAGGAGCTATCCTAACGACTCTTTCTCTGCAATCAGATCAACAACTACTTGCCAGCGAGCATGTCCCTCAAGCCTCCCTTCTCCGTGAGTCTCGTCGAGAGTACGGCTTGATTTTGCTACTTCAATAGCCTTTTCCAATCCCGTCTTCTCCCCTTCCCTACGCGACTGGTCTTGGATCTGCCTAAAACAATTCTTTGCTTTCTCTGCGAAACTCGGTGAGCCCTTACTCAATTCTAGAGCACGCGCGAATCCATTAAATATTTCTTCCCACTCATCAGTACGGGTGTTTTCTTTCATATACAGTGGGTTAGTTGTTAGGGGTTACTTGAAGTCCTTGGTCTTAATCTTAAACATATCGCCGTTTTCGCAGTGCCAGACGACACCCTCAATTTTCCCCGTTCCATACAAGCTGTCCTGGTTCTTGAGCCATGCCTTTAGCTCTTCGTAATGAGTCGGAACCTCGTTGAACACAGGGACACGGCCGAGGGAAAACAGAACTACCTCGTGTTTCTGAAGAGAAAGCGGGTTCCCCTGAATAGACGGGCCAACTGCTTCACCACTCCACTCCCCGTCAGGAACATCTGTAAGGTCAGTGTTTCTAGCAGCCTCCCACATGAACTTGTCGTTTGGTGCGTATTCATCAGCGTCCGTATACCAAGGCTCCTCAATGCCTTTTGCCTTCTCGATTTTCGTGGGGTTGCGGCGCTTTTCAAGACGCACTAGAGTCCCCGCACGAACGGTAAGACGCACGTTAGTTCCGTCAATCTTTTCAGTTGCTTTTGCGGCTGCAAGAACTTCTGTGGCAACGTTGGGAATATCTAGCACACCTCCGTTTCCTTCCCAGTCTCGCTCAAATATCGTTTTAATCTTTTTCATACTCAATCTATACGGGTAAGGTTTGTTAAGTTTTCTTTTGCTTCTCGTTCCGCGATTTCCTTTTCCATTTGGAGGTCGCGCTTTGAGCAGAAATAGCAAGGTTCTTTAATGTCGGTAAGGCCGCCGTACGGGTTATCTATGGCAACCACCACCTCGCCTGTGTTCTTGCACTCATCACAGAAACGGTTAGGGTTTCTGAAACACCTGCGCTCGTGCTTCTCCATAGCGGACTTCACGCTCCGCTTTTTGCAGAAGTCGCATTGGAAACGAGGCATTACTTTTACCGGCTTCATATCATTAGGAATTAGTGTCTGGTAACTTCTTCTCAATCTCGTACTCCCCTGTGAACGGGTATTTATTTGTTCGCCAGATACCACATGCACATTCCCACGGGTTTGCTATAGAGTTGTTGCCCCGCAAACGCTCTTTACATTTTGGACAGAATTCGGCAACAGCCTTCACTCGCTTATAATCGGGGCGCATACCTAAGTATTTTTAGTGTCTGGTGTTTCCCTTAGCTCGATTGGCGCGTCTATATTGAACGTAGCCTTATCAACGAATGTACCAAGCACTTTCTCAAGGAGATAGTCTGCGTTATCTACACCGACCTTGTGCTTTTCGCGTGCGAAAAACGAGCCTCCGCTTTTAACCGAACGTACGTATGACTCCCAATCCACAATGCGATTTGCGTACTCTGGGTAGAGTTGCTTCAAGCGGTTTTCCTCCCTGTGGCTGTAGGTGAGAAGAATACGCCTCTCATCCTTTGAGAGCCACTCAATCATTCGCGTAGTCTTCCCTGAAGCACGAGCTGAATGTTCAATTTCCATACTAATCTTTGTTACGGTTAATAATGGCGAGGACTTCATCTATGGCGTATTCGTATCCTTCAGACCATAGTTTTTCTTGGTAGTCATCTCGTGTAAATGCCTTGGAAATCTCCCGACCTTCTTTCCCTTTCTTTTTCACCTCCCTAGCTATAGCCTCCCTCTGTGTGGTGAGGAGGTTCAGTATATTTACCGCCTCAGCTTTCAAGGTGAAGCCGTTTCTTATTCCATGTACTTGTTCTGCGCCAGGTGGAAGCCGGAAATATTCGTACTCCTCCCAATTGTTTTCAGGTGTGGTCATGTTTAATACTTAGTGAATAAGAGAACGTCCCCCTGCACCTCGCACATGTACCTCCCGTTTGGCATGTGCCGACCTACCTGAGAAGTGATGGTCCGGCTTTTGGTAATCGTGTGGCCCTTCATCCTTTCTGCCTTAGAGAAGCGGATCTTGTTAGCTTTTAGGTCATACTCGATCTTTACGTACTTCCATTCTTTCTCTGAGAAAATGCTGGCAACAAACTTTGTGTAGCTGATATGCCTTAGTCCTACATGTATCCCGTTGTATTCGGAATAGAGGTCAGGCTTTAATTCCACAAAACTCATGCAAGCTTTTCCTCTATTTGTTTCCAATCTGAGAGGGACATCCTGGTAGCCTGGTGAGCTTTTTCCTGTCTCTCCCACTCCTGCACTTTCTCCCAGCGCTCCTCGCCAATAACCATCCGCACCATGTGCCAGTAGAGCGCACCGTGTTGTTGCTTGAAGTAGAAATGGTGTCTCTGGCAGAGGAGAATTATGTTATCCATATCCCCATAACTGATTGAGTTCTTTCTTCCAACAAGGTGTTCTGCCTGCACAACTACCTGCCCGTCTGAGCGTAAGGGGCCACAGTTGAAGTACTGTTGCGGTAGCAGGTGTTCTACCTGTCTTAGCACGCACTCCCCGTCCCGTTTAATTGCATTCTGACGCAAAAGGCCCTGGATCCTGTCTTTAGATTTAGATACCGCGCTCTTGCCTTTCTTTTTAAGCGGGGTCTTTTTCATGGCGCTTCTTAGCTCTATCTCTAATGCTGTACTGCCTCATCTGTTCTCTCCTGCAGTCGTAGCACTGGAACTGCCGGTTAGCGAGCGTGGCGAGGCGTTCAATCTTCTTACTGCACTTGAAGCATTCAACCCACTTGTACTTCTTCTGCTTCCCTATAGGCGTCCACCCGATTCTTGGTGCGGCGTATACCTCGCTTGATTCCCTAATCCACTTTGAGAATTGTCTGTTCATATCGCAACGTTATGATTCAGTTAAGAGGCGACTGCATGCACTTCCTTTAACTCCCTTTGAAGAAGCATGTGGTTCGTGAGAAGCGCGTCATTGATATGCTCTATTCCCCGGATCTTGTACTTCAGGCGTATCTCCTTCTGTCCTTCAGGCGTTGCTTGCCATGCGCGTTCGCATGAAGCTTGGCTCTTATGCTTTTCCTGGTTTGCGGTCTGCCACATGGCTCCGCTAGCTACCAGTTCCCCGTACTCTGTGTTGAATCGGAAAAGCCATGAGGCGCAGAAGTTTCGATAGTGCGCTATCTCGTCTCCTCCTAGGTTTCCCTCGGAAACGCGGTCCACAATTTCTTTGAATGTTAAGGTACTCATAGGTCTTCATCGTCATAATCACTGTCTGGGTAATACAGGAACCCTGGTTCAATTTCCCCACGGAATATCGACAGCTTTATATCTTCAGCAATCTTTTCCCCGTGCTTGTATATGTCAGGTCCGGAAATACGGATTACGGCGTACCCGTGCGCTAGGTATATTTCATCCCGTTTGCGGTCATTCTCCTTCTCAGACTCGCTTGAGTGGTGTTTCTTGCTGTCGCACTCAATGACGAGCTTTGCATGCGGTACAGCAAAGTCTGCATGTATATTTCCTACCCTGAATTGAGGTTCCACAACAAGACCGGCGGTTGCGCAATCTTCTAGAAACCGTATTTCCAGCTCGCTCTGCGTTTTCTTTATTCTTTCAAAGATCATATGCGTTTGTTTATTGACTTCGAGAACTCGGACGGAGGAAGTCTCTTGTAATCAATCTCCACCTCAGGCTTAACGCAATAGCACCTTTCTCCTTCTCGATGCCATTTTTTCTTGGAACAGGTGTAGTCTTTTCGGTGGAAATTCTTTATCCAGGTACGAACTCTGCGCTGGTAGTCGAATACTTTCTCCTTCTCCCAGCGTGATTTCTTCGCGTTCTCGCCCCTTTCAAGCCAGTACGGGAGAAATTCTTCAAGGATTATGTCGTGTATTTTCGTTTCGGAGAGGTAATCGTTCGCGGCCAAGTCTTTCACGAGGCTGCGGTACTCTTCGTCCTTATCCCGTATCTTTCTTTCAAAGATGGGTTTAGCAGTAGCGTCAGCGACTCTCATAGAGTCAGAGTCTAAGTCAGAGTCTAAGTCAGAGTGCGATATGGTATCCATATGGTATGCATACCCTATCCTTGAACGGATATCCTCAGGAAGCTCTTTCAGCGACCTGGCTATACCTTGCGCAACTTTAGGACTCGACTTGCTTTGATGTTTAAGGAAGTTCTTTACTATCACCCATCCGTCAACGTACTCAACTTTCTTTTCAAGAGAGAAGCGTGTGAGTATAGATCGTACCCGCTCTTCCTCAATGCCTGTCTCAAACACTATTGTCCGCACCGGTAGCTCGTACACACCACATAAGTCCGTGTACTGGTTTGTGAGAAGGTAAAGGAATAACAGCTTTTCTATTGGATCTAACTCAGCTATATACCCGTCTCCCCAGAACCGCGTATTAACCATTCGTGTTTTTGCCATAAGAAGTGAGCTTGACGGGAGGCACTTCTAATAATTTTGACTAAGTAAGTGGCTTAGTCTCCATTCCTGCGAACGGGTCAGAGCTTTCAAATGGGTCTGCATCATCGAATGCGGTAGGTGTACTTTCTGGAACGTTTACGACACCCTCAAGGCTTGATTTGCCACCACGCATAATCTTGAACTCGTTGAGGATGGCGTTCACAGCTCTTTCAATGCGGATCATGCGGGCTTTGTCGTCTTCGTTCATGCCGGAACCCCCACCGCGCTTCTCTTGAGGGAGCTTTGCGTCATAGGCTTTCCTGGTAACCCCATCCTTGCCCACATACTCACGCTCGCTAATCTCTACATCTACGCTCTGACCCACCTTTACAGGCACTTCGCCTCGGTAGGTAATGTCGAACCACCTCTCACCGTACTCATTCGTCTGTACGCCTACCTTTTTGAATGAGTCGGGCTTGCCAGTCTTCTTGTTGGTATATTCAATTGTCTTTTCAATTCCGATACGGGATATTGTTATTTTTTCCATATATGTTCCGTTATAGGGTTGCTACAAAACGCTGGTAAGCTAATTGCCTTAATTTTTCTGCCCCACTTGGATCTGTCTTCTTAAAGACTCTCCATTCAGCAGGTGACATGCCGTACCGTTGCTTGAAGCGTTCCCACTTCTTTTGTTGTTGGTTCCTCGATTTGTGGTAATGAGCCATAGCTACTTGATTTTTATTGTGAGAATCTTCTTCTTTTCTCCAGAGCGTCAATTTGAATTTGTAGTGCAATGTATTGGTCGAATATTTCCATGCTTTAGTAGTTACCTTCCGTTAATTCCCTCAAATCCTTGCGCATTTTCTGCACCCTCTCTGGCTCAAGGATTCCTGTTATCCCGCACTCAACCTCTGTAGTCAGTCGGTGGTGGCAATAATCGAGAGCATGAACCACGATCTTTGCTTCGTCTGGAGTTAAAACAATTTCATATGTCTGTATTTCCTCTTTCTTCATACCTATTCTTTAGGGCTTACAAAGTTCTGGTTGTAGCGATACATCTTGAGGCGAGTGAGAAACATTTCCTCATCCTCCTCAAGTGCATACCTCGGATAGACGGCGAACGGCTTATTGCCATATTTCTTGATTCGCTCGTCTTCTGGATCGCACATCTTCACCACTACCGATTGAGCTGGCTTTGAGCCTGTTAGTTCCTCCCAGGCTATTGAATACGCGCCCATTTGAATAAACGCGTCAGCACTCCACATCTTGGGAAAGGTCTTCAAGTCTCCAATCGTGAGCTTCCCGTCAATGATTGCTACAAAGTCGCATGTACCCGCAAAGTCGTGCTTCTCTGAGTACAGGCGCTGTTCTGCAGCAATGAACTTAACGTCATTTGCCATAGCCCAATTTGCGAAACTCATTATTGATGGATCAAAAGGAACATCATCTAGGCCACCGGAAGAAATACATTTGAGAATAAAATCTTCCACCAGCGCATGCGTATCAGTACCCTTCTGTCCTGCTGATTCTTTACGGCGTGTGTGTGCGGTACGAGCTTCTTTAAGAAGGGTCTCCCAAGCGGTGATATCAAATCCATGATTGATCTCGTCAACACGAGCGTTTTCGCTTACGTAGTCCACTGCCATATTTGCTGCCCAATTGATGAGGTTTGCTTTAGAGGACGTACCGTCAATGACTGAGGTAACGCCACTCATCAGCCTTCCGTCTAAGGAATAGGCGTGCTTCTTCTCATCGAATGCGAGGCGTGAAGTGTCAGGCAGTTTCATATTTGCTTTCAATTACGGTTGAATAACATTCGTTGCAGTACTGCAATTCACTTGTCTCTCCCCTATACCCGCACATACTGCACAGACCTGCACCGCACTCCACGCACTCGTCTACTGCAGGGGACTCGTTGTCGTATTTGCAACTCATACGCTCAGTAGCTCCGGATTCTCGTAGATGTTGCCGATGACTTCGAGGCTCTCGTTTACGTCATGGAAGTGGTTGCCGAGTTGGCTCTTGTCCCATTTTGGTTTGAGGCGGAATGCACCGAAGTGAAAGTAAACCTCCCGTGTATCACCTGCATACTGGCCGTACACTTCGTAATCGTCCGGGATGCGCACAACATCCCCCTCATAAATCTCCTTCCCGTTCTTATCGAGGAGGTCGGTGAATTGCATGACAGGGCCGCTATATATAATCTGCGATTTCAGAACGCCCTCATTGTCCATATGGAGGGTTTCTACAGGCACCATTCGGCGGTCTTCTTCATGCCACGCCCTAAACTTAATTACTCGGTTCATAGGGTCTCGCAGTAATTGACAATCTCGAACACTTTGTCTCCGAGCATGTAGCTCCCCAGGTTCTCGCAGTAGTAGTCGTTCTGGCGAACTGGCTCAGTAGTGGTAGCCACTTCTGCGTGTGCAGACTTAGGAAGAAGTCTAGGCTCTACAGTGAAGTGGAGGATAGACACGATTCCTACGAACAGGAGTCCCCAGACCCGTACATGCCACTCAAGCCTTGATATGCGGTTCATCTTCTTAATGGGATCTGGCATGAGGTACTCCATTTCCTTTGCGGTGAACCCGTACTTGTTGAGAAGAGCCATACTAGTGCGTAAGTTCTAGAACCCTGCGGAAGGCAATATCTTCAGTGAGCAGGGTGAGGGTGCTACTAAGGTGAGAATCATTTACCGTACGCTCTACTTTGTTGCGTGTGTCGAGCATGCTTCCTTTCAAATCAATTACTGCTGACTTCAATCCGCGCAGTGCTTCAACAAACTCATTCATTTCTTTCTCCATACTTAGTTGGAGTTATCCTCGAACCTTGCACAGTAGTCGTGGTGGTATTGGCCGAACATTCCAAGACGAGGGCAAGAGCATGAACGTTCTTCAATCTCGTACCATGCAAGCTCATCTTCCAGTGTTGCTGTTTCGTACTGGGTACGGTGAGCGTAACGGTCTTCAAGAGTAATCATTCCGTAGTCTCCCTCAACTGATTCGTTGTATTCCATGTTGGTGTGTGTTTTCCTCTGTGCCACTCGCTAGCATTTCTGCCTGCTCGCCTTATCAACAAAACAGGCAGAGCCGAACTAGCGAGCAACACGGAGGAGATAAGGCTGGTAAAGACAAGACGTTGAGGTAGAGAGACTGACGGGTGGGGGCGATATAACTCAGATCACCTGCTTGGTTTACGTTTCTCTTTTTCAAGAAACCCCAAACGAGGACGCGCGTTTGTTTTACTGCTAAGTCCAGTTCAGACAGGTCAAGCCCGTCTCACTCCCCCACCACTCAATCTCCCTATGCGTAGGAGTGCTGGGAAGAGGCGGCTTCATCTCACTTAATCTTTGAAAGCGGTAGCATGTCGTTGTTACGATTTTTCCGCGTCTCCGAGTGATTTACACCACCTCTCCCAAACACTCCTACAGAAAAAGCTCCCAGCAGTTAGGAGCTTCATTTCGCAACAATGACAATTGTGATGTCAAAGCTTTAGTTTTGGTGGCTTAGATAAGCGGTTTCGTGGTCAATAGACACCTTGTTGTAGATGTATCTTTTACGAACCAAAATTAGCGGAAAATAAAGCCCCTGTGGGCTGTAAACTCTCTCCTTGCTCTCAACGACCTGTCTGTTAACAGTATACACGAATCTCGGCAACTGTCTACGAGGGTGTGGATAATTTTTTTGCCTCGTCTGGTAGTACGTATTTTGACCACCTATGGATCTGTTTCTTATGGTAGGGTTTCCCATCTTCTGTCTCCATCTTGAGCCGAATCTGGTCGAGAGAGTATCCCTGCTCTCGAAATGCCCGTACCCTTCTGACTTGGTGTGTATGCATAGTTGGTGAAAAGTCCTGGCTAATGTCTACGATAGTATCCTCTGTCATGAAGTCCGTAAACTCGCTGCTTAGTATACCCATTTGTCTCCAATACCGCGAGAACTGCTTCATGACGTGGATGAACTGCAGACGCTGGTACTGTGCGGGGAACTTGTTGCAGTACACCTTCAGACACTCGGACGTTATCTGATCCAGCGAGCGCATTTTCGTGCTTCCAAAGAATTCCCTCAGGACTCGTTCATGAGTTCTGGCTATCCCAGGAAAACGCACCGCCTTCCAAGCGATATAAAGGGAAATTTGTTTAGAAATAGTATTTTGGTAGAAAAAAGAAAACATATTAGGCCCCGTCCCAGTCCCAAGGAGAAAAAGACGATACCTCTCAACATGAAGAAATCATGAAGATTCCATGAAGAAGTATACGCCTCGCTTCCCCAGCAACCCTGTGCATATACACAGTGTCCGGCGAGTTAGACCAGACAAGAAGCGGTATGATCCCCTCATACACTAGAGTGCTTCAAAACACAATAGTGGGGATACGCTCACACTCCCCTGCTACTATGCCCGCAGTTAATTATTAATTACGCAATAATTTCATGGCAAAAGCAAAAGACGATGATAAGGCTGAGCAGATTGATGCCTCAATTGAAGAGGTGGAGACAGTAGGTAGAGAGTCTGTAGACATACACACACTTTCCTTCCAAGAGCGTGCAGAGGCATACGCGAAGGAAGCGGTTCCTGTATGCGAGAAATGGGGTATTGGTCCGGATGCCGCTCTTGGCACATCAAGCAAGACTATCGAGGCAGTGCTTGTTGTGAAGGATTTATGGCAGAAGCCGGAGGCGCAAGTAGAACCAGAAGCATAATGGTGTTTGGAATCCTCATAGGCATAGCTCTATCTGCCCTCGTGCTGCTTGCTGTGTTCATTGTTCTCTTCCTGGTAGGCGGAAAGAAGATACAGAAGGCAATGGATCACGCAGAAAAGGTGTTTATGAGCCAGCAAGTAAGCGGGAAAGCAGAGTTCATTATTCCAGACAGAGTGAAAGAAATTACTCAAGCAAAATCTAACGTATCAATTGACGAAGTTCTTATATGAGCAAAGAAGTACTATTCGAGAAAGAGGCAATTAGGCGCATAAAATATGGTCTAGATACAGTGTGTAATGCGGTTGTAGGAACCATTGGCCCTGCGGGAAGCAATGTCTTCCTTGATGATATGCTTACTCCAAAAATCACCAACGATGGCGTTTCAATCGCAAACCAGATCACTCTAGAGGATAAGTTCGAGAACATGGGCGCGTGGCTTGCGAAGAACGCAGCCTCCCAAACCAATGATGACGCAGGAGACGCGACCACCACTACTCTTGCTCTCCTTCAGGCCACTACGGATGAATGTCTCGCACGTCCAGAGAAGCCGGTGATTATCATGCGCTCGCTCATGGACGCAAAAAAGAAGGTGCATGCAGAACTGAAGAAGCAAGCACGGCCGATTTCTCCAAAGGAAGCAATATCAGTTGCCCGCATTTCTGCAGAGAACGAAGAGCTTGCTCAGCTCGTACATGAAGTCGTAGTCAAGGTAGGACACAAGAGCGTTATCGCTATTGAGGACAACAAGGAGGGGTTCAGTAGCGACTACAAAATCGTGCAAGGATATGAGGCAAACGTGGGCTTCATGTCTCCATACTTCCGCAATGACCCAGAGAAGGCACGCGCTGTACATGAGAACATTGCCGTTCTCTGTACTGCCAAGAAGCTTACAACTATTCAGGACCTAAAAATCTTTGAGAAGTTTGAGGCGCAGAAGATTACTTCACTCGTCATTATTGCAGAAGACATTGATCCGCAGATTCTAGGTATCTTTGTACAGTCCCACCTGGTACGCAAGATGGAACTTCTTGTCATTCGAGCCACGGGCCCACTTCTTGAGGACATTGCCGCTTCAGTAGGCGCGTCAATCATAAGCGAGGATACTGGCATTTCATTTGAGAACTTCGATCCAAAGAAGCACCTCGGAAAAGCAAAGCGAGTAGTCAGCGAGGAGAAGAAAACCGTATTCATCTCTAACGCACCTTCAGCAAGTATGCATGCGTCTCGTCTTGAGGCTCTTGCAAAGGAGAACCCAAACATGTTCGAGCAGAAGAAGTATCGTGAGCGTGCCTCAAAGCTACGCGGAGGCGTTGCGGTTATTCGCATTGGCGCACACACAGACTCAGAACGAAACTATCTGAAGGATAAGGCTGAGGACTGCGTAAATGCAGTGAAGTCAGCCATTGAGGAAGGTGTGGTTGAGGGAGGAGGTATGACCCTCTACCGTATCGCAAATGCCATGAAGCCAAAGACTCCAGGAGAGGAGATACTTAAGCGCTCGCTCACTGCCCCACTTCGTAAAATCATCCAGAACACTGGAAAGGACTATGCAGATATTCTCAAAGACCTGCCAAAAGGCATGGGATATGACGCAAAGAATGACGTGTACGCAGACTTCTGGAAAGAAGGGATTCTAGACCCAGTAAAAGCAGAGCGTTGCGCGATTGAGAATGCGGTGTCTACCGCCGCCCTCTTCATCACCACGCATGCTGCAGTTTCAGATTATGTAGAGCCTAAGAAAGATTAATATGTCTATACCAGCAATAATTTACCTTGTTCTAGTTGGCACTTCCCTACTAATCACCTCGCACGACCACGGAAAGCCGCGTACCCCAAATAACTTCTGGATGTCAGCGGTTGCAGCAGCGATTTCACTGGGACTTCTTTACTGGGGTGGATTCTTCAACTAAGTATGGCAAAACCAAAACTAAAACCCGTAGGAGATAAGATCCTCCTCAAGATTGAGCAGGCAAACCTCGGAGGACTAGACACCTCCTCTATGAAGACAGGCGTTGAGTGGGGTGTCATTGTTGCAGTCGGCCCAGAAGTCTCAGATCAATACAGTGTGGGAGATAAGGTGTTCGTAAAAGCTTGGGGAGTTGATTCAATCCTTTTTGAAGGAGAAGACTACCACTTCACTAGCGAATCACTTAAGGCGATATGCGCAGTAGTCGCGTAAAGGCACGCGCCAAGGACAAGAACAGGCGCGGAGTAAAGCAGAATCACGTACCAAAGAATCTTGTAAAAGTGATACTAACCACTAAGAAAGATGACCAAGTGTGATAACTGGAGTATTGCACACTCCACCGTCATAACGGGAGAGGACTATTCAGCCATTCGTGCCACCTGCACAACGTGTAATGAATCTGTGAGAATAGGTAAAGACATTAACGGAAACCCAGAACATAGGCAGTACAGCGAGTGGTTCAAGAAGGATCTGCTTCAACATGGCTATCCGCTCTTTTACAAATATCATCCGGAAGGAATGAGAGTCGTATAAAATCATATGAAAATATCATACGAACTAGCAAAGGAGTTGAAGGGGGCGGGGTTTCCGCAAAAAAACCGAGGTTCTTATTGGATACAGCATAATGGTAAGCTCACAACCCGAAATGATAATGGACGAGAGCATTACAAACCGCGCGTCTGGACACTAGCTCCCTTCGTCAAAGGCGCAATAAAAGGATTAGAACGAACGTATGACAACGCATACGCTCCTACCCTCTCAGAGCTGATTGAGGCGTGTGGGGAAGAATTTGAAGAGCTTGGGTACTTGGGCAAGGCGGAAGCTGGCACATTCCGCTGGTACGCTGTCGAGCGCAGTACAGACGATTACGACCGAGTGTACGGCTCCACCCCAGAGGAAGCGGTAGCGAGGCTGTGGCTAACACTAAACAAGAAAGCCGGGGATACGCATTAGACCACAAAATACAATATAAGTCATGGAGGAGAAAGAAGAAAAAGACCTAGTCATTAATGATGACTTCAGTTATGTAAGCCCGAAGGATGGGAAGACATACACGATGACCATCAAGGAGCGTCTTTTCTGCGAGTACTACCTTCAGTTTAAGGGAGATGGCGTATCAGCCATATTTGAGGCCGGATATGACGTAAAGAATCCAAAGGTCGCAGCTGCAATGGCATGGGAAAACTTGAGAAAACCTAATCTCATGGCATATGTTGATTCCCTACTCGAACAGTACGGATTCAATGATGACAATGTAGAGAAGCAGCACCTCTTCATCCTTCAACAGCATGCGGATCTAAAGACTAAGGCGAAGGCCATAGACATGTTCTACAAGCTCAAAGGCAAGTACGCGCCAGAAAAGAAAGACATTACCACAGGTGGAGAAAAGCTACAGACTACCTCCAACATTGCAGAGATAGCGGAAAAGGCCGCAGAGCTATTAAAAGCTGAGAAAACACAATGATTACCATTTACAGCACCCCAACGTGTACGTATTGCGATAAGGCTAAGGATTTCCTTAAGGAGAATAATATCGAGTTCACAGAAGTGGACGTACAGAACGATCTGGTAGCGCGTGAAGAGATGATTGAGAAGTCAGGAGTACGCGCAGTCCCTGTTATTGACGTAGATGGTCAGATACTTACCGGCTTTGATAAGGGCCAGTTGGTTGAGGCTATTGAGCGAGCTAACAAAGAGGTATGAGTCTTACTCAGTTTGATACAGGTGCTATACGAGACTCTCAGGAGGGTAAGGAGGACTATATAGAGACGATCTCCTGGACTGCATTCAGACGCTACGCCCAGTACATGACTGGGAAGAAGAAAAGGTATGGTGCTGGGAACTTCAAGAAAGGCATTCCCATTGAAAGCTATGAGTCTTCCCTAGTGCGCCACCTGCAGAAGTATCTTGCAAACAAGTACGAAGGCCAGGACATAGAGAAAGACGAAGACCACCTATCAGCAATTCTCTTCAACGTATTCGGAATCATGCATGAGGAGTCTAGGAAGGTAGAGGATAAGCCGATACCAGTCAATGTCTCCTGTAATTATTAGCTCTACTCATTTAGTATGCACATAGATAACTCAAACACTCGAGTTAGCTTCTCCTTCACCCCAGCAACTCATTTCCTAGTGTATGGAAAAGACTCACGCTTCCCTAATGGAGAACAAATGGCCTGGACTCTGAACCACCGAATAGACATGAGCTACAAAGGCAAAGATGATCAGCTGGGCATGGAAATCATCTACTTGACCGAACAAGAAGCTGAAGCATGTAAGAAAGCAGGATTTAGTTACATGGATATGGGTGGCACCTCTTAAAGCCCAAAGTATGATTATCGACTACGAAACAGGAAGAATTGCGTATCACTCCATACGCTTTGACGAGGATGGAGGAACGTCATTCGTGCAATACGACTTTGACGGCGAAGTGCTCTACAAGACCAAACGGACACAACCACCAGAGCCGCGAAAATACACTTTTTGGCAGAGATTATTTCTAGCCCCCTAACCCCAACACCATGAAATGCATATGCAACCTAGTACCACCACGAGGAGAGCACGCGCCCTCTTGTGAGTACGCCACACCTAAAGACTGGGATAAAATAGAAGACAACACCTTAAAGCGAATGTGTGAGCTATGGGCGTTGAAGTTTGGAGAGAAATACCCGTCAAAGACGATAAATCACCACCACTACATACGCCGAAGAAACCTCCAACGTCTCTTGTACGACTTCGCAAAGATGTTAGAAGTTCGCGGTACTGAGGAAAGTCATAACACCCAACCATGAACGACTACCACCAACGGTTCAGAGAGAGGTTTCCATTCGTAGCGGAAAACAAACCAGAAGCCGCAGCAGCCTTCCTCGCCTTCATAGATGAGATAGTGGCTGAGACTAGGAAGGAATGTGGCGCAGGTTATCCCGACCCATACAAAGAAGGATATATTGCCGGAATGGAAGATACCCGCCAAGCACTGATAGAGAAGGTAGAGGGTATGCATAAACGGCAGATGAAGCCAGTTTATGTCTGGGAGAGGAATATCGGCTACAACACAGCCCTAGACGAACTTCTCACCTACCTACGAGCTGAGGGAGGAGATAGCGCGGGTGCATGAAAAGATACACCGCAAAAGTAGGATCCATACGCATAAGCAGTATCAGCAAAGAACGTCTCGTGGCTCTTACCCAGATAGCAGAAAAGCTCTACGGAAAGGTGTCTGACCGCAGGCTTATACACTACCTATCAGCCCAAAAACTCCCTGATTTCAAGGAGCTTCCGGAATGCACGGGTACGTGCTGTATTAGTTGATCTCTACGATTATTGCGTTTGCAGCCCACTGCTTCACTTTGGAGGCAGAAGTCATTGCACCAGAACGAGTGGCGTATCCCTCGCTAACGGCTACGATCTCCCCGTTTCCAGCCTTGAGCCTCCAACGGTGCTTGTCTTGTACGTCAGTGTATACCTCTATTTTTCCCATATATTTGCTTGTTATTTGCTAAGGAGGTGCTTTCTTCCCTAAGTATATAGAAGGCAAATAGCTACTGCCTGTGTATAAAACCTGTGCATAACTCGTGCCACTCCCCCAGCCTATTGACATTCTGCATTCTATACGCAGTGTCTCTCCCCACCCCAGAACAGCTCGCAGAGCTTAATATTCACCTCTTCAATGAGCATTACAATATCAAGAACGAGCAAGGCATACCCCTAGAATTTAAGGACCGTGCCTTTCTCTGGGATATATTCTCAGACCTCTCTCCTTTCCAGTGCGTACTCAAAGCGCCTCAGATCGGCATGACTACCGTTATGACCATAAAGAGCCTGTGGGTAGCGAAGAATAGAGGTAAAGACATCATCTACACACTCCCCACGAAGTCTGACGTCAACGATATGGCAGGTGGAAAGATTAATCGCATCATCGCCCAGAATCCTATCTTTGGTACGTGGGTTAAGGATCATGATTCAGTAGAGAGTAAGCGTGTGGGAGATCAGACTATCTACTATCGTGGTACATGGACGGCCAAGGCCGCTATGATGGTGTCCTCTCAGCTCAACATTCACGATGAGGTGGACGCGTCAGACCAGGGCGTGCTTGAGCAGTACGAAACCCGTCTTCAAGCTCAAAAGGACGGCATGCGCTGGTACTTCTCTCACCCTTCCCTCCCTGATTACGGGATTGATAAGTATTGGCAGATCTCAGACCAGAAGCATTGGTTTATTCAGTGTCCTTCGTGTAAGGAAGAACAGTATCTCTCTTGGCCCCAGTCAATCAACACTGAGCGCAGGTGTTTTGTATGCAAGAGTTGTGATGGAGAACTTAAAGACGAGGATAGGCGCAAGGGTCGTTGGATAGCAAGATACTCACAGAGCGTAGAGCGTCCATTTTCAGGATACTGGGTCTCACAACTCATGTGTCCCTGGATCACGGCAGAGAAGATCCTCCAGGACTTCTCAGAGAAGACGCCTGAATACTTTGCAAATTACGTACTCGGCCTTCCCTACATGGGGTCTGACGCCAAGCTCACGAAAGAACAACTCTTCCAGAATCTTTCAGGCACTGCTGACGTTGCCGACCAGAGCGAGCGTGTAGTGATTGGTATAGACACAGGACTGAAACTTGATTATGTAGTGGGTAATGCGCGTCTCGGACTCTTTTATCACGGGGACGCGAAGGACTATCACGAGCTAGACGCCCTTATGCGTAGGTGGCCTAACGCCGTAGCGATTATGGACGCAGGAGGAGACCTTATCGGCTCCCGCAAGTTCTACGAACAGTGGAGAGGACGCGTCTTCCTTGCGTACGCAGGAGAGGACAAGAAGCAGAATGAGCTGGTACGCTGGGGCGAGAAAGAGAATGGCGGCTCAGTCATGTACGACCTCAATCGCCTATGGCAACTCTGTGTTGATGAATTCCGCGAACATCGCATTCCCTTGCAAGGTACTGAGGGGGATTGGTGGGAGTTCTGGCTGGACTGGAAGAATATGTCTCGCATTAAGATCTACGACCCCAAAACTAACCTATTCAAAGGCATTAAATGGGTACGTAATGGTAGAAACCATAGAGCGTCTTCCACCCTCTTTTGGCGCATAGGTATGATGAAGTTTAACCAAAATAAGGCAGAGTTCATTAGTCCTCACCAGTTCCAGGCACAACGTGGCTATGAGCAAAAGGAAGGAGCGCAATTCCTATAGCTGGGGATACGCATTGTCTACGTAGATATACTTCCGGTATGACAGGTGAGTTGACTGATGGGAGTACTGTCTAGACAGCTCTGTTCCCAGCAAGCCAGCTCGTCTGTAAGTGTGGGGGGCGGACTGCTGTAGGTTAGGTGGATTCTGGCTGGATACTAGTTGCAAAGCCTGAGGCACCGCTTGAGCCTATAGCCGCCTGCCCTTCACTGTGGAGCCTTTTAAGCGGGAGTGGCGGAATAGGTAGACGCTAGTTAATGCACATACGAGGCCGGGTTGTACCAAAAAAAGAGGTGCATCCATCACAGCTCGGCCATGCGAGGTGAATATACGCGTTATTCCCAGCCTTGTTGCTGGTGCGTGGCAAATCCTCGCCTCCCGCTTAGAGTGCTTCAGTGATTGGAGGTAGTGTGTAGGAGATGGTAGTGAAACGGCAGTTAACAGTCTGAGGCTACGTTGCTTACGCGCCCGAGGGAATATCAGATAACTACCAAGAACAGGCAACCGTTCGAATGGTCTCCTACACAGTGCTTCTAAATTGGAACGTAGCTCAATGGTAGAGCGTCTCCCTGTTAAGGAGTTGGTTGCAGGTTCGAATCCAGCCGTTCCAGCAAAATTCGTACCACTCCTTTCTAGTTTCACAAGAGAGACACTATGGGTACGCCCATGTCCAAGAACACTCGAAAGCAGGATGTTCCCCAGGCAATACGCCTCGTGTGGGACTCACTGGATTCACACCTAGATTCAACCGTGGGGCGTGTGCATAAGAGACCTTGCTGCAATAAAGCGGTTGGGTCTCCTGCCTTTCATAAGAAGTGCGTGCAGGAATATATGGAAGTGCTTAGGGTACTTGTAGGCCAGCTATGAAGCGGAAGGTATACGTCTTTGATCTAGAGACTTCCTTTCTTGAAGCTCTTACCTTTGGTCCCATGTGGGAAGCAAACCTGACGTACATTCTGAAGTACGCAGAGCTTCTTTCCTTTTCATACAAAGAGCATGGAGTGAATAAGACGTTCGTTTACTCACTTAAAGACCACTCCCGCAAGGAGCTTTTACAAAAACTGTGGGACATGGCTAATGAGGCGGACGTACTCATAGCGCATAACGGAAAGTCCTTTGACGTGCGCATGATGAATACGTTCTTCATTGCTAATGGCTTCCCTCCCCCTGCTCCCTATAAGCTTATAGACACCAAGCAGGTAGCGAAGAGGTATTTCTACTTCCCTTCCAACTCACTGAATGAGCTAGCAGCTTTCTTCTCCCTTGAAGGAAAGATGGAAACAGGCGGACGCGAGCTATGGAAACAATGCAGAGACCGAGACTTGAAGGCGTTTGCAAAGATGGAGCGATACAACCGCCAGGACGTGATTCTTCTTGATGAGATATACACCATCATGGCCCCGTGGATTGAGAACCATCCAGAACAGAAGATCTATATACCAGGGAATGGATGTCATAGGTGCGGAGAAGATGACGCGCAGAAGAGAGGATTGAAGCCACGCGCACATGGGTGGGTGCAAGAGTACTTGTGTAAGAACTGCGGCCAAAGACTCTACACTGCGATTTTGAAGAAGTGGAAATCTCGTACCACTCCCGCATATCGCCTGAGTTCATAGGATGAGCATAAATGGCTCTAGAAACTGGAAACCCCTACTCTCAAGGTATCTTTAATGCCGTCAAACAGACGTTTGGCCTTTTCAATGATTACAACAAGGTATCTGACGTAAAAGCGAACGGCGAGGGAGGAAGCACTGACGAATACGAGTCTAGCTTTGATGAATCAGAGATTCTCGCGCTGACGAAAGGGTGGAACGCTGGCTACTCAGTGTATTACGGAAATATTGAACCACTGCAGAAGCAGTCATTCGACTACTGGATCGGCAAGCAGAAGGTAGACGCGATGGAGGCTATTGATGGCCATAACGTAGTTGATAACCTCATCTTTGAAGCTGTTGAGACATTCCTCCCTATTGCCACGCGTGCAAATCCAGATCCCGTGGTTACGTCTGATGACACACCAGAAGGACTGAAACTTGCCTACAACGTAAAGAACGCGCTGGTATTCCAAGCAGACAAGCAGAAACTACGCATGAAGCTGAAACGCGGTACGCGCCAGTGGACGCTTAACCTTCTTGGTGTGTGGAAGGTTAGCTACAGCGACGTTATAGATGACATTGAGACTGAGGCACTTAACCCAATGAATCTCATCCTAGACCCAGATGGGTATGTAAACGAGTCGGGAATCTTTGAAGGAGAGTATATGGGCGAGAAGCGCAAAGCGTCTGCAAAGAGGCTTATGGAAATGTTTCCCAAGAAGGAAGAGGCTATCAAACTACACGCAAGCGGAAAGAGGGGGTCAAAGCTTCACTACATTGAGTGGTGGTATCGCGGCACTGACGTCTTTTACACGATGGATACCATTGTACTTGGCAAGTTTAAGAATCCGCACTGGAACTATGACGGCGTAGAGAAGGTAAAAGATCCTGAGACGGGAGAGGAGATTGAGCGCCCAATCCAGGGACGCAACCACTTCCCTGTCATGATGGCTCCTTACATATTTCTTTCAGTGTTCTCTACCGGCAAGCACCCGCATGACGATACCTCACTCATTGCGCAGAACATTCCCATGCAGGACATGGTTAACAAGCGTTTCCGTCAGATTGATAAGAACGTTGACTCACAGAACAACGGCGCTCTTGCTTCAGGTGATTCATTTACGAAGGAACAGGCTGCAGAAGCCTCATCCTTCCTGCGCAAGGGCGGGACCGTGTGGGTTCCTAGCGGGGACGTAAACACGGCATGGAAGCGCGACCAGGCTCCTCCGCTTTCAGCAGACGTATACAACCAGCTTGTAGATTCGCGTGGCGAGTTGCGCAATATTTTTGGCACGTCAGGTTCGACTCCTCAATCGCTCAACAAGACTGAGACTGTACGCGGAAAGATTATGGTATCTGAAGCAGACTCCTCACGTATTGGAGGTGGCATTACTGAATACATAGAGCAAGTGGCAGACACTATTTACAACTGGTGGGTACAGCTTATGTACGTCCACTATGACGCCGAGCATTACGTACATGCAATGGGAATGAACGGCGCTCAGGAGACGATTATCATCCGCAACACCGACTTTACGAATGACGTACAGGTAACAGTTAAAGAGGGCTCACTCATTCCAAAGGATCCCCTTACCCAGCGGAACGAGGCGATGGATCTATGGGAAGGCAACGCCATCTCGCTTATCGATCTATATAGGCGTCTTGAATTCCCTGACCCACAGGAGTCAGCAAAGCAAACACTTATTTGGCAAATGGTTGCGGCAGGCCAACTTCCTCCTCAGGTTATTTTCCCTGACTTCCCTTCTGCGATGGCACAAGGAGCGTCCGGCGTAGGGACAAACTCTATTGATGAGACTACCAGCGTACAGGCTGATGGAGATATGACACCTGCAGATGCTGTTGCCGGACAGTCCGCAGACATGCTCGCAAGTGTGCCGATCTAGCTCGTACCACTCCCACGCAATAAGTAAAGAACATACGGTACAGATATGAAGACAAAGCTAGGCGAAAAAGTTCGAGGAATAGTGGACAAGCTCTCAGGCACGGTCCGCTATGACTCTGCCAAGGAACCAGGCAGCAGGCCTGCTATGGACAAACGCAAGGACGCAAGCATGAAGCCATACATAGGCTCGCTTAAAGCAGGTCCCGCTACGTCAGCGAAAACAAACGTCATCAAGCGGATGGCGAAGTAAGATTGTGGGTTCCGCTAGGGCGGGTCTCCCTCCATTTTGGTAAAAACCAACCCCGTATCAGCTAAACAATTTCTCTAGGGTGTTTCTTAAACCCCCCGTACTCAATATGGATATCACTCCAAAGGGCTATGAACGAAAGATGGACACCTTGTCCGCAGATCAGCTCGACAAACCGATTGACCAATATGTTGAAAAAACAGAAGAGTCAGTGGAGGAAACTCCCGCACCGGTAGTAGAAGCTACTGCAGAAAACATTGAAGAATCCGTTGAATCCCCTACTGAAGAAGTAGAGGAGGAACGCGTTCCTAAGTCAAGGTTCCTCACCATGCACCAGCGTGCAAAGCAGGCAGAGGAGGAAAAAGAAGCTCTGGAAGCCCGCATTGCGGCACTGGAACAAGCGAAACCAGTACCTACTCAACAGGAAGCAGCAGTAGAACTACCCGATTATTGGGTAGAGCTATATGGCGATTCTGAAGCGTCTGCAAAGGCGTATGACGCGGAACTTAAACGCATTAGCACTATCGAAGAGAAAGCAGCTGAACGGGCATATGAGCGCCTACGCTCACAGAGTGAAGAGAAAGAACGCATTGAGAAAGAACTTGCAAGCCGTTTCGACAACGAATTCAAGGATCTCTCAGACGTCGAGGGAAGGACTCTTACGGAGGATGAACAGACGCAAATTCTGGAAATTGTAGAGGAGTATTCACCCAAAGACGCTCAAGGGAAAATCATACGCGAATACATCACTCCCATTGCTAAGGCATACGAAGTCTGGACTCTCCGAAAAGACGCCGCTTCTGCAGTGCGAAAGCAAGCACGTTCAAAAGTAACTTCCCTTACGAGTGCAAAAACCGAAGGTCAGCCGTCAGGGGACAACTCATCAGAGTTCATACCAGGAAGGCGCGGCCAATGGGAAAGCAAATTACCAACCTAGTTATCACTAATCTTATTAACTCTATATGGCATTCTCAAATCCAGTAGACGTCCTTACGATGGAGGACATCATGCCAAACGTGGTGGATACCGTGCTACGCGCGAACACCCTCACGACTCGCATGCTCACCAAGGACACAATGAAGTTCCGTGCGGCAACGCAGGACTTCCCACTTAAGTACCAGAAGGGTACTGCAACCACCTCATTCATTGGTTACGACACCCTTCCTACTACCTTCACAGATACTCGCGTATTGATGAAGTACAACCCAGCCTTCAACGAGGCTAACGTTGCGCTTGCTACGACTGACGTTGCAGCCAACAACACACTCCGCAAGGTCCTTGACCTTACCGAGGTTGAAATGATCTCACGTGCACAGGACCTTGCTGACTCAATCGGCACTCAGCTCTATGCAGACGGATCAGGCAACTCAGGAAAGGACTTTAATGGTCTCGGAAACATTGTTTCAGCCACGGCTACGATTGGCGGTCTCTCACGAACCACCTACCCTACCCTCGCTTCAACCGTTACTGCTTCTTCTGGCACGCTATCGCTCTTCAAAATGCGCACCCTCTTCAACAACATCTCTGATGGTGGTGTTCAGCCTAACGAGGCGTACACCACGTATGACGTATGGGCATTGTACGAGCAGCTTCTTCAGCCTCAGGAGCGCATCCAGAAGGAGATCAACCCATCCCCTGACTTCAAGGGATACACCGGTTTCTCATCACTCATGTTTGCTGGCCTTCCAATTGCGCCAGACCGTAAGTGTACTTCCGGTTCACTTTACTTCCTCAACATGGACTTCCTTAACTTCATGACCCTCGACATGCTCGGAGGTCTTGATAAGGGAGGTTACTCAGGCGAGAAGGTACAGGTAGGCTCAAAGCTCTTCAAGGGATCACAGTACTCACCAAGTGAGAACTTTGGATTCTTCTGGACCGGCTTCATCCATGCAACCAACGCGCTTGCTTGGAACTCATTCGTGGTTGTCGGTGGAAACCTTGTTTCTGCTAACCCACGTCGCCACGGTGTACTCACCGGCATTACGTCAATCTAAGGTTACTAGCCTAACAAATTAATTATGGCTAACGACCTTAGAAACTACGAACCGGCTCTACGCGCAGGCGCAGATATCACCACAACTGGAACCGTTAATGGTGGAGCGTTGTCAGTAACAGGAACGTCAACCTTTACAGGCGTTGCTACGTTTACTGCAGCACCAGTATTCACAGCTGCACCTTCTGGGCCGACTGCACGTCCAGTGACTAACAGTGCTCTCGTAGGAGCAACAGTTGCTCTTACCGCAGATCAATCAGGCCAGGTGTTCAATAATCGCTCTACTAGCGGAAGTCCTTCGTGGACTCTCCCGACAGCCGCTAATGGACTCTGGTACACGTTTACCGTTTCTAACGTAACGACAGGATTCACCATTACTGGTGGAACTATTGTGGCGAAGACTTCGGCAACGGGCACTGCAATTACAGGAACAACGCTTACCAACACTCAGGGAACTGCAGTAGTCGGAGATACCATTACGCTTGTATGTGATGGGACCTCTTGGCGTATGGTCTCTCAGTCAGGTATCTTCGCAGCTTCCTAATTACCAACTTAAAAAACTATTATGTCTTCACTTAGAAGCGACCTTCTCATCAATCCTCAGGACCTGTTCAATGTTTCTAACAACGCACAGGCTTCTGCTACCAATCTAGGTGGTCTAGCAACCACAGGTGATGGGCGCTACTTCCGTTTCGTCACTGCAGGCGCGGTTGCGCTTGTCCCAGGAAAACTTCAGCAGGCACCTGCTGAGGTTACTGGCGACCAGAATCTAACGGCTGTGGCTGCTGCGATTGGCGATCTCACTATCGCTACCACTTCAACCGTTACTGTTACGGCTAACCAGTACGCTGGTGGTTGGGCAGTAATCTCAGTTACCCCAGGACAGGGCTACCAGTACAAGATTGCAAGCCATCCGGCTGCAACTGCTGGAACTCTTTCACTTACACTGGAAGATCCTATCCAGGTAGCTCTTACCACATCTTCACGATTCGACCTTGTTGCGAACCCTTACAAGAATGTGGTTGTTAACCCAACGACCGCAACTTCAACTCCAATTGGTGTTGCTGTTGCCGCTACCCCAATTGGGTACTACGGCTGGGTGCAGACCAAGGGTGTGGCTGCCGTCCTCGCAGATGGAACCGTCACCGTAGGTACTGCTGTAGTTGCCTCTAACGCAACTGCAGGTGCTGTCGAGGCCCTCACCGGCGTTCAGGCTCCTGTAGGTATTGCAGTTACTGGTACCGCTACAACCGAGTACGGAGCTATCAATCTCCTTCTCGATTAGTATTCTCTCTCTGCTCTCTTCTACGGAAGAGGGCGGGATAGAGGAAATTAGTCCTCATTAATTCACAATCTGCATGAGTAGCTACTTAGACTTTGAAGGAGTCTACGATCCAAAGAAAATGTTTGCTGTTACAAACTGGTCAGAGGAGGACTTCACTATCAATTGGAAGGATGATACGGGAGACAATGTTTACAACCTCAAAGCAGGAGACGTGAGGGTATATCCTCAATACTTGGCGTACCATATCACAAAGAACTTTGTCGACCGTGAAATGTACAAGATTGCTGAAAAGGAACAGGATCCGCGCAACCGCGAGCGTCTGGGTATGGCCGTATCTAACAAGGAACTTCGCAAGCCATACGAGGACAAGACTCTGAAGGAAGTGAAGGCTGGCGAGGAATCTCCAGAAGTATCTGCAATGCGCGCAAAGATCCGTGCAGAAATTGAGGCAGAAAATAGCATGAAGACCATCTCTAATGAGATCCACCCTGCGCCCAAGACTGTACCTGCCGACATGATTACTGAGGAAATGCGTACGGCAGGTGTAGATGAGACCACTCCACTTTTGACTCGTGCTCAAGTCGTAGGACAGGTGGGAGAGAAGAATATGCCAGAAACCACTCTCGCAAAGGAAGAGGAGTTTGCAGGACTCAATAAAGCCACAGTTGAATAATGAAACTACTTCCTCTTGCAGACACAAGAGCGAAACGAGATTCTGACCTTCAGACTAAGCAATTACGGGTAAACGAGCTTGATTCACTCTTGAAGCGCAAGCGCACCGAGCTTGCGGATCTAGAAGCGACCCACCAGCGCCAGCGTGAAATATATGCAGGCCAACATAAAGAAGAGGAACAGGAACACCAGCAGAAACTGGCGGTTCTTATGCGTGAAGTAGATGACCTGGAAGAGCGTAAAAGAATAGCTCTCGTACCACTGCAAGAAAAGGAGAAAGAGCTGGAAGATAAGGAGGCAGCACTTTTGCGGCGCGAATCAATAATTCTTATCAGTGAAACAGAAACTGAATCTACTATTGAACACTTACAAGCTCGACTGGATGAAGTAGCTGAGTCCGAACAATCGATAAAGGAGCGTCAGGCTTCATTGAAGCGCAAGGAGGAGCGGATTTCCTTTCAGGACAAAGAGATATCAGAACGCACTGCGGGACTCTCCAAGATCCTTGAAGAAAGCTATGCCAATCTCACAAAAGCTTCTGCAACTATTGAACGACAGAAGGCAGAACTTGCAGGGAAACATACAGCACTTGATGAACGTGAGAAGCGGCTTATCGAGAGAGAACAAGATATTGAATCGCGTGAGAGAGCACTCATAGACAAATACCAAACATTAGAAAGAACTACGGAACGCATGCATGGCAAACGCACCAAGAGATGAAAACCGAATACCAACACTACTAGCGGCATCATCAGCTGATGGCGTTACCCCTGTTGTTGTATACGCAGATCCTATTACCCACAGACTCTTGGTATCAGGTTCCGGCGGTGGTTCATCCCCCCTAACCACGAAAGGTGATTTATATACGTTTACTACTGTAGACGCGCGTTTGCCTGTGGGTACGGATGGACAAGTTCTATCAGCGAACAGTGCTACGGCTACCGGACTTGAGTGGATTACTGCCTCAGGAACAGGCACGGTAACGTCCGTCTCCGTTGTATCGGCCAATGGACTTGCAGGAAGCGTTGCAAATGCAACCACAACCCCTGCCATTACCCTTAGCACCACTATTACAGGTATCTTGCAGGGAAATGGTACAGCTATAAGTGCAGCGTCAACCACTGGCTCAGGAGCCGTGGTTCTTGCCACATCTCCAACTCTTGTTACGCCAGCACTCGGCACTCCATCCGCACTCGTACTCACAAACGCAACCGGCCTACCCCTAACCACAGGAGTAACGGGGAACTTGCCAGTAACCAACCTTAATAGCGGTACAGGAGCTTCTTCATCAACCTATTGGCGCGGAGACGGCACCTGGGCAAGCATCGCTGGTGGCGGGGACGTGGTAGGGCCAGCAAGTGCTACAGACAATGCTGTAGTGCGGTTTGATAGCACTACAGGAAAGCTAGTACAGAACTCAGGCGTTATCGTGGATGATTCCAATAACGTGTCAGGAGTAGGCACACTTGCTGCCGGTGCGACAACGCTCACAACATCTTCTGCTAACGCATTTGTGGTAGGACCGAATGGTGCGACAAATCCAGCTTTCAAAGTGGACGCGAGTGCAGCCTCGCTTGCCAGTGGCCTTCATCTCGTTCCCGCTGCGTCAGGTGGCCTCGTCTCTCTCAACGTGGTTAGTACCACCTCAAGCACGGGTCTTACAATTAACTCACAAGCCAACGGGTCAATTACGCTCAATACGCCTGGCTCGACTGGATCTATAAACCTTTCCCCGGGTGGTGTCACCCGATATGATTTCAATCGTACAATAGCAAACTTTACGCCGACTGGGCGTTCCGCCACAGCGGCTGCAGCTTTCTTGTTTACGCCAGGTTCGGGAACCACACTTACCGCTTCAACCGAAGCACCAGCCGTGTACTTCAACCTGGGCAACACCCAGACACACTCTACGGGTGCATTGACGCTACAACGCGACTTTAGGATTACCGGCAGCACACATGCGTTCGTTGGTGCCAGTACGCTCACGAACCTCGCAGCCCTTTCTGTTGAACTAGGCACAGGAGGAAGCAATGCAACCATCACGAACAACATGGGGCTGTATATCGCTAGTGCTACGGTTGCGAACAGCACCAACGCAACCGCGATACACGCCATTGCCCCTACCGGAGCTACTAACAACTACGCAGCCTTCTTTGAAGGAACGGTTGGCGTTGGCACCACAACCCCGCTAAGTACGCTTGATGTTGCGGGAGGAATAGGAGGCAATCTTGTCACCAAGACAGGAAACTACACCGCTACTGCTGCGGACTACACCATTATCTGTGACGCAACGAGCGGAGCAATAACCATTACTCTACCCGCTGCGTCCGGTGCTACTAGGCGCATATATAACATAAAGAAAGTAGATGCATCTGGTAATACCGTAACCGTTGATGCTAATGCATCGGAAACTATTGATGGCGCAACCACCAATGTTCTATCAGCACAATACAGTTCTGTGTCCATTCAGTGCGATGGAAGTAATTGGTGGATAATCTAAAAATATATGGAATACGAACGAACTAGCCAAGAAGAAGTGAAGATAATCCAAGTGAAAAGCAAGGAGCGTGTTGTTACTAATGAGGAGCTTGCATCTATAAAGAGCGGTCTTCAAAAGGAGCTTGAGGAGCGCAGAATCGCATTTGAGAACTCAAAAGCTGAAATAGAAGCTGAAATCGCTGCAATAGAATCGCTATAAGATCAACCATGGCCAACGCATCTAAAGACGACAACCGTGTTCCCACACTAATCGCAGGATTGGAAACTGATGGCGTGACTATCGTACGTATAACAGCTGATCCAACCAATCATGGCCTTTCAGTAAATGACGCCAGTACAGGAACCGATTATGGGCCAGAGAACGCGCCGATTGATGAGAACCACATACCTGCTCTGATGGCGGTAAGTTCTGATGACGGGACAACCCCTGTTGTTGTATACGCAACAAGCTCTGGCGAATTATTAATAGATTCAAACTAGTATGGCACAAGCATCACGCGACCAAAATCGAATACCGACCTTGCTTGCCGTCTCTAGTGTAGATGGAGTAACGCCCGTAACCGTATACGCAGATCCTGTTACACATCGCCTTTTGATCGATAGCGCTTCAGGCGGTTCAGGCACCGTAACCTCAGTATCTGTAGTAAGCGCAAATGGGTTTGCTGGCACGGTCGCTACCGAAACTACCACACCAGCAATTACCCTATCTACTACGGTAAATGCGCCTGTATTAGCTGGCAACGGCACCGCAATTGCAGCAGCAACCACTACAGGCTCAGGTTCAACGGTAGTACTCAATACCGCTCCTACATTTGCCACGAGTATTACTACTCCCGCTGTGCTTGCTACAGCTAATGACTCGGGGGCGCTTGGGGCTGCTGGAACTGCGTTCAGCGACCTGTTCCTTGCAGAAGGAGGGGTTATTAACTGGGATTCTGGCGATGCCACTCTTACCCAATCTGGGAATAGCATGACGTTTGGCGGTATAAGCACCTTCAGTGTAGGTACCGGCACTGCAGTTACGCTTGGAAGCATAGAGCTTGGCGCAACTTCAGATACGACTATTGCCCGCGTATCAGCAGGCGTTGTCTCAATTGAAGGAGTCAACGTCGTCACCGTAAGTGCCACCCAGACACTCACCAACAAGACATTAACAACGCCGATAATTGCACAGATTTCCAATACTGGAACTCTCACCCTCCCAACGTCCACGGATACATTGGTCGGACGAGACACGACAGATACCCTTACGAACAAGACGCTTACAGCACCAACAATAAACGCAGGAACGCTGAGTGGAATCTTCACTTTGGCCGAAAGTACTTCGATAGACCTCGATCCTGCACAGTCAGACCAGACGTGGACGGGTATCACGCGTACTGGAACAGCAGGAGCAGCTCTTGCCTTTGGACAGCTCTGCTATCTCGCAGTTGCAGATTCACGCTGGGAGCTTGCTGATGCTGATGCTCTTGCTACAGCAGGAAACGTAATCCTTGGCATGTGTGTGCTTGCAGCAGCAGGAGACGGCAGTGCAACACGCATGCTTCTTCAAGGAAACATTCGGGCTGACTCCCAGTTCCCAGCACTCACCGTTGGTGCGGTTGCATATGCTGGAGAAACACCAGGTGCTATTCAGACAGCGATTCCAACAGGTGCAGATAACATAATTCGTGTCGTTGGCTGGGCGTTGACTGCTGACGAACTGTACTTCAATCCTTCGATGGAGTGGCAGGTAACTGTTGCATAAGATTTATGGCTATTGCACGCGACACAATTACTCTCTCCGCTCAAGGCTCTTCTTCTACAAGAACGACGGCGCACACAACCACAGGCACAAATCCCGTTATGGTTGTTTTCCTTCGCACTGAAAGCTCAGTCACGGTAAGCAGCATGGAATATAACGGTGTAGCAATGACGCATGTTGGCACATCTACTATTGATAGTTACTCTCCAGCACACAATTTATGGGCATATATTCTTGCGAACCCATCTGCAGGCACAAACAACCTCATCTACAATCTATCGGGTTCGAGCTATAACTACGCGTGGATTGCCACGTACACAGGCTGTAATCAGACAGGTATCCCAGACGCGTCAAGTTTCCCCGCAGGAACGACTGGTACTTCGCTAAGTACGAATATCACCACAATTGCTGCCAACTCTTGGATTGTCGGTAACTTTGAATCTGATAACGGAGGGACATTGGCAGCTACTGGGGCAGGAACGATACAAGGGAGTACTGCTGTGGCGGGTACGCGTTATATGGATTCCAATGGACCAATCACAATACCTGCTTCTACAGCTTTTGGATTCACAACTACCACTAGCGGTGGGCTTGGTTTAACGGCTGTTTCTCTTGCTCCGAAACTTGGTACCATCGCATTTGACACAAACTCAGGCTCACTAGGCTCAGCGGCATCAGGAAACATCACCGTAGGTTCACTTACGAATGGGTGGGCGTTTGTAGAACTTGACGCTAGTACAGACACAGTTACTGCCGTGAGTGTGAACTCGGTTGCAGGTACACTAGTACAAAAAGGTCAGCCGTCAGGAGGTAACTTCAAGTATTTCTACTCTGTACCACTTGGTACGGTATCAGGTTCAATTGCATGGACTGTCACAGGAACACATAATGACGCTGCAATATCGTCTTATTCTGGTGTTAAGCAAAGTGCTCCTGTGCAGTCCTCGCAAGTAACCACTGTTACTTCTAATAATTCCGTAAGTCTCACGGGAACGGCAACGACAGACGGTTGCTGGGCAATGGTTGTAACAGGTAAGAACGGCGCGTGTGCTGTTGACAGCCTCACGAACATCACGAATCGGTACAACACCAGCTCTGCAAACTCGATGGTAATGGGTGACAGTAACGACACTCTAATCAATGGTGTTGGGTATACACAAACAGTCACGTCCTCAGGATGTGCTCAAAATCATTTGCTTATCCAGGCAATTATTGAACCAGAGACTGCGAGCGGTCCAGCAAACCTCAAATCCCTCAGTGGAAATCTGAAAGCAAATATCAAGAGTCGTAGCGGGAACGCTCTGGCAAACATAAAATCCATTAGCGGTAATGCATAGAGACTCCTATGGATCAGAACGTTGCGACAACCTGGAATCGAGAAGACCGAGACTTACTTATTGAATTGAGAACTCGTATGGAGGGCATGACTTCTAGTGTTGAGAGAATCGAAAAGGCTATTTCTACAAAGGAAGCTGACCACGAGAACCGGATACGGAGCCTGGAACGCCAGCGATGGTTCATTGCAGGAGGCTCTAGTACTCTTGCCACTGCTATTTCCACTGCAGTTACGCTACTCATTAACTAATGGCGTACCGATTAGAAGGGAAAGATATTGTTATATCCGGATTCGAGGATGGTATCGCTGATACTCCATACACGGGTATTGCGGATATGCGCAATGTAGAAATTATATCTATGCCTGGCGAGGGTATGGTGCAATTTGCGAATACCTCTGCCACTGCACCCCCAGCATTTAATGCTGTTGCATATACCGCACAGAACTCAGGAGATACTATTACACTGGCTTCAACCACTGGACTATATGTTGGCTGTGCTGTTGTTCTTGCCTCTAATACCGCAGGAGGGCTCAGTAATGGCGTAGTGTACTATGTAATTAATATCGTAGGTAATACATTTCAGGTAAGTCTTGCTCCTGTGGGCAGTGCAGTAGTCATTTCCTCAGACGGTACTGGAACCCTTACCACGTACCAGTACGGCAACCAGCGCAACGTAACAGCTCGTGCACCCGTGTCTTATTTCGTTGATAAGGCAGGTGAATTAAATGGTAACAATGCCATATTCATAGTAGACGGTTCTAACTACGTGTGGATAATCTTATCATCAAGTCTTGTGGGTGTGCCTGCTGATTCACTTATCTTTCTCGGAAACATAGGGGGTGTAGGTGCTTCAAGCAGCGCACGCAATGGTATTGCTGTGTGGAATGGATATATCCTTCTTTTTGGAACTAATATTATTGATTATGCTGATGCTGGACAAATCATGATAAATGGACCGGCTGCGGAATGGAACTATAGCTGGGAGAGTGTAAGCACTGGCAGCTCCAATAGCCGCATCGGAATTCTTGCTTCACAGGAAGATGGGAACTTGTACTGGACGAGTTCTGATGGCCTCGGTTCCCTTATTGAAACACCAGGGGACCAGTTCGATCCGACAGACACAGCCTCCTATACTATTACCGATGAAGCACTTATCGTACCAGAGGCAGATGAGTCCACCTGTATCGCGGAGCTGGGAAGTACCCTCCTCATTGGAGGAAGACGTAACTTTGTATATGTGTGGGACAAGATTAGTCCTGGCTTTACAGATCTCCTCAATATGCCGGATGCTTTCACTTCATGCATCGTGGCGGCAAGCAATAATGCGTATGTCTTCTCTGGAAATCGTGGGCGTATCTATATTACGAACGGCTCAGGCATAGACCTCTATAAGAAGATTCCGGACTATATCACTGGCTCTATTTCCCCAGTTATTCGCTGGCAGGACGCAAACTTCTACCGCAATCAGCTAATCTTCTCATTCAGCGCTACTACAAATTCCCTCACCACACTCAACACGACATCGGGAGCATGGGCAATTGATCTAGATTCTGAGGCCCTGCGTCTTCTAAATAAGACCACCAACACAGGGTATACAGGCACCACATCGATGGTTGTAGAACGTCCTGCAAACAATTCAGGTAGCATCACCGCAACCGGTGTCTCAGGGACATCAATATCAGTTGGATGGTATTCGGGGACCACATACGTGATAGATATCGGCTCTACCAGCCCGTATACGAACTACGAAAGTTATATCGAGACGGACATGATTCCGGTAGGAACTTACCTGGATACTTTTACCAACTCACAGATTGAGTGGAAGACATCGGTCCCTCTTGTAGATGGAGAGGCTGTCCGCATCTCTGCACGCAAGGACTTGAGCAGTGCATTTACGCTGATTGGCTCAAGCACGGTGAGCGGCACGACTTTGACGGGTACGACTACCGGAACCACAACAGGAGCAGAAAGAATATCTGACTACTACCAAGCCAACTATCAAAAGAGCCAATGGCTTCAGTTTCTTATTGAATACAAATCAACTGCCACTAATCCAAGCTATGCTCGTGTTACTGAAATTCGCTTACGAGATTTTGTTGCAAAGGACTCATGAACGAGAAAAAAACAAAACTAGAGCAGTACGCTGATATTCAGCCAATGGTACAGAAAGAGATCCAATCTCAGTTTGAGAAGCTGTATAAGCAATATGCAACCAAATATGGGGTCGCATCTGTTCCGCGTCATACACATAACGGGTTTGACGCACCAAAAGTAAATGCGTGGGACTTAAACCAATCTCAGGCCTCCACAGGAAGCATTACCATGTCTACCGATGGCACGCGCTACCGTATTGGACTCAACCTAAAGCCAGGCCTGTCTTTTGCGCCATCAATTGTACGTTTCAATGGAATTGTAGTTAATCCATCAACTGCTGCCCCAACGATCCGTGCTCTTGTATGTGGGGATGCTTTTATAGGCTCTTCTTTTTACCAGCAACCGGAAAGCAGCACCTCAGTAAATATTGGAGGTATTCCGCAGGTAGTGATCCAGTCTTCTTCATATATTCTCGTGAATAACTCAGGTGCAGGGCCTGCTACGCAGGCTCTTACGAGCGAGGGGCATATTATAAGCGTTACCTTCAACGGAAATATAGTTGCTCGCGCCACTATTCCCGACCTTGGCCTTAACTCTGGCGCAAGTGATTCAGGCCCAGTCAGCGCAGGAGATCTCCTTGTTGATGTAGAACTTGCTGCAAACTGGCACATAATCGGAAATTGGCAGGTGTCATAGCCGTACCACTCCCATTACTTTCTATAGTGCATAGCATGGTTACATGCGGACGACTACCTCGTACACAAACGATTTCACTAATTTTACGAGCAATACTTCAGCGGCCAACACAACGCTTGGTTTGAAGCTGGTGAATGACGCCATTCGCTACCTGGTGGGCGTTTTCTTCTTTAACGAGCGCACCTATATTGTTCCTGACGGTACAGTGGATGGCCAGGAGAATTACCGCCTACCTTATAACGTTAAGCAGGTTATTAATGTAACGGTACAGATCGGAAGTACTCTCTGGCAGCCGGTTGAGATTGCTACCCGCAAGCAATATGACGCCCTCAATGTTATACCCTTTGAGAACGACTTCCCTCAGTTCTACTACATTTATAATAGCGAGCTTCTTCTTTGGCCTACACCCGCGTCAAATGGCAACGTAATAACGATCAACTACAAGAAGCGTTTGCGCGACCTTTCTGCTGCTGACTATACGACTGGCACGGTAGCAGCAACAAATGGAAGCACCACTATTACTGGTTCAGGGACTACATGGACCACCAACATGGCTGATAGGTGGATCAACATTCCCCTTACTGCTTCTGATTCAACGTCAGGTGATGATAACTGGTATCAGATTGCTTCCGTTACAAGTGCCACCTCCCTCACTCTCCATAACGAGTATGAAGGAAACAATGCCACAGGAGCAACATACACTATCGGCGAAGTGCCAATCCTGCCCGAAGACTATCAGGACCTACCTCTATACCGTGCCTGCTACGTGTACCACGCAACTATTAAAGAAAATAAGGATAAAGCGGCGCTTTATGAGTCTCTCTACAACGAGGGATACGCACGCCTAGAGGCTGAATTTGGTTCAAAGACGTCAGGCGTAGGAATAACCCCGCAAGATTATCCAACCGTGAACCCTAACCTGTTCCAAAATAACGTCGCTTCTGCTTAATATGGCCTCTTCAACTCTCGATCTAAAAAATATTGGTAAAGCACCTGTAGTGGGTGTTACTAACCGTAATGTGCTTCCCCCTGCTCTTCAGAACACCACCAGCATGGGAGTGAAAGCAAAGGCTCCTTCTTCAGGAGTTCAGAAGCCCCCAACCACCCTTCCAGCAAATCAGACAGTAAAAACTGGATCTGCAGGCGCATATAAGGGCGTGGATATTAAGCCTGGAACTGACGCTGAGGTCGCGGCGCAGATTTCGCGTATAGACAACCCCCAGCCCAACACGGTAGGCGTATCTACTCCGCCAGCACCTCAGAAGAACACACCAACTGTTGTAGAAGCGCCAAAGCCAAGCCAACCAACCTATCCAGGCATTATTGGCGACCTTATTAAGAAGGCTCAGGAAGGCTCAGTGGACGTCCAGCGTGCCAATAACGCTCTTACTGACTTCCGCAGGAATGCTATTGAATACGAGAAAGGTATATATAGCGCACCTACGTCAGCCCGCGTCATGCAGGGACGGGACGCCCAAGTGCAAGCGGCTAACGCAGCGCGTGAGAATGCACTTGCTGCAGGTGTAACAAATGCACTTGCTAATCAAGGCCAGCAGATTACTGCACTTAACAATGCAGGTACGCTCGCACAGCCTGTACAAATTGCACCTGGAAGCACCCTCTCAAATCCTCTTGATGGTTCTACTATCGCAGGAGGTCTTGGTGGCTACGCGAATTTCCAGACTGCAGAGCAGGTTATGGGTCTCATCAGGCAGTATCCTGACGCTCAGTATGTATACGATCAAACAAAGACTCCGCAGGAAAATCTTCAGGCGTTCCAGTCAACCGCCCTACAGCGCAGTCCTACCTATCAAAAGAGTACTTATGGACAGCCAGGAGCCACAAGCCTTCTCGGTGGAGCAGGATTAACTTCAGCCGTTGACCTCAAGCAGAAAGCCTCTGAGATCCAAGCTATTTCTAACGGAGCTGAAGCTAACTTCAATCTTCTTGTAAATACCGCACAGCAGGGTGGAGTTAACGACTTGAACGTTCCTATCCTCAACCGTCTTCAGCAGAACGTCTCACGAGGTCTCACCAGCGACTCAGCCGTGGCTCTTTTCCGTGCCACACTTGAAAGCGTACGCGCACAGTACGCGTCTATTCTTGGTGGTGGTACAACCACCGACCAGTCGCGTAATGCTGCTGCTCAGCAGATTCCGGACGATATTTCACTCGCTGCACTCAAGGCTCTTGAATCTCAGCTCAAGTTTGAGGCGCAAAACCGCGTTGCTGGGTTCGAACAGCAGATTCAAGCCCTTACCGCAGGACAAGGACAGACTGGGGGCCAGACAACCCAGATCAACGGACGCACGTACGTAAAGGTAAACGGTGGCTGGCAACTACAACGCTAGTATGGAGACTCTCGCAGTCAGGAATAATAACCCAGGGAATTTAAGAGACCCAAAGACTGGGGCTTTTCGTCAATTCGCTACACAGGAAGAAGGGTACGCAGCACTCCTTAATGACTTGGAGGCGAAGCGTACCGGAAACACCCGCACAGGCCTCGGTCCCAGTAGCTCCCTATCTCAGTTTGCAGGAGTCTATGCGCCTGCGGGAGACAACAACGATCCTGTACGCTATTCCCAGAACCTTGCCTCACAGCTGGGGACTGATGTTAATACTCCCATTTCTAAAGTAGATATTGGCAAGCTTGCAATGTCCATTGCTCATAATGAAGACTCTTCCGCACCCCCTGTGAATGGAGGAAGCGCACCAGAGTTCATCTCAGACGAGCAGTTTGCGCAAATGCAGAACCAAGACGCGCCTGAATTCATCTCAGATCAGGAGTTCGCACAAATGCAGAGCGGACAAGCGAACCCCTCTGTTGAGTACCACACCCAACCAGATCTCCCAGAAGCGCCAGAAACAGCACCGGCTGCGAAGAGGGTCGGAATCCTACAGAAATTACAAGGTCGCATGCAGGACGCTTCCGCGACTCTTACTGATGCAGCTGAAGGAAAAATGACAATTCCAGCCCTTGAGGTTCCCTTGCAGTTAGCCGGTACCGTAGTAGGTGGTATTGGAGATACTGTGGCCTCCGGAATTAGTGCGGTTACCCCAGATTTTATTGAGAAGCCAGTTACGGGACTTATTGGCAAACTCATGAATAAAGCGGCGAATACCGGCGTTGGTAAAGCTGTAGGACGGGAGGTCGCAGAATTCACTGAGGCTCACCCACAACTCTCAAAAGATATCGGCGCGGCCGTTAACATTGCCGAGGTCTTCCCTGCAGTAAAGGCAGCTTCCCTTGCAAAGAAAGCAGGTGGGGGCCTTGTGGACGCAACCATGAAAGACCGCGCACTTAAACAAGTTGCTGAAGTTGTTGCTCCTCCATTGAATAAGAAATCTTCAATCGAAGCATTCACTAAGGCAGGCCAACCAGGAGGAGTACAGAAAAAGGGTCTTTCTGGAACGTACGTGGTTGATCCAGATGAAAGAACGCTCGAGATTGCAAAGGATGCTCAAGGGCTCGTAGATGGTGGAAATCCGATAAAAAGTATTCAGAATATTAAGGGAGAAATCAGTCGGGTTGCTGATGAAGAATTGCGTCCATTTCTTCAGGCGAATGGACAAGTATATAATCCTCTCCAGCTTGAGACATATCTAAAACAGCTTCCAAAACCTCTTTCCTTGAAGACAAGTGCTGAGGCTTCACGAGCTTACAACGTGGTCTTGAATGCTGCACAGCAAATCGCAGCACAGTACCCTCGCACAATGGAGGGTCTTTGGGACGCACGCCAGGCTATTGATGATATGATCGAACGTGAGTTTGGAGATATTGCATTCGATTCACCTTCTGGAACAGGAGCACGTAAGGCAGCTATTGCCCTACGAAACGGTATCAATGAATTTATCGGAGATGGACTCGGAAACACTGACATTGACCTCGTTAACAAGGTGAATGAGTTCGTACGTGTAGCACGCAATCGCGGTATAGATGTCTCTAACCCTGCGGCAGTGAAGGCTCAGTTTGAGCAAGCATTTGGCATACCCCCTCTTCTTGATGGGGACTTTAATAAAGCATTCTGGCAAGGAAAGCTACGGAAGATGAACAATCTGTACACCGCCGTGGAGAATATTGCCGAGAAGAATTGGAGGAGTATTGGAAAAGGCGCACTTGGTAGGTTTGCGAAGAGTCACCCTACCCTCACCGGATTTGGAAAGAAAGCCGCAGAGGTCAGCGGATTTGGTAGCGCAGTTAATATATTTGACTAGTCAAAATAGTTCCCACCCGCTGACGCAGTATCTAAGATAGCCCATATCGCGCAACAAACGATAAGGAGAAGAAATAGCCACATATTCTATCCGCAACGTCTAACAATGCCTCGTTTGCTAGTTACGTATTTACAAGTGAAGTACCCATTCTCGGGTGCCATTTTCTCAATAACAACACCCTCCTTTTCACAATCCTTGCGTATCATCTCATGTTCGGAGGATATCTCCCTTATTTCCTTCAAGCTTTTTGTCTGATTTTTCGAAATCATTCCATACATTGCCTTAGTAGAACGGCCGGTAGTAAATACATTTGCTTCATATAGATTATGCGCATCTACGATAGAGAGAGCTTTATTACGAACCTTCTCATCTTTAGCGTGGCATGATTTCGCTACATTTGCAGTGACTTCGTCCTTCTTGCGCTTATTCTCTGACTTACCAACAATCTCCTCAAGCTCCTGGATGCGTTTATTGAGCGAAATGATCGTTGCTTGAAGCTCTGAATACGTTGGTTGGTTCGTTGTGCCAGCAAATGCAAACGAAGGTACGAAAACCAATCCCATCACAAGACCCGCAACTGTCTTTTTCATAAGTAAATAGTTAAGAAAATTCCACATCTGAGTACCCCACGTTGCGAGTAAGGTCTCCGATGTGGAGCTTTCACCGCAACGTGATGTATTTAAAGGATAATCTTGGAATATCTATATGTCTACCATATATCTGTGCATAAGTCCAGTATTTTAGCATTTGGCCATGAATTGTGGGGATACGCAAATTGACCCTTCATATACTATTCATATTGGCTAAATTCCATTACCACTTCCGTACTAATCCTGAAAAGCTACGTGAAATGCTGCTTCTTAGGCTTGGCGGTTGGTCGTATCAGGCGCTCGCTGATAAGTATGAATGCCCAAAACTCACCATACGCCACTTAGCTAGAAAGCACGGATTAGGGGGAGAAACCGTAATAGTTACTACGCAAAGCAGTAAGGTCACTCGTACCACTATTTACACTTCCATTACCGGGACATCATGCACTACTGGTTCTG
>Ga0105147_100014_pt1 | contig 42554 bp, 70 predicted proteins | sample RS_189metaG_FD_91501 | JGI IMG/M metagenome (GOLD analysis project Ga0105147, IMG submission 91501) | Switchgrass associated microbial communities from Austin, Texas, USA, to study host-microbe interactions - RS_189 metaG | ecosystem: Host-associated > Plants > Roots > Rhizosphere | place: USA... | reverse complement strand
TTAGAGGATGAATAGAAACAATATAATATTGATTAGCTTCTAGCTTCCGGCGGATCATGGTGTAAAGCATGACCATAGTAGCCTGAGATTTAGCATTAGACCTATAGGAGCTTACTGGTTCTTCAATAGTAATCCAAGGTTCAATGATTCTATCTGGATGGGATTTATGAATATCTCGGATAGAATCTACAATAGCATCAGCCATATGCTTAGCTCTAGTCCACTGATCTTGATTCTTAGTATCACCAAATAAGAGTCTGTAATCTAAGACATTATCTTTCTTAGTTACACAACTAATCGACGAGAGCGTGATACCAATATCAATCCCAAACATTAGAACTCCAGTACTTCAATTTCATACCACGTTTTAATTACACGAAATGGGCGTTCATCTTCGTATCTATGATAAAACCTAGCAGCTTCTTCTCCTTCATCATAATAACCACAAGTAATTACAGCTTCTGTTACTCCATTATCTTCTTTTGTTGGAGCAGTAGCTTGATAACTAATCCGTACTTTCACGAGTAGGCTTCTTTCCAATCTCCTTGATTCGGAGAGTTTCACGGTTGACGTTTAGATGGATAATAGGATTACCGGCACCAATTCTATTTCCAGCTACACTAAGCTTCATGTAACTATCTTCTTTATCTTCTTCATCTTGGGAAAGAGTGATAATGACGTCAGCCCAATTTGCCTTTCCAATATCCTCAGCGATATCCCACAATTTTGTTTCACCTTCTGCTCCAGCTTTTCGGGTTGCCTGAGAAGCTGACCAGATAGGTACTCCAAATGTAGAACCAAGGCGTCTAAGAGCGATAACAATACTTGATAACTCATGCCTTCGTTCTTTATATTCTTTTGGGCTATACATAAGATCAATCTGGTCCACCATAATAAGACCAAAATCGTAGGTTTTTCTAAGTCTCTCAAGGTAAACTCCTAACTCATTAGGACTCATCTTATTTGCAGTAGAGTCCTTAATTAAGAAACCCCCACCGTAACTAGCTAATCTTCTCTGTGCTTTTAGGATAGCCTTAGGAGTATCCTCTAAATCTTCATATGATTTATTAGATACAATCTGATCGAACCTACCGGCAATCTTCTTATAAGATAATTCAAGAGTTAGATAAACTACTTTAACTCCCTGCTTAACTGCATTGTGGGATAAGTTAAGAAGTAAGTTAGTCTTACCTACTTTTGTAGGCGCAACAATGATTCCAATTTCTCCAGCCGCAAGACCACGATGTATAGACATATCAAGTTCATTAGATAAACCAGTAGCAATTCGTAATTCATTTTTATCTTGTTCAAGTCTTTGGAGCGGATTAGTAAAATAGTCATACGCAGTATCAAGAATGTCGGCGGAATCAACCATAAGTGCTTCATCTAAATGACTCCTTAATCTTTCAACATCGACAGAATCTTCTCTATCCATTGAATTGATAGCATCAGTTAACATGAGTCTTACTAATTGTTTCTTAGCAAATCTGCGGAGAGTATCATCAGCAATAGACTTATCAGTTAACTGGTATTTCTTAATCTGACGAATAGCTTCAATATACTTAGGTCTTTCTGTATCTTTAATTCTAGTATCCACCATAGCAAAGAGAGAAGAAATAGGAGCTAACTTCTTCCCCCTGATATTCTTATGGTAGTAAGCAATAAGCTTATATAACTTCTTATTCATAGGTACTTCAAATAGATGCTCTTTAATTCTACCTGAATAATCCAACCAAACATCCCTATTTCTTAACAGAGATAATACTCTGCTTTCCAAACTCAATCCGTTGGTTGTCGGCATTGTTACCCCTGTGGGGAGAAATAGTTTCAGGCTGCCTTCTTGTTAGCTTTAGCGATAAGCTTCTTAACCTTCTTATTAGCATCTGCCTTGGTTAAATGATGCGAAACCAACTTAGCTACACCTTCCGGATTTTGATCCCTTTGGGGTAACTCTACGTTCTTTTCAGTTAACTTGGCACTACTAGTCTTAATCATCTTCAATACTACCCAAGGAAACGCAGCATTCTCCATCGGTCCTTCAAATTCATTCTTCTGAATTACTAACTGTCCTGCCTTCATTTTTCAATTCTCCTTTTCTCAGTTCAATTAATCTTCGGTTAGCGTATGATTTACTCAGGGTAACTACTTCATCTTGAATATCAACAGTACAATCTTGTCTATTAATAATTTGATATACCTTATAGATAGGCCAACCAATAGTTCCTTTTTGAACTAAAGCATAATTTGAATTAGGATTAAAATTAAGAGTCTTAGTTACTGTAATGGGATACCATCTATTCCATACCCTTTCTTGTGGGGATTTACTTTGTTCGTATTTCATTTATACTTTCCTTAGAAAATACTCAGCCATTTCTAACAAGGCTTCTCGTCTTGCTTTGAGTCTAATTACTTCTTTATGAAACTTCATCTTCTTAGCTACACTATATTCTTGATTAACAGTATTCAACTTATCCTCTAACCACGACCCAATTTCCGTTAGCATTACCTTTCTATTTCTTAGTTGAGCTAAATCAAATAAAGTTTCTCTTTGGTTTTGATAAGCTTTCTCGGCTTGCGTTTCCTCCATAATAGTTCTCCATTTGTGCGGGATTACAGTAAGGACATCTTTGTTCGTTGTGCTTTTCACCATTTAAATGTTGTTTAGTTAATAGATTTAAAACATAATCACTAGCAATTGGTCCTAATACTAAGTGATCGGTAAATGGACTCTTTTTGTTGCGGCTGCCTAGCGGCCGTCCTCGTGGCATTGGACCCCTCACAAGTCCCTTGTGCTAGTCCGGCTTAGATAGAGGCTGCACGCGCTCCCTAGACGCATTGACAGCGGCGCTAGCTCTAGCCTCTAGGGCAGCCATAGCTTCCATGTCCTGTCGTAGTCTAATTAAGATTGTATCTAAAAAGATAGCAATTTTATTTAATAATTGATAGATAAAAAATAGTCCAATGATAATTACAATATTAAGGAAAGCAACAAACAACAGAAAATTATTCATTGATTAACCTTTCTCTTATATCCACCTAATGAAAAATGATAATAACTTCCACTCTCAGACATTTCGTAAGACATAAGTTCTTCCTTAAGATCTTGATATACACCAGCTTGCTTAAGTAATTCAATAGTTAACTCTCCAGCTTTAGTAAGAACATACCTATCATGTAAGAAATTAATCTTAGCCATTCTTTCCCGACGTTCTTCGGGAGTTAAATCTTCCCAATTGATATAGTTAGGATGATCCTGAACTAATCCACGATTCTCTAATGAACGTAAAGCTACAATATCATATCTATTTAATAGTGGATGACCATAACCAATTCCACCAAATCTCTTAGAAACGTCAATTGCAATAATTTGCATTACCTGAGTCTTACCCATAGCTAACGTGAAAGAAGTTCCTCTAGTCCAAGTTCTAAACTGTTGATTAATTGGAACAATTTCTAATACTTTCTTCTTTCGCTTATTCACTCCAAGTCCTCCCTTCCATTGGTTGATTACGACAATGCTGTCTAAATACACAACCTTTACAATAGTAATGACTTGGACTATATGGTTGAATAATTAACTTATGCTTCTTCTTATCTTCAATATTTAAATTCTCTTTAATCCCAACATGAACTTCATAAACTTTTTGTAATGCTTTCTTAAGAACATCTTTATCAAATTCTACTTCAATAACTCTAAGTTCTCCAGTATTCTTATCCTTAAATACAAACATAGCTTCCTTATCACCAAGCATATCCATATAAATAGTAATCTGATAAATATAATGCATGTAATCTTCTGGAAAGTTTTTATTTAGAGATTTGAATCCATAGGTACCAATGGACTTGATATCAAATAATTTACCATTCCACTTACCATCAATATGACCTGTAATTCTAAATGATTCTCCTTTATATTTATATAGTTTAGTTAATCCTTGTTCAACATGGGTAAGTGTTCCAACCTCTCCCATTAATCTACGAGTTTCATCATGGTGCATATTACCATCATTAAAAATACCAACAATTAACTCTGGACTTTCTTTCTCTGCAGAATAACCTAAAGCTCTATACTGTTGAAGTCTGCCGCAGGTTCCTACTTGTGAAGCTCTATAAACTCCAAGCTCCATCTTTTTTGATGCCTGTTCATGTTCAGATTTCTTTACCTGTTTCTTGAGAATTTTCTTGATTAGTGGATGGTAGTCCCGCATTCTTAATTTCCTCCCTGAGGATATCATATTTCTTTTGTTTGTCTAAAAACCCTAATCGAATATTTTTATAGGTCATATATTTTACATAAGAAATATGAATATCTCCATTAAGTTCAATGAAGGGAGTACCTTGCTTAAGTAACCTCGGATGGTGAACTCGACCTAATTTATGAGAATAAACAGCTAAAGTAATTTCTTGATTATTAATCTTTTCTGGCCATACGATTAATTCAGTTAATCCTGTTTTCTTATTGATAATAAGAACTCGCTTACCAATAGCTCGATCTAAGACAAGCATGGGAATTCCTTTCCCTATTCAGGATTTATTCTTTCTCTAAGTTGTTTAATTTCTTTTTGTAGATCAATAATATCACTAATTAAATAATAGATTAAATATTCTGGAAGATATCTAGGAATTGGTTTATTTCTTGTTAATAGTTTATCAAAATAATCTGACATTTCAATTTCAGTTGCCATGACTAATCATCATCCTCAGTATAAGAATCATCAATATCAGAATAATCAATATCATCATCGTCATCTACTTCTTCAACTACCATACGCTTCTTCTTTTTAACTACTGGCTTAACCTTCTTACGCTTGGGCTTCTCAATTAACCCAAGCTCCCGCATTTCTTCTAAGTAATTCTCACGCAGTAACTTCTCTACTTCTTCTAAAGTTCTCCACCGAGGAATTACCTTATCCAACTGGTGCAAATCCTTACTATTATAACTAATCTTAGTAGACTGCCGACGGACTCGTTCGGAATAACTGTGTTTCTTACCAGTAATAGAACGAGTGATAACGATATCAAATCCAGTATTTGGATCGGTAATATCTCCAATCTCGTCATCCTCAGCACACTCTCGAATCAGCTTAATTAACTTACCACTATATGGAAGAATCTTAGGCCCAGTGTAGCTCTTGCCTTCCCGAATAAATACATTGAAATAATTAAACCACTGAGCACCAATGTTATGTGGAAAAGTAAGAAGTCTCTTGATTAAATCCTTATCTCCAGATTCCTTAGCCGCGGCAGCTAAATCACAAACAGGACATGCACCCTGATGATGTGGATTATTTAGATTACGTTCCAAGCATGGAATAGCAATTGGATATCCACCTGCCTTAAATCCGTAATGTAAACACAAACTATACCAAGGCACCATTGGTTCCTGTTTCTTACTCCAAGGCCCGGCAATACGTACAATTGCCTTACCACCATCTTCATTAGGAACCTTGAAATAATCTTCCTTCTTAGTACCACCTGAATTCTTTTGAAATGCCTTCTTAATTGCTTCCAAATCTGACTTGAGCGCCATTACGAATTATCCTCCCCTTTAGACCACGTTCCCAACTTACTGGTAAATTCAATGTAGTTTTCTTCTACTAGATGGTTAACGATTTCTGCTAGAATATCATAAGGTAAATGAATATTATGACTCCAAGTTAATTTATCAATAACTACATGATCCCCATGCCCAGTAATTTCATAATCTTTTATTGATTTAAAGCTTGCCATATTCTACCATATCCTTTAGGTTAGGGCCGTACTTAAAATCTACTTTCATAGGTACTCTAAACTTAAACCCAAACTTAGAGGTATCTGGATTCTCGTAAATGTCAATGATGTTTTCATACAACCATTGACGATGCTTCTTCCGATAATCAAACTCCAACGAATCATGTACCTCACCAACAATTAGAATTTCTTTATGTAGTTTCTCCTTTCTGATTCGTTTAGCTAACTTAACTAAACAGAGTCTATTATAATCAATCAAGCTACCCTGAATTGTTGCATTGATAGCTTGACGGACAATCTTTCTGCCCGCTGCGGTATATGGTTCAAGTAACGTAAGCCGTCTACGTCTATAGAAAATAGTTTCTACATACCCATGAGTTTTAAGAAAATCTTCGGTGTCTTTACAGTATTGTCTCCATTCTGGATAAATTCGATTCCAATTAGCCATGACCCGTTCGGCGTTTTCAACAGTTGTTCCCATTTCTGCGGCCGCTGTTTCAGGACCAGACCCAAATCCAATAGAGAAGTTAGCTTGTTTATATCTATACCTAACGTCCTCAGACACTTGATTAATCTTAATTCCTTCTCCGTCAGCCGCGGTTGCACTATGAATATCCCTCCCTTCTTTAAAATGCTGAATCATGTTTTTAATTTTGGCCACATGGGCCATGATTCTAAGCTCGCCTTGAGAAGCGTCGACTTGTCCCATTTCTCCATCACTAAATCTACTGATGAATAACTTTTTGATTATGGAGTTTCTTGGGATGTTTTGTTTATTGGGATTATTGGAGGAAGAACGTCCAGTATCTGTACCCGTAAGGTTCCAATTTGCATGGACGAACCCGTTTCGGTTAAACCTATATAATCCTTTAATGTAAGTACCATAAAGTTTATATTCTTTCCGATAGGTACGTAACTCAGTGATATAAGCCCTTACTCTATCTGGAAGTTTATCTTTCAGAATCAATTCAAGTGCAGCATCAGCAGTAGTAAAGTTAGTATACCTATTACCAACTCTAACTCTCTTAGATTTACATTGAAACTTATTAAAGATTAACTGAGCTAACTGAGGATTACTTCTATGATTCATTTCATAACCACTAAGTCTATCTAGGTTTTTCTCAATCTTTCTAATCTTCTTTTTATATTCTTTCTTTAATTCTCTATGGTAATTTAAGTCAAGTTTGATGCCGTTGAATTCAATCTCGACAAACACCTTGGTAGTTTCCATCATAAGCCGATGGAGAGGCAGTAAACCTTCTTCTTTTAATCTTGGATAAGCATAGCGGCGAAGGCGACCAGTAGCATCAGCATCACCACAACCATAATTAATTCTAGTGCGTAATGGAATTGCTCTAAACGCTGTCGCCCACAGTCTTTCTCTAGCAATTCCAATAGGTTCCCCTTTGTCTTTGTGTGCTTTGATATAAGAGTTTGATAAATCTTTAAAATCATCCTTATGTCCTCTCATATGCACATAAGTCTGTGCACAAAAACCAAGATTCTTTTCAGGAAGATTTTCATCTAACATATGAATATTTTGAATTGTATCATTAATCTTTAAGTTATGAATTGGGATAGCTGCCTTAGCAAGAAGCCATTTAAGATCGTGGCTAAAGTTATGACCATTAAAATGAAGATTAGGATTACCCAAAAGAAATCTGGTTTCTGTGGCGATCCTTGGGGACCAATCAAAGTAATATCCATAACCTTCCTTGTTGCTTAACTGAATAGAAAGGATTTCCTTACCTTTCTTGAAAGGATCAAGACCATCTGTTTCTAAATCTAGATCAACCCATTTCTTAAATTTAATCTTAGAAATACTAGTACCCTTCTTATATTTTCTTTTTGTTTCTTTTCTTTGGGGTTTTCCTTCTACAATTTCAAGAGCCCATTGAAGATCGTCTCTAATAAATCCTAAAGCTTCTTGCATGTAGAAAGTCGCAGCTGGATGGTAGGTAACAATAAATGGAATACCTTCTGGCATTGGACCTTTAGTATACCAAATCTTGTTGCGAGCTTTGTTGATTTGAGTTTGTCGCCCAAGTAAAGCTCTAGCTGCAATTGCTCCAAGACAAATAATTAGTTGTGGTTTAACTAATTTAAGTTCTTGTCTTAGGTACGTTCCTGTACATACATCAATAGAATCAATATCAGGTTTAACATTACCAAGTAAAAAACACTTCGTAGTGTTAGTAATAAATACTTCTTTTCTGTTGATTCCAACATTTCCAAGGATAGCATCAAACATCTTTCCAGCTTTACCAACAAAGGGTTCACCAAGTTTATCTTCTTCCTCACCGGGATTTTCTCCTAGAAAAAGAATCTTGGGATTAGCTGGACCCACACCCATTAAACATCTATGTTCTGCGTGTTCATAATTAGGACATAAAGTACAATTAGGTTTTCTTAATGAGTCTATGTTTAATAAGGAAGTCATCGAGAATTCCTCTTAATGTCTTAGGTCCGGACTTCCTAAGAATATCCGCGGGATCATTTTGATCGGGTAAAACTAATAAATGGATTCCGTTACCAACAAATGTTTGTGCTAATTCTAATTTCAATTTAACAGCTGCACTAAAAGCATCACGATCCAAACAAATAACTAATGCTTGACCTTTATATTCTTTAACAATTCTTTCTAATTGATCTGTGGTAGCTCGCTTACCTAAAATACTAATGGAATAGTATCCAGCTTTATTAATAGATACTGCATCAAAAATACCTTCTGTAATAAATACTACAGGATAACTAATTATAGGACAAACATAAAGAGTATCTTTCTTTTCCCAAGGTGCGTTAATATATCGCGGCTTCTGGTCAGTAATTCTACGTGCTACGTAGTATTTAAGTTCAAATAATTTATGTTCTTCTACTTTAGGGCTATGATAGATTGGAAAGATAACTGTATCTTTAAACTTACCATCTACACTCTCACCGCTTACTGGAGTAAAAGGAAAATCAGTAGAACTAAAACCTCTATCTTCTAAGTATCGCCGACCCATCATATTTAACTGGAAATTAAGTGGGAGGTTTTTAATTTCCTTTTTCTCAATCATTCTATCCATTGAATTAGTTGTATCAATTTTTCTATCTGGTTGATATGCATTTAAAGTATGTTTATATTTTTCAATAATAGAACTATCAATATTATTTGAATTATTAAATACTCTGCCCTTAGCATTACATTTATGACAGAAATAAACTTTCTTATTTAGATTAACATACATATGAAAATCAGTATCATCCTCAAAAGGACAACAGATTCTAAGTTCTCCATTTGGGGCAGATTGATGATCTACTGATTCAACAAACGATTGAGTAATCATTCTGGTACCCTCTTAAGATATTTAGTTACTTCATTTTGTAAAAATCCAGCTACAAATAATTCAGCCTCAGTTAAATCGTATTCTTCAAATTTTTTAATAAAAGAAGATGATCTATCTACGCCCGGAGGATGCAGAGAAAATGTATCTTCTTTAAATTCTTCTATTCTAACTATAAGAGCAAACTTTTTCTTTTCCATTAGCAGTTAGTCTCTTTAACTGCCTCAAGATCCTGCTTAAATGGAGCAGCAGTATTAGGAATACGTCGATTCTTAATTAAACGAATAGCATGAGGTAGAATCTCAGCCAAAGCTTCCATCTGTTCCAGAGTAAACGAATTCCCAATCGTGCTAAAACCTTCATTGAGAGTGTAGTGCCTAAGATCAAGTAATTCCTTCGTAGTAGGATATTCAATAACACGGCACTTAAAGTGTGTATTAGCAAACTTAGGAGAATTATTCCGAGGCAAATCAGGATATTCATGGATCACCTTTGGCTTACGCTTGGTGTAAGTCTTATTCGTGGGAGCTACGTTATTCTCAGACATTTGATTCTCCTTTAAGACATTTCATTGATGGTTGCACAAGAAGCACATACTGTTCCATTTTCAATTTCAATTAAACAGTATTCACACAGTCGTCTAATTGTAGGAACAGGTTCAACATTAACTTTAGACTTCATTAAAGCATATGCAGATTCAGCAGCTTTCTTAGCAATAGCTTTAGTTCTAGCATAACCAATTGAATGTCTACCAAGTAATTCAGCATCCCAAAACCAAAGCCCAGATTTACGATGGTACTTAAGTTTGATGGGCATATTTATTCCTCAATCTGAAATACGATAATCTAATTCATCTAAAGCTTTTAATACAGTATTTTTAAATCGTTCAGATTGCAATTGTTTACTTGTCATATGATCTGTTGATTCTAATTCTTCGGATAAATCAAGCATTTGTCTTGGGGATAATCCACCTTTAACTAAACTCTTAAGAATTCTAATAGATTCTTTCATGGTAATAATCATAGATCACCTCAAAAGACAAGTTCTCTTTTTCTTCATGAGCTGCTTAATAATACCACTACTAAAAAGATCATTAGTAATTTGTTCTGCTAATTTATCCCAAGACATAACCTATCCTCGTTTGAGTGTAGGGGAAGGTGCTACCTAGCAGGCTCGCCAAGGCGTCTAGCGTCGCGTCCTAGCCTCGTTCTAAGCCTGACCTGACCAAGGGACTAGCGAAGGGTGTCAGGTGCTACAGCGCGAGCCTTGTGCCAAACAAGCTCGTTTGTACCATTAATTGTTACTTTCTCATATCCATGATTGATGTAATTCATGGTTTGAGTGTGATTAGTATAGAAACTGGCAATAACTAAAGTAATAAGAAATACTACTAACATTCCAGTACAAATAACCCAAGCCTTGTTTTCTGAGTCCATTATCGCCTCTTGATATTAATGACTGCGGGAATGGCTGAGAGAAGAATTAGAAATCCAAACCAATGAATAAAGTCTTGAAAGATAAACTGCAATACTGGTAGCATTTTATTCTCCCGAAATAAATATCCAGCTTGTGGAACCCCACGTTACCTAAATAGTATTTTATCTCTCGGCCGGAGATTCCTTCTATGTTTTAGAAGTAATAAAATACTAACCAAGCTGGATAATAAAGTAAGGGAGTGGGTTAACATCGGGTAAAACAACGCCCGACTAAATGAGTTAGAAAGTATTCTCCCCCAATCTAACTCCCCACCCCCGTTAAGATTATATAATTATCAGGTTAACTCACCGCTGAGTTTTACAAGATATCAAGTGTCCTATTCTCAATATCTCAACCTGATAATTTATTTTACTAGAGCAACACTAATTACTAATCGTCGTCATCTTCATCGTCGGAATCATCGTCATCTTCATCATCCGAATCTTCATCATCGGAATCCTCGTCATCGTCACTTTCCTCGTCATCCGAATCCTCTTCATCTTCGGAATCATTATCGTTATCCGATTCCTCTTCGGAAGTATCCTCTTCATCCTCGTTAGCATCACCGAGAATCATATCGGCGATTGCCTTCTTATTCTTCGGGTCCATCGTCCACTTAGTAACTAGCTCGTTAACTAGGACTGCAAGAGTACGATTCTTCGCAAGTGCGAGAACCTTTGCACGTCCAGCAATCTTAGTAGAAAGCGGAACGATAATGTTAACCGTATCGCCCGATTCCTTAAGCTTCTTCAATTCCGGATCGGCCTGACGGCCACGCTTCTTTTCAACCTTCTTAGGAGCCGGAGCAGCAACAACCGCCTTCTTATTCTTCTTCTTCGTAGCCATTTGATTAACCTCTTTCTTTAGTTTATCTGGATTATCCAGACATTCATGGAAGTCAGGATGCAAGTGCTCATTGCAGAAATTACCTCCACAATATTCACAAGTATCCATTCCTCCCTCATTAACAAAACTACAGTAATCACAAATATACTCTGGCTTTACCACAGTGCGGCTCACGTCATATCCTTTCCTCCATTGGTTAGAGTTAGGCAGATTATATTAAATAGACTGGAGATTTCAGGACCACAAGGTACGATTTGTGGGGATATATCCTCACGAATATAATCAATCTCCAGTCTAAGGAATGCCGACTCCAATCATATTACTAGGTGGACTACGATTAAAAACTTCATCTAATACATATACCCACACTGTATAATACCAATTTACAATAATGGGTAGAATAACTGTTTGTCCTTGTCTACCTTCTACATTACCTACTGAAAATGTAGTATCGGGATACTGACACAATCTCCAATTGAAAGGATATACATCGTAGTAAGGACAACGCTTATACCCAACTACGTGAATGTATTTAATATCTTCATTCTCGTAATTGGGTATACCCTGTTCAAATGGAATTGTGCATTTCAACGTGCAAGCTACTGCCGCGGCTAGTAAAGGTAACATTAAACTCCTTTCAATTTAAGGAAAGTATCATTGTGCATCCTAATTTGAACCTCGTCAATCAATGGACCTTCTTCTGCATCAAAGAAAGTTTTTCCAACCAATGTTACAGTTTCAGTTTGTGAATCAATAATTAGTGAAATTGCATCACTCAATTTAATTGTTCGCATAGGTTCCTCCAAGCGGGCGGCATAGTAATGGGTCAAGGGATTGTAGTCAAATCGTTTAACCTGTTGCAGCATCGACACTTAGCGGATATTAATCTCTGTAATTATTTCTAGTAAACCATTCCATTTCACTAGGGAACTGATGCCTAATGTTATTTTTATTTAGTTCTCCTAAAATTCTCTCCCCTGTTAGAGAATCATTTACATATCTAGTATTAATACTAGGATTTAAGAAAGTCTTATCTTGGCAATCTTGGCACATGCCGCTTCTTTGATATTCACCTACCGCAATACTATTTCTAAATTCTCCTGCTGGTTTCTTACAGTTATAACATTTACTAGCACAGATAGCATCAGCGATCTCAGATACTGTAGTTTCCAATGGGAGAATATCTCTAGCGTGCATATTAATTCAATCTCCTCCAGACGTATTTGAGGGTAATAGGTAATTGAAATTCTAATTTGTCGCCTTCATAAAGTTCAACAATCAAAACATTCTTATTATTTTTCTTAACCACCTCTAATCCATAATCTAAGATCCAATTAATCCAACTCCGTGTAGTTCTTGTTTTGTAACCACCATCATCAATTTTAAGTCTACCATCTTTATAAAATCTAACTATTTCAGTATTCCATAACCATAAAGAAATAGTTTCGTCTGAATTATACTGGAGAGAACCATTACTACCTACTTTAATATTAGTATAGTTTTTCTCTAGTGTAATTTTTAGAGCTTGTTCATAGTTATGAGGAATATCACTTACTTTCAGTGACATTATTCACTCCTAGAATAGTATTCTAACTCAGTTAGAATTCTTTTATACTTACCATATAAAGGATCACCAGGGACATGATTAGACAATTCACATTCTACACTAAGCTTTAGATAGAAATACAAAGCCTTTTCAAGATACTTGTTCATGATTACCTCTAGTTGAAATTGGTGGGGCTAAAGGGACTCGAACCCTTAAGGATTTCTCCGGCGGATTTTAAGTCCGCTGCGTTTACCAATTTCGCCATAGCCCCGTTAAGTTATTCAATCTCCTTAATGTAAACACTATCTCCCATACCTGAATAATCGTATTTATTACCTTCATTAAGTCTAGTAATTAAAGTAGCAATTCCGGGAGAATAAATACCTAACCAGTTATGGACATAATCTACTGCCATATGGTAGGTATCAAAAGTATCATTATCCCAACCTTGACCTTGTGTATATTCCATTTCCTTTGAATTACAACCACGATCCTTTTCGTCAATACCAAGGCCATCTGGCGTTAGATTAATTGTAACACTCTTACTTCCATTCTCACCTTCGTAAATCAGCTCAGTTTTGAATGGCATTAAAAATACCTCCCATGATAATCATACAAAGAATTAACCCAATTAATCTATCCCATTTATTTTGGGAATGTATTTGTCTAATAGCTATAGCTAAAATTCCTTTCTCATAAGAGAAAAGAATAACTACTTGATGGGCGTAATCGTATGCTTACGAAAACGTCCACTAACTCCACAACCACGACAGATCGTATTTCCCTTATCGGTTCTGCGCTGCCACTTGTTTCCGCATTCACACTTCACATTGAATCGCGGAGGGTTTCGTCGCGTTCTATTTCGCTTGGTGATTCGCATTTCTGTTACTTCCTTCCTTGGGGAATTGTGGCGATGCTAAGGCCGATAAGAAGGAACAGACAGAGATAGGGCATTGGAATTCCTTTCTAGGAAACCAACTCCATTGACCAGCCAAAGGATTCCCAACGGGCAGGAGTACCCTTGGAATATGAAATTACTTCTACTTCCCGATATCCCTGATTATCTAGAATTCTCTCGGCTGCGATTTGAGTAGCAGGCCAGCATTCGTCATATCGCAGCATATCAAAGGGAAAGCTTCCCGATCCAGAAACTAGAAAGTGATAACGTCTACGAGTAGGCATTAGCTTTCCTTTCTGAGAAGTAGAAAGAGAGTAGCTAGCAGAGATAGTAATTTATACGCTTTCATTTTAGCTTGCGTATCTAATTACTATTTACTAGCTACCCTCTTTTGTTTCGGAATTACTTGGCGAAATAGTCAGGAACCTGAGTCTTGACCTTGCTGGTTCCGTTCTTGAAAGCCTTGCGAGTCTTGGCAATTCCGTTTTCCAAGTGTCCGAAAAGGGTTTCAACATTCTCTTCGGTGTAGAAATATCCGGACTTCAAATTCTTGTTATCCGCATCCTCGGCCTTCACCTTGTTCGCCTTGTTTCGGAGCCGCTTCAACTCCACGAGGATTCGGTGGATGCTGGAGCCTACCGTCCGCTGCCAGCATTCCCGGGGAGTCTCGCCCACCGGCTTGGACGGCTTCCCACGGCGAGCCTTGGGGGCATCCGTGACCATGCTGGCAACCTTGGCGGACTTCTTGATATTCTTAGCCATTTGATTAACTCCCGCTTACCCTATTGGTAATCCCATAGGACATTTGCCTAGGAATTAGCGCACTAAACCATATGCAGGTTGGGTAGCATCATTAGTGCTTATTAGAGCACAGGTTATTAGCCTGCCGAATTTGCTAAATTCGGGTAGGTGCTCATTCCGCTTTTACGTCATCGCAGGGCGTCCACTTAGTTACAGCGACAATACCCCGCTCGCATTAACACTCGGGGATTGTTCCGAATGCATAGGCGGATTGATAATGGCTCAGTATCGTAGGAATCCAATTCCCGAAGGACTAACGAAAGAACGTTCTCAATCTTCTTGGACTAGGGTACGTGGTTAGCGTACTAGCTACAGATTCCAAGAGAACCAAAGAGAAACGTTGACCATAAAGGTAACGCTTTCGCGGATTCTGTCGTGTTAGAGCTTAAGTCAAGGCTTAGACTCGCACATTGGCTATATCAAACTCTAATTCTGTCCTGACCTGCAATGCCTTCCCCCGGCGCTATTGGCTACAGGGACATATTTGCAGGAATCAATTCCCGAGGGTTCCCGGGATTGAAAGGCTCAAGAGTTTGAACCGTGCATTTGAGTCTGCATTCCAGTGAGACTCCCCGCCTCACTTTTGGACTTGTAGACCCTGACCTGTGCGACTGGCCGCTGTCCGGTGCGCCGCTCCAATGCGACGCTAGGAACCAAGGGAACGTTACCTTGCGAGCCGTGCGCTACCGTTACTCCGGAGTCTGCGCGTTCGGCCTTCCCCCCGCCTGTCGTGCTCGCCGCGTCCGTCCCGAAGGCTCATTGCAGCGAGCGATAGACCGATTGAACCAAAGCACTTCAAGATAGTCAAGGGAATTTTTGTCTACGAAGTGTTTATTTTGTAAGTCCTTTGGTCCCAAGGGGATAGCGAGTTAAAAATTTACTTTTGGTTAAAACATTTAATTACAATAACTTACACTCATAATCTTTAAATTTTCAAAGAAAAATGGGTTATTTCAAATGACTTCGGGATACTCCAAGGGCAGCCGGGAAGGCCCATGCTGGCAGGCCCGGGAAGGCACCTAGCAGCCTCGTCTAGCCTCTCCCTGACGGGAGGCTGAACCTTGGACTTGGGACAGGGTAAACCTCGGGAGCATCGTTCCCTATGCGAATGAATACGAATTCATATATCTTTCTCAGAATATAGTAATTCTAATTAATGTGAATTGAAATAATATGAATTAATATAAGAGATAATAATTAATTCGGTCGGGCTGCGCCTCCCTACAACCCTCCTATATTAATCAGATTAATATTAACCCTAAATTGATACTTTACTATAACCCCTTTTAAAATAACCTAAGTGAAATTATAACTAAGTACATTTGTAATCCTCGCTTCGCTCGGTATATTACTATAAAATATTGAAATAATAATCTTAGAATAGATACTTAATAATTAATACTTAGAATAATTTTTAAGTACCTATAATTTTTCTAAGAATTATTTTTAGTAAGAATTATTAATTAAGATTCTAAGGTTATTCTCAGTATCTTTTTATTTATTACGTAGTAATTTCTAGGTTACGTAGTAACATAATCTCCATAGCTGTAGCCTGTCACGGGAGACTCTATGTCACTATATGTATACGTATATAGGGCTAAGCATGTCACCCTTGTTGAGTTCTCAAGTCTCTAAGTTGTTGCGGAGCAACAGGTTACTAAAAACAAAAGAAGATTCATTAGGTAGTTTCTTTCAGTAAGGGTTATTGTAATTCGAGTGCCGGGAGAACCCGGTAGCTACCCCTCTTTCTCAGTGGAGAATTTATCATGCAAAAAGGTGGCGGAGTTAAAAAGACTGGAATTGGAACTAGTGGAATTCTTCCTTCTGGTTCTAAATCAGGTGGCGGTGGGCAGATTCCTTTTTTACCTAAGAAAAATGCTCATAAGAATGGAGTTTCTTCTCAGACTGATACAATGAATAATCCTGTATTACCTTCTAAACCTACGCAGGGAAAGATTAAATAAGATGCGATTTATTTTAACACGAGTTACTGAAACTGTATTTGAAGAGAATGGTAAGAAGCTCAATGGATTTGTTCATGACTTTGCTATCAAACCTAATTCTAGTTACAATAAAATTCCAATTAAAGCAGGTATCATTCAGTTACTTACTCTTAAACGATTAGCTATTAATATTGGTGATGAATATTCTTTAGGTAAATAAATGAGAATCCCAACTCATATCATGGTTCATCATTCACTAACTAGTGATGGTGAAACAGTATCAGCCGCAGCGATTGAAAAATACCATATAGAAACAATGGGGTGGCGTGATGTTGGTTATCATGCTCTTGTTGAAAAAGTTACTAACTCTAAAGATTTATATAGATACAGGTTTAAAGCTATTTTTGGACGACCTATTTCTCAATTTGCGTCCGCGTGCCCGCAGGGTCAGATGAACCAAGTAGCTTTACACGTATGTTGTGTAGGTAATTACGATGTTACTTATCCAGAACCAGATATGCTTAGTTGTTTACTAAAAAGAGTTATTCTCCCTTGGGCGGATGAATTTAATATTCCAGTAGAAAATTGGGTAGGGCATCGAGATTACAATAAAGATAAGACTTGTCCGGGACACAATTTTAATATGGATTATCTTCGCGATCTCGGGAGGTAGGATGGAAAATAAACCAACATCAATTGATAATACAACTCAAATTAAGTTTACTATTTCTCAGTTGTATCAATTTATCGGTATTATCATTGCATTGGTTATTTTCTTTTTACTTCAGGACAAACGCTTAAGTACGATTGACACTAGAGTAGAAAATATTAATTTAACGCTTAAGGGAGTATATAGTAAAGCAGAAATTAATGAAATGAAAGCAGCAGCTGATCTACAACACTTAGAACTAAGAAATGAAAACAATCATCAAGATTTACAGATTGAGAGAATTAACCGACATCTAGGATTGGATAACAAATAATGGGAAAGACTCTAATTCAAGATATGCCGCGGTATCGTAACCGCATGAAGAAGATTGACAAGCAACGTAAAATGAGATTACGAGAAGCTAAAGAAAATAGAGACTTCCGTACTATTCTCAGTATTTACGCTGCACAGAAGGAAGAAGATGCTAAGGTTCTTACCGAGAAACAAAAATTAGCTGTATACTTACTAACTGATTTTAGTCATAATTATACTTATGATTACGTAGCTAAGTATGTTGGTGTTAGTTTAGAGACGATCAACAATTGGCGAAACCAACCAAGATTTATTAGAGAGTGTGATAAGGAAATTGATCGTCGTCGTTCTTTTGTCAGAGTTCATGCTTTCCGTAATATCCATCGTAGTATTGTACGTGGTAACATTAAGGATTCTTGGAAGTATCTAGAAATGACTGGTGATATGAAGAAGACTATTGCATTTGAAGATAATACTGGTGAGAAGCATATGTCCGACAGTGAACTTGAAGCCGCTATTGCGAAACAAACTAAAAAGCTATTAGCGCCTTCTTCTAATTAAGAGCTCCCTATGTCCACAGTTCCAGAGACTTTAAGAGAACGAGAAATCGACGCAGATAAGCAATATCTCCAAAGTCTCTTGAAAGAGAAAATGCGGCGTAGGGGGCTCTCGGATTTACGTTATTTTGCTAAGAAAATTTGTGGCTATCAAGATTTAACTGGAGTAAATGGATTCCACGGGGATTACTGTAGACATCTTGAAGATAAAGACTATAAGTTCAAGTTGTCTCTTACTCCCCGTGGTTCACTTAAATCAACAATTGGTACTATTGCTGGATCATTACAAGAAGTAACTAAAAATCCTAACATTCGTATTCTATTAGCATCAGAGAAGTATTCTAACTCAGTTAAGTTCTTATCAGAGATTAAAGGTCATATTGAAAAGAACGAAATCTATAAATCTCTTTACGGCGATTTAAAAGGAGATAAATGGACTGAGGGTGAGATCATTGTCAGTACCCGCACTCACTGGAAAAAAGAACCTACTATTACTTGTGCTGGTATTGATGTTACGAAAGTAGGTATGCACTATGATCGTATTAAGATTGATGATCCTCACTCTGAGCAGAATATTACTAGTCAGGAACAAATTGATAAAGTTATTCGTTGGTACAGGTTATTACTCTCTCTACTTGATCCGGGTGGTTATGTCGACGTCACGGGTACTATTTGGCATTATGCAGATTTATATAACTATATTGAAACTAAGGAAAAAGAAAGAGTAGATAAAGGACGTAAGCCTAGATACAAAATTTTTAAACGAGATTCTTTTATTGGTTCAACAGAACAATTACTGAATGGTGAGATTGAAGAAGAACATCTATTATGGCCTGAACGTTTAACTGCTGAATTCCTTGCAGATCAGTATTTAGAGCAGGGACCATATATTTTTAGTTGTCAGTACCGCCTGAATCCAATTGATGATGAAAACGCTACCTTTAAGCGTAGTTGGATGCAAGGCATTGATCCAGATGTTTTAGCCAAAGAAGTTAGAAAGCGTAATGGTAAACTAAATATTTACTGTGCAGTTGATCCCATGCGTGATGAAGAAGGTAAAGACTTCTTAGCTATTCCTACTGTAGCTGTTGATGAAAACTATCAGATGTATATTATGGATCATAGTAGGATGAAAGCTAATGAATATGATACAGTAGAAGAAATGTTTCGTATTCAAAAGAAATGGCAACCTATTCGCATGGGCGTTGAAACAGTAGCATGGCAGAAGTCATTTTATAATTATGTAAAAATGTTAGGGAGTATGAAGAGTTATAGACTCCCTATGACTGAATTAAAAACTGATACTAAAGTAACTAAGAGAATGAGAATTAAAAGTCTTGTCCCTTATTTCCGTGCTGGACTTATTAAATGGGTTTGTAAAGACGGAGATATTAATAATCTTAAGGGGGACATGGCTATTCTCTTAGATGAATTCACTAGATATCCTAAAGTAGCAAATGATGATGGGCCGGATGCTTTAGCTTATATTCCTCAGTTAGCTAAAGTTCCTGGAGTAATGAAGATTCTTAAGAGAATTCCATCGAATTCCTTTATGGCAATTCGTAACCGTTTAAAGACTCCCAAAGCTGATTCTAGAATTGGGAGTTTTAATGTAAGGAAAGTAAATGCCTAAGAGAGACATTGAAAAGGAGATTAGTACCTTCTTTGCAAAGAAGAATGTCTCCTTGGCTTGGAGACAAGAATACGAGAAATCTTGGGACCGAAATATTAACTATCTTAAATCTAAATTCTGGTCTCCCGAAGATTTAATGTATGAGGATAAAGTTGCAGTTAACTTAGTGCATCCTCACGTTCGAGTAGTAGTACCCGCTGTCTATTCTAAAAATCCAGATATTGAAGTTAAATTCCGCAGACGTGATCCGGAAATGTTTGAGATTTTAACGAAACGAGTAGCTACTATTCAGAAACTACTTCGTTATTATCTCAAAGAACTTGATATGAAAACTGAATTTAAATTATGTGTTCTAGATGCAGTTCTTACCGGACATGCTTGGATTAAGACTGGAATGGAATATCAGTTTAAAGTTTATAATTCACAACCGGATAGTTCTAAGAATCTTGTTGATAATTTATTAGATGCTATTGGTATGAACACAGAAGAAGATGAATCTGTATTCATGAATTATAAGATTACTAAGAAAACTCCTTGGTGTTTACGAACTTCCTATAAGCAGATGATTGTACCAGCATTTAGTCGGAGACCAGAAGAATTACCTTGGATTGCAGAACAATTAATTCTTCCGTATCAAGATGTAATGGATGATCCAGATTTAAATACCCGTGGTCTTAAACCTTCGGCTAATGCCAATGATCTTCTTCGTAGTTTAGTTGGAGCTAGTTTTAATCCTAAGGATTTTCCAGATTGTGATAAAGAAGAATATGTAATTCTATATAATGTTTATTATGAAAAAGATAAGCGTATGTGTTTAATTGCAGAAGATTTTACTGAGCATTATTTAATGGAAGAGGATTCACCTTATACAAATACTGATTCTGGATATCATCCATATGATATGCTTCGCTTTAATGAAGTACCAGATGAATTTTATCCGGAATCTGATATTACTCCAGCTGAACCACAAATGCTGGAACTTAATAATCTTCGTAGTGCTCAGATGAATCATATTAAGCGGGTATCCAAACGGAAGTATTTTAGTAGATCGTCTGCTTTAGCAGAAGATGGTAAGAAAGCATTACGGGATGGAATTGATGGATCAGTTGTAGAAATTGATCAGCAATATTCGGACGATCCAATTGATTCTATTATTGGACCAATTCAAGATGCACCAATTGATCCTCAGGTATTTGCTACAGAATCAAGAACTAAAGATGATATTTGGAACGTATTAGGTACTACTAATTATGCATCACAATCTTCGGGTGGAGCTAATTCAGCTACCGAAGCTCAGATTGTAGCTACTCAATCACAATTTCGAGTAGAAGAACGAGTTGATTGTATTAATGAATTTGCTGGCAAGGTAGTTAAGAAGTTACTACAGATTTGTTTAAAGAATCTTACTCAGGCAGATGTTATTAAGATTCTTGGCGAAGAGGATGGAATCTTCTGGCGTCAATATAAGAATGATGATGATATTCGTAGAGAATTCATTGCTGATCTTAAATATGGTTCTACTACTCCAGTAAATAAAGCTAATAAGCTAGAACGATTTATGCAACTATATGCAGTAGCTCAACAGAATCCTATGGTATTTAATCAGTTGAAATTTTCTCAGGAATTACTTGAGAATGCTCGTGATTTCCTAAGTGATGAACCTGAGAAATATCTTAATCCTAAGATTGCTCAAATGCTTCAAGAACTAATGATGAAGCAAATTTTAAGCGGTCAAATGCCTGAGAACGCATTAGGGGCTCAAGGACAGCCTCAAGGTACTCCCCGCGTGCCGGACGTAGGTAAACGTAAGGTCGGCGATGTACGGGGCGCGCAGGCGTCAGGGGGGATGCAATCCAAGCCACCTAGGACACCGGGAGGTAAGGGCGGAACAGCCGAGAAGGTTTACGCTTAATGGATAAATATGAAAGAAGAAGTTTATTTGATAAATATAAATCTATGGTTAAGACAGGTAGAGCTACTCCATTAACAGAATATAAGGGTGATATTCTAGAAGGTCTTAAAGGTGAATTACGTGGAGCTTTACCTTTACCAGAAGATATTACTAATCTAGCTCAACTAGCTGTACAAATGGCTGATCCACGTAGAGTAGGATTTGACTTACCTATTGATATTGCTAAGGGTATTGTTCAAGGTGCAGTAGAACATCCTATTACTACGGCTGTTACTATGGCAGGACCCGAAGCTGGATTAATTGCAGCTAGAGAAGCTTTACCATTTGCTGCTAGAACCTATTTACATAATTTTATCCCAAGTTCTCCTGATATGAATTATATTAGTAATAAACAATTAAAAAATCTTTTAGATGATGCATATACAAAAAATACAAAATATAGTAGAAGTTTAATGGACGATATAAATAATGGTTCTGCAACAAATGTCTATAATAAAGTAGCACATAAATTTAAAAGTCGGACTTTGGATAAAATACAATATGTTACCCAAAGTAATCCGGCCTTGGGTAAATTTTTTATTGAAAGAGAAAAAGAAATTCCAGATATTAAAAGTATGTTTGACGAAGAATTTGATTTTGATTCTCCTACATCAAATAAATTTGATGAATATTTAGAAGATAGAGCAAAACAATTAGAAAATAATGATATCAAAAAAATTGTTGATGAATATAAATGGTATCCAGAAATTTATGAGCCCGATGGGGAACTTGGATGGAATGTAAAAGAAAATATAAATCCTAAGGAATTAGCTAAAAAATTTGTTATTGAAGCTAAAGCATCAGCGACTGCAATTAAGAAAAATCCTAAAATAGCTAGAAAAGTAATTAAAGAATTAGCATTAATGAATGAACCATTTTTGGCTCATGTACAGAAAAATAGACCTGGATATATTGTAGATATTGATATGAGTAATCCACAACGTATGAATCTAATTGATCAATTAATGTTTACTAAGGGTATTTTAGACCAAGCATCAAAAGAGAAAAAGAGGAAGAAATGAAATGGATTTTAGCACTATTTGTTTTAATCTGTTTTGGGTTAACCGGCTGTGACGGCCACCATTCTTTTATTACGCTCCCTGAACCTCCGAAATGTGAATGTAAACCTAAATGCGAGAAGCCCCACAGTGATTTACGTATTCAAATGCCCGAACGGACACAAGGAAGAAGTATTTCGCACTAAACCTTATAAACGGGAGGTCCGCCGCAGGTGTAAATGTGGAATGTATGCACGTAGAGATTTTGAATCAGAGCATAAGAAAAATACTAGAGATCGTCGGTTAAACTATGAAAAAGACCCTATTTCACATCTAGTAAAACAAGATGGGTTTAGAGGTATTGTTGTAAATAACTTAACTCCAGAACCTGTATTTATCAAAGACAAAATTCAATATGAGAGATTACTTAAATCTACTCATTCACAGGAAATTAAACGTTAGGAGATAGTTGTGAACTTCGTCGAAAATGGAGAAGATAATCAGAAGGGTGACGATACTCCTGATAATAAGAACCAGCAGGAGGATGATAACCAATCTGACGATGATTCTTCCGATGATAATGAGGATGAAGGAAATCAGGAAGGTAATGAGGATAATGACAAGGGTGGCGATAAAGTAGATGATATCACCAAACTTGCTTTCAGTGATCCTAAGAAACTTCCCGCAGAACTTCGTCCTTACGCGAAAAAATTGCAAGCGATTTTTAGTAAGCGGATGACTGAGGCAACTCAATCTATTACTAAATCACGTGCATTTGATCGCTTAGCCGCAAATCCAGCATTTGTTGAATGGTACCAAGAAAATTACCAAGGGGAAGGTAAAAAGAAGCAGACTCGACAGAATGCTAATAATGATTCTGACGATGATGATTCTGATGATACTCCCAATTGGGCTAAGAAGTTAAACTCACGGTTGGACAATATTGAAAGTAAGTTTAACCGTAGAGATGAATTAGATTATTTGGAAAAAGATAAGGCACAAGCGGAAGTCTTCAAGAAAGCTCATCCAGATTATAAGCTATATTTAGATAAGATGAATGAGCTTCATGAAGAATATCCCAAGATGTCTTACGAGCGGTTATATGTATTGGCTAAGACTGAACTCGGAGATTTGGACGAAGAAGTTGAAGATGATTCGGACAATGACGAGGATGAGTCTGAAAAGCCAAACAAAAAGAGACCGCGTAATGTAATGAAACCTAACCGTTCTGCTGCGGGTGATGCGCCAATTGATCGAAAGAATAATCAGAAGAAAGGTGTTCAAGGCGCATATCTGTTAGCTAAGAACATGCTTGCACGAGCTGGTAATAGACTTAAAGGAAGATAATTAAATGGCAGGTAATCCTAGTTATGATGCACTGCTTTCGACCACTCTAGGAAATTATCGGTCTGAAATGGCTGATAACGTTAGCCTAAGTTTCTTCTTGCTTTATTGGCTAACTACACAGGGTCGTAAGCGTCTGGAAAATGGTGGTGAATCTATTATTGTTCAGCTGCTCTATGGACTTAATCAGACGGTACGTTCTTTCAGTGGATATGAAGTATTAGATACTACTCCACAAGAAGGAATTACCTCGATTAAGATTCCTTGGCGGCAATTAGCTGGTACTGTTTCAATTAGTGGACTAGAGAAGCGACAGAATAGTGGTGAGCAACAGATTATTAACCTGCTTGCTGCTAAGATTAAACAAGCTGAAATTTCTATGTCTTATGCTATGAATACGCAGTTATTTAGTGATGGACTTGGTAATAGTTCTAAAGATCTTTTTGGCCTTGATCTAATTGTTGAAGATGGAACTCTTTGGGGTTCTTATGGTGGAATTAACCGCGCCGATGCAGATAATGCTTGGTGGCGTAATCAGTGGGCTGGTGGTAAAGCTACCAGCGCAATTGATACAGAATTACGTAGTATGTATAACAAGTGCTCTCGTGGTAATGAGCATCCTGATATTCTTATTATGACTCGTACTCTATTTGAAGCACTTGAGGGTAAACTTGTCGCCAATCAGCGATTCGTAGATAGTCGAGTTGCTAATGGTGGATTTGAACTTCTAAAATTTAAGGGTTGTCTAGCTTCATTCGATGAAATGTGTCCTGTAGGCGCTGGCGGTTTTGGTTCAGCTTTCTTCCTTAACTCTAAGTATCTTGAGTTTGTTGTAGATACTGAAACTGATCTTCGTACCACTGATTTCGTAACTCCAGAAAATCAGGATGCTATGGTTGCGAAGATTCTCCTAATGGCTAACCTAGTCTGCTCGAACTGCTCTTTGCAGGGTCGAATTGACTTTAGCTCGTAAGGAGAAAAAATAATGCAGACTGCTCGAATCAAAAAGAATGATCCAGAAGTAAATTACATCGTTTGTCGTAATTCGGAAGCCTCTACAGATATGGCAGATGGTGAAGTAGTTGTTTATGATGTAACTACTACTGCTGGTCGAGTATGGGGATTAGATGTTCTTAAATCCACTGCTACGTCTCAGGTAACAGTAGCTGGAGTTGTTTCTGGAGCAATTAAATTTGGTCAACTAGGACGAGTCCAGAATTTTGGATTTCATCCTAATGTAAAAACTACAGTTGCTGCTCTTGCTGTTAATGCTGTAGTTAACAGTGATGCCGCAGCTGCTGCGGTTGCTGGTACTGTAGAAGGTGCATTACTTGGAGTATGTCTAAAACTTGGCGTTGCTAACCGAGCTGGTATTCTAATTAAGTGCATGTAATTAACTAGAGGATAAAATGGACTCCACCATTGATTTATATCGTTGTTTACTTTGTCGTAAATTACGTCGATGGAGCGACATTGAAAAAAGCCAGGATGGAAGATGCTCTTGTGGTAGTAACAAAATCAGTGGTGGAGCTCCATTAAATTTATTAGAAAAGATTAAAGTATGGTTTTGGTGGTTAGAAGTAACATGGAATCTAAATTGGGGGAAGAAATGAGTGATACTAAGTTTATTCTAAGTCAGTCAGCGGGAGCACAGGAACATCGTTTGAAGTCTGGAGAAGTTGTTGATATTAATAATATTCCAGGAGTTAAAAAATTACAACTTATTGAATCTGGACAGATGACCATCGATAATTTTATGGTTCCTCCTAATTGTCCGGGTAAAGTACTAAAGAAATTACAAGATGAACATCGTGATTCTTTCCTTGACTCGATGAAAAAGGGGAAAGAATATCATGAGAAAGAAAACACGAAGAATAAAGTGGCTAAGGATAAAACGAATGTTAAAATCGAAACGAAAGAAAAAGAAGAAGGAGAGATTAAAAATGGTACTGTCGTAAAATACAATAAGCATCAGACTAAAGTAATTGCTTTTCGGACAAATAGAAAAGGTGAACCACAGTATCGAGTTAAAAATGCTCAGGGAAGTAAAGAATGGGTATCTCCAGATAAGATTACAGTAGTTTCAATGGAGTAAAAAATGAACGGTCGGGAAATGGTCGACCAAGTAGCAGACAATATTCGAAATGCTACTATTGATGATAAAATTGTTCGCTGGATTAATAATGCAATCATTGATTGTGGCATGAAGTTTATTTTTGAACATCTACAGAAATATGGATCAGAAGATACTGTATCGGGTAATCCAGATATTCCATTAGCAAATGATTATCAGTGGATGAAAAGTATTCAGATTCCATCGCAACAGAGAAAATTATATCCTAAAGACGAACAAACTCTTTCTGAGATTTCTCCAGATTATCGAACATTAAAGGGGCAAGTTGATCACTATTATATCAGTGGTCCAAATCTTCTAGGTTTATATTTAGTTCCTGATGGTATTTATACAGTAACTTATTCTTATCAGGCTCGTCCTGTTGAACTAGCAAATATTGATTTAGCAAATGAAGAAACTGATTTGCCAAAAGAATTCCATCAATATCTTTGTAAAGAAGCAGAAGTATCCGCTTGGCAATATGAAGGTGATTCACAACAAAAAACTGATGCTAAAGCCGAAGCTATTGCATTAATTAAAAAACTAGGACTAACTCGATATCGGCGTCCAGATGCCCCGGTAATTATGGGACAATCTGTTCAACGTATGGGTAGACCAGCACAACCTAAACTTCCCGGTAATTTTCCACGAGGTTCCTAAATGAGTGATGCTCAAGTAATTGATTTAGGTCCCTTTACCGAGGGAGTTAATTTAACTGACCCTCCTATTAATCTCAGTAAAAAAGAATTATCCCTATGTCGTAATATTAGAATTGGAGATCGAGGACAATTAATTAAACGTCCTGGATATAGTTATTACGGCCCGTCTCCAGGAAGTAAAATTAATGGAGATAATTTAGTTAACCTTGCATTACGTTATTATAAATCAGATGGAACTAGAAAAACTATTGCTGCTGCCGGTGGTAAGTTACGATTTGGAAATGATATTACTGGAGCATGGACAGATATTAGTATTAATGGTGCTGCTGCATCAATGAGTAATAGTAATCTTTGTGATTGGATGACATATAAACAAAGATTATATATTACCGATGGTGTAGCAGCACAGAGATATAATGGAACAGATGATATTTATGCTGGTGGATTTATTATGGCTGCACCTACTCTTGCTCAAACTACTGGAGGTTCTTTAAATCTTTTAGGAACTTATAAATATTTTGTAACTAGTGTTGCTGGAGATATGGGAGAAGGGCCTAAGGGAGCAGAAGCAACTATTACTTTATCTGGTTCTAATAACCGAGTAAATCTTTCTAATATTTTAACTACCGCAGCTAAGTATGAGGAAACTACTAGAAAAATTTATCGAACTAAAGCTGGTGGTTCTACCTTTTTCTTTCTCGCTGAAATTGCTGCGGGTGTTAATACTTATGCAGATATTATTGCAGATACTGCATTAGGAGCAGAATTTATTCCTACTATTGTTCCTCCAGCTACAGCTCGATTTGTCATTATGGGACATGACGAAAGAGCTTATTGGTTTGGTATGGCGGGAACAGACGCTTCACTAGTTAGAGTTTCTGATGCTGGATTTCCAGATCGTATTTTAAATAATGGAGTAGATGGATTTTTTACTGTAGCAAATAATGATAACGATATTCTAACTGGAGGTGGACTTGTTCCGGGTGGGATTGTATTCTTCAAAAGAAACTCCGCGTGGCTATCACGAGCCTACGGATATCCAGTTACTAATATCTCACCTAAAGACAAACGTGGTGGAGGTATTGGATCAACCTCACCGTTCAGTATTGTATCCACTCCAATTGGACTTATTTTCCTTTCTCAACGAGGGGAAATCTATAAATTTGATGGAACGAACTTAGACGAAATTGGACGTAAAATTTCATCTGAATTTAAAGGCATGACCGAAGCTGCAATGGGAAGAATTGTAGCTTGTTACCATGATTATAGATATATTATTAGTTATGACTATCGTGGCAGCAAAGGATATAATTGGAAAACATTAGAGTATGATGTTATTAATGGTAAATGGGAAGGTCCACATGAAAATGAAGATTATCTCACGCCATCCTATTATTCAGTTTGGGATTCCGTATTAGATAAAGGTGAATTATATTGGGGAGAAGCTAGAGCAGCCGCAGGAAGTTACTTATATGGACGTACTGAATTTACTGAAACAGATAGAGGAAACAAATTTATTAGTTTGGGACAAACTGGCCGTCCAACATTATCAGATTTGGGTGATGTAGTAACAACAAGAGCTTTTATTTATTCAGAATTTTCAGAAGATGCTACATTTACGTTTACACATATTGACGAAGATGGTGTTAGAACTTCTGTTAATTTAAATACTCCAGTATTCGGTAATTCTTATTTTCTAGATGATGCTGCTTGTCTATTAGATAGTATTGTTCTTAGTGGAGCAAAGAGTAAAACGCTAGAGGGACCACTTGCAAGAACCGCTAGGTCTAAAGCCCCTATGTTTGAAATTTCAGATGGTAAGACTGCAACGAGCATTAAACTTAGTAATCTAAAAATTAAAGCTCGTGGACTACCCTTAATGTAAGGAAACTAAAATGGCGGTAGTCACAAGACCAATTAAACCTGTAGGTGGTGGTGGTGGTGATGCTTGGATTGCTGGAGCAAGATTAACCGCAACAGAATTAAACTCAGAATATTTATCGTTACTTAATGATTATAATGGAAATATTACAGATGCTAATATCTCAGCATCCGCGGGTATTCAAGGTTCTAAATTAGCCAGTGCGCCTAACGGAGTACCAGCAGCAAAAATTAATGATGGAGCTATTGATACTATTGCCAAGATTGCAAATAATATTCTTACTCAAGGTAAGATGAAAGTAACTCTATATACTGGATTTGTTATTCCAGCTTCTATTGGTGCAGGTTCATTTGCGGCAGCTAATACAGGATTTACTACAGCTAAAGTTCCTATGTTAGTTTATATTGAAATGACTAATGAAAACGTTAGTGGTCTTAAATATCTGGCATTAGATCATTTCTATAATCTAACTACAAACAGTTGGTGGATTACATTATCCGCACCTAATGGAACTGGTACTTACACTAAACAAGCCGGGGATGCCGTTAAGGCTATCTTCTTGGATGTATAATTATGGGAACTGCCAAACTAAGAAAATTAGATACTTCCAGAGTTCTAACTCCGGGAGAACTAGAAGTATTAAATAAAAATTTCTTTGATATTGAGGCAGCCCTTAATTCGGTAGGTGCAGCTACTCCCGGAAGTGTTCCAGTAATTCCACCTGGGTTACTTATTAGTAGTCACCATAGTCTTACTGATTTAACAGCATATGATGACCATACACAATATTTATTTTTAGCCAGTAGAACTGGTGGACAAATATTAAGTGAGAATTCTTTTACTATTCAGTCATTAAATACTACTTTACCTAATAATCCTTTCTTTGTTGTAAAATCTGGATTCCTAAATACAGCTGCACATACTCAGTTACACTATCTCGATTCTGCTGGAACTAAAATTGCACAAATTGGAGTAGACGTTACTAGTCCTCTAACAAATCTAAAATCTGCACTTACTTTAGGTCCAGTAACTGGAGGACTTACTCCATATTTAATTCTTGGGGCAGATCAGGTTTTTAATCAAGGTAGTCTATTTGTTAATAGATCAGGTTATTTAGAGTTTACACAAATTTTAGGTAGAGGTGTATTAAATTGGCGTGGTTGGAATGGAACTAATTACTCTACTGGATTAGATATTAGACTTCTTGCATCACATCGAGGATTTAGTTTCATTCCAAATTTTCATTCTGGAGTAATGATAGTATTTGGTGATGGTCTTAGTCAGGCAGATTATTGTTTTACTAGATTCTTGTTTACTAACTCAGCACCACCATTTACTTATACAAATACTGGATTCTTTGATATTCTTCAAGCTGGAGGTTCTACAACAGAACCTGTATTAACTGTTAGAGGTAGACAATCTGCTACTGGAGATTTACAACAGTGGTTTGAATTTACTGGTGGTTCTGCAACAGTAGCAGCTAAGATTGATAAAGATGGAAAATTTACGGCAGTTAGTCTAACTGGTCCATTAACTACACTAACTACTCGTGGTGATTTACTTACTCGTGATGCAAGCTCCCAAATTAGATTACCTATTGGTAGTTCTGGGAAATATTTAAAATCAGATGGTACTGATCCTTCTTGGCAAACTATTGCACTATCCGATTTATCTGGAATTAGTCACTTAGTTTATGATAATGCTGGAATGACGTTAACAGGAGCTACTTGGGCTCTTGATACAGACCTTGGTGGTATTATTGAAGCCAAAAGTTTATTTCCTGATGTAAATGGATTCCCTTTATTCTTTGTTGATAGTACTACAGGATTTAGTTTATACTTTACTACTAGTGGTCCTATTACAGCAACTAACAGCTTAATTCTTCCTTTAGCTGGTGGTGAAATTATTACTAGTTTAGGTACAGGACAAATTCTAGGTGGCGGTAAGATTGGTGCAGTAGATATGATTCTTAGAGCTACTACTATTGGATCAGGAGTTAGATTTCAAGACACTACTACTGCTAGTAAAATTCTTAGATTTATTCTCAGTACGGCAGTAGGAAGTAATGCTATTGCACTAAGAAATACATTAGCTAGAACTTATACTTTTCCTGATTATGAAGGTGACGTAGTTATTTTTGGTAATCAAGCATCTTCTGCTGGTAAATTAGGTTCTTCTAATTTATCTGCACAAACGGTTAGTACAGGTGCTATTACTTTACTTACATCATCTGCTAATTCAGTAGGATTATATAGAGTAAGTGTATATTTTAAAACTACTACAGCAGGAGCAGCTGGAGATACAGTTAAATGTACTGTCACTTTTAATGATGGTTCTGCACAGACTGTAGATATTCCTTTAAATCCCATAGCTGCTGCTGCACCTGCATTATCTCAGACACATGATTTAGCAACTCTTAATAAATCTTCTTATGGAGAAGTAATTGTATATTCAGCTGCTAGTAATGCTATTACTGCTGCACATACGGTAGCTAAGACTGGCAGTCCAGAATATACAGCTAAGTTACGTATTGAATTTCTAGGTAATTTACCGTAGGGGAGGAGAAATGAGATCATTATTTGGTTCTCCATCCTCATTTGGGATGGAAGATTTTAAATTTAATCCAGACGAATACGATCCTCGTTTGGCTTTTCGTAGAACTAGAGCATTGAGAGATATTCAAGAGGATCATTCAGATACTATGAATGAACTTTATCGTTCTGGACTTATGGGAACTAGTGCTCAATTTGGAGTATTTGATCGACAAAAGAAAAGAGGATTAAATTTACTCGATGATATTTCAGCAGATTCTCTTGATAAACAATTTAATTATCAGTTAGATAGATTTAATAGATTAGAAGATTTTAAAATGCGTAGGTCATTAATGAGAGAACAATCGAGTAATGATATGGAAGCACAATTACTAGAATCTCTAGGTGGATTAGGTGAACATTTACTTGGTCCTTCTTTAAATTTTGGATTAAGTGAGCGCCTAGCGAAGCTCTTGGAGGGGTACTAGGATGCCACCGCTAGTGAACATTCTGGCCGCATTAGGAAGCGGTGCAGCGCGTGGTTACAGGGCGTCACAGTCCTTAGAGCGGCAAGCTAGGGAAGGCCGTAGACGGGCCTTGCTGGAAGCCGCAGAACAAAAGGCCAAGCTAGAATTATTAAGTGCTCAAACTCAAGGTGAAGTTGTTGATACTGATTATAAAAGAGAACAAACTGCTGGACTTAGAGGTGAACGTAATTTTGATGAAATGCTTTTGAATCGTCCTCTAAATCTCAGTAGTTTTGATGGTCCGGATGTACCCATCACTAATAATCGAGCTTTATTTAAATCTCTTCCGTTTATGCAGAATTATGGAGATAATCAAAGAGCAATTGAAGCAGCTCGAATTGGTGCTGGCGCAAGTAGAGACGTTGCTAATATTCATGCTGGAGCTAGTCGATATGCAGCAGATCAAACTTACAGTAGATATGAAAATGGATTAGTTGGTAATAGTTCTGGACGTGACCCAATGGAAGGTATTTTTAAAATTTTACTTACCTCTCCAGATTTAGCTCAGTTAACTCCTGAACAATTTCAGAATCAAGCAGCAGCAAGACTCTTGTTTATTCAAAATAATAAGAAAGCTCTTATGGATATGTTTAATGTTGCTGCCGAAGATGATTCTACTGGAGCAGATTCTACTGCTACTCCTAGATTTCAATTTGATCCTAAACTAGTACCGCCTAAACCTAAGCGAAAGAAGTAATCCATGTCCGCTAGAGAATTAGGTAAGTTAATTAAAGCTTCTGATCCTAATTACGCTGGATATGATGATGAAGAATTAGGTAATTTAGTAATTAAGAATTATCCAGAACAATATGGTGGTTATGCCGATAAGACTCTAAAAGATAATGTTACTGAATTAGGTGGTAGAGTGCTACAGGGTGCCGGTGATATTGCCGGCACTATTATTAAATCTAAGCCGATGGAATTAGCTCAGAAAGCTAGTGCCGCTGTAGCTGATCCAGCCGCCAAAATTGTTGCTGACGTTTTAGAAAAACTAGGTAAGCCTCTAGGTTTTAATGAAACGCAAAGAGCTGAATTTAAAAAGATTACTGAAAATAAAGGTCAGAATTTAATGTCAGATGTTATGACAGCTATTTCTCCAGAAGCTTTTGGTGCAAAAGAAGGAGATAATTCAAGCGCAGCTGTCGGTAAAACTATTAACCGTATGGCTGCGGATATTATTGGTGATCCTCTTACCTTTGCTCAATTTGGTAATGCTACTAAACTAGGTAGAATGGTTAAATTAGTAGAAGAAGCTAACGCAGCTAAGCAACCTATTAAATTAGGTTCTAAGTTAGCTAAAGATATTGCTGAGCATATGGGTGCTGCTAAACCCTCAGCTAAAGTAATCAATGACTTTAAGAAACAGTTTGTTAAAGGTGGTATGGGTGTAGGTCTTGAAGGACAAATTGCTAAAGGCACCAAATCTCTAGCTTCTATTAAAGTTCCTTTTACTGATCTAGAAGCTGGATTTACTGGTAACGTAGCTAGTAAAGCAATTACTCCGTTCAATGCAGCTAAACAGTTACCACCAGTTAAAAAATCCTTGGATGTTATCCGTACTATTTTTAGTACTAAGACAGGTAATCCTCAGTTTGATTTACTAGCATCTAAGTTTAAAGATTATGCTCATGCTCGTATGGGTGATGTTTATGAGGAAGTTCCTGTATTACAAAAACGAGCAGAAGAATTAACTAGAGAGCTTGGAATTACTAGGGATGAACTAAATAAAGCAGTAACTAATTATGGAGAACGTATTAATCCTCTCGGTAAAAAAGCATATACTAAAGAAATTAAAGATGCTCTAGATGAACACTATACAGATAGAATGTTAGATTATAAAGTTGCTTTAGTTAAAGCACAAAAAGCAGGAGATCAAATTGCAGTTGATGAAGCGTCAAAGGGAATGGCTACGTATAATGGTTTGCTTAACGAGTTACATGGTCATTATGCACCTGTTCCTGTTGATCCTAAAATTGCAGCATTTAGCAATGACATTGCTCAAGCTAACGCAGAACAATTAATGCGTGAACAAATTACGGGAGTTGATGTAACTGAAATGTTGTCAAATAGAAACTATTTGCCTCACATTATGACTCCCGAATATAAACAAGCATTACGAGAAAAATGGATTGCTGATGGTAGACCGGGTGTTAAAAAGATGTCTCAACAGCAATTTGATACAGAACTCGATAATGCTATGGAACGTCAATTTAACAAGGTACGACCTGAGGTTATTGATGGTTGGAAAAAAGTAGGATTAATTTCTAAGAAAGATGCTAATGCAGCTAAGAAAAATGGAGTAGGAGTTCTTAAAAAACTTAGAGAAGATGGTGTAATTACTGACGATCAATTTAAGAATGCTGTCCATACACTTAGTATTGAAGAAGTGAATACTATTCCAGATGCACTTAAAGAATCTTTATTTGGTAAAGCTATTCCAGGAAAAGAAATTTTCCATACCGATCCAATTTATCACACTACAATTCGTGGAATCCGTGGTGAAGTAGCTAGAACCTCTACAGAATTTATGAATGAGATTAAACTGAGAGGAATTGCAGTTCCCTCAGCTAATTCACCTCCAGGATGGGTTAAAGTAGATCAAGCAATTAAAGAATTAAATGGATATTCAGTGCCTCCAGAAGTTGGTAACGTATTAACTAGATATAAAGATTTCCATAGTAATCCCGAAGCTCTAAAGGGATTCTTAGGACTCTACGATAGAGCACATAGTTTAATGAAGGCATGGACTCTATATCCATTTCCTGCATATCACATTAAAAACTTTGTAGGTAACTTATGGAATAACTGGTTAGCTGGAGTAACTAATGCAGATGTATATAGACAAGCTGAATTTGTCCGTCTAGGTAAAAAAGTAGCCTTTAAGGATGTATATGGAAAAGATTGGAATTCTCAGAATTTACTACGAGCAGCGAAGGATTTAGGAGTAATCGGGGAAGGTCAGTTCGGCAGGGATATTGACCGAACAATTTACCAAATTCTAGAGAAACCAAAGTGGTTAACTCTATCACGTAGAAATAAATTACTTCACTACGGAAGAGAATTTGGTAAGCGCGTTGAGGATAACGCGCGTATGGCACACTTTATTGATAGACTTAGAAAGGGAGATACCGCAGAAGAAGCAGCTATGTCAGTTAAAAAGTTTCTTTTTGATTACGGTGATCTAACTGATATTGAGAAGAACGTATTTAACCGTGGCTTCTTCTTCTATACTTGGACTCGTAAGAATATTCCTCTTCAATTACAGTCTTTGGTTCATTATCCAGCTAAATTTACTCTTCCTTGGAAATTAAAAAATGAAGTAGAAAAGAATATTCCAGCTCCACCGGATGAAAACCATCTAGCTCAGTGGGCTAAAGATTCAATGCCTATGCGAGTTAGATTTAATAAGAAAAATAATCAGTATGAATACTGGTTATTAAATAACTGGTTGCCTGCGGCTGATATCTACAAGCTTGGTCATATTCATGAAATTGCAGCACAAATGATGGCACCTATTCCCAAGGAAATTATTCAGCAGATTGCTAATTATGATTTCTTCTTTAAGAAAGAAATTGAGAATCATTATGGTAAGACTTTCCTTGGAAAACATATGCCAGCTAGAGTAGCACACGTACTTAAGAACATTAGATTACTAAATGAAATTGATAAAATGACTGATGAAGATACAGAACTATTTACTAAAATTCAACAATTTTTCTTAGGTCGTGGTTACACCTTTGATCCAGCCCAAGGCGCTGTTCAACATACTAAACAAATCGAAGATGAAATTGGTGAACTTATTAAAGCTCAATATGGTAATCAGTTAAGTAAACATCCTAATGCCAAGGAAGCATCTAAACTAAACCAAAGAATTATTGATAAAGCAGGAGAATTCTAAATGGGAGCAAAGGAAGTAATTCTTGATCTTAAACGATCTTTTGTTCGTAGATATACTGAACCTAGTGGAAATAATATTTTAGATCTTGGAGGTAGTTCTTATATTAGTGCTTCTCCAGATAATGGAGGTACACAAATTCAGCCTCCATTATATACACACGGTGCTCTTTCAAATGCTGGAACTCCCGGATTTACCTCAGATTCTGAATATTTTGCTCAAGATATTTTTGCAGCTTTTACTAATGGTAGTTCCAATCATATGTGGGGACTTAGAAATCTAGTTAGATCTTTTATGTTTACAAGAACAAATACTTCTGGAGCAGTCGGAGCTTTTTGTGGGATTAGTTTAGGCGAGGCTGTAGCTATCTCAGCTGGAGAATTTACTCAAACTCAAAATTATGCTATGCTTCGATTAAATTGTTTTCCTACGGCAACTCCAGTATGGGAAGCTTTATTTTGTAATAAATTTGGTAGCGTGAATAAAAGATTATACAAAGCAGTATTGGGTTCATCAATTCCAGGAATTAAGTCTTGGCAGCATTTAAGACCATTCCATTTAGAGATTGATTATTTTCCAAATGAAAAGATTGTATTTTCTATTGATGGTAAAATTGTATTTACATTTACTGATGCTATTGCAAAAACTATGACTCCTGTAGGTAGTTCTGCTCCTGATCCAAATGCAAATCCATTACATATGGTATTTGAAAAAGAATTAATTTCAGGAACGTCTGTTAAGGGTGGAACTACTTTTTGCACTACTGATTCTACTGGCTCATTACTCGCTACCTTTGGTATCAAAGAATGTATTACGATTGGAGGTAGAGATTAAATGAGTGCAGAAAAAGATGCTATTATTGCAGCGCAGGCTGAAATTGAATCCGCTAGAGTAGTTACTAATGCTAACTGTGGTAATATTAGAACAGCATTAACTAATTTAGTAGCAGCACTAAATCGTGGAGTAGATCAAGGAGTCTATACTCCAGATCAAGCTAAATTAATTAATCCTTGGATTCAAGAAATTGGAATGTGGGTTGATTGGGACCCGGCAGTTGTTACATTAGATTCTATTCCAGCGGAATGTACGGTAATTGAAGCACAATTAGCAATTATTACAACTAACCTAGATATCATGGAGCCATAACATGGATATTGGACAGGCAATTCTCGATGCTATTGCAGCTGAGACTACGGTAATTAACTCAGTAATTGCTTATATTCAGAATACGGGAACGATTAATGAAACAGATCGAGTAAGAATTTTAGAAGAAATTAATGCAAATCGTCAGAAGTTACAGGAAGCTATTGAGCAGAATACTTAGGAGATAAAAATGAATTTTATTAAAATCTTAAGTTTTGCCTATAAAATTATTAGAGAGCTAGATAAACTTATTGATGGAGATAGTATTCAATACAGTTTTACGTGGAAAGGTCATGTTTTCACGGTCAGGATGGATAGACCGGAGTAGGCTAGCTAGAGGGTAGCTAGGACGCGCAGGGATGCGCGGAGAGGACGAAACTAGGGGCGGCTTGGCCATGACGGCTAGGCACGCCCCTTTTTCGTTGTCGCGGCTCCTAGGAGCTTGCAGTTGGATTCGTAATATAATTACGGAAGATATGACTAGTTAATCTATTAATTTGATTTAAAGACGTTACACATTCCCAAAATTTGTTATTGAAAGGATCGGAGAGTTCTATATAATAATATAAATTCATGTCATCCTTAGACATAGATTCCGTTGTAACTCTATATTTATCTTTATCTAACTTTCCTTCCCAAAGAATTCTCATATTAAATTCTCCCTCGATCACAAATTTCTCTAATACGTTCATCTAACCATGACATATCGGTTAGATCACCATAGAATTCACTTCTTCTAAATTTTGTTCCTGAGATTACTGCTCCCTTATTACTATCACTATCGTATAATACTCCACTTTCTTGCATTCTACGTTTAATTGCTTTATCAATCTCTTTATCAATTTCCATATCTAAAGCTTCTCTACCAATTTGAGCTAGTTTAACTCCCGGGATATTACCCGTATCATATTCTTTTCCTTTAAATAATCGTCTTGCCATTTCTAGTTGGTCCTCTTCTTGGTTTATTAACTCACGCACCTTCTCCATCATCTGATTTATTGTCATTGGTGTTTCCGTCGCCAATGCGTTGAATAACTTTAGTTTCATGTCGAACCTCGGGAATCTTCTCAAATACCTTTTGGACTAATCCTTGTAAGTTAGAAATCTGATTTTCTAACTGTTTACGTTGAAACTCCATTTGATCCTTAAATCTCTCTTCACTAGCTTTTAAGTTACCAGACTTGATTTCTAGTTCAATTTCTCTCTTATGATTAGCTGCATCTTGTTCCTGACGCACTCTTTCTAATCCTAACTTATGTGAAACTTCTCGTTCTCTTCTAGCAAATTCTTCTTCTTTACGTCCTTTTTCAATACGGAGAGTTTCAATTTGTTCTTTAAGAGAAGTAATTTCATCAATAAGATTGATATTATTTTTTAATCTTAATTCTGCATCAAGATTAATTTTTTCTGCAATACGTTCTACTAATCTTTCCGTAGGAGACTTAAACCATCCAAACATTTTCAATTCCCTTTCTGGACGTTACCGTTCCATTTAATAATACGTGCATTCCTACCATCACTGTAATAATCCTGATAAAGAGTAGCTAATCCTACATCTTTACTTCCATAAATCTTTTTCATAGATGGACCCCAAGCTCGTTTAATCATACTACGTGCCATTTTCTTAGCACGTAATTTAGTAACATGAGTCATATGTCTCATGCCCGGCTTGAGCTTAGTAATTGGCCGCATCTTCTCTTTAACCTTTTCCATCATTCCATTTTTATCTGGAGTGTAGATAAGAATAGGAATACGAATAGGTTTCTTCGTAGTTACTGCAATCCATTCTTTAACTTTAGTATTAGGCCATTGTTTCATAACTAATCGTCTTGTTCTCTCGTTCCACTTATCCGATCCACGGATGCGGTACAGAACGAAATGAATTTTTTCCACATTAGTCATCCTCAGTATCAGGTACCTTTAATTCAATGACATCAATTTCTCGGATGTTACAAGCAGATAAGAAAATCTTTCTTTTTTCTCCAGCTTCGGTCCTAGGCATAGTTAGAATATATTGCTGTCCCATAGAATCAAAACCAAAATTATCACAAGTATATTCTTTATTTAAATTTTCAATAAGTTCGTCATTTGTTGTTGGGACAAAATCAACCTTTACTAGAAACGCCATTACAATCCTCCATTGGTTGTGATAACGATTCTAAATCTACAGGACCTTCATGAAAACTTTTAAATTGTTCAGCTCTCATATGATTAAATTTAGTAATTTCCAAAAGAAAATCATTAATATGTTCCGTAAACCATCTTATCTCTCCAGTTAACTTTCGCATAGCTGAAACTGGAATTTCAGTTTTAAGAACAAAAGCCTTTCTGCATTTATTTTTCTTACATCGAATTATAGTTTGACATACATAAATATCATAATCTTGAGGTCGTCTAGGTTCTAAATCTTTAATTTCAAAATCGTGTCTCATCCTTTCCATCCTTTAGGTAGTTTTACATTTGGAAGATATCTGAAATACTTGAATAAGGGTTTAACCTGTTTCTCGGAATACCCCGCAAGTCCGCAACCAATCTTAACAACTCGGAATCTAAGCTCTTGATGCTCGTAGGCGTAATGGAAGAATTTATTAATATACTTGGATATTTTTCTGAGGGATAAGGTTTGCAGGTTATGATCCTTAGTGGGAATTGCATAAGCATTACCTGTTCTGCCTTTACCCACTCCGTATTCCGCACCATATTTAAGTCGAGCTTTTTTAGCTGACCCTTTTCCATGTCTACCCGCAAGGTTACTTCCAAAGACAAAGATAAATTTCTTTCTTCGCTTTCTCCGCTTATGTACATTCCCACGTTTAGATCCTCGGAGAATAAAATTTCTGATTAACACTACAGGTTGATTAGGCTTGCGTTTCTTTTTCTTCTTAGGTAAAGCCTCAAGTTCATCAAGAGATTTAATTTTAGATTTAAGTACCTTCTTACCTAGTTTATCCAGTTCTCTATCAATATGATCTTCTGACTTCATCATAATCCGTTTAGCTCTAAGTCTACCAATAGATTCTTTCAAATCCTGTCTAAGTTCTCTATCCTTATTCTTCTTAGACTTAAGACGTTTCATATTTAGCTCCACGAAAAATTGTTTCTTCTTTTTTGAACCAAATTATTTTATCGGGATAAATATTAATATCTGATATATTTGATTCATAACAGTTACCTTCATCATCAATAGCAAACAATTTTCTATATTTTTTATATACTAATAGTAGTTTCATTTTTTATTTCTCCATTTCTTAATTTCATCAATACCTACAGCATCAATAAGTTCCTGAACAGAATTCTTCTTTAAAGTTTTACGTACTAACTTGGGTGAAGTCCCGTTAGGTATCTTAAGTGTAGCTGGAGCTTTAATACCTAGAATTTTTCTTAATCGAGCTACCTTGATTACTTTAGTTGGAATACCTTTACGCTTTGCTTTTCGTACTGTATCCATTGTGCCGCCCGATAAACCGTCCCAAAAAGCAAAGCATAACTGACCTAAATCTACCATGTGTTGATTACGAATAAACCCTGCGGGGTTCACTCCCTCACTTGGTGCAAGCTCATTCCACCTAGCATTGAAAATAAAATTCTTAATGCCTCGACGTATACAATATCTTTCAATGGCATCATCAACACCAAATGCACCACCCGTGAGTAATACAACATCTTCCGTAGATTCAAAGTTCCGCCGAATATATCTGTCCATATAGGCGGCAGCAAGGTCAGACTCCTTAAATTTACGTGAACCACACACAATAATCTTAGTTAAATTTTTCCATCGCATCTTCTTTTCAGCAACTAATTTATTCCTTTTTAGTACCATCGGAAGATCGGACATTTGTGGGGTCCTCGTCCTTGATTTGTCCTCCATTATAACTTCTCACAAAAGCTTTCATATCTTGGGCTATACATCTATAGTAAGGATGACCTCTAATATTAGTCGTGTTAGCAAATCTCCATAAATCATTTAGGACTAACGCTTCTATGTGAAGATCATCCATTAATCCTCCAAAGCAATCCGACATTGTTCATGGATAAAATTCATAAGTCTGTCATAAGCAAAATCATCCTTAATAATTTCAGGTGGATTCTTTTCATATGTAGATAAATACTTAAGAATGTTTTCCATCTTTTTATATCTACGTCCAATAATTTCTAAACTCATTTCATCCTCACGATAGTCTGAGCATTAGTTGAATAGTAAATATTTTTATTTAATATATCTCTTGCTGTCAAATATTTCTGACACTCTGGACACGGTTTAGCTAACTTAAGTCTGCCAGATTTTGTAATAGCAATGGAAATTAAAATAAGATTTCTTCCAAATTGATAGGAAGAAATAGATTCAAGATTAGGAATAAATTTCTTATTAATATAAGCTTGAACATAAGCTCGTTCTTCTGCATGGTATCTTTTTGTGTTATTGGCAATACCAATAATCTCACCATTATAGAATACAATAGCTGCGTGTTTACTTCGATGATGCAAGCTGCGGCCGGCAAACTGGATAGCTAAATTAACGTCGATCATTTTAGTTCCTTGGAGTATTATTAATAATTTTTAAGTTTTCATATTCTTTAATTCTTGCCATATGGGTACGAACATAATATCTATCTTTTGCTTTTTTAAATTTTTGCATACAAGGATTACCAGCAGGTTGATAACAATACGGACAACGTATCCCAATTGAAGGATGCCCAGTATTTCTTTTCATAACTATTCCTTACTCTCATTCTCCGGAATTTGATTTTTATTTTTACTCTTTTCATACATTTCATTCATCCAATCAATAATAGACTCTAATGGAAATTTAATTTCAAACATTAGAATTTTTTGCCCCCATGCATATATGGTCTAGTCTTATTATATTCCATCTTTGCACACATAGCCTTAGGCAGATCGTAGTCATTCTTAATACATAGATCAATAATACGAATGACAGTATCTGCCAGTTCTTCTTCTGCCCAACTAAATTCTGGAATCTTTTTACTCGGAGGATTTCCCCGACGCATTGCCTCTAAACACTCTGATAATTCTGAGTGAATAAGAGCAATCATTTCTCCATCAGATCGTTCCCTCTTGGTCCATCCCTTTAATACGTTAGTCTTATTGATTGTTACTCCAACCCAATTCCACAAAGTCCCAAATAAAGTCCACTTCTCGATTCTTAATTCTTCTGGTTCTTGTTCAGGATATTCATTAATGTCGATCTCTGGCATCTAACATTAGTCCTTTCTGTTCTAATTAGTTCTGAGGCAATTGCCCAAATTGACGCTCTTGCTAATCGTTTTTCTTTCAGTGTTGGTGATTTATCAGTTCTTGAGGTTTGAATTTGACGATTAGCTTTAGCTACGATACGTCTGTTTAAATGAGTTAACATAGTATCCATTGCATCCATAATTCGAATCTTAATTTTAATTTCTTTGATTTCTTTAATTTCTTCTCTAGATAATTTCTTTAGCTGCATTTAACTTATCCTTCCCGGCTCGGGCAATCCAATAAGAATCCGCTAGGGTTTCCCTCCCTTTGATTGTCCGAAAGTTAGGTTCTTTTTTAAATACCTTTTTGTACGCTAGTACCATACCTGTCTTGGTTAACTGTCCCATCTTATTTGCATTCTTTTCTTTCAGTTTCTTTTCACCAAAGATTAATCGTCTAGTAAAAGCTTTGACTGTTAGAGGATGAATAGAAACAATATAATATTGATTAGCTTCTAGCTTCCGGCGGATCATGGTGTAAAGCATGACCATAGTAGCCTGAGATTTAGCATTAGACCTATAGGAGCTTACTGGTTCTT
>Ga0105147_100006_pt1 | contig 59680 bp, 78 predicted proteins | sample RS_189metaG_FD_91501 | JGI IMG/M metagenome (GOLD analysis project Ga0105147, IMG submission 91501) | Switchgrass associated microbial communities from Austin, Texas, USA, to study host-microbe interactions - RS_189 metaG | ecosystem: Host-associated > Plants > Roots > Rhizosphere | place: USA... | reverse complement strand
GCTTGAGGGGGCGTCGCCGGCTTCTTCGCTTGACACTCATTCCGTGACATGCCAGAACCACGGCACACTCATTGCAGGGGAGTTTCCCATGTCCGAGATCAAAACCACCGTCAGCCCCGCGACCAATGTGCGGATCGAAAGCACCGTTAAGGGCGCCCGCCTTCAAGACGTGAAGCCGCTCCCGGCGCACATCACCGAGATCGAGGCGCAGCGCGAGGCCGAGAAGTCCCGCATCGCCGTGTTCTACGCTGACGGCCGCTCCGACTTCTTCGCCGGCCCCACGGTCGGCCGCACCGAACCTGAAACCCGGCTCCTGCCGAATGAGGATGGCTTGCTTTGATTACCCTCGAAGAACTCCGTTCAAAGGCCAACATCGCGACCTTTAAGGCGATGAACGCGCGCCAACAGCGCAAAGCAATCGAAGACTTCTACAAGCGCATGCCGCTTGAGACCGCCAACTTCGTCACCGAATGGACGAAGGACTACGCCTACGATCTGCTCGACGAGAGCGCTGAGTTCGTGACGTGCTTCGATCTGTGGTTCGTGACGACGGTCATCTACGACATCGACCTCCCGAACGATCTGCCCGAATGCATCGCGGAAGGCGATAGTCCGCAGCCGTGGCGCAACTTCCTGACGCGGCACGGGCTCCCGTGGCGCCGTTGGACGAAAGCCGATCTCGAAGATGTCGGCGCGGTCGCCCTGCTGTGAGCGCGCTCCGCAAACCTCTCGGCACACCGTTGCGCGTGCTCGTCGCCTGCGAGTTCTCGGGCGTCGTGCGGCGCGCGTTCTCGGCTCTCGGCCACGACGCATGGTCATGCGATCTGCTGCCAGCGGAAGACGGCAGCAATCAGCACATCATCGGCGAAGTCGAAAACATTCTCGACGACGGCTGGGATATGCTCATGGTCGCGCACCCGCCATGCACGCGCCTGTGCAACAGCGGCGTCCGTTGGCTGCACACGCCGCCGCCCGGCCGGACGCAGCGCGAGATGCGCGACGAAATGGTGGCCGCGTGCGGGCTGTTCCTGACACTCTGGCAAGCGCCCATCGAATGCATCGCTATCGAAAACCCGATCATGCACAAGCATGCGCGCGAGTGGTTCGGATCGAGCCTTCCGCGGCAATCGCAGATCATCCAACCTTGGCAGTTCGGCCACGGCGAGACGAAGGCGACGTGCCTCTGGTTGAAGAACCTGCCGAACCTCGAACCGACGAACGTCGTGGACGGCCGCGAGCCGCGCGTGCATCGCATGTCGCAAGGCCCGAACCGTTGGCGCGAGCGATCACGCACATTCCCAGGCATCGCGGAAGCGATGGCCCAACAGTGGGGCGGCAATGTCTACTGAGATCGCAACGCACGGTGAGCCCGGCCCGAGCGGCACGCGCGGCAGCGTCGGCAAAGCACGCGAACTAGGCATGGGTTACAACCTCGGCCACTTCCATACTCCCCGCCGCCGTTCGTTGTTGGCGCGTTTGTGGGATCACATTCGTGGTCGCAAGGTCTCGTTTGATTTCGAGAGCGGCGACATTTACGCCGGCTTCGCTGCGAGCATGCAATACAAATACAGCGAACACCCGAGTAAGTGGGGTGATAGCCAAATCCTCATGTATGAACATGGCGCTCGCGAGCATGTCACGCTTGGCGAATTGGCGCACTACTGCATGATGGACGTGCATTGCGAAAGCGAAGCGTGGCGTGTCGCCAAGATCATCTATGAGCAGCCCGCCGCGCGGCTCGACGAAGGTAATCGGATTGTTTACGATTCGTGGTATTGGACGGGGCGCACCAAATGACGAAAGCATCGCCGAAACCGAAGTATCCCGTGCAGGATGTGTTTCTGCTCGATCTCAAGCGGCCGTGGCGTCCTATTCGCATGGGCCGCGCTGAAATCCGCGTGAGCAAGAAGATGTCGTGGGCGCTGCTCACCGAAGCGAGCGGGTGGCCGCCGCACCTGCGTCGCTCGACGCTGCTCGGCAAAGGCGCGTTCTTCACGTTCCGCGATGCGGCCACTGCGAAGATCGGCCGCTTGCAAAAGGCGATCAAGAACGAACACGCGCTCGCATACTTCGGACCCGGCCCGGAAGTCGTCGTGAAGATCAAGGCGCAACTCGCCGCCTACGAACAGAACGGAGTGGTTCATTGACCCGGCCCACCATGCTCACGTTGATCGTGTCCGTCGCGATTTCCGCTCTCGCTTGCTGCGGGCCGGCACCAACGCACGGCTACCAACTAGTGTCGCGCCACGCGAACGGCTCCGAGAACGTCTATCGGACTTGGGGCTCGGAAGGCGAGTGTGAGCACACCCGAAGGAATCGCGTCTACTTCCACCCGGAAGCGGAATGGCGCTGTGAACGAGTCCCGCTGTGAAGCATCTCACGCTCAACCAAATGGAAGTGCTCGAAGGCTTGTGGAACGAGCCGGCGACCGGCGTTGCTCCGATGGACTTCGGCGGCAGCAACGGCTCGCATCACGGCGCCACGGCTACGCGCATGTGCGCTTGGCCCGAACCGCTTGTTGAGCGCAGGTTTCGTGGCGGCGAGTGGGGCGGCAAGAAGGTCTATGCTGCGCGCGGATCGTGCGTGTATCGCCTGACGCCGCTCGGCGTGCGAGTGATCGAGGAACTGCGACCGGGCTGGGCCGCTCGTCGTAAACCGGAGGCTGTGCAGCCATGAGCACGTTTGCTGTAAACACCGCTGGCGATTTGATGTCGGTATTGAGCAGGCTCGACCCTCGAACGCCGATCTACGTCGAGCAGCCGAAAGTCATCTATTCTAGTGAGCAACGCATGTTCTGCGTCTCGGTCACGTCGAAGCGCGGTCGCAAAGGCGCCGTGCCTGTAGCGGTCATCCGCGCATGAGATACAGCGTGCAGCCCTACGCTTGCTCGAACACTCCCGGCGAACGCTGGGCGATCATCGACGCAAACACTGGCTGCGTGGCTGTGCGCAAATACGGCTATCGTCGCTTCGTGCAACTGACCTACCAACAGCGCGGCAAGGCCGACAAGTTCTGCAAGACGCTCAACGAGGAAGTCGCAAATGAAAGCCGTTGATCTAGGCGAGATCGCGCTGCTGCACGCTAAGGCGTATCAAAGTGCGGCCGAACGCATGCGCGACCGCGATCCGAACGCCGGCCAACGCTTCATCGACCAGAGCACGCCGATGTATGCGGCGTGGCGTGCGCAGAGCGAAGCACTGTGGGCGCTGCACTTCGGCTACATCAAAATCTCGGAAGACTATCTCGCGGAAGCGCAGCGAGCCATCGACGAAGAGAAAGGCTACAACCGCGACGGCCTGGATGCATCGCCGGGCTATGGCGAGAATGGCGCACCGGGCTAACAGGGAAACGAAACTCAGAATCCGGCCAAAAATTTTTCGGCGGATTTGCAAACTTCGGAATCGGGGGCAATGAGTGTCAAGAATTAGCGGCATGATCGACGTAGCTCGCATCCTTTCAGGCATGACGCCGGCGCCGATCCACTTCGCGATGTCGAAGGCCACGCTCGACGCTATGAAGACGAAAGTCGAGCAGGGCAGCGTGCCGCTCGACTACTCGCTCTCGGGCGCCGTGCTGGGCGCTGTGCCGATCCATCTTGACGAGGCCGTGCCCTATGGACAGATTGAAAAGCGGGAAGGAACCGGCCCAAGTGATGACCAAGCGCCTACACCCGTATCGAACGCCTGATCTGACCGAGAAGGAATACTTCGCAGCGCTCGCGAAGTGGTGGTCTCAGTTCATGGACACGGCCGACCGGCGGCAGGCGATCCCCGGCCTGCCCCGCGACGAGGTTCACAATGCATTTGTCGCTTGGCTTGACTACGGGAAGGCTGTATCCGTTGCCGAAGTCCGGCGCCGAGGCGGCCTGCTGCGGCAGCTAGTTCGGGAGCTTGGAGTGACCGACGTAGGGCACTTGCCCGACGAACGGATGTGGCTCGCGATGTGTTGGCTCGTCGGCCAGTATCGCGAGGTTTGGATGAAAGTCTATCGAGCCCAGGTGGAGCAAGGCGCGTGAGCAAGAACCTACCATGCTGCACCGGCAACACGGCCGTCGCACCCGACAATGCTTGCGGTGATTGCCCGCTGCGCGCGAGCAAGCCCGCGCCGTCGAGCGACATCCTCGATCCCAAAGACATCGCTGCGCGCATGAAGGCCGCCGGCCGGTTCGACAAAGACGAGCCGTGGCCCGGTTGGAACGCAGGCAAGAAGCTCGTCGAGAAAGAACCGGAAGCACACTCTGACGGCATCGTCGAAGGCTACGGCATGCTGTGCCCGATGGATGACGACGGTGATTACTTGATGATCCAAGAGTCGCCGCCGTGTCAGGCGACGGCCGACGCCGAAGCGGTTCGGCAGATGTTGATGGACAAGATCATCGCCGCGATGGGCGTGCCGCTCGAACAGATGCTCAAGCCGTTCATGTATGCCGACGCTGAAACGCGGAAGCGTTGGGCCGGACACGCTGGCAAGTTTGCCACGGGCGGCGTCGTGTATCCGATGCGAGACTCCAAGTGTCGTATCGGCGAAGCGCCGAACGAACAGACGATACTCGGTCGTCCGTTTCTCGTGCCGACGTTCCAAATCCACGACGAGATTCATGTCGTGACGGTTGAGCCGTCGCCCGAACAACTCGACAAGATCAAAGCCGCGCTCAACAAGAAGCGCGACCATACCATCATCGCAAACATGGACTTCGCCAGCATCGAGGCTCGTGCGCTCGCGCACTACGGGATCGAGATGCGCAACGGCAAACCTTACATTCCTTACGGACGGGGGCTCAATGACCAAACCCAAAGCGAAACCGAAACCGAAGACGCCTCTGACCGACGCAGCGACGGCCTGGATGGGGCAGGCGATTAAAGGCGAGACGTTGGCCTACTTCCGCGGCGTGCTCGAACGAGCATGCAACACACCCGAGCAGAACATGTCCCGTCAAGAGCGCGCCGCTCACACGGCCGCATGCAAGGCTGCGAAGAAGGCCAAGCAACCGAAGCCGTTGCCGCCCGATCCGTATGCGGACATTCGCGACGACGCGCGCAAGCTGGTGGAGTTCGCAGAAGATCAGGAGCTTCGCGGTCTGGTCGAGCTTCGCAAGATCACGATGGGGAAGGGCGACTTCCTCTACGAAATGACTTGTCTCGTGCAGCGCAACGGGTTGAAGGCGGTTCGTGACCGCTTGACTCGGGCGCCGAAGCGCGCCTAGTGTCCGACTTTCCTCCTACGCCTGGGCCCCGCTCGTCGGGGCCCTTCTTTTTACATAGGGTAGGGGGTTGCGTTGTCACGCGGCCCGTGTATTGTCCCGCCCAACATTAGGGGGCTTCCATTGCTTGACGACATGATCGCAGCGGCCGAGCACTTCCGAGGGAAGGCTAACGCCGCGTCGCAAACCGCCATCGTCGAATGCCTGCTCAACAAGGGCTTCGGTTTCAACGCCATCACCGACTATCTTCCCGACATCATGCGCCATCTAGGCGACGAGGTTGAGGATCAAGTCGCATGAAGAAATCCGATCTGCACGCGGCCACGGTCATCAACCTCGCGGAGATACGCGAGAAGATCGCGGCCAAGCGCAGACGGGATAGCCGGAATGTCCGGCTAGGTATCGCGCTCGCAGTGTTTGTGTGCGCGTTGTTCTGGGGGCCCATCATCGCTTTCGTTGCTGGGCTGTTCAACTAGGGGAAGTGAATGCGCAAGGGTGTGATGCAACTGGCGTCGATTGGCGCCTTGTTCGCAGCGATGTCGTCGGCCGCTCAAGGCGCGGCGATGAAGGTCGATGAACTCAAGGACGCGCTGGGCGAGGTCGTGCCGAACCGGCGCCGTCGCTCGCGCAAGGGCAAGGGCAAGCGCGGCCGTAGCCTGCGCAGCAACAGCCCGTCTCTCGCATACATCTCGCGTCAACGCACTAAGCGCCGTTGGCTCGCCGGCCTGCCGGTCGATGCCGACGCACGCGAAGCTCTTGAAGCCGCGCAGGCTGAGCGCGAACGCAAGAATGCGAAGCGTGCTCGCATGATGCGACGCACGGGTGAGGGTCAAGCGCTCTCGTCGCTCGCAATCCGCGGCCGTGCTCTGACCGCCGTAGCCAACGCTCACACGCTCAAGACGGACGAAGGCGTGCGCGCCAACGATCTCGCCCGCGCGTGCTATCTGACGTGGCGCCGGCTGCTCGACAAGTTCGACAACGACGAAGCGTTCACCGACAACGACTACGAAGAACTTCACGGCGCAATGGCGTCCTAGGAGCTACCATGACTCTGATCCATCTTCTCGCCGCCATCGTGATCTTCGGCTTCGGCTGGGGCATCGGCAACAATCGCGGCTATCACAAGGGCAAGCACGCAGGCAAAGCCGCGCTGCTGCAACAGCGCATTGATCGCGGCAAGCTGCCCGGCGGCCAGATGGGAGTCGAAGACTTCGAGGATCACTGCCATACGACGGTGACGAGCGGGCTCTACCACACGCCGGACTGGTTCACGCACGTTGCGTTCAAACTGTTCGGCGAAGCTGGCGAGTTTGCAGAGCACGTCGGCAAGGCGTCGCGCGACGACGGCTGGTCGATCTTCAAGGGCCCGAAGACGCTGCCCGAGGCACGACGCAAGGCGCTTATCAAAGAGCTTGGCGACATCCTCTGGTATATCGTCATGCTCGCGAAGGAATTGGGTGTTGACCTCCGCACGGTCATGCTCGAAAACATCGCGAAGCGCGAGAGCCGCAAGGCGCGCGGCAAGATCAAGGGCGACGGCGATGACCGCTAAAGATTTCTCCTGCCCGCCCGACACGCGCGGCTTCGTTGCGTGGACCCGAGGCGCCAACGATTTCTACGAAGGCCGGCCGCGCCCGAGCACCTTCGACTATCACGGGTATTTCCAATACCTAGGCTACGACACGCCGCACCAGCCCGGCGTCGGCCCTGAGCAGATCGCACGCGCCCGAGGCTGGGACTTCGCGGAGAACATGAACCGCCTCAAGCTCAACTACCTGCAACGGGTGGCGGCATGAGAACGGGCCTGCGTTACGAACTTTCGCCCGGCGGCACTGAGTATGACTCTTTGCACGCACACGACGAAGAAGACGAGCATCCGGGCTTTCGCGTGATCGCACGCACGGCGCCGCCTCTCCGCTTTGTTGTCGGTCAACGTGTTCGCATCGCAGGCGGGGGTTTGCAGGAATACAAAATTCGCAGCGTCGAGTTCTGCGGTCACGACTACGGGTGGATGATCCACGCATCGTTCGGGCCGTGCAAACTCTACATGTGGCAACAGGACTTGATAGGTGTCTGACGTGGACTATCCGGGGAAGGGGCCTGGAACCTACACGCACGACGACGTTCTCGATGCGGAGCACGTTCGTCGTCTCGCGCGTGCCTGCATCCGCGATCTGGTGAGCTTCGCATGCGTGTGGAGCCCGAAGAAAAAGGCTTGGTGGGTATGGTGCCCGCTGAATGAGAAGGATCAGTTCGTCGAACTGATCGACAAGACGAGGGAATGAGCATGCAAGTGGGGAACCGAGTTCGGAAGATCGACGATCAACGCGGCGGCGTGTCTGTTGGAGCCGAAGGCACTATCGTCTCGCTGACGCCTGACGAAGTGTTCTTCGTCGCATTCGACGGCCGCGAATACCCGCTCGACGGTGAGCCCGGAGAGCATTGCATTCCTTGGGAGCTTGAGCTTATCGACGATCCGGCGCCGGCAGAAGTCGTCGAGCATGCGGGCGACCACGCTTGCGCTGAGTTTCCGCAGCCGCCCGTGACGCGCACGCTCACGCCGTTGTTCGATGCCGAGCAAGGCAACGATGAAGGCGGCCCGCCCTACGTCGAGACCCTGACCGTGCAGAGCATCGACGGCACGCGCGAAGAAATTCCCGCCATGCCGATCCTCTTCCAAGCCGGCGACATCGTGATCCGCTATGCTGACACTGTTTCGTGGCTCGAACCCGTGCCGGCGCCGGTCGATGAAATCATGTGCTACGGTAAAGTGCAGGGCACGATCTCTGGCGAACCCGGCATGCTGTTCGTCGTCGATGATCGGCCGCGTGGTTCGACGCATCACGTTCACGGCTCGCGTCTCACCGTGATCCCGCCCGAACGTGTGAACCGCAACATTATGACGCCCGCCGAACTCGCGCAGCAAAACGACGAGCCGATGATCTCGCCGCCGGCTGTGCTCACGACTCTCGGTGACGACGAGCGCGAGCAACTGCGTGACGCGGCCGTCGCAGGCGACGAGCGCGCGCGGGGCGTGCTCGAAGGTGTCGCGATGTCCTTCATGGAGCGCGCCGGGATCGGCGTGAACGGCAAGGACTCCAACCCGAAGGACGCGGTTGGCATCGCCAAGGCTTACGCCTCGACCATCCCGCGGCAAGTGCTGTGGGAAGTCGGGCTCGCCATGCTCGAAGGTTCGCTCAAGTATGGGCGCCACAATTACCGGAAGGCCGGCGTGCGTGCGAGCGTCTACTACGACGCCTGCACCCGCCACATGGATCAATGGTGGGAAGGCGAAGACATCGACCCGGACTCCGGGCTCTCGCACATCACCAAGGCCATCGCCGGGCTCGTCGTGCTCCGCGACGCCATGCTCAACAACCTGTGGGCGGACGACCGGCCGCCCCGCAATATCAATCCCGCATGGATGCAGGAACTCAATGCCCGTGCTAAGGACTTGCTCGAACGGTATCCGCCGGACGCCCGGAAGCTGCCGTTCACCCAACAACAGCACGGCCCGGCCGGCGAGTAAGGAGTCCCTCCCATGAACAAGCGTGAACTCGAAAAGGTCGTCAACTGCGTCAACCGCCACCAAGGCAATCGCACGGCCGCCGCTACGGAATTGAAGATCAATCGCGGCACGCTGCGGAAGCTGCTCTCCGAGGCCAAGTCGAAGGGCATCAAGGCTCCCAAGCGTTTCGATCCGAAGATCAACGGTGCTGCGCAGGCATACGACACCGACGAGCTTCGCGCGACGTGGGGCACCTACGAGCGCTACGGCTACAACACGCTCGCGACGGCCGAAGCGCTCGGGCTCGAACCGACTGCAGTCACTCGTCGCGTCAAGCGCGCGATGCACGTTCTCGGCGTCACGAAGAAACCTCTCGGCGTCACGCACGCACGCGCGGCCGAGAAGCTGCCGCTGCCGAAGCGCGGCGAGATCAAGCGCTACATGCTGACCTCGTTGCAGAACAACACCGAACTGCACGAGCCGTCGTGGGCCGCCGGCATCAACCTCGCGAAGTATTACGACGCAGAGATCATGGTCGGCACGTTCACCTACACGCCGCAAAGCGAAGGCAGCGAGAAGCGTGGCAAGGAGCGCAAGAATGATATGGGCTTTAAGATCGAGGATCGCTGGTATGATCCTCGCGCGGTCGCTTATATTCGGGACGATCTCGTGCAACTCGCGCCGGGCCTTGTCTGGTGCGGACACTACAATACGCTGCCGACCGCCGTTGATCCTCTGCGTGGCACCGAGTCTTTGAACGGCCGCAACTCCGGTATCTTCCCGCACCCGCGCATCGAACTGCGCAGCATCGCGACCATGCCGGGCGACGGCGCCAAGCTCAACACGACCACCGGGACGATTGGCCTGCGCAACTATCTGCAAAAGCGCGCCGGCATCCTCGCAGAGTTCTACCACAGCTTCGGCTTCCTGCTCGTCGAAGTGAACAGCGACGGCGAATGGTGGTATCGCCACTTGAACGCGGACTCCGAGGGCGTGATCTACGATCTCGAAGTCTACGCCGACGCGGAAGGCGTCTGGCAGAATGACCAAGGCGTCGAAGCGCTCGTGTTCGGCGACTTGCACCGCGCGACGGCCGACGACGAAGTGCTCGAAGCGACTTTCGGTGTCGGCGGCATGTGCGATGTGCTCTCGCCGCGCAAGCGCGTCTTCCACGATGCGTTCGACATGCAGGCCCGCAGCCACCATAACCGCCGCGATCCGCACGTCATGTATGCACTCTACAAGAACGGCGAAGATAGCGTCGCACAAGAGATCGTGCAGCTTGGCGAGTTCTTCGACGAGCACCCGAGCTACGACGTGGACGGCAACATGTCGGATGACTACCTGATCGACTCGAACCACGACCGTCACCTTGACCGTTGGTTGAAGGAAGCGGATTGGCGTCTCGATCCGCCGAACGCGCGCACGATCCTCAAGCTCAACCTCGCATACCTCGACGCCATCGACGAAGGCGTTGACGACGAGTTCGTTGCGTTGGAGTTCGCGTTGAAGTCGCTCGGCTATGCGTCGAACGTGAACTTTATGAACCTGCGCTCGAAGAAGCCTGAGAAGCTGAGCCTCGTCGTCTGCCCGGCCAACGGCGGCGGCGTCGAGCTTGCGCTGCACGGCGACATCGGCCCGAACGGCGCGCGCGGTAACGCGCGTTCGCTCTCGAAGCTCGGCCGGAAGAACGTGATCGGCCACAGCCACAGCATCGGCATCTTCGGCGGCACCTATCAAGTCGGCTGCACGGCCAACTTGCGGCAGGGCTACAACATCGGCCCGTCGTCGTGGTCGCACGCGCACTGCGTCATCTACCCGAACGGCAAGCGGCAGTTGCTCGTGTTCTGGAACGGCAAGTGGCGCGCGTAATCGTCAGGTAATCGTCAGGCTCAACAGAGGGAATTGTCAGATGGCTCGCGGCGAACACGGGGAACCCGGCCACAACATCGCGCGGATCGACGACGCCGCTAAGGCGACGCTCGTCAAGAGCGTTCGCGCGATTGAGAAGTGGATGGAAGAGAAGGATGCGATCAGCGAAGACATCAAAGAGGAATACAAATACCTCAAGGGTCTCGGCTTCGATGCGTCCGGCGTCCGCGAACTGATCTCGGAGAAGCGGAAGCGCAACAAGAATCCCGACAAGTGGGACGACAAAGAGAACTGCAAAGACCTCTATCGCGTTGCGCTTGGGATGATCTGACGTGGGTAGCTTCCTCGAAATTCTCGCACAATACCTGATCGAGCTTCTTCCGTGGCGCGTCACGGACGAGTTCGATTGGGGCGTGCATTCGAGGCTCGGCGCCCGACCGAAGACTCCGTTGAAGACGGGGCTCGTGCTGCACATCCCCGGCATCCACACCTACTATTCGATCCCGAAACGGCCGCAAGTTATCCCGCTGCGCACGCAGAGCATGATGACGAAGAACGGCGTGAGCGTTGTGTTCTCTGGCACCATCGTTATTGAAGTCACCGATCCTATCGCGATGATCTTCGAGGTTCACGACTTCAAGGATGCCGTCGTGGACTTTTCCATGACGCACCTTGCCGAGCGTGTTCACGAACTCACCGTCGAGAACGAGCAGGAAGTCGATCTCAAATCTCTCGAACGCTCGTTGAAGGGAACGCTCGAAACGCGGCTGCGCGATTGGGGAGCCAAGGTTCACAAGGCCGGCTTCACTGACTTCGTGCCGACGCAGCATCAAGTGCGACTGTTCCAAGACCCGCTTCGCTCGGGGGTTGACGAGCCGTGAACGACATCCTCGAACTCATTCGCATCTTCAAGCCGGCGTCTCTGCGCTTCGACATCGCACACTGGTCGTCGGCGAACACTTACTTCGTCGCGATCCGCGACGGCGGAACGTCGTTGATCGAAGTGCAGAAGCCCACGCTCGAAGCGGCCTGGGAAGAACTCATGCGCCAAGCTCGCGCGAAGAAACCGGAACGCCGCGTGCGCTCCAAGGCGGACCTACTCGGATGATCGAAGAAAATTGGCTGTTCTTCCTGCTGACCTACCTCGCGAGCTTCGGCTTCATCTTTCTCAAGGTGATGCAGACGCTCAACAGCGTGTTCAAGCAATACGTTTGGATCGTCCCGACGAGCATGCTGATCGCGGTTGTCGAGTGCTACGTCATCGTGAACCTCGCGCAGCACGGCTACACCCTGCCGATTGTGCTGACCGTTGGATTCGGCTCGGGCACTGGCGCCCTGAGCGCTTCGCTGCTACACCGTGTTCTGTTCAAGGATACCAGCGTATGAGAAAAATCCCTGATTGCGCGGTCAAGATCGTTGCCGACTTCGAGGGCTTCGAGCCTGCCGCCTACCTGTGCCCGGCGAGAGTGTGGACGATTGGCTACGGCCACACGAACGGCGTGAAGCCCGGCGACACCGTGACCGAAGAGAAGGCTCGCGAGATGTTGCGTGCCGATCTGGGTGAAGCTGCGAACAAGCTCTATGCGCTCGTGCCGGCGCCCGTGCTCGAAGCGCTCGACGACAACCAGTGGGGCGCGCTGTTGAGCTTCGTCTACAACGTCGGGCTCAAGCGCGAGTGGGGTATCGTTCGCGATCTCAACGGCGGCGTGCTCGACAACGTGCCGACGCATCTGCGGAAGTTCGTCTATGCCGGCGGCAAGAAGCTCAAGGGCCTCGTGCGTCGCCGCGAAGCGGAGGTCGCCCTTTGGCTGACGATCTGATCCTGAAATACGATCCGTTCGCTGGCGACTTCGGCGGCTCCGACGACAAACTGTTCTCGGACAAGATGGTGGTCGCGCGCAAGTTTCACCGCTGCGCGTGCAACATCTGCAACGGCGACATTCACAAGGGCGAGCGCCACCGCGCGATCCGCGAGAAGTTCGACGGCGAGATGACGACGCACCGTTTCTGCGCCGCGTGCTGCGAAGCCATGCGTGCGTCGTGGGAAGACGACGGCGCCGCCATCGAAAAGCGCACGGAGTTGAATCCGTATTGGAGCAACGCCGGCATGGGGGCCGAGACGTGTCACTGATCCTCCCGCCGGGCCCGTTCGACATCATCTACGCCGATCCGCCGTGGCGCTTCGCGACACGCAGCGACAAGGGGCGTGACCGTTGCCCGGATGGCATGGTGCAGAAGACGACGACGCGCGGCGCCCAGCGCTCGAACATTGCGGAGCGTCACTACCCCACCATGAGCACCGAAGAGATTTGCGCCCTGCCCGTGAAGGACATGGCTGCGAAGGACATGGCTGCGAAGGATTCCGTGCTGTTGATGTGGGTGATCGACCCGATGCTCCCGCAAGCGATGCAGGTGCTCGATGCGTGGGGCTTCGAGTTCAAGACGGTCGGCTTCTATTGGGCGAAGCTCAACAAGGCCGGCGACGGCTTCCCGATGGGAACGGGCTACTACACGCGGGCGAACCCCGAGCAGTGCTGGTTGGCGACGCGCGGCAAGTCCCTCAAGCGGCTCAACGGCGGCGTCGCAAAGCTGATCGAGGCCGATCCCGGCGAGAAGCTGATCGTGAGCCCGCGCCGCGAGCACAGCCGTAAGCCCGACGAGGCTTACGGCCGCATCGACAAACTCTGGGGCCCCGATCCCATCAACCGCCGGGTCGAGATGTTCGCCCGGCAGGCCCAGCCGGGGTGGACGGCATGGGGCAACCAGACTGAGAAGTTCGAGCCGCCGCCGAAGCGGGACCGCCTGCCGTTCATGGCCTGCGAGATCGACGGCGAGGTTACGGTCGCCCGGCCGCCCCGGAAGACCGCGGATTTGCTGGGATGAAGAACCTCAGACCCTCCCGGCGGCGTTGTCCTGTGGCTCAGGGCAGCGATTCGAGCCCTCCGAGGCTCCGTCGTAGCGCACGGGGGCTGCGAGGCCCCTCTACGGCCTTCCTAGGCCGTTTCTCCAATCAGGAGTGTTGACCATGCGTAAGCTCGTCTTAGCGTTGTTGCAGGGGATCGTCCGCCGCCGGCATCGTCGGCTGGCGCGAGGCGTCCCGCCGGCTCGAACCGTCGATGATCGGGGGCAGACCCACTATGCCGGCGCCGACTTCTCGGAATACGAGGAATGCGCGCTGGCGTGGGCCGCCTACGAACGCGATCACACCCCGCACGAATACTGGCAGGCCACCCAGGCTGATCCGCTCGTCGCGCCGGACGTTGTGATCGGCAGCATCGACAACCCCTACCTGCACCGCTGGCACATCGTTCCGCGGAACGACTGGCCGTTCGGCTGGATGAAGCGCGCGGCCAAAGCTCTCGGGCTCCCGCTCGCGTGGCAGGGCGCCGTCGCGAAGTTCGTCGATGCGACCACCATCAACGTCTACTTCCATCACTTCCTGCGTTCGGACGATGACCGCGCGCTGCACGACCATCCTTGGTGGAACATGTCGTGGTTGCTCGAAGGCGACTACGATGAAGTGATGTTCGAGCAACAGCCGAAGGGTGTGCGCGAGGGCTGGGAATACAACGTGCCTGCGACTATCGCGATCCGCCGTCGCGCGGGCCAAGTAGCGTTCCGCTCGGCCGAGACCGCGCATCGCGTGAAGCTGCTGCCGCGATACGTCCTGCCGAACGACAAAGGCTATGCCGGCGAACGCCCGGTGTGGACGCTGTTCATCACGGGCCCGAAGCAACGGGGCTGGGGCTTCTGGTGTCCGAAGTTCTGGCGCCATTGGGAGAAGTTCGTCGAGTTTCCCGTTGGCTCGGCCGCGCAAGGCGTGTCGAAGGTCGGCCGCGGATGTGGCGAAGACGATGCCTAAGAAAATCCTCGTGTGCGGCGGCCGTGACTACCGCGACGCCAAGCTCATGTTCGACAAGCTCGACGAACTGACGGCGCCGTTCCGCGGCAAGCTGACCATCATCCACGGTGATGCTCGCGGCGCTGACACTGTTGCCGACATCTGGGCTCGTTATCGCGGCCACACTCCGAAGCCGTTCCCTGCGAAGTGGAAGCAATACGGCACGGACGCCGGCAAGATCAGGAACCAACAGATGCTTGATGAAGGTGAGCCCGATCTGGTGATCTGTTTCCACGGCGGATGGGGCACGCTCGACATGCGAACTAAAGCGATGTCGGCCGGCGTTAAAGTGATCGACGTGGATAAGAATGGCCGTTTGAATATCGTCGAGCCGAGTTAAGCGTCGAACTCTTGGTAGCAGTTCACTCGGCCGCCGGTCGCGAGATCGCCGGGCGTTTCGCCGGCTATTTCTTGCACTCGATCCCACTCAGACCAGATGCATTCGTATTCCGACGTGTATGCTTCTTCGCTGAGCGCTTCGCAAGTCATGTCGTTCGGGCGCCCAGGCGTCCAAGTGCAGAAGAACGTGCGGCCGACCCAGCGCGGTTGCCATTCGTCTTCGGCATATTCGTCTTCACAGATTTCGAGCAGTTCGCAGGCGGCCGTGTCCGCAATTTGTCGGACTTCTTCGGACGTGACACTCGGCCGGTAATACGCAGTGATCGCCAGCACGAGCGCAGCGATAGCGAGGAGTCGACTCACGGGAAAATCCTCGCGAGCGCTTCCTTGCCGATGTCCCAGGCGACGGCGATGAACACGCCGGCAACGGCCGCGTAGGTCGCGATCTTCGTTTTGAGTTCGGTCTTCCATTTGTCGAGGGCGGCGATCTTCTTCGTGTGGTCGCCGTGCAGTTCTTCGTCTTCGTCGATGTGTTCGTTCACTCGGTCGATCAGATTGCCGACGCGCTCCGTAAGCACGGCGTTCGCGGTCACGACCGATTGCGTCGCGTCCGTGTTCGCTTTCACGTCACCGCGCAGCGCGCGGATTTCGTCGAGGACAATCTGCATCTCCGACATGGCGTTATTCTCCCGTGCCCTGCCAGCCGCAGAGCGCAGCGCCCACGGCGTTGTGTGCCTTCACTTCTCGGATCGTCTGGTCAGTGTCGTTCACGCTCCACGAGATCGGGCGCGCGGCACGGCAGAACAGATCAGTCGGCCCGGCGGAATCCGTCGTCGTTGCGCAACTCGGTAGGATCAGCGTTGCGGCGATCAGACTCAACGCGAGCGTCTTCCGCACGCTCGACTTCACGTTCGACAACATTTTCGGTCTCCCTGCGAATGTCCTCGCGGACGGTTTTCTGGCCGCCGCGGCGGCCGAAGGAGAACGCGGTCACGATGGCGCCGACGACACCAACCACGAACGCGATCTTCTTGTTCGGCAAATACACGACGGCCGCAGCCACAGCGGCTACGGAGATCGCGAGAACGGCCCACGGGCCGAGGTCTTTGATGAACTCGATCATTGCTTGTTACCCGTCGCGCGGAACAGCGAGACCAGCGCGCGAGCGAAAGCGATGCCGGCCGAAATGCACGCGAGCTTTTCCGGCAGGTGATCGGGCGAAAGGAGTTCGGACCAGTCGAGACCGGCTGCGGCGGCGAGCGCGCCAGTGACGATGGCGACGGCGTAGGTCTTCCAACCCTTCTTCGGGACTTGGACGCCTGCGACTTCGACGGTGTTGTTCTCGGACATTGTGCGGCCCCTGAGTTTGTTCGGTGGAAGGGCACACGAAACATGTGCCCTTCCGCCGGTTCGGATCAGTTGTTGTCGATGAACTGCGAGTTGGAGTCATCCAGATCAGTTTCGATCTGAGCGACGCCGCCTTCGACGGCCGTCACGCGGTCGTCGATCTCTTTCAGCTTCGCGTCGATTGCGTCCATCGCGTTCTCGAACGAGTTCTTGAACGCGACGATCCCGGCAGTGCGCTTCGGGAACGAATAGTTGGCGGTAACTTTCTGAGCCATGACGATATTTCCTTCTTCGGTTAGGTGAGCGATTGCGAGAAGCGCGTCGAGGATTCCGCTGACGGTTCGGGGCGCGCTCGCCCAAACAATCAGCGCCTCATTAAACCGTGTCGAGGAAGGTTTGAAAGTCCGTGAGTGCAGCCGTCGCAGCCGTCACGGCGGCGGGGATGCTTTGAAGCGCGGTCACGAGCGCTTGGATTTGAGCAAGCATGGTGGTCTCTCCTTGGGTCGGTCGGCTTTGGCGCCGGCCATCAACGGGGAGACCCTAGCGTGTCCACCGGGGGCGTGTCCACACCCCCGGATTACTCGGCCGCAGCCGCCCGGTAAATCAGGCAGAACCGGAAGGTGGTCCCGAACATACCCAGATCGGCCGCGTTGCTGGCGCTGACCGTGCCGCCGCTATCGCCGGCATTCGCTTCGGCTTGGAGCCCGATGGCCGCGCCCACGAACAGGCCACCGCCGATGTCCGTGTATCCCGGCGTAGCTTCCGCGGCGACCGCATGGCGCGGGAACGCAACCGTGATGATCGGGACGCTGCCGGCGCGCAGGACCGACGTGATGCCGTCTGCCGTGACCGCCGTAAGCTCCCAGCCGTTCTCGGGCTGCGCAAAAGCGAACAGACCCCAGAGCGCGCTATCGTCGTCAGGGGAGAGATCATTCAGCGCATCGTCGAAGTAGGGGGCGTCAGGGAAGCCGCCGAGGATGAAAGCGCCGGATGCCGTGCCCGCGTCTTCGACGGTGAACTTTCCTTGCGCGATCACGATGTCACCGATGCGCGTAGCCTGACCGAAGTTGTCGCTCGAAGCCATCGTGTAGGCGCCGCTCGAACCGAACGCTTGCGGCGTGAAATTCTGGCTGGTGACTTCGACCGATCCGCCGCCCCCGCCGCCTTGTTCGAGTGCATCGAGCCGCGCGTGGATCGCAGCGAGTGCGCGATCAATCGCGTTGTTCGTGCGCGTCGGCGGAAGTCCTATCGTCGGCGTCGGCATGGTTGTCCTCCTGCGGGGTGTTCAACCTATAATCGCGGTTGAACGCCTCCGCAACACTCACCAGAGGAACAAAATCGGGGCCCGGCTCAGTGCAGCGAACAACTTGAACGCCGCGCTTCTCAAGCTCAGCCACGGTCTTTCGCAGACTATTCGTAAATTTCGTATAATTTTCAGTCTTCGTCTTCCGCTTGTGCTTGTTGTGCCACTGGCTCTCACCCTTCGGACCTCGCTGCATGTCGATACCGAACAGGACGATCCTCTTCGCGCCCATGTGGAACGCGAGGTTCACGGCCTGGGTTCCAGAGTCCCATCCGTGCAGCTTGCCCTTGTCGGTCGTGAAGTCGTTCCGGTCGCGCCAGAACCGCTTGAGCCGTTTGTGCGAGTTGATGCCTTTGATCTCGCTCGTCGCCGTCGTAATCAGCTTCGGCTCAGGCCAGTGCGTCAGGATGTGCGCGTGATTCCATTCCCACCATGCGGCGTCTGCGTAGTGCAACACTTCGGCCCACGGTGCGATCTCGTAGCTCTGATTGACCGCGATGCAGTGCTGATCCTTGGTGACGGAGATGTCGAACGTCTTCAAGCTCGGGCCGCCACCAATGATGCAGACGATCTCGTTCTCCCACATAGGCTCGTAGAGCCACGGGTGAATGCCGCGTTTCAGATGCGGGTTGTGATCGTCAGGAACGCGGCGCGTCTTGACGGGCGCCGCCGGCTTTCGGATCGACACCTTGCGCTTCTCGGCTTCGCGCCGCATGCGCTCACGCCAGGGAACGCCGTCCTTCATCACGCAGGCCCGATGCACAACGCGAGCAGGCGACAAGCCGACGAGTGGACCGCAGTCCAATTCAGATCGAAGCCGTCGCTCGTGAAGCCGCTGAAATCCGCACGCAGCGTTTCCGCGGAAGCGCCGCGGCCGATCAAGAAGTCATCGTCGTGCGCGCTAGATTTCACGACGCTCGGGTCTGCATCTTGGTTCGTGCAACCGATGCCGATGCCATCACCGTTCACATCGTATGCGCCATAACCGTAGCCGCTCGAATCGTCGCTGTTGTGCGTGTTCGTGTTCCAAGCCGTTTGGCTGTGACCGTAGAGCAGTGCGAACGTGGGTTGGAACCCGGCGCCAGTGACGTTCTGCACGCCGGTAGCCGTAGGCGTGGTCGTGTCGATGATCGAAGCCTGCAATCCGCCGCGCGAGTAAACGAAGAAGAGAAGCGTGTCGCTCGAAGTAAGGCCGCCAGACACGACCTCGAAGCCGTCAGCATCGAAGCCTTGCGCCAGAGCCGTAGCGCCGATGGTCGAAGCCGTAGCAGAGATGTTGTGCTCGAACACGGTGTTGCTGGCGGCGCCCGCGGGCGAGCCTGCGTCACTAGCAGTATTAGATTGACGAACCGAGATGCAGCCTTGATCCCCGTTGCCGACAAACATACCGAGTCCAAAAGCGAAACCCGTGTTGGAGCCGTTGCCGTTACCGGCGTTCGACATTTCGCCGCCAGTGATCGCACACATCGGCGTCCATCCAATGCGGTCGATCTGCGTCGTCGCTGCCGGCCAGTCGGTTTTGAGCATGGCCGTGCAATCAATATCGTCGCCAGCGAAGAACACGGCGAAGAACTGCCGTTGCGTCGCTTCCGTCGTAGACCAGTTGATCGTGACGCCGTTGGTGATCCACGCAGAGATGGCCGCCACTTGCAACGGAGAGATAGCCAACGTCTCGCCCGGCGTTGCGAGCGAAATGATGCTGCCGCTGTTGCGTTGATCGGAGTCGCCGTCAGAAGTCGCCTGACCATCTTCGAGGTTCGCGGAGAAACAACGCTGGTGCTCGCCTGCGCGAGACGCGATGCCGAAGCTCGAATTGATGTGAGCGTCGTTCGACGTGTTGGCGCGAGCGGCGCCGCCGAAGATCACAACACCCTTCGGCACACGGCCGCCGAGATCGACGCTCGTGATGTCGATAGCTCCGGTGGACGTGGGGTTCACGAACGGGACAACCGCGATGGCGTGATCTGCGAGGTAGCTATCGTCGGTGACTTCGCCACGCATCGCGACCGGATAGGCGTCCGTCCGAGCGGTCATGCTGACACCCCACAGTTCGGCCGGCGTAGGATCGACGCTGACGGTGATGCCGGTCGCACGACGAGCTTCACCGCTCGCGACCGCAACACGGTCGAGCGATTGCGTCAGCGTAGCATCGGCGAAGTTGAAACCGACCCAGAGGATTTCACCTTGCTTCACGATCACTCTTTGATTGAGCGGGAACCAGTTCTCGCCTTCGTCGAGCGAAGTGATGTCGGCCGTGCGCGCAACACAAGAGCCGGGCGAGTTCGAGACGCCGGCATTGTTGTAGACCATGACGCGACCGCCGCCCGTGACGGTGTGCGTCGTATCGCCGACCGTGTTCGAGTCGGTCGTGTTCGTCGTGAAGAACCCAACTTCGTCGATAATCATGTCAGCGCCGGCCGTGAACTGACGCATGCACATCGAGTTCTGCGAGATGCGACCCGACGAGTGCTGAGTCTCTTCGGGCACCGGAAGGCGGCCCATGAACGCATCGCCGCCGGGCATCCAGCCCATGATGTTCACGCGGCCGTTGTGCGAGAAGAACAGATCGCCGCCGTCCGCGGGATCGCCTTCTTCGCAACCGAAGCCGAGCCACAATTCCCAGCCGAACGATTGGCGGCCGACGCCATCGTTGTTGTTCGTCGTGGTCGTGGACGAGAACAGGACTTCGCGGTCGAGCGCGCTGTTCGAGTCGCCGCCAACAGGCATCACCCAGCCAGAGCCGCCCCCGCCGCCGCGGCCGGGCGCAGCCGCGCCACCGAAGTAGCCGCCGCCAGCACCGCCGCCGCCAACGCCGTTGACGCCGGGCACAAAGCGACTTCCAGCGCCGGCTTCCCAGCCGACACCGCCGTTGTTGCCCGAGCCGCTGTGATGCGAGTCCACCGTGTTGAGGCCGGGTCCGGTTTGAGACGCGGCCGTGACAACACCGTCGTTCGTGCCGCTGTGAATTTCAGGCACGGCGCCGCCGCCGTCGCCGCCCGACCCTTGGGTGCCGGACGATCCCGTTTCACCCCCACCGCCGCCTGCAATCGCGATCAGGATGCCATTCAGGTAGACCCGAGACGAGCCGCCCCCGCCGCCCGCGCCCGTGCTGCTGCCGAGCCCGCCGTCGCCGCCGTCCGGCCAACCGCCGGCGCCGCCTTCAACGTCTTCAATGCCAGCGCCGCCACCTTGTCCAACGTAGATGTCGAGCACATCGCCCGGCTGCACGCGGATCACGATGTAGGCTGCCCCGCCACCGCCAGCGTCGCGGAAGCCGCTGCCGGGGCTCATGGTGGCCCCAGAACCGGCCCAGAGATCAATCGTGAGGGTGTGCATGCCTTCCGGCACGACGCGCGTCACGACGGCGCCCGTGTAATCGAACGTGTTGTAGCCGCCGACGAGTTCGTTCCCGGCCGCGCCTATGTCGATGCCGGAAGCGATCAAGCCGGGCAGTTGGTGAACAGGGTGCATTAGAGCGACTCCAGATCGCCGAAGATAACCCAGCGGTTTGCCGTGGAGGTTTTGAGCGCAGTGATCGTAGAGCCCGGCCCGCGCGTGCGCGCGACGCGATCAATCGGATAGATCATCGTCACGTCGTCCGGCGAGTTCGAGTCTTCGGCCGCAACGAGTTCGACTTGCGTGTTGCCGATCTGCGTCCACGACACGGTGAAGCCGTCCGGCAAATCTTCGAGCGAGTCAGCCGGAAGGCCATACAGTGCGAAGTCGCCCGAGTTAGAGTCGTCGTCGTGCAGATAGAAATGCTTGTTGTCTGCGGCCGTGAGCGTCTTGCCGGCCGTGCGGTTCTCGAACGTGATCGTGCTATCGAGCGCGTCGAGTTGATCGCTTAGCAGGTTCGTGATGCCGTAGAGATCGTCGAGCGCTTCTTGGACGGTCGTGGCCGTGCTGTTGGAGTCGCCGCCGTCCGCAGAGTTGTAGCTGACGGTCGTGGCATCGACGATGCCGGCGCTGACGTTGCGCACGCGCTCGTAGAGATCGTCGAGCGCGCCCGCGACGCTCGTCTCCGTGGAGTTCGAGTCGCCGCCGTCGCCAGACGAGTATGCGATGTTCTCGGCGCTGCCGCCCATCTGCACCCACTGGCCGCCCTCGAACTTGAAGTGCTGCGCTTCGTCAACGACGTAGGCGATCCACCCGCTCTGCGGCGTGTAGAACACCCAATTCCCGTTATCGTGGACGGCGATGTCGCCGAAGGCGTCGTCGCTGTTGGAGTCCTGCAACGAGTTCGAGTCGCTGGCGGGCACGATATACATGTCACCGTTGGCGACGGCCGCGCTGTTCGAGTCGTCCGTGCTCGGAGGCCAGATGGTCCGCGAGAGCACGCGCAACTGCACGACGGCCGAGAGCTTGCGCATGTTCTCGTCGTTGCCGGGCTTCCAAGTGTTGTCGCCCGCGTTCCAGAAGGCGGTCAACCCCAGCCCAGGAAGAGTCCGTTCACCAGCCATCACACGCCTCCGTAGTTCGAGCCATAATCGAAGCCATAGCCGCCGGCCCGAACGCGGACGGTTATCTCATGGCCCTGCAAGGATTCCAAGTCGTCGAGATCGGCGTCCTTAGTGGTCACGCGCACGCGCCCCACCGGCCCGTCGAACTCCAAAGCGTCAAGCTCGTAGGTCACGTCGTCGATCCCGTTCGCCTGGAACCAGAGATCGCCTGCGAGCGAGAACACCGTAACCGTGACCGTCGTCTGTGCCGGCAAATCAACGCTGCCGTCAGACCAGCCCAACACGGTCGAGTCTTCCGAGAAGCGGTTGCGGTTCGCCCAGGCCACCGTCAGGAACGGATCGCCAATCGCGTTGAGCGGCGCATCATCGTCCGCGAAGAACGTGCCATTGATGGAGACGTTCGCAGGACGCAGCGGCATGTGAGGCCGTTCGGTAAGCGTGCCGCTCACGATCTCCGCGTCATCTTCATTCAGGCGCCCGAGCGACGTGCGCGTGAGCATCTTGAAGTTCACGGTCGAGCCGGCGGCGAACGGGAAGTCGGTGTAGAAGACCGCGCTCTGGTCGATGAACCAGAACTCGGTGCCGGCCGGCCATTCCTTCGGCGTCGTGTCGAGCACGCCGCGCTTCAAGTTGAAGACGCCGCCGCTGTTCGAGTCGGCGCGTTCGACGTAGGCCCACTCGTCCACGGTCTCGTCGCCGCTGCCGAAGATGATGAAGCCACCAGCGATCAGGGTGTTCGTGTTCGGGCCTTGCGTCATCGTCGGCGGATCGAAGTTGCTCAGCGCCTCGGCCGCCAGATCGACGGTGAGCACGCCGCGCGACATGAGCGACTTCAAGCCGTCAAGCTCGAAGCTCAAACTGCCGTCGCTCAACGTGATCTCGCCCAGGAGATCGAAGCCGTAAGTGTCCGTGCCGCTCTGCGCGCCGAGCGCCGCGGCCAGCACGTTCGGATATTCGTCGGTGTCGTCGCTGATCTGGTTCGAGATGTAGTAGGGCAGCGTGACGACGCGCGTGAACTCGATAGGCGCGGGCTGCTCGCTCGTGTCGCGCCACGCCGTCTGGTTCGGGATCGTGTATTGACCCGGATCGAACGAGAAGATGTCTTCGGTCAACTGCACGCGGATATTCGCGTCGCCCGGCTTGCCGTAGTTGATCGTGCCGACGCGGAACGGCACTTCCTCGGCGCCGTGCTCCGGGTAGGTCAAGCGGATCACACGGCCGGGCGTCACGTCCCAGCCTTCACGGTTCGTAATCATCTCGCACTTCGCAAGCGGCGCGCTCGCCGTGCGCAGATCGCGGTTGAGCAGCATCATCGCGAGGTCGATGTAGCGCACGCCGTAATAGTTGCGGCTATCAGGCACGATGCCGCCGGCAGCAACGATGCCCGCGAGGTTCTGCAACGTGACCGACGTGTCCTTTTCGTTGATCGGGTTCGTCCACGTCACGGTGATTTCGTTGATAAGCTCGCCCTCGCCCTTGCGCGCGAACTTCTGCACGACGCAGTTGTCCGGCGTAAAGAGCGGCGCGTTCTCGACATCTTGGTCATCGCGGATCAGGAAGAGGGTGATGAGTCCCGTGCGCGGGTTGACGTAGATGGTGGCCTGGATGTGGTCGATCACTTCCGCAACGAAGTCTTCGATCTTCGATTGCTGCACCCACATCATCGAGAGTCCGAAGCCTTCGTCGAACAGCGTTTGCGCGCACGCCTCGAACGAGGGCACGTCAATCATGCTCGACGTGGCGCCCATGCCCCAATCGTTGTTCGTCAGGCACTCGTAGATGATGTGCGCAGGGTTCGCATCGAACAGTTGAACCGTCTGCAACTCTTGATCGGAGTTCGAGTTGTAGACATTCACGGGGATCGAGCCGCCGGGGATCAGCGCGAGTCCTTCGGTCAGACCACGAGCGCGACGGAGAACACGGGCCCAGATCGTTTTCAGGTTCGGGTTTTGCGATTGCCAATAGAAGCCGGGTTTCCCCTTCACGCCGTTCGGCGCACCGCCAAGACGGCCGATAAAGCCGATCAAGCCGAAGATGCCGAAGCCGATAGGTCCGATGTCGCCAGGAGCCGGATCGAACTGACCATCACTGCCGCCGTGAAAGAAGATCGACGCCATGCCGCGATACGCCGGCATCGTTGCCGACGTGAGGCCGAACTTCGCCGCGAGGTTTTCCGGCATCAACTGCGTCGGCGAACCGGGCATGAAGTGCGCGACGCCTTGCACGCCGCCCTCTTTCTTCGGGCCGCCGTAGAGTTCGAGTTGATTGATCTCGATGTCGCCTTGTCCGGTCGCTTCTCCGATCCACGCGGCTTTCTCGCCCGTGTAGATGCCGAGCAGCGCGTCAACCGGACCCGTGCAGATGCCCGCGTGAACGGACATCGTGTAGTCAGTGACCGGGATTTTCGGCTTCTTGCTCTTACCCACGGCGAGCCTCCCGCTTGATCTTGAGATCGACAACGCGCTGCGCGAGCGCGTCGCCCGTATCGAGCAACACGGCCGCGTCGATTCCGTCTTTCAGGAACGAGCGGAAATTCAAGCCGTGCTCATTGAACCAGCGGCGGATACCTACCGCGCAATGTCCGGCTTGCTGAATATCGGTGACGGTGATCCTCATGCCTTGACCTCGTAGTCTCGACGGCCCTTGTCACCATACCAGAGGATGTTGAGACCTTTCACGAGGATCGTGCCGAACACGACGGGGATCGGCCGGCCGCTCTCGGCGGTCGGGTTCTCGAAGTCCTTCGCGGCGTCGGGCTTCGGCGTCTTCGGCTTCGGCGCGATCAGGTAGGAGATCACGCTGAGAGCGACGGCGAAGAGAAGCTGTGCGACCCAATTCCAGATCATCGTCGTGCCCTCAGTAGTATTTGTTCGTTGCCGTGCCGATGGGGTTGTCCGTAGGGATATACGGTTGGCCCCCGAAGTTCGGGACGTTGTTATGCACCGTGAAGCAATCCGTGTCCACGAAGGCGGTCCCGTTGTGCTCGAAGCGATGGTTGCAGCCGAGCGAAATAGACACGGTGTCGCCGCTCTCCAAGCCGGTCGTAGGACCGTTAAGCCGCAAGCGAGTGAGGTCATCGACTCCGATGATCGCGCGAACGATGGTGCCGTTCGGGCCCGTCCATTCGGCGATGCCGCCAAGCGCTTTGATCTCCAAGCCGCCGGCCCATCCGTCGTTGAAGGTGAGCGCGGCGTTCTCGACGGCGATGATCGTCGGCGTGTAGGTAGCCGCCGCTTTGTTCGCGTTGCACTGCGGCCCGTAGAGGACGTGAGGGCAGCCATATTGATAGTGCCGGCGCAGACCCGTGCGGCGCATCGCCGTCGAGATCGGTTCGCACGAGAACACGGCTTCAACTCCCTCGCGCGAGCACGAGAGGACACGGCCGCTCCACTCGACGAGAAATTCACCGGCCGGATCGTTCAAGTGTCCGCGGCGCATGACGAGCGTCACCGGATAGGTCGGCGGCGACACGAGCCACAGGTTCGCGACTTCGGAGAGCAGAGGCGTCTTCACCGTGAGCGTCTTCTTGTCGAGCGTGCCGGACGACTCCACGCTGCCGTAGTCAATCGGGATCGGCTGGTAAGTAATCGCGCTGTGGACGATCTCTTGCTCCGCGTTCGTGTAGGCATAGTATTCCGATGCGCCAGCCCCATAGCGAAACAGGAACAGCGTAACCGGGTTGCCCTTCGTGCGGGATCGCTCTCGATAATCGAACGTCACGAGTTGGACTCCTCGTCTTCTGCCGGAAGGTCTTCCAGCGATTGAAAGTTCATTCGCATGTTCGCGGCTTCGTCGGTGACGAACTCAGCGGTCAGCGCATCGGTCGCGAAGCGCCAGCATTGCAGCCAACACGCGAACTCAACCTCGTCGTTGTCGTAGCCTTGATCCCAGACTTCGGTGAAGTTGATAAGCGTATCGAGGCCGTCCGTGTCGTCGATGGTGATGATCTCGTCGATGACCTTGAAGATGCGCGTGCCATCCACGAGTTGAATCATCATGGCCTTGTGCGTGTCGTCGGCCGCGAAAGCATCGAAGATCGCCGTGCCCTCAGTGCGGAAGCCGAGCGTGCTGCTCAGGATGTCGCCCTTCAACGGGACATCGTTCTCCCAAGTCGGCATGTAGAACTCGCCGCGGCGGCCCTTCATACGCTCGAACATGTGCAGCAAGGACTCGATCTCTTCGGCCGACTTACCGAGGAAGTCGCCGGTCCACATCTGCTGCGAATACGCAACCGGGCTCGTAGTGAGGATGCGGCCGTGCCCGTAGTCGAGAGTGTCGGTAGTGTGCATGTCGTCGGCGCCAACGGTGCCGCCCCAATTCGGTTGGCCGAGAAACAGTTCCTTGCCGTTGAACGTGAGGATCGCGTCGTTGAAGACTTCGACCTCCGTGCCCGGAAGTTGCAGGAAGCGCAAGTTGGTCTCTTGCACGCCGTTGTTGAAGCGGCGCCCGCGAGGGTCTTCTTGCAGCTTCGCCACGACGCCCGCGTAGATGCGCGTGTCTTCCGGCCAGTTGAAAGTGTCGGTGTCTTTGAACGTGAGCAGACCGTTCGAGTCGATAGACTCGATGACGCGCAAACTCGTCTGCTCGCCGGCAGCGAGCACGACGGCCGAGTCTTCCTGCATCCAGAGCGGCATCGTTTCGACGTTCACGGTGAACTCACCGGCATCCATCTCGCTCGTCGTGTGCGTGCTGCGCGAAGCGTCGGGCACGATGAACGGACGGTGCTGCCACAGCGCCATGATCTGACGGTAGCGGCGAAGGTCCGCGCCTTGCGTCGTGATAAGGAACTCGATGCTCTTGCGCGAGGTATCGCGAACCGCGCTGCGCTGCTCGCGCCCGCTGCGGCCCGTGAACACGTCGGTCTTGAACTCTCGCGTGATGCGATACGGTTCGCGCCAGTTCGGCAGGAACGGCCACAGGAGCGAACGCTGACCCGTGACTTCGACATCGAACACTTCGGTCGTCGAGAACGTGAAGGTGATCGTCTCTTCGAGGTTCGGCGGACCATCGCTCGTCACCGTGAACGGCCATGCCTTCAACGTGAGCGCCGGCATGACGCGAGGAACGGCGTCGCCACCAAGCGCGACTTCTTCGCCGATAGCGAACTCGATGCTTTCGAGCGTCACAGAGTCGAAGTAGGCGTTCCAGACCGTGATCTCGCGCGTCGTGGTCGTTACGATGGCGCCGAAGTCGAGCGAGTTCGGCAACAGGTAGACGCGAAAGTAGAAGTCATCGAGGAACGAGAACGTGCGATGCCCGCCGTAGTTCTGCGAGATCGGATCGGGGTTGACGAACTCGAACGCACCATCGAAAGGATCAGTCGGCATGTGCGCCAGAAGCCGCTCACCTTGCGGGAGCGGTTGAAGCTCGTAGCTTCCGAGGCCACCGCGCTCGAACGCAGACCAGATCGGTTCGACGTAGCCGAGCGCCATTACGGGGCATCCTCTTCGAGATACGCATAGCCGAGGTAGTAGCTCGACTCTTGCTGCATCCAGTTCACGCCACCGATACCGCCAGCGAGATTGATTACCGTGCTCTTAGTCGAGTGCGGGAACACACGCCACGTTTCGTTGCCGACCGTGATCTGTTGACCGGGCTCCAAGTCCTGCATGTTGACCATGCGAACGCCGGGCGGCCGACCGACCGGAACGAACGACGTGTCGGTGTTGCCGGAAATCAGAACCGGGCAATAGAGATTGACCGGCACGAGGATGTTCATACCGGCGAACGCAGCCTTGCCGTCCATCACCCATCCGTCATTGAATGCGTCTTGGAAGCCGCCGACGATCTGTTCACCCGTGTATTCGTCGAACGGCGAACTCGTATTGATCGGAGCCTCGAAACGCTTCCAGGCAGTGCCCGTGTTGTTCGCGTGAACGATGTGCGCGCCGCCGTGATTTCCGATGCCTTGCAGCGACGACATGCCCGAGAACAGGAAGTGGTTCTCAGAGTCGTCGGTCCAATGCACAGTCGAACTAGTCGAAGAACGCCGGCCGCCGCCGCACGCGATAATGTCGCGCCCCTCGACGCCGCCGCGCGCTTCGAGCTTTCCGAGATACAAGTGGCGGAAGCTGTTGAACCCATACTCGATCACGACGCCGATGAACGGGTTCTCCGTCGCGACGGCCGTTCCGAAGATGTGCAGACGAGTCGGCAGCGACACCGAAGGGTTGGCGGTCGTAGCTGCGCCAGTGTTCAGCTTCGGCGACGTAATGCGAGCGATGTCATCGTCCGCAAGCGAGTTCGATCCGCCGTTAGCTTCACTCCACCAGCAATCGTGGTTCTGGTTGTTCGTGCCCGAGATCAGCGCTTGGATTTGCCAATAGATGTCCGTCTCGGCGCTGTTCGAGTCACCGGGGCATCGAATCTTCGGCACGTTCGGAGACGAGAGGTCGGTGTCGAAACCATTGGCCGCGGCGAACGCACCGACGAGAGCCGGAACGTCCGTGATCGCACCGATGTTGTGAACAGAGTAGGCCATTGTCGATCCTTACGATGCGCTGTTGGAGTCTTCGGGCAGGCCGAGCGCGAGCGCCCAAAACTCGAAGATGTCCGTGCGGAAGATGTTCGGGAAACAGATGTGGTCGAGACCATTGGCGAGCACGACGTTCTCAGCCGAGTTGCCGCGGCCAGGAACGTGATACACGCCTTCGAGCACGCCGTAGAACGTGCGATTCGGCCCGCGTTGCGGGAGCCCAATCGGCGTCAAAGGAAACTCGCCGTCGTATGCCTGGATGATACGCGCGTGATGGCCCGTGTAGCCTTTCTGCGAAGAACCGTTGTTCTTCTCAATGCGCCAACTGGTTCCGTCGTCGTGGAACTCCCACGGCGTAACTCCGACGATCTGACTTTCGTTCGCGCTCTGCGCAACAGTCAGCCATTCTCCGCTCGGCGAAAGCATCTGAGCACTCGGACCAAACGGGCTCGAAGGAGTCGTGTCGATCTCGCTGCGCGTGAAGTTCGAGTGCGCCGCGTCAGTCGAACGCCAATCGAGAATTTCGCCCGAGCCGCTGCTGTTGCCGCTCGTGCCGCCGATGAACAGCGGGTAGCTGTATTGAGTGGGATCGCCATACGGCAGGAAGAGACCGCAGTAGAAGCCCTCATAGACGGTCGAGACTTGGACGCAGCCGGCAAAGCGGCGGCCGTTCGCCGAGAACCAATAGTCCATCGGGTTGTTGCCGCGCAGGTGAATGCGAACGCCGCCGTTCGGCGTGACGTTGACGTGCTCGTCGTAGTTCTCCGCGCTCGGAATGATCCCGGTCATGCCGACAATTTCGATCCACGAAGAGTCGTTGAGCAGGTTCGTCACGAGACGCATGCCGATGTAGACTTGATCGCTCGCGGTCAAGCCCGGCCCGCGGATCACAATGTCCGTGCCGTTCTCGCCCAGGCTGTTCGAGTCGGGCGTCCACACGACAACCCAATTCTGCGAGTCCGCGACGAGCGTCGGATCGGTCGTGAGAAAGTCGATCAACCGCTCGAAGAAGTCGAAGCAATCGGTCGCCGTGCCAGTTTCGTAAGCCATCGTCGTTACCCTTGCAGTGCCGCGTTAAATGCGTCTTTGTTTTCCCGAACGTAGTTGAGCAGCGCGCGCTCACCCGGCGCCGACGAAAGAGCTTGCTCCATCGCTTCACCCGGATCGAACACGTTGACGACCTTCACAGAGCCCGGCGGGCCACCGTTCGCACGGTGGCGCGGATCGTTCTCCGTAAGCACTTCTTCGCCGCGCTTCAAGATCGAAGGCACTTCGTCGGCCTTGAGGCCGGCGATGCCGCCAGTGTGATAGCGCATCGCGTTCGCGAACCACATCGGGTTCACGTTCCGCTTCGGGCCGGAACCGGCCATGCCGCCGCCGTGGTTCGTCGGGATCGCGGATGCCACGAGGCCACCGAAGCCGGTCGATTGGATCGCTCGCAGAATCAGCGCTTGGATAATCATGCGCGCGATCTGGCGCAGGAAGTCGGCCGCGAACTGGCGGAAGATGTCGCCAATATTTTGCAGCGCTTCACCCCACGACTGAGTGCCGTCGATGGCCTTACCAATTTCGTCGGTGGCCGAGATGATCGCGTCAGTCACACCTTCGGCGAACATGTTGTTGATGCTCGTCGCGGTTTCGCGCAGGCGTTGCTCCGTCTCGCTGAGTTCGGAGTTCAAGCGTTCGAGACGCGCGATGGCTTCTTCGTCGCCCAGGCGTCGCGCGAGTTCGAGCGCGGCGTCACGAGCAAGTTCGATCTGCACGCGCATGCGCTCGATGTTCGCCAACTGCTCGGCTTGTTGCGCGCGGTTCAATTCGCCGGCGCCGCGCGCCGCCTCGAACTCACGGATAGCCTCTTGCCGCTGGCGTTCGAGCGCCACGACTTCTTCGACTTGATCGCGCAACGACTCTTGTGCGCGTTCGGTCTCGATGATCTGGCGACGAGCTTCGGCCCAGCCTTGCGCATACTCGGCAGTGAGGTCGATGCCGGCTTGCAGAGCTTCTTCTTCGATCTGCTGTTGCACGCTGACCGTTTGGCCGAGCAGTTCGCGAAGCTGGATTTGCTCTTGCAGAGTTTGCAGGCGAAGGCGTTCGGCTTGTTCCGCATCGAAGGAAGCGCCGACGCTATCGCGGATCGCTTGCTCTTGCTCACGGCTGATCTGCACACCGCGCTCACTGGCGCGTTGACGCGCCTCGAACACCGCACGTTCGATCTCTTGCTGACGGACGCTCTGACCAATCAAACCGATCTCGAAGCGGCGCAGTTCGATGCTGCGTTGCAAGTCTTCGTTGAACTCGCGTTGATCGTCACGGCGGCTGCGCGAACGACGGCCGCGGCTTGCTTCACGCTGGTCTTCCTCGCGGAAGCCGCGTTCGAGTTCGGCGCGAGCTTGTTCGCCGAGTTGCCGGCGCCGTTCGAGTTCCTGCGAGTCGGTGACGCCTTCCAAAGATGCCGCGATGTCCGCTTCCAACTGGTCGCGAGCGCCCGAGCGTTCACGCGCACGCGCGAGCGCCGGAATACGATCTTCGACACGGCCGAGCGCTTCCTGCGCTTGCTCCGCAAGACGGGCCTGCTCACCGAGAGCATCGGTCATGCTGCGCACGCTGCCGGTAGCAGCGTCGTAGGTCAGGCCCATGCGATTGACGAGGCCGTCGAGGTTGTCGATGCGGTCGCCCAGGCGGTCGGTAACGACGGCTTGTTCTGCCATCGCGACTTCCGCTTCGCGCGCGCCGCGGGTCACTCCGATCAACTGACCGAGCAACGATTCCATCGCGTCGTTCTCGGTCGCGTCGAACATTTCCGTGAGTTGCTGCTGATACTCGAACACGGTGATCCGGCCTTGCTCAAGCCGGTTCGTGAGATCGCGCAGTTGGCGGACCATCGGGTCATTCGCGAGCGCCGCGTTACGGCGTCGGAACGAGTCGATGATCTCGTCAGCGGAGTCAGATGCTTCCTTACGCAGATCGGCAAACGAGTTCGCGAGCGCGTCGAGGTTCGAGCGAGCTTCAATCGTGCTGACATCCACCAACGCTGCGTTGAACTCGCGTTGCTCGGCCGTCGCGCGCTGCGCTTCCGCCGCAAACAAATCCATCTGGCGGTTGTGCTCGTCGAGAGCTTGAGCCGAGTTATCGACCGCACCCTCGAAGTCGATGAACAGAGCCGCGAGAGTCGAGAGCGCGATCAGTGCGATACCGATAGGCCCAAGCGAAGCGAGCACGGTGCGAATGCCAACAGCGACGGCGCCGGCAGCGGCGGCCAAGCGCACGCCGGCCGCGGCGGCTGCATTCGACGCTACGCCGTTGGCGATCACTGCGGCCGTATACTGGCCGGTCGCCACCAGAAGCGCGCGCAGCGTAGCGAGCAACGCGACGCGGCCGGCTACGGTGGATTGCTCCACAATCTGCCCGCGGATTTGCGCGGCCGTCAGACCCGTTTGCGCGGCCGTCAGTTCGGCGGCAGCGACGGCGCTCGCGCGCATCTGCAACACGAGGTTCGAGAAAAACTGCGCGGCCTTGAGTGCGATGAACGCTCGGAAGCCCAAGATCAACAGATCGAGGTTCTGCACGATCACCGACAACACGCGAACCATCACACCGAGAGCGGCGCCGAGTTGCAGGAAGAAGTCACGGCCTTCACGCGACCGGAACAACTCGTTCAACTCTTGCAGCGATTCACGCAGCGCTTCCGAGAAGCCGCCGGCAGCGATGCGTTGTTGCGCCTCGAAGATGTTGTTCGAGAAACGATCCAGTTCGGCCGTCGTCGTCGAGAGCGCGGCCGGAAGCTGGCCGCCGAAGCGTTCTTCCAACTCTTCGGCAAAGCGCGTCAGGTTCTCTTCGTTCGCGAGCACTTCGCCGCGACGAATCATGTCGTTCAATTCGGCCGTGCTGACACCCAGAGCGTCGGCAAAGATGTTGAACGCGCCCGGCAAGCGGTCGCCCAACTGCCGGCGCAATTCTTCCATCGACACGGTGCCTTTGGAGATCATCTGTTGCAGGGCGAGGTAGGTGCCTTCGAGTTCTTCGGTCGTCACCTTATTCACGCGCGCAGCAACAGCGACCGCTTGGAAGATGCGGCGCGTGTTCTCCGTGGAGAAGTTTGCAGCGTCGGCCGCGATAGCGAAGCGACCATATTCTTGAGCGAGCACGCGGAACGACAATCCGAGTCGATCCGCTTCCTGCGAGATGAAGCGAAGCTCTTGGCGCACCTGCGCTTGGTCGCCACCGAACGCGACGTTCAATCGGGATTGCGCCGCTTCGACCGCACGAAGCGCGCCAATCACGCCACCGATGTTAGTGATCGCAGCGTAGAGCCCGAGGTAGCCGGTCGCGAGCGAGAGCACTTCGCCGCGCAGACGTTGAGCGAGCGAGAGAGCCCGACGAGACTGATCGCCGAACTGACGAATGCCGTTGGCGGCCTGAATGCCGTTGACCGAAACTTGACGAAGGCCATTGGCGAGAACTTGCGTGTCACGGCCGAGAAGCGCCGCAGCCACACGGGCCGCTTGCTCTTGTTGCGCAAGACGCGCGGCGCTCTCACCGCGTTCCGCGAGCGCGACGGCCGCGAGACGGTTCGTTTCGGCTTCCTGCTGACGCGCAGCAATGCCGGCGCGAACTTCGCCACGCAGCCGCGCGAGCGCCGCGATCTGTTCGTTGTAGGCCGCGGCGGCTTCCTTCGACGCGGCTTGAGCCGCCACGAATTGACCGCGCAGCGCGGCCGTGGGCTGCGCAGTGTTCGCGATCTCGCGGCCGAGGCGATTGGCTTCTTCGCGAGCAGCGGCCCACGCAGCTTGCGTCTGCCGAACGGCTTCTTGCTGCGCACGGAATTGCGCCGTCGCTTGAGCCGCGGCGCCGCCGGCCGCGCCGCCCGTGCCAGCGCGAACCGCTTGTTGCTGACGCTGGATCGCGGCCGTGACTTGTCCCATCGCCGCGGCCGTTTCGCGGGCCGACTGAGCGACGGCTTCTTGCGAGGAATCGACGGCCCCGAGTTCGGATGCCATAGCGTCGGCGCGACCGCGCACTTCCGCCATTTCCTGATTGACTTGTTCGAGCGCACGCGCGTCGTTCAACGCCGAACGCGCGGCCGTATCGAACTCACGGTTGGCCCGCGTGAGCGCCGTCTGCGCTCGCGACACATCAGCATCGAGACGACGGAACTCCACAGCGGCGGCCGACACGGCTTGCTGCGTTGCACGCACTTTCGCTTGCGTTTGTTCGAGACGCGCGATGTCGAGATTCAAGCCAGGCGATTGCGGAGCGAAACGACGACCGGCAGCAACGGCGCGAGCTTGTCGTTCCTGCAACTCCACCAGTGCGGCGAGAGCGCGCTTCTGTTGATCTAGCGCGGCGGCTTGACGGTTCGATGCGGTCTGCGCTGCCGTGAGATCGCGAGCGGCCTTGGCTGCCTTCTCCGACATCTCGCCCATGCGGACGCCGCTCTCACGCGACGCACGTTCGAGCCGCGTGGCGGATTGCGCCATGCGGTCCATCTGCGTTGCGACACGGCCGAGCGACTGCAGTCCGGTCGCCGTGCGTTGCAGATCGGCAAGCTCAGTCGTCAAGCGCCCGAGCAGACCGTTCGCGGAAGCGGCCGACTCACCGACGCCTTGCTGGGCGTTGCGCAGCCCGAGCAGCGCGTCAGTGATCGACTCGATTGCCGCCTTGGCCTGATCGCGTGCCTTGATGACTAGTTCGACATCGCGTTTAGCCATAGCTCAGACCCTACTTCGTGGAGAACGACTTCAAGAGCTTCGAGAAAGCCTTGCCGCCCTTCTTCGACATGACGCTCATAATCGCGCCTTGCGTGAGGATGGCTTGGCTGACGAGAAGCCCGTTGATCCGCTCTACCACGATCTCGGTCTCGCTCAAAACGAGCCCGAGCGGCCAGTATTCGGCGTCAGGATAGCCGTTCCCTTTTAGCTGGGAGACGAGCTTTCGGAGACCGCGGACCCACTCTTGGAGGCCCGGAGGCCGTCTAGGAGTTTGCGGACGCCCCCGCTCACCCGGATCACGGTCTCCATGAACTCCCCCACGCCGTCATCCCCGAAGGTCAGTTCCCCGATCTTTTCGAGGGCCTTGAGTTGGACGGGCGCCGGCAGGCGGGCCGCGACCGCATGCGCGGCCGTCACTTCGTCGCCCGAGAGCTTCTTCCCGTCGCCCAGATCGCAGGCGTAGAGGATCAGATCAGCGACGACATCCGGGGCCTGATCGAAGATCGCGACGGCCATAGCGCCGAAGTCGTTCACGTCGATCTTGTCGCCGCCGGATTGAATGCGATCCCAGAGGGCCACCAGATCGGGCCCGTGGATGCGAACGAGTTTGAGAACGTCGTTAAAGGCGATGCCGCGGACGACGAGCTTCTTGCCTTTCGGCATAGAAATCTCTGCCGTCTCGAAGCCGAGTTCGGTCAGTTGGTGAGACATAGTTCCCCTTTCAGACAAGCCAAAGGCCCGTGCCAGTTTTCATGGCACGGGCCTCGTGACTTTGCAACCCCGCCCGGATTACGGGTTGTAGGGCTGGCCGTCCGCGTAAATCGCTTCGCGCGCGGTCGGCTTGAGGATTTCGATGGTCAGCGGGATTTGCTGCCACTCGTCGCCCTTGAGCGCGTAGTCGCCGTTCGGCGAGAGCTTCGTGCTCGGGAAGAAATAGTCGATCTTCGGACCAACCGGGTTCTCCGCGAGGAAGCGCAGGCAGCCGGCGACGGCCGTCGAGCCCGAGATCACGCGGTCGAGGCTGTGAGCCTTCACGGTCGCCGTGTAGCCCAGCGTCGAGCCTTCGACGATGCCGCCACCCGGAATCACATAGACGCGACCACGGGCCAGATCGACCTCGTAGTCCGTGCCTTCGACATACGGCGTCGCCGCCGAGTTGGAGTCGGTGGCGTCGAAGAAGACCGGAGCAACGCCGGCCGAGTTGGAGTCGTCGTCTTCACCAGCGAGGTTCTTCGCGCCGGTCGGACGGGCGTCACTCACGCCAAGCTGGTAATAGCCGCCCTGCTCGACATCGGCGAACTCGCCGTCGATAGCGCCGCCGGCATCGACGTTCGCAGACTTCGAGCCGAAGAAGAACAGCGCGACGTTTTCGAGATCGACGTTATCGGTGACGAGCGTGCCCGTGCGATCAACTTGGAGCGAGATCGACTCGTCCTTCTCACGGATGCCGCGGTCGGCCGAATAGTGGTCGAGCTTTTCTTCTTCGATGGTCAGGTTGAACTCGGGCGTGTTGCCGAGATAGCGTTCGCGGACGGCCGCGGACGTATAGGTGCCGTTCGGGAAGCGGCCGAAATAGACCTCGCCCTTGCCGAGCGTATACTGGTTGGATTCGTTGCCGAGGGACATGGGCGTTCTCCTTGCGAAATTCAGTCGGGGCCGCAGCCCCTCGAACTATGATCTACAGCCCCGGTGGCTGCCAAAGTCAACGGGTCAGGCGTAGGGATTTTCGAGGTCTTCCACCATATCGAGGGAGACCCGCAGCCAAAAATAGGTTTTGGACGACACGTCGTCCGGCGGCCGGCAAACAGGGCTCCCGATGCGGATGCGCGAGATCGCCGGCTCTCCATTGGGCGTCAGGATGCCGAGGATCGCCGTCTCGGCGCCTTTGGCGAACCCGCCTGCCCGGCGTTGCTTGTTCCGCTTCGAGTTCTCAATGGCGAGCACGCGCACAACGTCGGCCGCCAGCCGGTATGCTTCATCGGTCGGGTTCTCTTTGTCGTCCTTCACGAAACCCTGGATCAGCAAATCCCACGGTCCCGAACTGGCGTTAGATTCCGGCGGGCTATCGAGTTGATCGGCCGCGACCGGCATTTCCAAGATCGAGACCATCGGCAACGGATCGCCGTCGCCGAAAGCGTTGCGCCCCCGGAAGACCGAGTTTTCGAGATTGAAGTTGAAGCCGGTCGAAGCCGAGTTCGAGTCGTCCGGCCGCACGGACGCGATCAAAGTCGTCAGCGCGATCATCGTGCGAAGTCGTTGCGGATCAGCCATTGCGTTTCCTCCGAAGTAGCTCGATCTGACGGAAGAACTCTTCCTCGATCTCGTTCAAGATTTCGGGCTCCATGTCGGCCCAGATGCCTTTTCCGTCCTGATTGATTAGCGCTTGTGCGACGCTGGGTCCATAGAGCGACCACAAACCGCCGCTGCCGATCCGCCGCGGTTTGTAGGCACCGGAAGGCTTATTGCGCGAGCGCACGGCCAAGAGAGTTCGAGGGTTGTCGATGTCGCCAGAGATGTTGAGCAGGAACGCGCCGGGCATTCCACGCACGCGGCCGGGCTGCACTTCCACTCTGATCTTGCCCTTCTTCCGCGATGCGCCAGAGACGAAGCGCGCGAGAGATCGAGGGTTCGAGCTTGCGCCAAGCCGCGCTTCGAGGCGGCCGGGCGACGCAGGACGAATAGTGATCTGGCCTTCGGAGCCAGTCAGGTATCGAGCACCGAAAGCGATCTGTTCGCGAAGGCGCTTGCCCGAGCGCGAGCGAGCGTTGCGTGCAGCGCGGTTGACGGATCGCTGCGCAGCAAGCGCAACGTCAGCCGGCAGGCTCTCCATCTCTGCGAGAAATTCGAGACCCTTGACCTCGAAGGAAAGACGATCAGCCATCGGGATACGGGAGACCGGCCGAGTCCTCTGCATCGAGCGGGCTGCAATGCACAGTGATCGTCTCGCGATCACGCGGCTCGATGTGGTCGATCTGCCATGCTTCGCCGGCTTCAACCGAGAACACCGCGTTACGCGCGAGCGTCACGCCGGCTGCGGCGAGATCGGCAACCCAACAGATGACCTTCGGGATTTGCTCGATGCGTTCGGCGGAATTGAGCGACGTGCCGGCTTGATCGCCCAGCGCCTTCTCGCTCGTGTGAACGCGGATTTGAACTTCGGGCGGCGTGCCCGAGTTCGAGTCGTAGGGGATGGAGGCGAGATAGTAGGCCGCAACTCGCATCGTGTCATGCACGACGGAGCGAGCGTGTGCCTTCTTATCTCGCCATCCAGTCATTCCTCATTCCTCTTCGTCCACGTTGCGCGGAGCGCCGTTGAGTTCGTCACCGAGCATTGCCGCTCGCGAGCGGTTGGTGCGGTCGGCGGGCGCACCGGGGCGCGCGGTCGAAGAACGACGGCCGCCACCAGACGGCGACTTGCGGCCGGCCGCTTTCGCCTTGGCGCGTTCTTCCGCGGCGCCGGGCTTCTCAGCCCAACCATCACGGATCAACGCCTTGGCTTCCTTGTCGCGAACGTCGCCGGTTTGTTGCGGCTTGAGGACGACGGTTTCACCCTTCGGGTCGGGTGCGACGATGCGAACGAGAGCTACGATTTTCATGTGCAGGTTCCCTCTGCTGCTAACTGGCAGCCCAAAGGGCCGCTCGACGGATTGTCGGCGGCCCCAGGCTACTTTCAGTCGAACGCGGATTAGCCGCCCGAGTTCGAGTCTTCTTCCACGACCCGCGCGTGGAACGTGCGGTTCGGGTGGGTGAGGATCGGAAGCGGCGCGCTCTGAGTCATGATGTTCAGAGCGGACGGGTCTTCCTGTTCCCACATCTTCGGGAACACCGGCAGGGCTTGCAGACCGGCCTTGGCGTCGAGGATGGCGCCGAAAGCCATGACACCGCCCACGTTCGCGCTCGTGAGCACGATGTCGCGCGGGTTCATAAAGTCCACTTGGTTGCCCGCGTCGTCTTCGTAGAAGTCGTTGTAGAGCACGATGGTCAGCGTGCCGATACGACCGACGACGACGAACGGAGAGTCCGGCGTGGTGGACGGGATCAGACCGCGCACCATGTCCACCTGACCATTCTTCATGGTCGTGTCCATGTGTTCGAGCAGCCCTTGGTTCTTCTGCATGCGCGGCCAGACTTCGCGGCCGACGATCAGCGTCGCGGCGAGACCGCCGAACTTCGCGTTCGCCATGCGATCCGAATATTCTTGGAGGTCGCGGAAGATGTCGTGCGACTCGTCCCAGAAATTCGTGGTCTTGATCTCGGTGAGATCGGCGTCGCGGTCGAAGTCCACGATGACGGACGGGCCGTCTTCGTAATCGACGCGGACCTTCGCGTAGATCATGGCCTGAGCGCACATCAGTTCCCAGCGGCGCTCGATGATCGAGCGATGATGCTTGAGGATGTCCGCCACTTCCGCGTCCCAATTTTGTTGGGGCGAGCGCGGGGTGTCGTCAAACAGGTTGCCCGGCCGGCGCGTGAATTGCTCAGACGGCACGACGGGATCGCGCGGCTTGATGTAGGCCGGCGAAAAGCTCTTGGCTTCCGAGCCACGACGCTTGTAGGTCGGGCGGCCCGTGTTGGTCGGCAGGACGAACGGCGCGACCTTACGATCCGAGTCGATCTGCTCGAAGATGATGTTCGGGCTGGTCGATTGGAACGTGTTCGCGGAGAACCCGCCAATGTTGCGCCAGAAGTTCGACGGCGACGCGAGACGTTCGTCGCGGTAGACGCCGAGCAGGACGCGGGGAGGGAGGACAGTCAGGGACATGGGTGTGGCCTTTCTTCGTTGGTGCTCGGCTTATTCCAGGCCGACGTTCGACGGGGTGGCGGTCTTGATGACATCCACGGAGAACCCTTGGCCGTTGGCTTCGAGGTTCGCGCGGAGCGAGTCGAGCGTCCAACCCGCGCCTTTGTTGAGGCGGTCGAAGTTGAACACACCGTCCCGGTAGAAGCCGACATCGACGCCATTGCCGGCATCGAGAGACGAGTTCGAGTCCGTGACGGAGTTCGAGTCGTTGTTCGTGACCGCATGCGTGGTCACGCCAATCGGATTCTGCGAACCGTCAGCCGCGGCAGCCGCCGACGCAACGAGCAGGCCGGTCGCGGTCACGCGGCCGACGAGCGTGTATTGCGGAAGGTCGTCGATGGCCTTGCCGTAGGAGACGAGCGTCGGGGCCTGACCCGCGAGGATCGTGTTGTCCTGGGTGAACGCATCTTCCGAAGAAGCGGCGAGGCCCGGAGCGTAGGTAGGAACAGCGGTCATGGGTGTTTCTCCGTGAGAGGGGTGTCTGGTTTACGCCGAAGCCTTGGCGCCGAAGGTGTTCGCGAGAATGCGCTGGGCGACTTCATCGTCCTTCGCACGGTCGTCCTTCTGGGTGTCGCCGTTACCGGCGCCAACACCAGACTTGCCTTCTTGCTCCATGACCTTATCGAAGCCCTTGGAGCCGGCGTTCGTGGTCGTGGTTTCCGCGGCGGCGGCCGGCGCTTCTTCCGGCAGCTTGGCGAGGAATGCCTTCGCCTGCTCGACGGACATATCCGAGTCCATCGCGAGGGCGTCGGCCGCGGCCGGGCGCTTCTTGGCTTCGTCGAGAGCCTTGATGCCCGCAATGCGCGCGCGTTCGGCCTTCACGCCTTCCGCCGAGCCCGCAGAGCGAGCGGCAGCGACGGCTTGTTCGTTGGCCGCGGCGCCGGCGGCATCTTTTTGCTCTTGAGACATCTGGTCTTCTCCTTCATTCGAGCCGCACAGGTAGGCCGCAAAATCGGCCAGTGCTTCATCCAAGGGGCCAACTTTGTCGGCCAACCCCTGATCTACAGCCTCGGCCGCGCCGAAAGTCAACGCCTCAGTCGCCCGAACTGCCGATTCTTTCATCTTTCGATTGCGAGCCACCTGCTCGACGAAGATCGCATAGGTGGCGTCGATGCGCTTCTGGATGCGCTCTTTCGCATCCGCCGACAACGCCTCGTAGGGGTTTCCATCGACCTTGTGCTTGCCGGCGAAGATGAAGGTGATCTTGACGCCTTCGGCTTCCATTCGCTTCGAGAGGTCGGTGTGCGCGGTCACGACGCCGATGCTGCCGACGCCGCCGGTCTTCGAGACCGTGATCTTCGAGGCGGCCGACGCCACAGCGTAGCCGGCCGAGAAAGCATGTTCATGTGCGAAGGCTTGGATCGGCTTCACCGAGCGCGCCGCGTGAATGCGGTCGCAAAGCTCGAAGCACCCAGCGACCATGCCGCCGGGAGTGTCGCAGACGAGCGCGATGCCCTTCACTTCGGGATCGACGAGGCCACGTTCCATCGCCTTCTGAATGTAGTAATAGCCCGTCGCATACGAGCCGAGCGCATACGGGAAGTTGTGCAGCAACACACCTTTGACCGGAATGTGCAGCACGCCGGCCTTCACTTCGTAAGGGCGATACGCCGCGCGCCAATCGCCTTGCGCCGGCCAGAAGTTGTCCTGCGCCATCGGCGAAGTCAGCAAGTCTTCCGCCTTCGAGTGCGCGGCGACCGCGCGCAGAAGCGCGTTCACATGCTCGCCGTGATCCGGCGCCACGAGAACGGAGCCACCGTCAACGGCAAAGAGCGCTTGCAGACCGTCATTCATCGGACTTCTCCTTGGTCTCGCCGTCGCCCTGTTCGCGAGGTTCGCCGGTCGTTGCATTCTCCATATTCGGGTCTTCCTCGATAGGCAACAGGCCGCGCGCTTCGCGGTCTTCCTGCTCGCGCTGTTGCTGCGCGAAGACCTTGCGGTAATCGTAGCCCAAGCGTCCAAGCTCGATCTCGTAGGTGCTCAGACCCTTCGAGATGCGCAGCGCCGCAGCCTGCGTTTCCTTCAATTCGTCGATCTGGCCGCGGCTCGCGCCGATCCATTCGCACTGCGTATAAGCGTCTTTCATGCCCTTTTCGTAGAAGTCGGGCTTGCCCTTCATGGCCTCGATCTGGCCGCTGTTCACAGCTTCCTCGAACCACAAGCGATAGACTGCAGTCGCAAAACGATCCGCGACCATCTTCTTGCGCGAGAGCATGAACTTCCACGTTTCGGTCATCGCTGCACGAACGGCCGAGTAATTCGTTTGCGAGTAGTCGCGAGACAACTGCTCGTAGCTGACGCCCAGGTTCGCCGCGATGTAGCGCAGCAACGAAGCCTCGAACTCCGTGCCGAGCGGGCCGCCCTGACCGGCAGGCCGCAGTTGCAGCTTCGTGCCGGGGAACAGGTGCGGAATGCGAACGCCGCCGATGGCGAGGTTGCTGGAATGGCGCGCGTAATCGCTGACCGAGCCGAGATATTCTTCGGCGAACTCGACCAGTTGCGACGTGTCGCCGCCGCCCAAAGTCTCGAAGGCTTCCATCTTCGGCAGATCGCTTTCGATGGACGCCGCGAACGTCGCGTTCACGACCGCGTTTTGCAGAACGATGTCGCGGAAGCGTTTCGTTTGCTTCATCTCTTTCAACGCGGTCACAAGGTCGCTCATGCCGCGCGTTTGATCCGGGCGCTGCTGTTCGAGGATGTGAATGACTTGCTGGCGTCCAAACCAAAGACGCGCCGGCACACGCTTCCACTGGTGGGCGCGCTCCGGGTTCACTCGGTTCACATCGGACGGATGCGCGCGGCGAATGTAATAAGCCTGCGGAGCGCCGAACTCGTCCTTCTCGATGCCGCCGACGATGTTCTTGAGCGGATCGCCGCCAACCGGATTACCGAGACGGTCGCACTCGACCATCTGGATAGCCGTGTGATACGGCCGCATGCGGTCGCGATCCTTGATGTATTCCGCGGTCGCGAGAACTTCGCCGCCGTAGAGATACACGCCGACCGCAAGACGCACGAGACCCGTGAGGGTGTTCATGCGCGACGCATCGACCCAATTATCCGGGCTCTCGGCCCAGAGCATGAACTTGGCTTCGACTTCATCTTGGAACTCTTGTTCCCACTTCTCGTCGTCGATGCCGAGTGCCCGCATGTTCGGCTTGGCGTTGAGCACGAACATTGCGCCAACGATGCCGTCCTTGTGCAGCGCAGTGCCGCTTTGAACGAACGCATCGTTGCGCGTGATGTCGCGAGCGCGCGCGGTCGCCGCGTCGCGTTCGTAGATGATGTCGGCGTCGCCCGAGCGAAGCGGCGGCGACCACAGAGCAAGCTCTTGGTTCGTCCGGCTCGCGCCTTCAAAGGCCCCGCCTACGAGAGCGTGGTCGCCCCGGCGGGCGCGGGAGGGAGCCGCGTCCTCGCGCCGGGGCGACGCTTCATCGGCCAGGGGAGGGCCGAGAAGTTCTTCAACAGATCGCGTCATACGAACCACACCTTCATCGGGCCTTTCGGCTCTTTGTTAGCGCCCGCAAGCTGCCCTTCCAGCGAGGCGATATATGCGGCCAGACGGGCAGCGTTGGCCGGCGTGTATTCAACCCGTTCTCCGTTCTGATCGACGACAACCCGCGCCGAACGCCCGGTGAGCAGTTCGTGGTAGGCCGCCTTGGCATCGTCGAGTCGTTCTTGGAGCGTCATGGCGGGGCCCTCGGGTTAGCTGAATGACCAGCATTACCCGTCGCCCGGCGGCGACGCAACAGGGCGCCCTAGGCCAATTCCTCGCCAAGCTGGCGCAGCGACTTCCGCTTCCGGCGGGGCCCCCGGTCGAACCGGGGCGTGGCGTCGCCCTCGAACACGAGATCGTTCTTATCCCACTCGGCCGCCCACGACGGCGGGTCAGACCAGTCGATGTGTTCCGCATGGATGCGCTTGTCGAGATTGAGGGCGAGCGCGTAGTAGAGCAAGTCGAGCGCTTCGTTGCGCTTCTGCGAGATCGACACCCACCCTTTCGGCGTGCGCGTCTCGGCCGTCAACTGCGTGTAGAGCCAATCTTCGGCCCAGAAGGGGAAGTGAACCATGCCGCCGTTCGGGTCCGTTCGGCCGAGCATAGCGCTCACCTGATCCTTCATCTGGTTCGAGTTTATCATCGCAACGGGAACGTCGCCGCGCGCGATGGCCTTGCGATCCTTGCGCTGCGAGTCCGGCGTCGTGATCCGGTAGCGCGCGTTGTTCTGTTTCGTCGGATCGCCCTTCACGAGTTGGAAGCGAAGGTGATGCTTGCGATCATGCTCGTCGTCGCGCAACCGGCGCCAGAAATCGTAGGCGTTTGCCGTCACGCCTTCCTTACCGCCGGAGTCGCAGCATACCATCTTCATCTGCATCACGCGGCCAGAGAAGTCGTTGAGCGGGTAGGTTCGCTCGATCACTTGCTCGATCAACACATCCCAATCTTCGGGATACGCCGCAGGGTCGATGATCGCCGCGTCACCGTCTTCATCTTGCCTCTTCGACTTGCGGATTTTGAACATGTCGATGTGCCACACGTCGTTGTTGCCGTGTCCGTAGACATGCACGACGAACGACGGACGCGAGCCGGCTTGAACGTCAACCGCGGCCGTCAGGAAGCGCACGCCTTCCGGCACAACCGGGCTGTTAGCGTCGCCGCCCCAATTCTCGGCGCGCGCCTTCAACTCTTCCGGCAGACGTTCGGCGAGCGTGGACTTGTAGGTGTAAGGCTCGCCCTGGTCAGTGTTGACGGTGGTCTTAAGCGCTTCTTCCGATCCGGTCTTCTCATATTCCTCGGAGGCTTTGAGGAAGTTGAGAACGAGCACCTTCCAAGTCGCGAAGCCGGCCGCGACGCCTTTAAGCCAAAAGCTCGCGATGTCGCTTCGGGACGGGGTTCCCGACATCGAACCGTCCTTTTCCCACTTCATGCCGTCGCGAACCCAACGGCCTTCGCGATTGAGTTTGTCCTTCATCGAATGCGTGATGCGGCCGGCGCAACGGGGGCACTCCATCTCCGCGTTTTCTGCCTTGTGCAAATCGTCGCCCGTTTCAGGCCACACGAGATATTTGAACTCGGGCTCGAACGCTTCTTCGCAGTGCGGGCACCGCCACTGATAGCGGCGGCGATCACCGCGATTGTAGAGCGCGAGAACGCCTTTAGTGGGCGGCGCTTCGTGCGGCGTGCTCCTGATCCAACGCGGGTTTTCAACCGCGAAGCCGGGAGAGGATTCAGCAACGCACATGCCGAAGCGGCCGAACGTAGTGGCGCGCTTCTTCGACAAGTCGAAGGCGTTACCTTCACCGTCCACGTCTTCGTCCATGCGGTCGAAGTCGGTGAGCCACAAGCGCGGGATCGGCTTGCCGGACAATTCGGAGATCGACGGGTGCGCGAGCGTGAGAAGCATGCCGCTGCGAAACGTCACGTCGAGCACGTTCTGGTTGTTACGGCCGGGCACGAGACGGGCGCGAAGTTCATTCGTATCGCGGAAAAGACGCTGCAATCGACGCTTCGAGAAATCTCGCGCTGCCGCCATCGTCGGGCACACGATCATCATGTCCGCAGGATCGCAAATGCCAGTGTGCGTGATCCAATCGTTCACGAGTTCGGTCTTCGCGCACTGCGCAGGGCCAACGAAGACCATGCCCGTGTATTCTTGCGAAGTCAGCACGTTGCCCGGCTCGATCATGTAAGCCGTGCGCTCGTTGTTGTAGGGACCGACGTAGTTGCCGGGGTTGTCGATCCAACGATGCTTTGCCGCGGCCTCAGACACGGAGAGGCGATCCGGCGGACGAATAGTGTCCGCGGCGCCCGCGATCATATCTTCGAGGGAATCAAACAGCGGGATAGTCGTCGTCATCGAGCGGCCCGTCTGCAAGAGTGCTCATAGTTTTCTTCTCGTTCGGCATCTGCACGAGCACGTTATGCAGATCGTATCGAAGCGCATCGACGCGCTTGTTGAGCCACGAGTATTGCTCTTTCGTCAGGCCGCCGCTCCGCTCCACGTCGTCGGCCCACACTTGCGTCGTCGTCTTGATTAGCTGGAACGCTTCGCCGAGCACCCGCAGCACGTCGTCCGTTTTCCACAGGAAGCCGGCGCGCTTCTCCCATTCCTGTTGCTTCAACAGCGCGTCCCAATACTCCTTCCGCAGAAGCGGCGGGAGTTCGCTCGGATTCATGGTGCGCAAGTAGTCTTTGATGTCGAACTTAGGCTTCACGAGATACGACATTGCCGTGCCGATGTCGTAGAGTTCGACACCGCCGGGGCCCTTGCCGATGATCGGGCAGTTCGCGAGACGTTTCCGCGCCGTCTTCCGGTCCATCCGAAGGACTTGGTGCAGCCACGTCACCGTGACGCCATTGCGCAGCTTCGCCCAATCGCTCTCGGCTTCCTGACCCACTTCCGGGTCAGGAACCGATTTCTGCCCCGAAACAGGGTCATCACCGAGAAGATCGCGAGTCGAGCGGGTCATGGCGCCAATATGCTCCTAGCGCCAGTGTTGCTCAACCCACGGGCTGAGTTGCCGAGTTCGCTCGGACCATTGGGAGTGGGGGCCGTTCATTTGGATCAGCTTCGCGCCTGCCGGGATCGGGCCGCCGGTTTCCTTGTGCGGGAGGCCGTCGATCAGGTTGCGGGCCTTCCAAGACTCGTATCCCCACATGTGGCGCGGGCAGATGTCGTCGCGGTAGCAGAACAGCCCGTCCTCGCGCGTGATCTTCGTGATTTTGTCGTTGGCCTTCATGCCGATCCAGGCTTGATCGCTGCCGCCGTAGCGCAGGCCGCGACCCTTCACGTTGTTGTTCCAACGGTTGAAGTCGAACTCCGTGAAGATTTCCGGCGCGACGCCGTGGTTCGCGATCACGAGCGAGCCGTTGACCGGCTGCGGCCCGAGTTCGACGCCAGACATGCAGAACGGTTCGGTGCGCGCGAAGATCGACGTGATGTCATCGACGGCCACCATATCAATGTCGATCCACGCCCAGCGCGGCTCCTTGATGATCGCGCGGAAACTGTTGTCGAAGCACTTGAGGCGAACGAAGCACTTGCCGCCGATCTTGTGCAGATCGCTCCACAGCGGGACGACTTGATCCCCGAGCTTGTGGAACCGCTCGCGAGTGATCTTGGAGTCCGAGATGATGACGAAACGCTTCGGCATGTTGATCGTGCGATCCAACATCGAGCGCGTGCGCTGCACATGCTCGTCCGAGAACTTCCCGCCCCACGACCACAGAATAATAGGCAGCATCAAACAATCCCCTCTGGTAGTTGCGGAAACGTGCGCGTCGCGCTGTTCGGGTTGGCGTTGTAGACCTTGACGCCGAACTCGTGCAGGTGTCGAGCCATGCGTTCATATCCCCAACGCTGTTTCTGGTATCGCTGCATCCAATCTTCTTGGATGCCCCCGATGAAGTGCCTCTCGTTGTTCGGGCCCGGCTTGTTGTCCACGCCGAGCAACACGATCACCTTTGCGCCGGCCAACACCGCGTAGTTGATCGCGAGCGCCGTCGTAGTGAAGGTGCCGCGAAGCTCCTTCGGATTTCGCGAGAGACCCGCGCCGGCTACTTTAGGGATGTAGCCCACGCGCGGGTCGCTCGCCCAGCACTCGGGAAGCGGCGCGGGATCGCTGTAGATGATCCGCGAGCCGCGATAGTCGTCGAACGAAGGATTCCGTCGCGCGTAACGGTGGTCGCCCACCATGAGCACGTCGGCGTATTCGTAGAGCTTATAGCCGTCCTTCACCGCGATCACGGGGCCGCGATGTTTCAGCATGGTCTCTTGCGCACGCTCACCCGTGACGCTGGGGCCGGACGCTACGATAAGCGTCGGCAACCCCTTGTCGCCGGGCGCGCAGAGACCTTCTATGACGGCCGCTCGCTTCACGGGCGGCTCGGGTCGAGCAATCGGATGGTCGGGCCGTGCTCCATGCCGGAACTGCGCCACGGCTTCACGAGAACCGCAAGTTCGACGCCGCGCCGCTTCGGTTTGATCGGCTCGACTTCGATGATCTCTTCAAAGTGTTTCGAGAGACGCTTGATCCACCAATCGGTCTTCTCGACGATCAGATGCGCGTTGCGGCCGTCTGCGAGCTTCTTGTTCGCGAGGCGCTGCGAGATCACGAGTAGACCTTGCTTCTTAATCAGCTTCGCGATGTCTTCGAGCACGTTGTCGAGGTATTCGGGCTCGATGTGTTCGAGCACGTCGTTGCACGTCACGAAGTCAAACCCTTCCGGTTTGTAGTCGCGCGGGTGCATCGGTTCCGTGACCGGATCGTAGCCCGCGCGGTTGAACCCGCCGGGCGCTTTAAGCGCTTTGATCTCGAACAGCCGGTCGCCAATCGTGTTGAGCAGGTTCTTCTTGCCGCAGCCGTAATCGAGCCACGAAGCCGCTTCGGCGTCGTTGATGTAGCCGATGACGCGCGTGGCCCAATCGTCGCCCTTGCCGCCGTATTTCTCTTTGCGCTTGTGCAGTTCGGCGTTGAGTTTTTGGTAGCCCTTCGAGATCAGCGGCTTATTCATCGTTCTTCTCCTGCTGTTGCCGCGCTTCACGCTCGGCCGCCACTTCGGCGAGGTTGTATTCCCAGATGTCGCCGAAGCGAACGCTGCGATGGTCGGCGAACCACGGCCCTCCGTTGGTGAAGTGAACGGCCGCCGGAAGCGTGCCGTCGTGCGGCCAATCGTAGTCGCCTTCGAGCCAATTCCATTCTTGCGGGAGCGCGCCGATCTCTTCGTCTCGGAACAGTTTGAATTGATGGAGCGCGGCCGGCGACGAGTCGTTCACGACATCGTGGCTCAGGATTTTGCAGCGCTCGTTGTTGAACCACATCAAAGACGACCAGTTCTTCCGCGGGTAGCGCGTCTGCGGCTGCCCGTCCATCTTGAACGTCGCGCGCGGCACATAGTCATGCTTGACGACGCTGACCGCGTTCTGCGTCGAGACGTGCTGGATGATGTCTGCGATGTCGCGATTGAACATGAAGTCGCAATCGACGAACAACGCCATGCCCTTGAAGTCGCAGATCAGCGGGACGAGGAATCGCGTCATGGCGAACTGCGTCGAGAAGTGCTGGTTCTCTTCTTCCGGGCGCGTAAACAGTCCGGCCTTGCGGAGACGCGGCTGCACCAGCGCGGAGATCGCGAGCGGGATGGACGTGTGCTTCCGCAACGTGTGCGCGCACACATCGTAAGCGTCCGGCTCCCGTTCATCGTAGCCGATGAAGATTTTAAGCGGCTGCATTGGTTTTCCCCTGAGACCGCAGCCACGCCCGAGCGATGTGCTCGGAGAATGCCGGCGGGATCACTTGCGACATCTCTAACAGAGTCATGCCGTCTATGTCGAGAGCACGGCTGGCGATGTCCCTCTGGCTGTGGCCGGGGAAGTCCCGCGTGCCCCGGCCGCCCCACTCCTTCGAGCGGTTGCGGGCGTGGCCGCCGTATATGCCGACGACCGGCAGGCTCTTGGTGAATTTGTCGGCCGGGACCGGGATCGGGAAGGTGGCCTCGAACCCGCGCTCGCGGTCAAGCTGGAAGAACACGCCATCAACCTCCGCGCCCAGGCCGAACATCGTGCCGCGCAGCCACACCGGGTCTCGGAGCGGGGCTCCGACTACGTTCTCGATGCAGTAGGGCTTGCCGGTCTTCTTGAGCAACGGCCGCGACGGCGTGAGTAGGTCGATGTGCTCTTTCGCGTTGTGTGCCGTCTTGAGCCGCGTGAATGCCTGACACGGCGGCGAGGCCCAGATGAAATCGAAGTCTCGCAGGACGTGACCGAGCACGCGGCCTTTGGCGATGTCGTTCCAGTTTCGCAACAGCGTCATCGCGTCCATGCGAACGAACTCGCCGGGATACCGGGGCTGCGGTTCGATGTCCACGCCTACCACCGTGTCGAATACTTCGAGCAGGCCGATAGCCGCGCCGCCGGCGCCGCAGAACAGATCGAGGCATTTCAGCTTACGCCGCACGACGCATCTCCATCTCAATGTCTTCCTTCGTAACGCGCACTGCACGGCGGATCGCGCTCTCGACGCCATCCTTGCGTTGCTGGTTGGCGAGCACCTTCGCGTCCCACGTTCCGCGCGCGAGGATGTGCCGGATGTATACGCGCTCTGCTTTCTGGCCCGGTCGCGGCAGACGCATGTTGAATTGCTTGTAAAGCTCGCCCGAGTGACACACGCCATACCAGCATGCGTTGAAGCCGCCGAATTGCAGGTTCATCCCGTGCGAGAGCGACGCCGGGTGCGTCACGAGCAATTTGATCTTGCCCGTGTTCCAATCTTTCACAAGGTTGCGGCCGGCTTCTTCGACGAGCACGCACTTCTTACCGAAGCGCGCTTTGATCCGGCGCGCGTCGAACTGGAAGCTGTATGCCACGATCAACGGGTGGCCGTTCATGTCGTCCACAAGCTCTTGCAGCGCGTCGAGCTTCAAGTCGTGGACGTGGATGTCTTTGCCGTTCTCGCGGTAGAGCGAGCCGTTCGCGAACTGCAACAGCTTATTCACGAGCACGCCGTTCGACGCCGCTTCGACATCGTAGCGATCCGTAAATAGTTCGCGCTCGAAATGCCGGTATTCCGACATGATGTCTCGCGGAAGCGTGACCCAGATGTCGGTGTCGGGAGTCGTAACTACCGGCGGCAACTTGATGTGGTCTTCCGCGCGAAGCGAGATCATCAAGTCCTTCGCGCGCTCCATGATCTGCTCTTGTGCGCCGGGCCGCGGCTTCATGTCCCAGCCCATGTATCCCTTGTCGAACCAGCGCATCTCGAACGCAGTTTTGTTGTGGCCGAGACGTTCGCCGCGGTCGAGGATATACATGAGGCCCCACATGTTATGGACGCCTTCGGGCGCGGGGGTGCCCGTCATCTCGATCACACGCTCAACCTTGTCGCGGATTTTCGCGAGGATGCCAAAGCGGGAGAGCGGACGCGAGCCCTTGCCGCCGCCCGCGCGCTTCGTGCGCTTCTTACCTTCTTTCAGCATCGACGCTTCGTCGATCACCAGCACGTCGTAGTCGAGATCGCGGCCGTCGTTAGTGACCTCGTAGAGCCACTGCAAGTTCTCTTTGTTGATGATGTGGATGTAAGCACGCTTGTTTCGCAGCGCCTTCATGCGTTCTGCCGGCGTGCCGCAGATAACCGAGTATTCGAGATGCCGTAGGTGGCGCCAGCGCGCGATTTCGTCAGGCCAAGTGTCAGTCGCCACGCGCTTCGGTGCGACCACAAGAACTCGCTTCGCGTCGCGATCTTCCCACAGTTGTTCGAGGAACGTCAGCACAGCCGCCGTTTTGCCGAGGGACATATCCACGGCGACGCAGATAAACGGGATTTCGTGACACTTGCGCGTGATGTAGCGCTGGTAGCCACGCATCTCGAAGTCAAAGAGCGTCTTTAGGTGGGAGTGCCGGCGCGTCACTTCTTCTCAACCGCTCCGAGTTCGCGCAGCTTGCGCTTGGTGAAAGCTACGTCGTTGAGCACCGAACGATGATCGCTCGCTGTGCCTGTGAAGGTTTGGCGGAACGTCTTGCCTGCGAACGCCAAGATCGCGACGGGGTGGCGTGAGCACTTCCCCGAGTCGAACGTGACGCTCGCTCCGGGGAAGCGCTCGACCGCGCGCTCGATCCGCTGCCTGATCTCGCCCTGTTTCACGGCTTGAGCCCGAGCAGCTTGCAGAAGTCTTCCCAGGTGTCGATCACATGCACGGGCCAGCCTTGCCCGCGCAGCTTGTCGTGCTCGCGCTGTTGTTTGCCGTCAGGGCCTTTGCCCTTGCGCTTGAACTCGATCATGTGCAGATCGCCGGCCGTGCCGCAGTGCGGACACGGCTTCGGGCGGCGCTTCCAGAAGAAACGATCAGGGCAGCCGCGACGGCCGATAAACTGCATCTTGCGCACGAGCCAACCCGCATTCTCTGCGGCCTCGACGCCATCTTCTTCAAGCACGATTTCTTTCTGCGACACGACGTTCTCCTAGTCTTTAATCCACACTCGGCCTTTGGTGCCTGCCGCGCCTAGCGGCAGTTCTTTTTCGGAAGCCCAAGGCATCTCTTCCGACATACACTCGATCAGAATTTGCAGCACGCGATCTGCGTGTTCCTCACGCACCATCGCAACGATTTCGTCGTGAACGTGCAGGCGGATTTTAGCGATCTCGCGCGACACGCGACGACGGAAGCGCATCATGGCTTCGGCGAGCAGATCGCGCGAGATGGCTTGGTCCGCGTTTTCCGTGAGCTTGCCGGGGTGCGTGCCGATGCGCGTCCACTTGTTCTTGTCGTTGAGACCTTCGTAGGTCAGCGACGTTTTGATGCGCGTCTTCTTGCGATTCGGTTCGGCGCACAACGCAAGCGGCAGATACTTGAGTTTGCGGTCGCACCAGACTTGCTCGACTTCTTCGAGTCGCGGGCGAACGTAGTGCAGATACCGGCCGCTCGGCAGCCGCATACGCATGAGCGGGCCGCTGCGGTCGAAATATACGGGGCCCGCCCAATGCTTGCGGCCGTCTTTGTCTTCGAGGCACGCCTTCGCGGCGTCCATGATCTCCCACCAGTATTTCACAGCGTCCTTGTAGGTCGCGCGCCACACATCGACGGAGAGTTCGGCTTGTTCGGGCGTGAGCTTGACGCCCATGTTCCATGCGTAGCCGAGCAGCCCCGTTGCTTCGATCTCGCCGGTTTGTTTGTTCTCGTGCTGCTCGCCGGCCGAGAGCATGTAGCCGCAGCCGAGCACGCCCGGCTTCGCCGTGGTCCGGTGTTCCTTGTTCTTCTTGCCGCCGTTGTTTTCGTAGATCGCGAGTTCGGTTTCGTAGTCAGTGTCGAACATGTAGCCGGCGAAGTCGATGTAAGGATCGCGCTTCAAGCGGAAGACATCGAGAATCTTTTGGTCTTGCGCCAGATAGCCGAGCACACGGTTTTCGATGGCGTTCAAGTCGGCGCCGATCAACAACCAACCCGGAGGGGCCTGGATCGTCGGCCGGATGCACGACGCGAGCAAGTCCATCGGTTTATCGTATACGAGATCGAGCGCTTGCGGCGTGAGCTTCGCGATGCTCATAACGCACTTCTCTTCGTGCCCTTCAACGTCGGGCGTCGGGCGCGGAAGGTTCTGCGGTTGGAAGATGCGGCCGGACCAGCGCCACGTCCGTTGCGCGCCTGCGAACTTCAACGCGCCGCGCACAACCCATTCACCGTTGATGAACTCGGCCGCGCGCTCGATGGCCTTGTATTTGTCGGGCGACGTGCGCGCCACTTCCGCGCGAAGGCGCAACACATCGCGCACATCGTCGTCAAGGTCTTCGTTCTCCGACTCGCGGACAACGTGACCTTTTTTGAGATCGTCGAAGCGGTAGCCGTTGTCGCGCAGCCACGGGAGCAACTGTGCGCCCGAGCGCGGATTATCGACGCCCGTGATCTTCTTGATACGCGCGTAGCGGCGTGCGCGAACGTGCTCGCAATACGCGATAGCGCGGCGCACGACATCCATGTTGACCGGGATGCCATCGCGGTTGATCTCTTGATCGAGCGCCCACATCTCAAGCTCTTGCTCGGGCATCGACCAGCGCCGAATGCGCGCGTAGATCGCTTTCTCCGCAACAACGTCTTGGCGGTTGTAGGACTTGAAGCGCTCCCACTCTTCCGGGTGCGTGATGTGGTTGGCGCGCGTGAACGGATTCTTCTTCGTCGGTTTCTGCGGCGTGCAGAACAGCTTGATTAGCTTCTTGCCTTCGGCGTCTTTCTTTTTGTCGAGCGGGATGTCAAGCACTTCACCCGCAGCGCCGAGATTCGCAGGCAGCGAGACCGTCATCGCCGTCGTCTGCGTGCATTCCCACTCTTCCTCGAAAATTTCCTCGTCGAGAACGTAGCGATAGATGTTCTTCTCGAACTCCGCATTCCACGCGCGCTTGACCATCTCAGGGTCGCGCAGCGCTTCGCGCAGATCGCGCGGCATCTTCTGGCCTTCGGCTTTCACCCATTGATCGACGGCGGCCTTCGGGTCTGGGTCGAACGACCACGCCGTCATCAACAGCCGCGTGCTCGGGTCCGTCGAATAGCGATACGAGCCGGTCTTTTTCAGATCGACTTCGCTGAATGTTTCGTGGTCGTTGAAGAAGTGATTCACTTCGAGCGCCCCGTGCTGCGCGGATAGGGGCGGATCGGGCGGCCGAGCACGTTCACTGCGTAGCGGCGGCGCGCGAGCGCGTAGCGGCGCTGCAAGCGGCCTTGGCTGGCCCAGAATTGGAGATCGTCGTCATTCATAGCTGAGAGCAGCCACCAATCGCGCGGCGATGCGCGAAGGTAACACGAGAGCCGCATGAGCGCCCGGCCGAAGCCGAGCGCCCACTTGGCAACCGATTGGATCGGATTAGTCACGACGACGGCGCGAGCCGCGGTCGTCATCGTCACGGGAGCCGCGCGTCCGGCTTTCGCCATCGTCGTCACCCCGGCCGCGGCGCGAGCCACGGTCGTCATCGTCGCGCGAAGAACGGCGCGAGCCGCGATCTTCGTCTTCACGGCCGCGGCGCGAGCCACGGTCGTCATCGTCGCGCGAGCGCGAGGAACGCGAAGAGGATTCTTCGTCGTCGTAGTCCTCGAACTTGTCGTCGATGTCCACAGGCGGGGCACCGAACGCTTCGCCTTCGCGGAAGTATTGGACGGCTTCGAGCGAGGCGTTGACGCGCTTGCCGTAGTCGGCCGAGTCCTGCGCCCAGATGCGGATGACCGCATTGACGTAGCAGCCGGCGTAGACCACGCCATCTTCTTCGACGAGCGGCTTCTTCTTGCGGTCCACGACGGTCGGGCGCTTCGAGTTCGACGCGCTGATATACATGTGGCCCGCGTAGCCGTCGATGTCTTCGTCATCGCCGTCACGGAAGCAGAACTTGTCGTCTTTGAGTTTCGGCAGGTTGTCGCCCCACTTCGCTTCCATCGCCTCGTCGATGGCGGCGTCAATCGCCGCAATCGTGGCTTTGTCGGATTTGGGGATCAGGAAGCTCGCCTTGAACTTCTTGGTAGTGTCGCCCTTGTCGTTCTTCTGCACGCGGGGCGTGAAGAGATACGGGAAGGACAAACGCACGTCCTTCAAGGTGACTTCGACGTTTTTGCTGGCAGACTTTGCCATCATTCACTCTCCATTAGCATCATGTCCAACCATACGGACAATCCCCGGATACGGCCGGGCGGCCGACGTGTCAACGGGTCACTCGTTTTCATCCGAGAACTCGTCGAAGCGTTCGTGGTAGGCTTCGATGGCCGGCCGCTCGTCGCTCTCAGGCACGAGCACGGGCTTCCCATCGGGTTGATCGCAGAGCGCGTTGATCTTCGCCCGGCCGCCTTTGCCGAGTAGCTTTTCGGCTACAGCCGGGCTCACGACTTTCGTGACATGGATCGAGTCTTCGGCGATGCCTTCTTCGAGCAGCATTTCCTCGGCGAAGTCTTCGTTCTTCCAGGCGCGGCGTCCCTTGCGCCCCGCAACGGCCTTGAGGCCGCCGCCGGGACGGCCGGACAAGCAATCGTTCAAGTGATCGGCGTGCAGACGATTGAGCCACTGCCGCAGCCCAGGCGCTTGTCGCAGGATGTTCGCGCGCATCTCCGCATCCATCTTGTCGGGATCGGGGAGCTTCACGTCCTTCTTGCCGGCCTCACCGTTCACGTCGTCGAATTTCGCGCCGAACTTTTTCAGGTTGAACGCATCGTAGGCGGCGCAATGCCCGTTCATCGCAGCCTTGCAATAACCGCACTGTTTGTCGCCCGCGATGCGCGGCGCGTGTTTGTCGTAGGTTTTCGCAGCGGCGCGCTTCACTTCGTCCATGAACATCATCAGTTCATAGTAGGAGCACTCCCACGTCCCGCCGCCGCCCATGTTGCGCGGCTGGTGGATCACGAAACGGAACGTCGGCTTCTCTTTGTGCGGCCACACATGGCGCGCGATGTTTTCCCAGAAGCCCGCGCCGTAGATCATCAACTGTGCATTGTGTTCGGGATCGACGGGAACGCCGGCGCCGTATTTCAAATCCTCAATAGAGATCAGCGGCTTCTTCAATTTCGGCGCGATGATCCCAACGTCGAGCGTGCCGAACTGGCCGGGCATCCACTTATCGAGCTTGATGCGCTTCTCGTAATATTGATCGCCGCCGAAGTCGCGGATGTCGTCGATGATCGGCTGCAAGTGGTCAGCCATATCGTCTTTGATCTCGAACTCGAAGCCATCGGCGGAAAGCGTCTGCCCGATGAAATCGTAGGCTTCGAGGCCGAATTTCAAGCATTTCTCGAAGATGCGGTGCGCGACCGTTCCTTCGGCGCTCCACACGTTCGCATCGTCAGGCTCGTCCGCCTGCGCGGCAACAGAGCCGGGGCAGTTGAGCCAGATCGACGCGCCGGACGGCGATAGGCGTGCGTGCTCACCCATGCAGGCCCACCATGATCTCGAAGATGGTGCGCGCCTTCACAGCGTCAGATCGCAGCTTGTAGTGGCCCAACGAGCACATCCTGTTTCCGATCTTCGCGTAGGCTTGCCAGAGCTTGCCCTTGCGTCGCACGCAGCGCTTACCCGACTTGCCCTTGCATGGGTGATGTCGGTGGTTGCGCTTGTTCAATGATGGGGTGGCCCATCGAAGGTTGTCAACCGCGTTGTTCGTCTTGTCACCGTTTCGGTGATCGCCCTCGTGCTCGGGAGATGGCGGCGGGCCCACGAAGGCGCGCAGAACCTCACGATGCACGCGGATTGTCCGCTTGCCGAGCTTCACCCGCTGATAGCCTTCCTCGTCGGACTGCAGTCGGCGGATACGCTCTGAGGCCGTCCGGCGGACGCGGCCCAGGTTCGACACCTGATACGCGCCCGCCGTTCCCTCAATTTCGGCCCACGCTTCCACTTAATCGTTGTCGAAGCGCACGTTCTCGCCGTCCGCGAAGCGCTTCAACCAGTCGAGCACGCGGTCGAAGTCTTCCGGCTTCACTTCGGTCGCCTTGTCGATGGCGAGTTCGTCGAAGATCGCTTCGACGAAGCCGCGACGATCTTCTTCTTCCTTCTCGGCTTCGTCGCCAAATTCCTTCGCATCGACTTCGAGGAACTTTGCGAACTCGGCGCGGATGTCGGCCGAAGTCAGCTTTTTCTTGCCGTCGTCCTTTTTGTCGGCCGAGTCGCGGCGCGAGCGGCGGGTGCCGGTCTCTTCCTTCGGCTCGTCCTTGTCGCCGGCTTCTTCGCCCCGGCGCGAGCGGCCCCGGCCGCGGCCGGTCTCTTCCTTCGGCTCGTCCTTGTCGCCGGCTTCTTCGCGAGCGGAGCGGCGCGACGCACGGCCGCCCGTTTCTTCGCCGGCTTCTTCGCGGCGGCTGCGACGAGAGTTCGTTTCTTCCTTCTGGCCGGTATCCGCCTCTTCCGAACGGCCGCGACCGCGACCGCGGGCCGGCGTTTCTTCTTTGGCGGGAGTCTCGGCGCCGTCGAGGCGAGCGAGGGCGGCCTTTTGCAGCGCGATCATTTCTTCAAGCGCGGCAGTGTTCTTCTCGACGGCCGCGGTGTTGGCCTCGATCACTTTTTCGATGGACATGTGATTCCCTTCATGCTGGCCGGATGTCGGCTTGCATCCACCCTCTGCCGTTCGTTGGTTCTCTTGTCAACCCGGCGGTGACGAATTTTCAGGTGACGGGCGGGGTGTTGCAAAGGGCTTCCGGTTGTGCCATCGGTCGATCAACAAGGAGCGACCACATGGCTGCTAAGAAAACGGTCAGTCGGTTCGCGGAACCCATGAGCGACTTGCACAAGCTGCTCACTCAGGCGTTCCCCGAGCACCGAACTGCAACGCACGAAGTCCTCGACATTACTTGGCTCGCCAAAAAGCTCAAGATGTCCCGCGAAGGCTTCTACAAGTATCTTCGCGCAGGAACGATCCCGATGAAGCGAGCCCGGCAGATCACCGAAATTCGTGGCTGCCGCAAGCAGCTTAAGGATTTCCTGCCCTACATCGACTAACCAAAGGCGTTCCTGTGCTGGATCACGCAAAAGGGTTGGCCGAAGAGGGCTTCGCGGTCCATTGGCTCCACCCGAAATCTAAGCGCCCCCGTGGCAATGACTGGTCCGAGCGGCCGGTCGCGAGCGTTGCTGACCTTGAGCGGACCTACCGCGACGGTTTCAACGTCGGCATTCGCTTGGGCGAGCCGTCGAAGGTCTGCGGCTTCTACGCCCATGTGCTCGACATCGACATCCGTGATCCCGCGGCCGAGGAAGAAGCGCTCAGCGCTCTCGACGAACTGCTGCCTGATTGGGAGTCCTTCCCCCAGGTAAAGTCCGGCTCGGGCGGCCCGTCGATCCACATTTACTTTTTCACCGATACGGCCTTCCGCTCCAAGAAACTGCGCCATTCCGCGGAGAAATTCGAGGACGCCGAAGGCAAGAAGCATTGGCGCTGGGAAATCGAGCTATTCGGCACGGGCAAGCAAGTCGCTTGCCCGCCCTCGATCCACCCTGACACCGACAAACCCTACCGTTGGCTCAAGGAAGTTGACTTCGACAAGCTCGACCGAGGGCTCTCGCAGATCGTCGATGACGATGTTGTGGAGTCTTGGGGCGGCGCGAAGGGCGGCGAGGAAGAATCGCGTTCCAGCACGCGCGATGATGACTCGCCGCCCGATGGCGACGCAGACGATTTTACCAACTACGTCCGCTCGAAGCGGAAGGGCGACATCTCTTACGAGGACGCGGAAGGGTTTCTGCGCGATCTCGACCACGATGAATGGTGCTTCGACTACGAAGGCTGGCTGAAAGTCGGCATGGCGCTGCACCATGAGTTCGGCGGCGACGACATGGAAGCCCTCGAAATCTGGCATGAGTTCTCGCGCGCGGCCGACAACTACGACGCCGACGCTCTCGACGACAAGTGGAAGTCGTTCGGCAAGGACAAGCGCCGCCGTCCGGTCAGCTTCGGCACGATCATCGCGGCCGGCACGCTAAACCGGAACAAGAAAGAGATTTCGGGCGCTGAAACGAACGAAGACCTTAAGCACTCCACCGGCAGCGAAGAAAACGACGATCTCGATTGGGTGCGCCTGCTCACGACGAACGACAAGGGCGGCTTTAAGTCGTGCCCGCACAATGTCGAAGTGATCCTGCGCTTTGACCCGCGCCTGCGTGGAATCATTGGATTCAATGCATTTACGCAGCGTTTGGTGCTGCGCAAGCGGCCGGCGAAGAAGGTGCTCAAGCGTGAGGATCGCCAGTGGCGCGTCAAGCAACTTGATAGCCCGATCTGGCGCATCGACGCCGACGACGCCGTTCACGGCAAGCCGATCAGCGACGACCATATCTCTGATCTGCGCACGGTGCTCACGGCCGCCAAAGGCGACGGCGGCTACGACTTTGGCATCACGAAACAGGACTTGAACGACGCACTCGTGCGTCTCGGCCACGATCAAGAGTTTCACCCGGTCCTCGATTACCTCGAAGGGCTGACGTGGGATGGCGTGCCGCGCCTTGAAACGATGCTGATTGATTGGCTCGGCGCCGAAGACACGCCCTACACGCGGCAAGTCTCCACCATATTCCCGGTCGCTGCGATTGCGCGCGTCTTCACGCCGGGCATCAAGTTCGATTGCGCTCCCATCCTCGAAGGCGCGCAGGGCATCGGCAAGTCCACGTTCATCCGCCTGCTGGCGAAGAACTGGTTCGTCGAACTCAACTGCGGCTTTGAAGACCCGAAACGCATCGTCGAGACGTTGGCCGGTCACTGGATCGCCGAACTGCCCGAGCTATCGCAATTCGGCAAGTCCGATGTCGAGACGGTGAAGGCGTTCTTCTCTGCCTCGAAGGACACCGTGCGTTTGGCCTACGGGCATCACGCCGAGACCCACAAGCGGCAGAGCGTCTACATGGGTTCGACGAACAACGATCAATACCTCCGCGACGAGAGCGGCAACCGGCGCTTCTGGCCGATCAAGTGCTCGGTGAAGCGGATCGACCTCGAAGGCTTCGCGGCCGTCGTCGATCAGATTTGGGCCGAGGCCCTGACCCGCTACGACGAGATGGTGGACGCCGCCGGCTCGAAGTGGTCGATCTTCCTCGATCTCACGGGCGCCGCCGCTACGGACGCGGCCCTGCAAATTCAGGAATCGCGCCGCGTCGAGACTGAGGCTGACACTTGGGCCGGAATGATCGAGGCGTGGTTGGATACGCCCGTCCGGCTCTCCGATCTCGAAGGCCGCGGCGAGCATTTCGACGACGAAGACGGCGGCGACAAACTCGTGCGTCGGGCGAACTTCTGCGCGTTCGAGGTCTGGGTGGATGCGCTCGGCGGCCACACCGATAATTGGGGGCGCGGCAACCAAACGAAGGTCATGTCCGCGATCCGCAAGGTGCCGGGCGTGATCGACGCCGGCATTTTGAAGCACCGGAAATACGGCAAGCAACGCCACTTCAAACGGGAGTGGGTGCGTCGCTCGAAGGCCGATCTGCTCGGATAGGCGAGCAACGGAGCAACAGACGCCAATTAAGCTCTGTTGCTCAAGATTCCCAGATTTCTCAAGGCCGGCAGGCCGAAAGCAACAGAGCAACAGACGATTCCCACAGTCTCGCGGGCCGTGTTGCACACCCATGCGTTGACGGCCGCTGCCGCGCTTTTTCGGACTCACTCAGATACTTTCAGGAAATCTCTGTTGCTCTGTTGCTTTGAACCCGGAAGCCTTTGAGAAATATAGGCTTTTTGAGCAACAGACTAGGGCAACAGACGCCAAAAATCTCTGTTGCCCGGCCTAGTCTGTTGCTCGAAACCCCAAAAAGGCATGTCACCGACTTAGTGACG
>Ga0105147_100003_pt1 | contig 66207 bp, 119 predicted proteins | sample RS_189metaG_FD_91501 | JGI IMG/M metagenome (GOLD analysis project Ga0105147, IMG submission 91501) | Switchgrass associated microbial communities from Austin, Texas, USA, to study host-microbe interactions - RS_189 metaG | ecosystem: Host-associated > Plants > Roots > Rhizosphere | place: USA... | reverse complement strand
CCCCTGGGACCCGAACAATCCGGGCCAGGTCAACCACTATTTCTACGGGTACCCGTATGGGAACCCGTCGGCGCCGAACGGTTGGCAGGCCGTTCACTACAACAGGGTCGCGCCCGCGGGCGCCCTCGCGGGCCTCGGCGCGTTCACGTGGGCGTCGATGCCGGCTTGGCAACAGCTTGGCTTGATCGGCGCCGCGTCGGCCGTCGTGGGGTATCTCGCGATGGCGAAGTTCGGCGATAGCCATATCAAGCCGGCGCTGCGCAAGGTCGGGCTCAACGGCCTCGCTGCCCGCCGCTTCCGTCGGCGGCGCTGACCGTGGCCTCTTGCGCGATTCGTTGGCGCCGTCACGGCGCCAAGAAATGGGTGTCGGACGACAAGCGCCTGACGATCTTGCGCTCGGGTGCGAACGTCTACAGCGTCGTCGATCTCGATACGTACAACGAGCGCAGCGCGACGACGTTACGCGAGGCCAAGCGCGCCGCGTGCGCGCTCGTGAAGCCGAGGAAGTAGCCCGATGCCGAAGATCATGGCCCTCGAAGGCCCCGCGCCCGACCGCCTCGCGCAGCTACGCGGCGAGCTCTACGCGAGCGTTCCCCGGCGCTGGTGGCGATCGCTCAGCGGCCTCGGGATGCTCGATCCAGGTTGGCTCGCGGCAAGCGTCCTGATGCCGATCGGGGGCTTCATGCTCGGGCTCTTGATCGCCAGCCGCACCGAACGCCCGAGGCGTCGACGCTGATGTCCCGGCGCAAGAAATCGCGCGGGCTCGGCTATCGTCGTGGCGGTATGCGCAATGTCGACAACGATTATCGGCGCGCGGTCCTGCGTCGAAACGCGCATGCGCGCAAGAACTGCCCGATGCTAGCCGCGCGTATTCGTGAGGCCATCGACACGTCGCTGCCGACACGTAGCGCGCTTCAGCCGGTGTTCTTTCATCGCCTGAAGCTCGCGATGGATCGTGCTCGCAACGGGGACTGCTCGACGGCGTATCGCGAGATCGGTGCAGTCAAGCGTTGGGGCAAGCGCCACCAGCGTAGCGACGACTAACGCAGCTGAACTGGCGGCGGCATCGGCTCGCGCATCTCGCGCGTGCACTCGCAGTGCGGCACGTGTCGCCCGAGCTGTTTGCACGCGAGGTCGCGGCGGCCCGGTTCGGGTTTGGTCTCGGGCGCAGGCTCGATCTTGGTTTCAGGCATCCGGCGACGTTACAGGAACGGCGACGGAATAGCGAACTACTGGATCGGCTGCCGCGCGTCGCCCGTGCAGGCGCACTGTGGGCGATGTCGGCCGTTCGCTTGGCACTGCGGATCGATCGCGCTCGGCGTCTTCGCCTCGGGCTCGGCGAGGCGCTCGCTGCGATCCTCGGCCTTGGGCTTGTTCGAGCTCGACGACATGCGCACGCGGCTGGTCTCGCGAGCATGCTTGTGATCGCGTTTCTTCGGGCGGTAGTTTTTCTTGGTCATGCGCCAAGCGTACCGCGACCGCGCGTCAGATCAGCGTGAGGGGTCTCAAGTCCGCTCGATGAAATGGAAGGTCGCGCCCTTGGCGTCGGTCTCGGACGCCGCGACCTTGCTCGTCGGCATCGCCGCGACGAGATCGGCGCGCGCGAGCCGGATCTTGCCGGCGCGATGCAGCTTGACGAGCTCGCGCTTGAATTCGTCGAGGGACATGCCGTCGTCTCGGCCATCGGCGCGGACCTGTTCGAACGCGTCGGAGATGAAGACCTTCCGGCTCGACGCCCATGGCTTCGCGCGCTGCGCGGCATCTTGGACGACGTACGTGATCACGTCGGGAGCGGCTTGGGGTAGCTCTTGCGGATCTTTTCGCTCTTGGCGCCGGGCACCGGCACGAAGTTGCCTTGCTCGTCCTCGACCCACGTCCAGAAGCCTCGACGCTTGTACGAACGCATGAGTTTGGTTGCTTGCTCGATTGTCGGGATCGATCGCCCGTCGTCGATCGCGATCGTACGCTGCGGCGAGCCCGCGGGCGCGGTCGTGCCGTACCAGACGCGATACGCGCCGAGGCCGTCAAGATCGTCGGGTTTCTTGCGCGGTCCGTACCACCCGCGTTTATGCGTCGGCAGGCGCGGCGGCGAATTCGGCCCGAATCGAATATCGCGCTCGGCGCGTAACCACTGCATGCGATCTTGGATCGCGTTCCACTCCAGCGAGAGCGGATCCGTCATCTTCGATGTCTCGCTGTAGGTCTCGTGTCCGCGACCAGCGGCGATTAGCTTCTCGGTGATCTTCGAATCCTCAACGTCGAGTTTGTCGAGCTCTTTGTTGAGCTGTGAGGCCGTCAGCGTACGCGGGTCCTTCGTACTGACCTTGAACGCACCGAGGCCGCCGATCGGTGCGTTGTCGATGATCGCGCGGGTGACGTCCTTGCTCGTCGGCTTGCGCCCGAGCCCGTCGAGCTCGCCGGCTTCCTCGGCCTCGAAGGCTTCGAGCTGTTCGGCGTTGCGCGCGGCCTGCGTGACGACTTTGCGAACGTCGGCGATTTGTTCGGGCGTGAGCGTCTTCAGGAGCGCCTTGCCGGCTGGCGTCCCGACGAGCTGCGTCTCGAAGGCGCTGAGCATTTGCTTGGCGTCGCCGAGCGCCGCGCCGACGCCCGCGAGCGTCCAGCACGTGGCCTGGCGATCGAGCCCCGACTTGCACGCGACCTGGCGCGCGCCGCTGCGCACGAGCGCGTTGTGGTCTTTGTTTGAGCGCTTGCCGTCGACGATGTTGACGCCGTAGAGCTCGGCGCGATTGCTGGAATGCGCGCCGAGCCCGTAGAGCTCCGCGGGTTCGCTGTTGTCGACGTCAAGCGCCTCCTTCAAGCGTTTGCCGAGCACCTTGTTTCGATTCGCGATGCTCTCGTGCGAACTAACGGCGATGAGGCCCAACGGATCCGCGACGAGCACCTTGGCCATCGCCCATGCGTCGGCTGCCGCGGCGCGGGCGCAGTAATCAGGCCCCCCGTAGTAGCCGGTCTCATACTGATACGATGACGATGTCGGTTCGGAGTCCGGATCGTAGACCGCCGCGCCGCCCGCCCACGGTTGGAATCCGACCGTGCAGCGCCCGACGCCGGCTTGCTTTACGCGCCATCGAAGCCATCGGCCTTGGCCGAGATCGAGCTTGTAGTTCGCGAACGTGTGCGGGCTGATCTCGCCGCTGACCTTGGCGATCTGTGAGAGCTTGTCGCCGCGTTCGAGCATGGCGTCCTGCGCGACGTCGAGCTCGCCGGCTTCGATCAGCTCTTGAACCTCGTCACGCGTGGCGAGCCCGAGCGATGCGTCGCCGAGCAAGCCTTGCTTGCGGCGTTTCCAGACCATGCCGACGAGTACGGCGCCGACGACGCCCGCGGCGCTGAGCCCGAGCGTCATCCAAATCGTCGACGGCGAGAACTTGGTGATCACGGCATCGGTGATCGCCAGCGCGAGAGCCCGCGCGCTCGCCGCGGGGTAGTGCACGCCGTCGCCGCCGGGATGGATCAGGACCGAGATCGGCCGCCCGTCGATGAACCGCGAGCCAAAGACATCGTGCATCGTCGCCACGACTTGCTCGACGCCCGCGGGCGGCAGCGCGGTGTTCGCGAACGGCCCGACGGCCCACACCTCGGCGCCCATCGCCTTGTAGGCGTCGCGCAGCTTCGCGAAGCTCTCGCTGTCGAGCTTGGCGTTGAGCCCGACGTCGTTCGTGCCCAGGATGACGACGACTTTCGTCGGCGCGAACGCGCGATCGCTCGCGAGCAGCGCGGCCGTGTTCTCACGACCCCAGAAGTTCCAGGCCGAGCGGCTCACGCGCGCGTTCACGCGCACGGCCTGGGCGCCTTGTTCGGCGAGGAGGCTCGCGACGAGGTCGCCGGGCGCCGAGCTCGAACGGTTGGACCCGGCGTTGACGTCCCAGATCTCGGCGCTGCCCGGGTGAGCGCTGAGGCTGTCGCCGAAGACGATGATCCGCTCGCCGCGCACGTTCATGGTGTGCGCTAGCGTAGCGTAGAAAGGCTCGGCCCCGCCAGGTATCCCTGACGGGGTCGGAACTGTTTCTACCCTTGGTAGATCAGCTGCATCGAGCCTACTCGTCGACGCGGGCTGCGGCAAGCATCATCGCCGGAAAGTTCGCCGTGTCGAACGCGTCGTCGCAGGCGTCCTCGTCGAGACATCGAAACCGCCCTCGCACGGTGGCGCGGGTCAGTCGTGCACGGTTCCGCATGCGCTTGCAGATCACGCAGCGCCTTGGCCTATTATCGCCCGCGCTCATCGTAGGCGAGCGCGGCGTCACCTGCGTCGGCGAATTCGCGGATCTTCGCGAGCAAATCAGCGCGCGCGGCGTCATCGGTGATGCCCATCGTGGCGCTGGGCGTCGCGGGCGGCATGAACATCCGCTCGACCTGTTTCAGCGCATCGTGGCGCCCGGCGAGCGCTTGATTCGGGTACGAGAGCAGTTCGAGGTGCTTGGCGCCCGCGGCGTTGCTCGGGTCGTGGCACGACGTGCAATCGTGCTCGCGCATGCCCTCTTCGAGCGCGCGATACGCGGCGTCGAGGCGCGCGACGTGTGGGTTGTCCGTCGAGAACAGGTAGCTGTAGAGCGCGACGCGCGGCTCGGCACCGTCGTTCCAGCGCCAGATACCATCGAACGTTCGTTCGTTGTGGGGTCGTGTTGCGTCTTGCGTCTCGGAGCGCACGACGACGGGAATCTTGCCGTCGCGATCGAACACGAACACGAGGTGCGTCGCGCGCTCGTAGGACGTCCACTTGTTCTGTGAGTGCCAGAACGGATATGGGTAGTCGCCGGCAGGGAGCGTGTTGCGGAAGCGTGCTGGGACGCTGACGATCGTGTAGTCACCGTCGACGTGCGTCGTCGCGTCGCCCTCGAACATGAACGTCGAGAGGTACATTCGGCGCCATACGCGCGGGTTGAATTCGGTCAGGTGCGCGTCGTAGAGCAAGTCTTCGGCGCCTGCGCCTGTCGGTTGGCCGCCCCACAAGAACGGATCTTTCAATCCGCTCAGCGACGGCAGATCGGTCAACGCATCGGCGCACGTGTCGCGCGACGCGACGAGATCGCGGCCGGCGACGTCGACGGGACAAGCCTCGCGCAGCTCGCGTGCGAGGTCGGCCTTGGGATCATCGTTGGAGTCGGATCCACAGGCGAGCAAGAGCGTCAGTAGTAGATGGCGTTTCATGGGTTTCCTTTGCGTTCAGAAGATACGATCAAACCAGCGACCGAGCGCAGCACCGATCAAGTCGCCGATGATAGTGGCCACAAGCCAGACGAGAATCGCAGTGGTGCCGATCATGCGTCCTCGATGGGGATGTCCCAGCGCTCGGCGCAGGTCTCGGCGTTGCCGTTGCCCCGATAGATCATGCCGACGATCGCGATCCTGCGCCCGATCGACACGTAGAACGTGACTCGCGGCGTTGGATCGAAGAAGCCGAACACACCGAAGTCGCGATCGGCGACGATGCTTCGGCCGTCGCTACGATTGAGCTTGATCCCATTGCCGCTCTCGACGGTGTCGATCTTCGCGAGCTGGTAGGCGAGGTATCTGCGGGCGTTGATGCCGGTCTCGACCTCTACATGGGCTTCGCAGCGAGCTCGAAGCGCGACGATGCGCTTCTTCGAGACGTCGAGACGGCTGGTTCGGTGAACGATCCCCGGCGTGGGCACTGGTCGCGGGCGCTCGTATAGCAGGGCATCGGCTTGGGCTTGGGACACGAGCAGCGTGATCACGAAAAATAGGATCGTCGTCGGCATGCGTGCTCCTTTCGCTAGTAGCCCGCGCCTACAAGCGCGTCGCGATATGCGCGCGCTTGCTTCGCGAGGCATTGATAGTCGGCTTCGGGCTGACACGACGTCGTGTTCGGTGTCTTGTCGCCAAGACAATGTTGAACGCTCATCGTTCCGAGGCGGAAGCTCTCGGCGCGGATCGAATCGGCGCTGGCTTTCTGCGCGCGTGCGTCGGTGCCTTCGAGCTCACGAATCGCTGTATCGAGCGCGAACCGTGTACCCTTGCAGAAGTCGTCGAGGCGCTTCGCCTTGGGCGCGAGCTCGGCAAGCTCATCGTCGCGAGTTACGGATCGGATGTGCGCGTAGATGCCAAATGCCGTCGAGAGCGCAGAGACCACAACAAGCGTTCTGGCGATCATGATAAGCGTTCGATGGGTCATCGAGCACGTCCTGTCAGCGCTCGAAGCTCGTCGGGCGGAAGCAACATCAGAGGCGTCGGGCCCCACTTCGCCTCGCTCGCGGCGAGCGCCTGCGTCCTGAATTCGTCGGGCACCGGCTTGCCCCAGTACGCGACGCCTTTGCCGCGATCGTCTTCGTTGACGCCGAATGGATCGTCGCGATCCGTCGCGCCGAACCGAAACTCGTGGTGCTGGTAGAACAGCTGCTCTTGCTTGCCGACTTGAACACGAACGACACGGCGATCCATGGCCGTGTGCCAGCGCTCCCCGCGTGCTTGCTCCCAGCCGCGCCCGATCTTGAGCACGTCGCTGTCGACGAAGCGTTGCAGTCGCTCGGCGAGCTCCGAGCGCAGAACGTCGATGTTGTTCAGCGACGGCGCCAGGCCGTCGTAGATCACTTGCAGCTGCGCGTCGGTTGCGTTGGCGTTGATCGATAGCAGCAAGGCATCGAAGTACGCATCGATGTCGTTCTGAACGATATCGAGATAGGCGACCCGACCGCGTTTGTCGTCGGCAGCGCTCTTGTTGAGGTCTTGTTTGACGGCCGCGTCGCCGCGCTTGCTGACTTGTCCGCCGAGGGTGCGCGACAGGTTTCGAATCGCGTCATCGGTGACGATCTCGACGCTGTCTTTCGCGCCGCCCCGCAGATGAATCACGCCCTTGGTGAGCGCCCCAAGTAGGGTCCCGATCAAAAACTCCTTGTAGAGCGTCGGGATGAAGCTGAAATCCGAGTCGCGTTTGAGGAGCGTCGTGGTCTTGAGCTCGGTCGCTGCGATCTTGTAGTTGGTGCGCACGGCGTTCGCGCGCGAGTGGATCTGTCTCAGCAAGTTCTCGCGCCCGGCGTTGCTGAGGTAGCAGCCCTCGACGCCTGGATTCTCGCGAACGCAAGCGCCCTGAGTTTCCCACTCCTCGCCCGAGGTCTGCGTCGATTTGCCTGGCGTCGGCAGCTTTATCGGATCGTTGCTATCGCGCGTCAGAATGTCGTCGGCGTGGGCTTTGTTGCCCCTACTCACGACGTGACTCCGCACGCTCGGCGATCTCGTCGTCGCAGCGCTTGATCGCCGAATCGACAGCGTCGCGCATAGCGACAAGCGTTTCGCGGTACTTGTCGATCGGTTCCTTGGCGCGTTGTGACTCCGCGGCTGCGTGACCGATCGCGATCTTGACGGCTGCAACGGCCGTCGTCTTGATGTTCATGTTCTCCCCCGAGATATTTGTTGCTGATTATTTGTTCATTCGTGATGCTATCAGGAAATCGAGCAAGCGTTCGAGTTTTGTGTTGTCGATGTCGGTCAGCGCCTCGTCGATCTGACGGCAGATTTCCTCGGCAATTGCGTCGATGGCGGCATCGAGCGTGCCGTTGCCGCCGCTGTAAGCGGCGCGTTGGATTTCCGGCGGCATGTGCGGGTTGGTCTGTGTCTGGATCAGATTTACGGTGTACGCGTCGAAGCCGCCGTATGCGAGCTCGCGCCAGCGAAGTTTGACGCGCGTGACGTCAAGCTTCACGGAAACAGCTCCTTGAGCCATTGCGGCGTCGAGTTGCGGACTTTCTCGCCGACCGCGCGCATGTCGATGTAGTGCTGCATCGCGCCGAGCTGGAAACCCGAGATCGCGCCGAGCCCGGAGAGCTTGTGGCCTGTGATGACGGAGATCTCATGCGGCGCGAGGCCGGCGTTCAAGCGCCACGTGATGAACGTGTTGCGGAACATGTGCGGGTGCACGTGGCCGATGCTTGCTTGCTCGGCGCGCGCCGCGACGATTTTTTGGATCGCCGTCGCGCTGATCGGTGTCCGAGCTGGCTTGCCATCACGGCCGAGCGCGACGAACACCGGGCCCTGTTTGGGCTCGCCGCGCCATCCTCGCCACGGTTCGAGCGCCTTGAGCGCCGTATCGCTGATCGGGATCGGCTGACGTTTCTTGTGGCCCTTCGTGATCACGTTGACGACGGGGTAGCCGAGCTTGGCGTCAACGCCGATCGTTTCCCACGTCATCGATTGCAGCGACATCCGGCGCATGCCAGTTTCGAGCTCGACGACGAACATCGCGAGGTCGCGCATCGCGAGCGGATCCGGTCTCTTCGTGTTGACGAGCGGCGCGAGGAGCCTGCGCGCTTGATCCTCTGTGAGTGCGCTACGAGCCTCGGGCTCGTCCTTCGACGCGCGTCGAATTACGACGAAGTTCGGCACGCCTTGCTGTTTCGCGCGCCACTCGGCCGCGTAGTGAAGCGCCGCGATGTGGCGGTTCGCGCTCTGCGGCTTCATGCGTTCGAGGAGCTTCGCGTAGAAGTCTTCGGCCACGCGCGGCGTCCAATTCTTGGGGTCGCTGCCCGCGAATTCGATCCACTCGTCGAGGTCGCGCAGATAGCGCTCGCGGGTGCTCTGCGCCAGATCGTGGCCGCGCGAGACGATTTCGTGAAGCTCGCTCTTGGTGCTGCTCATGATGTTCTAGACAGCGTGTGGCCCGAGATGGCCCAAGTGCAAATTGCAGTAGTGCGTTGACGCCGTGGCACCATGTTCTTTGACTCCAAGACCATGGGCGGCAACACGCTTAACGACGTGCTGCTCGAAGCTCGCGCCACAACGCCGCCCTAGTGCGATCAGGCCCACGACCTCGTTCGCATCGATCCAGAAGCGCGGGCGTGGTTTGGGTTCCTTCTGGCCCAGGCCCGCGAGGTCTCGCTCGGGCTCGACCTCGATACAGCTGCCGTGCGCGTCGCTCGCGATCGTGACGCGTGCATTCAGGCGCAGTCCGAGCTGTACGCGGTCGCCGGTCTTGAGCGCTTGAAGGCGGAAATCGAGGCGTGGCGTGGGCGGATCGAGTTTGCCGGAACGACGTGCATCGAGCCGTGCCATGTAGAAGCCGGCCATTGCTTCGTCGTGTTGTTCTGCGTCGAGCTTGCCCGCCCAGCTCGCAGGATCAAGTGATGAAATGCCGTCCAAGATCGGCGCGAACAGCGCGTAGCTCGCCGCGAATTGTTCTCGCGCATCCTGCAGGTTCTTGGCGACAAGCGAAGCGACGACGATCGTTCGTTCGTTATGGGATATCGCGAAGTTCGAGCCGTCATGATCGTCGATCGTCCACCATAGTGGCTGATAACCGAGCTGTCCGGTGCTGCGCTCGCTGCCTTCATGGTGCCACACGCGCACGCGCACGAGGACGTAGAAGCGCTGGACGCGCTTCAGAAGTTCGAGCTCGCCGAGCGCGAGCGTGAGGCGCTCGCCGAGGCGCACGGGATTGCAGCGCGCGCAGCCCTCGGGATTCGGTGCCGTGTGATGGCAGCGATCGCAGCGCTTGCCGGGCGGGTGTGGCGAGTAGTTGGGGGCGTCCTCGATCTTGGCCTTGATCGTGGGCGTCGTGACGGGTGCGTCGATGATTTCGAGAGTCTTTTTGACAACGTCTCGTGCATCGTTGCCGACGAGGCCGTTGGGTTCTAGGCGTCGGCGCAGAATCTCGACGAGCATCGCGAGCTCGTCTGGGCTGAGTTTGTCACGTACGCGATCAACTGCACTGGGCGCTGTCGCGTGTAGGATCTTGGCTGCGAGCGCTTCGAGTGCACTGCCGGTCTCGGTGACGCCGCGCGCGAGGTTTACGAGCATTGCGCGCTCGGTTGGATTCAGGTCGATCACGGTTGTCGCCCTTTCCCACGGAGCCAGGTCTCGTGCGCATCGGCGCGCTCTGCGTCGCGAAGATCTTTGACACGTTCGCGTTCTTCGAGGCGCTCGCGAATTTGCTCGTCAGGGCCGAACGTCGGGTGATCGCGCAACAGCCGCCCGCTGGCGATGTCGTCGAGCATCGCGACCATTTCTAGTCGATGCCGCTCGGCGACGGCGGCGCGCGGATCGATCTCGTAGAAGTCTTCGAGGCCGGGCTCGTCGTCGAACGTCGATCGAAACGACAGATCGTGGAACGCGTCGGGCGCGATCTCGCGCGAATCGATGTAGCGCGGGTAACGTAGGCGATTCGTCTCGTCGATCCATGCGAGATACTTCGCGTGGCAGTAGACGCAGGTCGCGTGCGCGACGATCATGCCCTCGAATTCTTCGAAGTAGCGCCCGGCATCGGCGCGTGTGATCTCGCGGGGCGCCTCGCAAGTCTCGACGCGCCCGTTGCAGAAGTGGCACGCCGTCTCGGCGAGATTGCGGCTCACGGCTTGACCCCCGTCCCGAGCGCGCAATCGCATTCGTCGTCATCGCAGCACAGAAGCGCGTTGCAGTTCTGCATGTGATCGCGCTCGCAGCGCGCGTTGCCCGCGCTCGGGCACTGCGCGATGCAGTCACCGAGCTCGTAGCACGCGGGGCATTGCCCGGCCTTGATCTCGTCGGGCGTCTTCGCGCCGCGAATCTCACGATTGAGCTCGGGCTGCGCGTTGCCCGGCATCAGCGATGGCAGCCCGCGACCCTCGGCGATCGCCTGCAAGCCCGCGGCGCGGATCTGTGCCGTGACAAAGCCGTCGACCTCGGCCTTGGCCGCCGTCGTGATTTTCGTGGTGGCTTCTTGGAATTGCTGCAACACGAACGGGACGCTGTCATTGATCTGTTGCTGCATGACATCGAGCGCGATCTCGATCTGACGCCTGACCTTGGCCGGCATCTTTGCCGTCATGGCCAAGATCTCGTCGGCGTACTTCTTCGTGCGCTTCGACATGTCCTCGAACTTCGACTCGAAGTTGTCGCGGATGTATTCGGCCTCGGTCGCGTAGTCAGGTGGGCTCTCGATGCGTTCGCCCTGGACATAGCGAATCGTGCATGGCGTGCCCGAGCCGATGTTCAGGCTCGTGATCGCGTCGGCGAATTGCGCTTGCGACATCTCGATATCGATGAAGTCTTTGGACATCCCGAAGTAGCGATCGTGATGCAGGCTGTGGCTCCATTTCGCCTTCGAGACCGTCAGACGAATCGTTCCGTAGTGCGTCGCGAGTGGTGATCCGAACAGCCGAGTCGATCCGCCGCCTGACATACGCGTGATGTGCAGCATCCCGTAGCTCGGGTGCTCGCGGCGAAATTCTTCGTCGTCCTTGTAGCCCATATTAGTAATCCCAATCGTTGATCTCGTTGATCAACTGCCTTGCCGTGGCCTCGATCGACTTGTCGAGATCGAGATCGCGTTTGTTGAAGGTGCCGCCGTGCCGCGCGCGGTACGTGGCCTCGCGATGGAAATCGTCGGCGACTTCGCGGATGCGACAGTAAAGCTCTTCGAGCCAGGGGGCCTTGCGCTTGTCTCGTTCGTTACGACGCGCCTCGCGAACGTCGGCGACGTCTTGATCGGCCGGATATACGCCGCGTGCCTCATAGGCCGCACGACAGAGCCGCTCTGCGGCAACGAACGCCTGCGCCGGATCCATCGCGCTTTTGAGATCGATCACGATTTTTCCGTCGATGATTTGGACGTGCATTTTAGTTCCACTCGTTTTCTTCGGTGTTTTCTTCGCCGCTCAGCGCGCCATATAGGAGGGCGTAGGAACGCGTTTTCCAGCGCGTGGCAAAGAGCCATTAAATGCCTCGTGAGTTGTGGAGCCCGGCACCGTGACCGTCAGCGTCATCGACGTCCGCGCCTCGACCGCCTGATCTCAGCGACCCTCGCCGCCAATGCGCGTTCGTGCGCTCGAATCAATTCGATGCGCGTGTCGATATCAGCGCCGAGCTCGTCGGCCGCTTGCATCAGATCGTCTTGCGTGGGCGTCATGAAATTGCATTTCTGAACGCGCTCGCGCCACGCCGCGTGACGTGTGCTGTAGATCAGCCACGCGAGCACGTTCCAACGCGACGGCTTGATCGGCTCGGGGCCGATGAATGCCTCGCGCCGCGCACGGGTGATCTGCCACGCGCGTTCGATGACGCGCGTACATTCGCGTCCGCGCGCTTTCGTGTCCGTCATGTTAGTTGCTCCCCCAACGCGGGAATTTGACGGCCTTACGCAGCTCGCGGAGCTCAAGCTCGTCGCGTTTGGTGGCGTACGCCATCCAGAAATCGCGGTCGATCGTGAGCATCACGATGCGCTCGTTGGCGCGTTTGGCCTCGGCCTCCCAGCGCTGCGATCGCTTGCGCCACACGAGTGCCTCGACGACGTAGAAACTGGTCGCGATCGCGGCAAGTGCGACGCCGATCGCGAGCAACACGGTGATGGCGGTCATCATCGTTTGGGGTCCTTTCGCAGCTCGTAGCTCTCGTCGGTCTCCCACGAGCGCACCGATGCGTTCTCGTGATGCTCGATGAATTCATTGGGGCGCGAGAACACGAGCGCGCGATCCGGTTTCATGCGCGGGAAGGCGGGATCGCGCGGCAGCTTGCACATGTTCGCCATCATGATCAGCGAGCCCGCGCAGATGAAACCGATGCGTTGGCGTTCCCATTGCCGCAGCCAGTTTTTCTGCTCGTAGTCGATCGACGTGTGGCATGGCAGCGGGCGCTCCATCGAGATCTCGATGATGAGGCTCTGCGGCGTGTTGTTGCCGAGCCAACCCGGCATCGACGCCCGTCGAAACGGGCACTCGTTGCAAGGCTTCGAGCATGCGGGCCGATAGCGCGTCATGGCCCGTGGCCTCCGCGCCGACGGGTGTGCCACGGGTTGTGGCATTTCTTGCGCGATTTCTTGCCGGCGCGAAGCACCGTGATCGTCACTTCGACCTTGAGCTCGTCGCCGAAATCGATCCCGTGTTCCGGCACGAGCGAGCTCCATGCGATGCGCTCGTAGTTGCCGCCCGCGCGTCTCAAGGCCATGTAGCCTTGGCATCCAGCGTTTGCGTGACCGATTAGGCGTTCGACGATTACGTGTGTCGTCCTCTTGACGACGGCGTGATCGCGCTTGCGCTTGCGCGATGGCTTTACACGCGCCGTCATCGTTCATGTCCCGTCGAAAGCTGTGTCTTTGCCATCAGACGCCCTCCCACTTGTAGCGGACGATCTCGTGCGCGAGCCGGTGATAGACCTTGCGATGCACTGACGAGCGCGTCTTCCGTGAGCGATCCATGAGCCAATCGGATACGCGGCCCACGGCGTACGCGAGCGCGGCCTGGATCAGCGCCTTTTCCGAATCCTCGACGGCATTTTGAGCCCCAGGATTCGAATCGTGCTTGGCGTACTCGGATGCGCTTCCGAATAGCCGAGCGGCTTCCAAGAGCAGCGCCCGCGTTGTTTGGGGCGTCGTTTTTGCGGTACCAGCCATACTCCCCCGAGAGGCCCTAGGGCCCTGTAATACATGTATTACAATGGTGTTTGAAAACTATAGGTTTCAGGTTTTATAGGCCCAGAAACAGCCGTCGTCAAGCATGTTCTCGGGCTTGAGATCGCGCTCGGATACATGTCGCCCGAGCATTCGGATGACTCGGATGCTCTAGGGCTGTTTCACGAGCCGCATCCGAATCGTCTGCCCGCCGTCATCGGTTGGGAACGGAAGGACGTCACCGATAGAGACATCGGCCGTAAAGACGCACCCCTTGATATCGGCCTCCGTTCGAATTTCCAGCCAAAGCAGCATGGTGCGGCCATCATCGATCGACGTGACGGCACGGCAGAGACCACGTGCGATGAGCTTCTTCGCGATCTCCATCGTTTTGCGATCGACGCTGACGCGCCAGAGCTCGATCACCTCGCCGACGAGATCCGTTTCGAGCGAGTTTCCGATACCGCTCACGCGCGCACCACGGCCTTGCGCTTCACGGGCGTTCCTTGCGCACGCGCAGCACGCACGTGCGAACATCGGTGCCCGATGCCTTGAAGGATCCTTCGGGAAGCTCGGTGAACTTCCCGAGCTCGCCGAACTTCGCGCGGAATTTCATGTGGCGTTTGTCGCTACGGAACAGCACGCCCGCAGGCAGAACGCTCACGAGGATCCCGCCAGGCGCGAGCATCGAGAACGCGTGCGCGACGTGATCGAGGTGATCGCCGCGCCCGACCGGGTAGAACGGCGGGTTCATGACGACGCGGTCGTAGGGCTCGGATTCCTCGAAGTCGAGAAAGTCATCGTGCCCGCAGACCTCGTCCTGATCGCGTTGGATGCGTAGGAGCATCTGCCGTCGGTCGTGATCACGCTCGACGAGCCCGACGAAAGCCGGGTTGTACTTGCAAATCTCGCGATAGAGATGCCCCTCGCCTGCGCTCGGTTCGAGCACGGAGCACGCGCTCGTGATGTCGGCCATCGCGACGATCTTGCACGCGGTCTCTTCGGGCGTCGCGAAGAAGCCGAGATCGGCATTCGTCGTGACTTCGCCCAGGTTGATCGCCTGTTGGATGCGCGCGGTGATTTGCTTGTCGTCGAGCTCGTCGAAGACGTGCGCCGCGACCTTGCGCGTCCACTTGCCGCCGAGCGCTTGCAGCGCTTGATCGACTTTCTTGTAGATCTTGCGATCCATCTGCGGCATGCGAACGATGTTGGGGTACGAGACGGTGCACAGCGAGAGCTGTTCCATCGTCGATTCGTCGAGCTTCACGTGAGGGCGTCTTTCTTGGCGCGCAGCGCGCACTGTTCGGGGGTCGGCGCGAAATACGCTTGGAGCATTTCGACGATGTCGCGCTCGTGCTCGACGAACGACGGCAGCTGAATGCCGGCGACGCACAAGAAACGCGGCGATGGCTTGGTTTGGAGTCTCCAAACCGTGATCGACACGTGGGCCGGATGCGACTCGAAGCACACGAAATGATCGGGCGCCACCAGCGTGAGAGCTTCGACGAGAGTCATGCGTTGCGTGTCCTTTCTATCGCGCCGAGCTGACAGCTAGACGCGGGTGAACATCCAAGCGATCACGAGCACGGCGAACAGGATGATTGCCGTCGCTGCATATGGGCCCCGCTTGCCCTTGTTGCAGTAGCGGCAAACGCCGCTGTACTCGTCGTGGCCCTGGCAGCGACAACACGGGCAGCGCCCCGACGGATGAAACTCGTTGCGTTTGATCTTCATACGAGATTCCTACGAATCGCCTCGCCAAGCTGCACGATGCGTAGAATCAGCTCGCGCAGTGCGGCGCGCAGCTCTGCGCGCGTTCGTAGGCCACAGATCGGGCTAACCTCTGGTGTCCCTGGGAACGTGATCGCCCATGTGTCGCCGCGCCCGGCGATCCCAGAGCCGCGCTCGATACGTAGGGGCCCCATCGTCACGCCCAGCGGGCCGCTTTCGACCGCGCCCGGAAACGCCTCGTTGAGTACGTTGTAGACGTCCGTCATCGTCATTCGTCGTCGTCCTCGTCGGCGCCCTTGCGCTGTTTGATCTCGTAGTCGTTCCCGAGCTCGCGTTTGCCGGCGTGAAAATCCTCGGCCGCGAGCAAATACGGCGCCCACTTGAGATAGTCAGCGCGCGTTCTGGGATCATCGTAGAACAAGTGAAAATCGCCGGGCGTGTAGGCACTCACGTTGAACAACTTCGACTTGTCGACGGTGAACGAGCACGGCAGGCGCGACTCGAAATCGTCCCGACGTCCCCAGCCTGACGGTTGACCCACTGGCCGAACGTCGCAAGCGTCGCGTCGCCCTCAGGCACGTAGCCGGGCCGCGCCCATCTCTTGAAGCACTGCACGATCATGCGCGCGCCTGCAAGCGTGTGCTCTTTTAGATCGAACACATCGCGCAGGCGAACGGTGCCGTAGCGATCCACTTCAAACGTGACGCTCAGATCGTCGTCGAGTTGGAACGTCACGAGCCCGTAGCCATAGCCCAGCTTCGTCGGGTTGCCCGCGGGAAACTCAGCCGCGAGCGCGTCGCCGACGCGACCCGCGTCGGGGTTACAGCGACTCGCGTGGCTGAATTTGTCATTGTACCAGCCACAGCGCTCGCAGATTTCGAGGCCGTCGGCCTTGGCGCGTTCGCGATCACGTTCGCGCATCGTCTTCACCGGGGCGCCTTCGCTTTCTCGTGACCGAGCACCACGCGAATCGGCGCGAGCGCGGCCTGATATTCGGCCTCGGCCTTGTCGCGAGCCTCGCGTGCGGCGCGCGCCGCGCTGATCTGCGCGGGCTTGATCTTGATCGCGCGCGTCGAGAGCTCGGCCCATGCGTTGATCACGGAGTTGCTCGGGGGCATGCCGCGCGCGACGAGCCGCTCGTTACCGCGGATCGCGCCCGTGAGCGCCGTCGAGACGTGCCCGTCGAGGACGGTCAGGATCTGCACGTCGTCGGGGATCAACCCTTCGAGCGCGGCGTCGCCGGGCAGTGAGTTGAGCAGCGTCTCGTACTTGTGCGCGTTGGGGCACTTGTCGGCACGATGCCCGTACTCGCGGCACTTGGTGCAGCGATACGGCCCGCGGCCTTTCTTGTTTCGCTTCGATTTGTTCATCTAGACCGTCCACGCGTGGCGAATGATCGGCCCGTTGTCGAGCTTCAGGTAGCGCGTGTGCGCTTGCTCGGCGTACAGCCGCTTCACGTACGGCCCGACGGCCCACGAGCGTTCGTCATGTGTCCAGAACCAACAGATCGTGCCGTCGACGGGGACGCTGATCATGTGGCCGATCTGCGCGACGCCCGGACGCGCGAGCAGATCGGCGAGCGGGATGTACGGCTGCGCGGGTGGGTTCATCGGCAGCCCGAACGTTGGCGAGAGCGTCTCGTCGACCATCGACGCGTCGCCGATCAGGCCGATGCGCTGTTCGGCGTCGAGCAGCGTGAACGGGATATCGTTCGAGTTGCAGTCGGTGAAGATCGACCAACCGCGTTTCGACATGACGATCAGAAACACCGCGCCGTTGGCGCTCCATGCTTCGACCGAGCGCAGCGAGCTCTCGGTGTCAGCTTGCCAGAGGCATCGTGCGTTGATCTTCGTCAGCCAGGCGCCCAGCGTCGGATAGTTTTCGAGGATCGGCTCGTCGGCGAGCTGGCGTTGCGTGTCCGCGTATTTCTTCATTGGGGTGCGTTCCTTTTTCGGGGTGAGGGCAGTAGCGCGAACCAGATCACCGATCGAACCGCGCGCAGTCGGTGACGCACCCCTGCGAACCGGCTGTGGTTGGCTCGATCGGTGATCTCGTTCGTGCTTGGGCTTCATGATTTAGTTGATCCGTGAGCTGAGGTCTCGCTGCGCCATGCGATGCACGTAGCGCGCGAGCGCGTCGTCGATGGCCTCGGCGAACGTCGTACCCGTTCCCGTGCACTCGAACGGGCGGCACTCGGCACTGCCGATGCGGCCGATCGTCACCATGAACGGGCGCGGGCTGCCCGGCTTGATCGAAGCCTTCACGTAGTCGACGCCGAACTTGGCGAGCTCGATCGAGAGCTGCACGATCGTCGTGTCGTCGGTGATCTTCATAGTTACTCGCACCCCAGCGCTTTGCGCGCGTTGATCGCGTCCTGTGTCGTCGGCCGTGGATCCGTCGTCGCGACGCGCGCCATGATCGATGCCGGATCCGGCGAGTGTTCGAGCCCGAACGTGTGCCCGAGCTCGTGCGCGGTGATGTGCGCCGTCTGGCCCCACGATTCGAGGCTCAGGACCTCGATGTAGCCCTTCCATTCGAGCCCGATGATGTCGACGCTCGGCCACGTCGCGACGTCGTAGAAGCGCGCCGGGTGGCTGTCGCCGTCGGGCGCGTCGATCAGGACCCAGGGGAACGGGCAGTCGGGCCCGAGCGCGCTCTCCCATTCGAGGATCGCGGCGCGCGCGAGCTGCGTCGCGTACGCATGATCGACGGCGCCATAGACCTCGACGTGCATCGCCTCGCCGATGTCCCACGAACGATCCTTGGCTGCGGGTCCGCCGTTCTCGTGCGTCTCGCCGGGCCCGTCGATGCAGCCCACGAGGAAGATCAGGATCAGGATGCGCATGGTCTAGAGGCCCCTTTCGTGCCACGGCGGCGCAAAGCGCTCGTCGAGCTGTGCGGTGTTCAGAACGTCGATCGCGAGCGGCGTCGGATCCTCGTCGAGCGGAAGCGTGATGACTTCACGCTGCGTGTGCAGGTTCCAGTGCACCTGGCGCGCGAGCTCGACATCGAACGCCGGATGGATCATCGCTGCGGCTTCGAACGGGAACAGCGCGCGCCAGCTGTGGTGAAACAACAGCTGACTCGGCAGCGCCGGCTCGCGCGTGATCAGGTACCCGCGATAGGTGGGCTTGAGGCGGCCCACTTCGAGGCCGATCTCAGTCTGCGGCGACGCGAACCATCGCGCGACGTCGAGATCTTCCGACCACGAGAGGAACGTGAACGGAACTTTGTGCATGCCGATCTCGGGATCGAGCAAGAGCCCACGATAGAGCTGCATCGGCGCGACGGGCATCCTATGCGCGAGCCGCGCCGCGATGCGCAGGATGTTCGTGCGATACGAGCGCATGAGCGCGTCGGCCTCGCCGAGTTTACCGACGATCACGTGAATCACGAACGTGATGTAGATGTTGACGTCGTTCATTTGATCAGCTCGGGGGCTTCGACGGCGGTGATCGCGAGTGCCTTGAGCTGTGCGATGTTCACGCGACAAGACTCGATGCGGCTCGCGGCTCGCGTCATCTCGTTGGTCTGTTCGCGCACGTAGGCGCAGAGCGCCTCTTTCGCGGTCAGATAGAACACGCGCCCGAGTACGCGGCGTGTCTCGACCATCCCGGTCACAGCCACGCTCGTGAACGGGAACGGCTTGTCGAGCTTGAGCTTGAGCGCCGTAACCTTCGCGATCTGACGCGTCATGATGCCGACGCCGATGCCGTCCTTCGCGTAGCCTTCGCTGACGCGAAACACGAGCTGGCCGATCTTGGGATCCTTCACGAGTGCACCCCGCGACGCGGGCACGTGCGCGTGTGATTTCCATCGGTCGCCCGAAGATCACACCGACAAACGCACGCAACCTCCGTGCTCGTGAGCTGTGCGCCTTTCGTGTCCTCACGCTCTTGGTAGATCTCCCAGAGCTTCTCAAACGCAGCTGGCGTCAGGCGCCCACTCTCGACGAGCCAGCGCGCGAAATACTCGCTCGGGACGCTAAGGCGCGTGAACATCGCCTCGTGCGTCTCGGGGATCGCTTCGAGCGCGGCAGCGAGCGCGGCGTGCTGTTCGGGCTCCGAATTCTCGCGCACGTTCATATGCGACCAGCGATTGCCGACGAGGTTGATCTCCGTCGTGACCATCTTGGCCTCGATCTCGGTGCGCTCCTCGTCGCTCAGGCCGTCGAGCGCGTCGTCGAGATCGTAGCGACGCTCCGTGACGATGAATTCGGATCCCGCGCGCCATGTGGGCTTCGCACGCCAATCGCTTGTCTTGCGGCGATCGGGCTTGGGATTGGTGACATCGTGCGTGAGCTTGTAGGTGCCGGGCTTGAGCATGGGGTGCGTCCTGGTTTGGGTTGGGACTGGATTACTTCTTGTTGGGCTCGTCGGCGCCTGCGCGCGTCTCGCGCACGAACGTCATCAGCTGTTCCGCGCGCCGGTTGCAGGCGCTGATCAGCTGCGGCGACAGATCCCAGCCTGCATCGCGCGCCATGTAGTCGGCGAGCTTGGCGATCTCGTCGAGCGTGCCCGTGAACTTGACCCCGCGCCGGAGCATCTTGAACGCGTCCGGATCGAAGCCCATCTCACGGAGCAAGGGCTCGCTGTCGAGCTGCATCGCGCAACAAATCGCTTCGCTGAGCTTGATCGTGTGCTGCGTCGTCGATGCTGGCGCTTCGTAGATCGGACGGCAGTCGCGTACGTCGGTGACTTCGACGCGCGTGATCCGCTGCGTCGGATCTTCGTGGCACACGCGTACGGCGCCCGTAGTCCCGGCCTCGCCCTTGGCGCGGCGCAGATTCTCGGCGAGAACCTTCGAGAGCAACGCCTCGCGCTTGTTTGCCGGCTTGGCATCGTGCAGCGCCGCGAGTGAGCCCGCGCCGATCTCGGCGCCCGAGCCCTGCAGACGAACCCACTGCGCGAGCGGCAGCGGGCCGGTTTGTCCTGCCGGAACGATCTGGAATTCGAATCCGATGATCTGACGCATGGCTACCACCGATCCTCAACGCGAATGGTTTTGCCCGGCAGGACCGAGCGAAGGTATTCGTAGTCGGTCCCCGTGCGCACGACGCGCGCACCGTAGTTCGCGAGGCGCGTGCCCAGCGAACGGCTCTCGCCCGTGAACGTGAGCGTCATGTAGCGCCCGTCGATCTCGGTGACTACGGCGCGCTCGCCAGGGATTCCGAGCTCACACGTGCACGTCAGCTCGACAACTTCGTGAAGTGTACGCATCTAGAATTCCTCCGTGGGTGCGTTGGTGACGTCGTCGACGTACAGCACGCCGAGCGCCGCGATCGGGTAGAGGCCGTCGCGCTTGCAGCGGACGATCACGAACGGGCGCGCGTTCGCGGCGACGCAGTGGGCGAGGTGCAGAAGATCTGGATTCATGCCGTGGCGCCGGGCCATGGTCTCGATCCGGATCAACTCGGAGTCCGTGTGCAGGCGCATGCGACGCGTGGTCACGACTTGGAGCCTTTCTTGACGCGACGCCACTCCCCATCGCCGATGTACTTTTCGAGATACGTGTACCCGTCGGGATTGCAGGCGCGCATCCCAGTTTCGGCTTCTTTGAGCGTCGCGTAATCGCCGTGTACTTGGCCGTTCCCGAAGTTGATGCGGTAGCGGCTCACGACTGCACCTCGCGCATCGCGGCGATCGCCGTGGTGCAGGCGTTGGGACGCGCGCAGACGCCGGTGCCGCCGGGCTTGCACGCATCGCACGGCAGCTTGAAGACGAGCGCCACGGAGCGCGTGAACGCTTTCCAGACCGGCGCCGTGGGCTCGGCGTCCCATCGCGCGCGGACGATCTCGGCGTGCGCGGGCGCGAACGTCATCAGGCCATCGTGCGCGGCGTCCGCATCGGCGAGCCCTTGCTCGGCGATGATCGCCGTTGCCCAGCGCTGGAGATCGCGCACCGTCAGCCGCACGAGCAGCGCGTAGTCACGATCGGTCGCGTTCGGGAACAGCCGCGCGATCGACGCCTTGCCGAACGGCAAGGATTCAAGCTCGCCGCGATAGACTTCGGCGACGACGTCGCATGCCTGATCGATGAAGCCAACGCGCGGCAGGCGCAAGGCGAGGATTTCGAGATAGCTGTTGAGCGGGCGGGACATTGGGGTGCGTCCTTGGTTCGAGTAGGGGCGGTTCTAGTGAGCGTGTGACGTGAGCCTTTGTCCGTCGGGTGAGAACGGGGCCGGCTCGCTGGCGTGCTACCGGGGGAGGCGCCCGCGACGGGGTGGTGAGCCCCGTTTCAGCTGTCACACGCTCGCTACAACCGCCGTGCGCTGTTCCCCGCGCACGGCCGTCGAGTCAGGCCATCAGGTAAGCTCCAACATCTCGGCACGGAGTGCCGTGTCGTCGGCGAGGTTCACGAGCGACGCGCGCAGCGCCGTGATCCGAGCCTTGATATCCTTCACGCTGTCATCGCCGAGGGCGACCGCGTAGCCGTCAACACGCGCCGCGACGAGCCCGAGCTTGGAGAGAATCGTGTTCGCGTTGTGGGCCGTGCAAGTCGCCAGCTCGCGAGCGCGCTTGACGAGCGCGTCTTCGCCATGCGTGCCCGTGAGCCTGCGCTCGGCCGCTTGCTTGCGCGCTTTCTTCTCGGCGCTATCGCGCGCGGCCTCGGTCTTGACGTCGTAGTCTTGTTCGAGCGCCGCAACTTCGTCGGTGAGACCACGCGTCAGCGACCGCATCAGATCCTTGCCCGTGGTCACGGGGATCGTCTCGTGGTCGCCCCAGCACTTGCCGATGGCCTCGACGAGCGCGCGCGCCGCGTTAGCCTGACCTCCGGGAACATACATCACGTGCCCGCGCTTGACGGCCTTGTGCGTGCTGCGCAGGAGCGACGACAACCACGGCGTGAGCGCGTCGCTCTTGAGCGTCTCGAACGCGGTTGCTTTGGTGTAGTGCCCGCGCACGGCCTCGGCCAGCGAGGGGAGGCCGTCGAACGACAGCGTGTCATCGTCGTGCAGCGACACGACGAGCGCGATCTCGCCGTACGCGTCGCCAGCCTTGGCCGTGCGCGCGGTTGCCTTGCGGCCGACCTGCCAGCGCGCCGCGACGCCGTCGGGGAGCGCGCCGCGCAAGCGCGCCGTGTCCCACTCCGCGCTGCGCAGCGAATCGACCGCGTGACCCGCGTGGCGCTCGGCGCTCGGCGCGGTAGGCGCGTCGTGCTCGCGGCCGATCTCCGCGAGCGCCGCGCGAACCTTCCCGAGCGTCGTGGACCCTGCGCCGGTCCACGACACTTGCAGCATGGAGCCCTCGGCGACCGCGCCCGCGATGAAATCGCGTTCGGAGATCAAGCGCTGCACGCTCGCCTTGGTCTTGCTTTCACCGACCTTGAACCGGCGCTCCGATGGCGGCAGCGAGAAGATCCCCGGGCCTGTCGCTTCGTGCACGATGCCAGGGCCCACAGGAAGCGTAGACTCCGGGATGATCGTGACGGTGAGCGCGTCGATCTGCGCGGTCGTGTAGCCGTACTGCGTGTGCAGCGTGCTTTTGTACGTCTCGGCCGTGCCAGCCTTCACGCCGTTCGCGAGCGCTTGCACGTAGCCCGCTGCCGTCGAGAAACCGACGCCGCGCATGGTGCCGGCAGCGAGCGATCCGCTCGCCTGTGCTGCCGCGTTCGCGGCGCTCTCACCCGCAGCGAGCGCTAGATCCTGCGCAAGCGCGTTGTCCTCGGCTGCAAGCTCGCTGTTGACGGGCGCAGCGTCGATCGGCGCGGGCGCATCCATGACCACAGGAATCGCCTGGCGCGTCTGCATCGCGTGCAGAAGCGTCGCGCGGGCGCCCTCCGGGGCGTCTTCGACGGCGCACAGCCACGCCGGGCCGGAGCCCTGATCCTCGAACGACTGCACGACGGCCGAAACACGCTTGGGCTGCGCGCTGCCGTTACGGCGCTCGACGAGGACAACGTCACCGGCCACCGGCGCACGGAAGCTGTCACCGGCACGGCGCTGGATGCGCGCGCCCCAGTCACCGGCATGCGTGCCCCGGCGAATCTTGCACCACGACGCCATGACGGGCCGCGGGGCCGCTGGGGTCGCCTCGACGGGCGCGGCGTTGGGTGCGTCGTGCACCACAGGCGCGGCCTGACGCTGCGTGACCGGCACGGCCTCGGCAGCGCGGATCTCGGCGAGCTTCGCGTCTTTCGCCGCACGCACGATGTTTTTCGTCGCCTCGGGGAGCGACTGCCACTCCGGCATGGCCGGCAGCGGCTTGCACGCACGCTGCAGCGCCTCCCAGGCGAGCTGGCCGCCGATCTCGCGCGGCAGGATGGCCGCAATGACTTGGAGCAACGCTTCGACCCATGCGGGGAGCGACATTTCGAGAAGCTGGAAACGGTCGGGAGTGGTCTCGGGAGTGGTGGCCTGGGGGTGCGTGTCGGACATGGGGGTGCGTCCTTTCAAGGGGTTCCGTTCGTCGCCAGCGCGGCGACTTGGTGTTTCGAATATCCAAATCCGAGGCCAGAGCGCAGCAGCGCTCTAAGTATCCGAAATGACTCGGATACTACCCCGCGGTTACCCCGGGAGTGGCTCGGATATTGTGAACACCAAATCACAGTACCCCTGTCTTACAAGCGCCACACTCCGGGGTCAAGATCTTTCGAAACCAGCCAGTAACTATCGGATATTATCCGAATAATCGCGTAAGTTGCGATTGTCTTACGGCCCCTGCTAGGGTGCCTTGGCATCCCGCTGTGTCGGCCGGGATCGCGCGCACGCACGTTTCCACCCCCGAAAATCATTCGGATAAATCCGAAATAATCGACCCGAGTTTTTTGACTCGTGGTCAAGAAAGGCGCGCCCGTGGCCGACAGAATTATCAACGTCCGAATTCCGATCGAATGGCACGAAGAGATCGCCGTGCTCGTGACCCACAACGGGATCACCGCTTCGGAATTCTATCGCGCGTGTATTCGCGCCGGGCTCGACGGGCATCAGGGCCAGCTGCAATTCACCATCGAGGACGGATACAAGCAAGCACGATCGCTCGGCGTGAAGCTTGCGCACGAGATGGTTTCGATCGCAGCCGCGCAGATGCCCGAATCGTACGAGGAGGCGGTCGCGCGCTACGGCATGACACCACACGATTCGCCCACTGATTGGCAGGACACCCGCGCGCGCTACAAAGCGATCAAGAACAACACGCCTTGATCAGCGCTGTCAGATCGGCGCGGTAGTCTCGACGATATGCAAGCTGCCGTTGTGATCGAAGGCCAAGCGCGCCCGTGCGTGATTTATTGGACAGGCCGCGTGCGTTTGTCCGTGAAAGTTACTACATGGTGCGGCGAGAACGCCGACGCTTCCGACGGCGTGCTGCAGATCCCCGACGATGCGGAGGTCTGCGTCAAGTGCACCACGTTTCTCAAGACAGGAAAGCCCAACGTACGATGAACGAGAACACCGAGCTCCAAGACGCAGCGGACGATCAGGTTCCGGTGAACCAGATCGAGCTTCCCGAGACCGAGGCGGATTCGCCCGAAGCCTTCGTGTGGAATCCTCACGTCGGCGAAGTCGTGATGCTGAACAGCGATGGCGCGCGCATGTCGATGGGCGCGAGCATGGTCGTGATGACGGTCGAGAACGTCTACCCGGCGCCCGATCCGCGCGCGGGCGGCGAGAACGACGACACGATCACGCTCGTCGAGGTGACGTGGCTGGCCGCCGACGCAACGCTGCAACGCGCGACGTTCGACCAGCGTGCGCTCGTGTCGCTCGAAGCGATGGTCAACGAGCTCACGAGCGACAGCGGCAAGAGCGCCGATGCCGAAGCGCCCAAGCCGAAGCGTGGCCGTCCGCCGGGCTCGAAGAACAAGCCCAAGCGCAGCGGCAAGCGCAAGCGCAAGGCGCGCTAGGTGCAATTTCTCGTCGAGCTGATGATCAAGGCCGCCATGACGGGATCCGTCGATGACTGCCTATCGATCGTCGCATACGGCGATCGGCATCTGAGCGATGGCTCGTGCGCCGATCCCGAGCTCGTCGAGAGGCTCGTGACCGCCGCGAATGCGCGCCTACGGATGTTCGAGCGTGCCCGAAGCGCTTTCGAGCGTTCGGGACGACCGACTAGGTCGGGCGCGCTCGACACGCGGGGAAGTCCGGTGACCAGTTCCGCGTAAAGCTACAGACCGGGCACCTTTTGGCGCCTTACGGCGTCGCGCCCGCGGCCTGCGGCACCTCGACGTCGAGGTAGTAGTCGCCGCCGCCGCCATCGTGGACGCCGGTCACCGTCAGGATCGGGTTACCGGCGGACACGTTCGCGTCGACGGACATCGCCGAGCCGAGCGCGCCGCGACGCGTGATGCGGCAACGCGCCGTGACTGTGTTCGCGTTGCCTGGCGATGTCGTCCAGTCGCTGAGCCAGAGCGCACGCGACTGCGCCTGATTCAGCGCGCCCGCGGCAAACTGGCCGTAGCCGTTCGCGACTGCCTTCGAGAGCGCCTTGATCGGACCAGGCAACGAGTCGGTCTGCAGATCCGGCGTCGCCGCGCCGGTGCACGTGATGTCGGCCGTGAGCGGCGCGCCCGCCGAGAACGACACGAGGTAGCGCAGCCAGTTCGGCGTCTGGTGAACGAGGGTGACAGTGATCGCCATGGCTCAGGCTCCGATCGTGTTCGGGACGTGGACGTCCAGATAGCAGGTCGACGCGGTCGCCGTTGCCGTGATCGCGATGACGGGGTTGCCGCCGCTGACGTCGGCGTCGACGGCGAATTCCTGATCGCCACGCGTCTGCAGCGTACAGCGCGCGGTCGGCGTCTTGGTCGTGCCGGGCGTCGCGCCCGACCAGTCGCTGAGCCACAGCGCGCGGGCCTTCGCCTGCGTCTGCGCGCCCGAGGCGAACAGGCCGTAGCCCTGCGTCACGACCTTTGCGATGTCCTTGAGGGGCCCGGCGAGCCCGTCGGTCTGGATGTCTGGGCTCGCGGCGCCCGTGGTGGTGATGTTGAGGGTGGTACCGGCCGCGCCATCCTGCACCACGCGGTACCGGATGAAGTTGTGGCCGACGTAAACGGGGGTTGCTGTGACCGCCATGATTAATCTCCGATCGCTCCGGGGATCTCGATGTCGAGGTAGCAGGTCGCCCCGCCGTGAACTTGTGCCAGGATCGTCGGAACGCCATCGCCGTCGATGTTGGCATCGACCGCGCCGGGATCACCCGCGACCGAGCTCACGCCCGAGCGCGCCGTCAGCCGGCAGATCGCCGTCGGAAGCTGGGAGTTCGCGCCCGCCGCGCCCGGCGATGCGCCGCCCCAGTCGCTCAGCCAGAGCGCGCGCGACTTCGCTTGCGTCTGCACACCGGACGCGAACTGGCCGTAGCCCTGCGTGAACACCTTCGACATGTTCTTGATCGGGCCGGCGAGGGAATCGGTGATGAGATCGGGCGACGCGGCGCCCGTCGACGTGATCGTCACCGTCTCGGTGAACGTTCCCGTCGGAACGATCAGATACCGGAGTCGGTTGTTCCCCGACTCCACGAGCGTACAGGCTGCCATGAGTCCTCCGTGTACAGAGGACGCTACACGTCTAAGTTTTCTAGATCAAACGCACGTCTACAGATGACAGGCCCACGCGAGCAACGCTGCGAATTCGCGTTGCCGAGATCACGCCGGTTTGACAGCCGCCTCGAACGAAAAATCACGCCAGCGCTCGAAGAACAGCGTCGAGTCGGGGCTGATCACGCTGCCGTCACCGCGGTTGATCTTGCGAAGCTCGTCCTGCGCGTTGAGATCTTTCACGCGGAGCTCTGGCATCGCGGCGATCTCCCAGCCGAGGCGCCACATGTGGATGCCGAATTCGGTGTCGGCACCGTACGTGCGATAGATCGGATTCCACCACCACGCACGTCCTGTTGGGTCACCTTGTGCGCGCGCGACAGCTTCGCCGGCTTCGCGCCTAATCACGCCGAAGTTCACGTAGGGTTTGCCTGCGTAGTACGAGCATGCGAAGCGCCCTGGGCAGTAGAGATCGTAGCCGAACGCGACAGCGCCGACGCGCGGATGCTTGTTCATGTGCTCGATCGCAACGGCGAACGCCTCGCGCGATTCGAGGATCATGTCGTCGTTTGCTTGCATCACAAAGCGCGCACCAAGATCGATTGCACGAGCAAAACCGAGATTGAACGCGACAACAGCGCCCGTCAGCGGCAAGGTCTGTACGATCAATTCAACGTCGGGCTGCTCGCGGAGCCATTCGACGGTGCCATCGGTAGATCCTCCGTCGACCACCACAAAACGGTGCTCCTGAGGCGCGGCTAGTCGAACTGAGGTGATTGCCCCATCAAGCAACCTCAAACGATTGAATGTCCCGAGCACGGTTACAATCACGATCCACCTCCCGTTCTAAGTAAGCAACCAAGCAACGCAGTTCATCTAGCGATGCGTTGCTCTTGAGTGAATTTGCGCGCCAACTGATCACGCGAATATTGTCTGTAACGTAGCCACGTTCTGGGATTAAACGATCAATTGTCGGGCTACATGGACTGGGGCCCATTCGTCGAACGCTCGGCCTCAACTCAAGCCCGAGCACGGGGCAATGCGTCGGGATGATGACATCGTCGAGCATGATCTCGAATGGAACACCAATGCGCTTGGCGCGATATTTCGCCGAAGCCCAGAGGTAATATCGAGGCGTCTGTGAATATTTGACGCTTTCACCATGCGTACGATTTTGGTGCCCGACGATGCGCGCAGCGTTTTTCTTGGCGCAGCCGCAGCTCTGACTTTGCTTGCGCACGAGAGAAATCGCACGCACGTTACGTTCGATACCGCACGCGCAGCGACACACCCATCCAGCGCGTACAACGCCCGATGGCGTCTTGAACGATTCACCGCGTGAGATCACCGTCCATCGACCAAAGCGCTGACCACTAAGATCATGGCCTTGATCTAGCCGGCGCATCACGCATCCAAGAAGTTTTGATGTCGTGGGACACGAGCCAGCGGATGCGCTCTTCCCACGTATGCTCAGTGATCGCCGTGCGCCGACCGTTGATGCCGACCTGGATCGCATGGCCATCGAGGACGTGCTTCACGTACGCGACCATTTGATCATTGTCGTCGAAGAAAAAGCAGTCTTGGCCGTCGATGAATTCGGCCTCGATGCCCGGCACGCGCTTGGCGACGACGGGCGTGCCCGAGGCCAGCGCGATCAGGAACCGATCGCTGTAGTAGCGCTCGATATCGTTGAAGTGGTTGATCGAGATCACGCAGCGCGCGCGCCGGTAGACGTGCGCTTGCTGCTTCACGTGGCAGCGGCTGAGGGTACGAACGTCGTCGGGCCAGCCGTTGCCGAACACGCCGAACCGATCGCCGAAATCGGCTTGGAGCCGACGAACGGCGGATAAGCGCTCGGCCGATCCTTTCGCGAACGTCGAGCCGTAGTAGCCGCCGCAGAAGACGATCTCGGGGACCTCGACGTGCGGCGAGAGCGTCCAGCGCGCGTCGGGGTTGACGTCGACGGGATCGAGCCCGATCTGGACGTAGCCGACGATGCGGGCCCCGGCGTCACGGTAGAGCCGCGCCTGGCCGATCGAGCTGATCAGCGTCGCGTGGGTCTCGTGACAGATCGCTGCGAGGTAATCGCTCACGCTCTCGCGTACGTCGCCCATCCAGTGCGTGACCAGCGTGCCGGACAGCGCGCGACGTATATTTGTGAGCACGCTCGGTAGGATCACGCGGCTGTCTTGAAGCTGCAGCCAGATCCAATCCGGCTTGAATTCGACCGCAGCTGAGTACAGCTCGTAGCTGATCTCCGACGGGGATAGCCCATCATTGTGCTTCCCCCAGAAATCGAATTCGCGAACGTTCGAGCGGCCGAAGACGTGTTCGAATGCTTCGACCTGGCCATCCTGGTGATGCGAGTAGTTGAGGGGCGCCACTAGCACGCGCTCGATGTCTGTTGCCATCACAGGCGATCATTCTTCATCACGAAGACGGCGTCTAGCTCTTCGTGAATCGTGAACCCGAGTGATCGATACGTTCGGAACGCGGGCTCGTTGTCTTTGCGCACTTCGAGCCACGCCGGCTTGTGCTTATCGTGCACTCGCTTGGTCAGCTCGGCGAACAGGATCTTGCCGTAGCCCTTGCCGCGATAGGGCTTGCGCAACCCACCCGAGAGCCACCATTGGCCGTCGATCAGGCGCACGAGCCCATAGCCGATACAAGCGTCGTCGGGTGGCATCGGGTGCGGCAGGATGCGCGCTACGAACGGGATCGTCGTCGTCCGTTCGAGCGTCGTGAACCAGTGTGCTTGTTCCTCGCGCGAGATCTCGAACGGATGGCGCGTCATGAATTCGCGGCCGTCGTTTCTTGCGATGCGCATGCCCTCGGCGTCGTCGAGTGAGACGGCCACGCGGACGATGACTTGATCGCTCATGACCTTGCGTAGCTCACGACGGCTTCAATGATCCGGTTGATCTCGTCGGCGGTCAGCGCCCAGTGCACCGGGATCGCCACTTGACGCCTCGCAAAGATATTGAGGTTTTCGAGCGGACGGTGATAACCGGCCTCGTTCGCGGCGCGTCGAAACACCGGGTGCTCGTCGTTTCGACGATGCACCTGCGACGTCTCGATGCCGCGTTCGTGCATGAACACCTGGAACTTGTCGCGATCGTCGACGCGTAGCGTGTAGAGCCACCACGATGCCCCCGCGTCCCATGGCGGGCGCGCAACGCGCTCTGGTTCGAGCTTCTTGAACGCGTCATCGTAGATCTTCGCGTTCACGCGCTGCACTAGGACGCTGTCTCGTGCGCCGTCGATGTTCGCGAGCCCGATCGCGGCTGCGATGTCGTTCATGTGCATCTTGTAGCCCGCGACGTCGAGATCCTGCGCGCAGCGAAAGTCTTTCGAGCTCGTGCGATCGAAGCCGAACCAACGTAGCTTGCGCGCGTCGTGCGCGAGCGCCGACGGGACGATCAGGGCGCCGCCGTCACCCGTCGTCAGGTGCTTGATCGCCTGGAAGCTGTGCGCGATGAAATGCGCATGCAGCGCGATCTGGTACACGATCGCGGTATCGCGCACGTCACGCGCGAGATATGCGTGCGCGGCGTCTTCGATTACGGGGATCCCGTTCGCAGCTTCGTGGATCGCATCGTAGTCACATGGGCGCCCCGCCCAGTCGACGGCGATGATTGCCTTGGTGTCACTGCGTAGGCGCCAATGCAGCGACGCCGGGTCCATATTGCCGGTCTCGGGATCGACGTCGATCCACAAGGGGTGTGCACCGAGGTGCAAGATCGGTACGATCGACGCCGCACACGTCATCGGCGACACAGCGACGGTATCGCCGGGCCCGACGCCCGCGAGCACTAGCCCAAGATGGATCGCGCTCGTGCCGCTGTTCACCGTGACCACGTGGCCGGGCGAGCATCCAAGCTCCTTCGCGAGCGCGGCCTCGAACTGGTCGACGACTGGACCCTGCGCGATATGCCCCGAGCTGAACACGCGCGACACAGCCGCGAGCGCGTGCTCTGACATGCGGACTTTGAATAGCGGGATCATGCTCACCTCGCGCGAAGTTGTTCGAAGGCCGGAACGATGTAGGACTTCTCGATGCGATCGATCGTGAATTCACGCGCGAGCTCGTGCGCTGCGAGCGCGATCTCGGCGAGCTTGTCACGCTGCCCCGCGAGCGCGTAGAGCTCTTGAAACGGCGTCGTCGATTCTAGCTTGATATAGTGCTCACCCGCGACGAACGGCCACGAGTCCGTGCTCACAGTGTCAGCCGCGAGCACGCACGACGTCGAGGCGCATTGCCAGAGACGCCACGTCGAGAATGACATGACGTCGGAATGCGCCTTGTAGAAACTGATCGCGCTCCGATCAAGATAGCCGAGGAGTGCGCGTCCGTAGAGACCGCTGGCGTTCGAGTCACCGAGCCACGCGCCCTCACGCCGACCGATGATCGACCCGTGAAATTCGATCAGATTATGTTTGGGCGTGTCCCACCGCGGCGCGCCCATGGCCCCGGCGTCCCAGCCGATCGGCAGCACGAAGCCCGGCGTGTGAGGCGCGTTGCCAAGGCGCGCGGCCATCTTCGGCGTGTGTGCGAACACGCAATCGAATTCGCCGCGTCGTGCCCAGAACGCTTTGAGGTGCGCGAGATGTTCGGGGAGCATCTTGCTCGCATCGTCGTCGTAGGCTTCGCTGTAGACCGCAGCGTGCTTGCCGCGCGTGGATCGCGGGCTGAGCGGCGCGCGCTCGGGCTGCCAATGGATATAGAACGCATCCTCGTTCTCGCGCGCTTCAAGCGGCAGGTCCGCGAACTGCTCCGGGGTGATCACGTGCGTGCGATTCGCGCGGCGCTCGCGCGACTTGAGGCACGCGCGGATGTCGACGTACGGGCCCCATTGATCGGTGATGACGTGATAGATCGCGATGCTCACAGGTTCAGCCGTTTCTCGATTTCTCGATGGAAATCGGTGTCGACGCAAAACTCGCGATGGAGCTCGTATCCGGCCTTCGCGAGAAAATCGCCGTTGATCGGATCGAGCACGTCAGACACGATACGGGCTAGCAGCTCGAAGCGCACGCGCGCGATGTAGCCGCGTTGCTGCCCTTCGCGGAGCGCTTCCGTGACGATCGGGATGCCGTAGGCCGCTGCGACGGCAAACCTGATCGGCGCGACCATCGGCGAGTCTTCGTATTGGTGGACGTTGAGAACCAAGCGCGTCTCGGCGAGCACGCGGTCTTGTTCTTCTTTGCCCCACGCATTAGGCGCGAGCTTGATCCCGCGACCCAAGAGCTCGTCGACGACGTGCTGCCGCCGCCCCCAGACGTACGCGAGCATCGCGACGTCATACGAACGCTCGTGCAGGTGATCTGTTGCAAGCGGATGCGCGATGCGCTTCTCGCTGGCCATGAACGCGTACGAGAACCGTGAATCGAGCTTCGCGGCCCAGCGGTCGCTGACCCAGACGGCGTCGATCAGGCCGTCGAGCGTATCGAGTGAACTATGCGTCGTCGGATCGATGCCAGGGCGTTCGAGGTGCCACCAGATCACTTTCGCGCGACGCGTCTTCGACAGGCACGGCACGATCTCGCCGTTCATCGGCGTGAAGATGTAGATCGCATCTTCGTCGGCAAGATCGATCTCGTCGATGTAGCGCATCTCGAATTCGCTCGCGTCGACGAGCCGCCAGAAATCCGTGTAGCTCTGGTAGACGTGCCGCGTGCGGCAGAACACTACGCGACGAGCCACTGTGGATGCTCCATTGAGAACTTGATGAGATCAGCGATCGCGTCGTCGATGCGAATCTTGGGCACCCAGCCCATCGTACGCAGGCGCATGCCGTCGAGGCTGTAGCGCAGGTCGTGCCCCGGGCGCGCGCTATGAAAATCCTGATACGCCCAGCGCAAGCCTAGGCACGGCACGTTGTTGTCGAAGCAGTACGCCTCGAACGCCCCGCGCACGCGCTGCATCATGTTCAGGTTGTCGATCTCTTCGATCCCGACGACGTTGTAGCGCTGCCCACGCTCGCCGAACGAGATCAGGAAGTTGATCGCCGCTGCGTGATCGCGCGCGTGCAGGTACTTGCGACTACCCGGATTCTCGAACGAGCCATGCACGACGATCTCGTCACCGTGCAGCATTGCGCGAATCAGCTTCGGGACGTATTTCTCGACGTCTTGCGTCTCGCCGATGTTGTTCATCGTGTTGGTGACGATCACCGGCACGCCCATCGAATGGTTATAGGCATAGGCGATGTCTTCGGCAGCGGCCTTGGTCGCGCTGTACACGTTCGACGGCCGATGCGGAAAATCTTCGGTGTGATCCACGCCGTGCGGCGCTGCTCCGTAGACCTCGTCCGTCGAGATCAGAAAGAACATTTCGAGATCGCGTTGATGCTTCCGGCAGTATTCGAGCAAGTGAAACGTTCCCATGACGTTCGTCTCGACGAAGATGTCAGGATGCGTCGTCGAGCGATCGACGTGCGTCTCGGCCGCGAGGTGAAAGACGTAGTCGACTTTGCCGATGCGCTCGCGCGTGAATGGGCTCGGGTACGCCCGAATGTCATGGAAGACGAATTCGATCTGGCGCCCGCGATGCGGCCACGTGCGCTCGGCGTCGGGCGCCGCGCCGCGGTCGGTTCGCAAGATATCGTCGATGCGATCGAGCGTGCCGGCGTAGCTCAGGCAGTCGACCAGCACGAATTCCCAGTCGAGATGCTGCTCGACCATGTAGCGCAGAAAGTGGCTGCCGATAAAGCCGGCTGCGCCGGTCACGAGCGCGCGTTTCTTCACGGCGCCCAGGCTATCTCACCGGGCTGACAGCGCCGGCTAGTAGCGGACGCCCTTGTGGCGCGTCGCGTCCCAGCACTCCGGGATCGGATTGCCGTCGTCGACCTTGAAGTTGGCCCCACCGTCGGACAGGCCGAGCTCGGCGAGTAGCGGAACCGCTGCGCGCTGCCAGATCTCGGACCCAGGATCATTCTCGCGCGAGCCCGACGACTGTCGATGCGCAAGAATGAACTTGATCCGGCCACCGTGCCGCATGACGTCCCAGCAAATAAACCGGCAGACCATGCGCAGCGCGATCATGGATTCTTCCGTGACGTCCTGGGGCGTCTCGCGCTTCTTCGTCGCCGGATTGTCCCACGTCGTTTCGAGCCGGCGTGCCTCGTCGCCGGCATAGAGGCCGTTGACCTCGATCGACACGGTTCGATTGTTGAAGCCGTTCGCAGCGTAGACGATCCGGTTGTTGTCGCAATGCCATCGCTTCTTGCCCGAGCGCGTGATCGACCATTGCGAGCCGATCGTGTCGTAGCGTTCAAGCGACTCGCCCAAGTCGCACGCCGTCTGATGCAACGTGATCCCCGTCGTGTTCGCCCAGCTACGCACAGCCGGCACGTACGGCACGCGAACTTTCTTGCTATCGCGCTTGATCTCGACGGTCGGGACGTGGAAGTCCCGACGATCGTCGACGAGCGCGAGGAAGTCTTCTGGTGAGATCGCCTCGACGAGGCCCGGGTCCCCGAGGTTCACGGCGGGTCCCCGTTCTCGTCGGACACGTCGAACTTATGCCGCGCGCGCTCGTCGATCTCGGCGTTCTTGTCGTCGATCGCGTTCGTCAACACATCGAGGTGCGCGCGCCACTCGCGAAGATCCGCAGCGACGATCTCGGGCGACGTCTTGCCTGCGAGGCCCTCTTGGAGCATGCCGACGATCTTGCCGATCGCGGCGAGCGCCGCATCAGCGCCGGGACCGCCAACGCCGGTGAAGCCTTGGATCACGTCGAGGCTGTCGACGACGGTCCCGGTGACTTTCAGGACATCCTTCGCGTTGCTCATGGGCCGTGATCCTTTTGGAACTTGTCGAACGTCGTGATCAGCTCTCGAAACGCCGCGAGCATGTTCGCAAGCGAGGCGTCATCGTCGACGATCGCCGCGGTCGCAATCGCCTTGTAGACGAGCTCGAACCCGTCGCGCAGCTTGCGCTGGACCTTGCGATACACCGTGATGCGCTCCGTGAACTGCTCTTTCGTCGTCGACGAGTCAAGAATCAGATCCTGCGCCGTGGCGTCGATCCTGATGAAGACGTCGCGCGCTTGGTTGACCGCGACGAGCGTGGTTTTGAGCGTGTCTTGACGCTTGGCGCTACTGCACGCGACAAGCACGCAGAGCAACACCACGAGCTGAACCGCGCGACGCGCCATCACACGCCCCCTTGCATGGGTGGCGTCACGACCGTTGTCGACGAGCTCGCGACCGGCGCGACCGGCGTGGCCGGGCGGTTCGCGATCGCGGTCGCGGCGCCCTGGATCGACTTGCCCCCGACGTAGATCCCAAAGATCCATTGCGTGTAGCTGAGCCAGTCATCCGGCGTCACGCGGCCAAGACCGGCGAGGATCGTCACGCCAACGAGCAGCGCGAGACCCATGACGCCTTTTTCGGAGTTGAGCAAGTTCGAAATCACGTTGGGCATGGCGCCCATCGTAACGCAATTTCGTGGAAGCGCGAAAACTACAGCCGCTTGGGGAGCTGCGCGACGAGCTCGGTCAGGACTTTGCGCGCCGCTTCGAGTGCTTGAGGCGCGTCCTTGGCGTCGATCGTCAGCGGCAAGTTCACGTGCGAAACGCCGTTGATCACGAGCGCCGCGCTCCAACGCCCCGGCTCTTGCTCGCCGATCAAGAGCTGATAAAACGCGGGTGGCTTGGTCTGTTCGACCGTCGCTGGATCGATGGGCCTACCGTTCTGATGCAGCGGCCCCAGATGCCCACGTCCGCTGAGCTTGATGGACGTCAGATCGATCGTGTATTGATCAGCCATGCGCGAACGTTATCACGTCGCGCTGACAGCTCACGGTAGGTAGGTCGTACCGTTGACGAAACGGATGAAGTCGACGCCTACGATCGCGCAGCCGGGCGCAGACGAGGATGCGTTAGAGGCGAAGAAACCGCCGCGAGCGATCGTGAGCGCGGCTGTCGTCGATCCCATGTGGACGCACGACCCGTTGTTGGTGATCGCCCAGCCATGAAACGTGGTGCCGATCTTCTGGATTAAAACGCCTTCAAATGGCGTGTGATCGGTGGGTGAGATGTTGGCGGTCACGCCGACGCTGGTGACGACGCCCGCGATCTTTTTCAAAAATTCGAGCTGGATGACGCCGACGTCCGATTCGTTCAGGAAGATCGTGACGCGGTTGTTGTCGTCCCACGTAGAGAGCCCAAGAGTCAGGCCAAACGTAAAGTCGTTGTTGACGGCTGCCGTCAGCCGATGATTGAAGAATCCGTGCATCCAGACCGCGTAGTCGGTTGGCAGCGACGAAATATCCTTCGTGAGCGTGGATTCAGTACCGCTTGAATCCGGCTGGAGCATCAACCAATTCGGTCGACGGTCGTTGTAATTCATCCGCATGCCGCCAGTCGCGAACGCAGCGTACGGATCGATCGGCGTCGCGCTCAGCGCGCCTGAGGTAAGCGACCACGCCGGATTGAGCGATGTGCCCGCATCAAATTCGTCATCCAGCGGATGTGAGATTTCGGGCTTGGCCCAAATACCACCGCCAACGACGCCCGCAGCCGAGATGCCGAGCACGCGCAGTGGATTCGCGACTAGCCCCGATCCCGCGAGCGTCATCGCATCGGGCACGATCGGCACGGCGAGCTGCGTCCAACCGACTGCATCGGGCACGTTGGGGGCAGCTTGGCTCGACTTGAGCCACATGCTTGCCGCCGTCGCCGTGAGCCGCTGATAGATCGTCCCGACAGGCGCCGTCACGACGCCCTCAGGAAGGTTTGCTCCGGTTAGAAGCGCGAGCGGGCTGTAGTTGATGTCGGACATATCATCCTCGACGATCAGCCAACGCAGTACCAGCGTGCGGATGTCGCGTCGTAACTGATCAAGACCGCCCCATTGATGGCGATCACGCGATTGGCGGCGCCTTCCAACAGAAACCGATTCGCCGCGACGCTGCCCGCGTCTTCGTGGTTCAGCGTCAGCGTTCCAGGTCCAAGATTGATCAGCATGAATTCATCGCCATCGCCACCAACCGGAACAAGCCCACCGATCGCACTGTTTGCGGCATCGGTTGCCTGCCGAATGCGTCCTGCGGCGGCCATACTAGCGAGCGCGTAGTTTTGCGTGGTGCCCGACGCCAAGGCTGCAGGTGTGATCGCAGCGCGACGCGCGAGATAAGCCTGAACCGCGACAGGATTTGCGATCGTGACGAGCGTGCCGTCGTCGGTGATCGACGAGTCACCAACGGCGTCGGCCGCGGTGAACTTGGCGACCTGGTCGATCGTCCCTGGGCCGACGTCGCCGCCCCCGCCGCCACCTCCGCTACCGTTGGCGGATGGGATGAATGCGCCGCAGGAGCCCATAGGTTAGCCGGCGTACACGCGAGCTCGGATCGGCCGCGCCGTGACGATCACATTCACGCCAAGAACAATGTCGCCCTCGATACCGCCGACGGAGAGGCGATCGTAGGCGGCCACGTTGCATGTCGTTTGCGCGAATCCGGTATCAGCCGTGATGATCGGGATCTGCGGGGCGTCGTTTCCGAGGTTGATGCCGAGCACGCCGAGCAGTGATCGCCGTCGCGCCGAGAGGTCGCCACCCGGATCGATCTCGCCCCACAGGCCGATTCGCGTCGTGCCGTCGCCAATCGTCGCCGCCGCGGACGCCATGACTTCGATCACGATGCTCGTGTATGGCGCCTCCTCGCCCGCGATGATCTTCCACGCCGAGATGTCCGCGTACATCGCCGCGCCACCCTGAAGCAGCGTGTTCGTCGACGGCAAGATCGTGAGGATCTGATTGGCCTCCGATGGACCGAAGACCGATCGGACCGGGCGTGGGAAACGGATCGTCGTGGTCATGGCTTATGCAGCCCTCCGGCGGCCCTTGGAGCCGAAATATTTTCCGTGCAGAAAGATCAATAGCCAACCCGCGAACGCCCCCAGCGCGAGCTTCTTCCACGTCGCAAGCCCACGCCACGTGTCGAGGATCGAGCTCGACGCGACGACGGGCAACGTGATCGGCGGCATCGTCGTCGGTAGCGTCGATCCCGGCACGACCGGCGACGCGACAAAGCCAAGCCTCATGAGATCGGCGACGAACGTCAGGTAGCTACCGATCGGCTGCGCATTCGTGTTGAGCTGTGAGATCGTCGTCGCAGCCGCGGACCAAGCCGCCGCCTGATCGCTGACGGTCTCGGATACGCCCGAGCTCTCGTCGGAGATCGCGGCGTAATCGAGCGCTCGATTGACAGCGCTCAGCGTCTGCGAGCCAACAACACCATCGACGGCAATCGGCGCGAAGCCGGCGACTTTCGAGAAACGATTCGCCGCCGTCTGCAACACCGTGACGTTGCTCATGCTGGAAACCTATCACGAATCGCGGATAGACTCCCAACATGTCGACAGCATGCGTCCCATGGTGGGCCTCGAAGTTTGGCGAAATGGCCAAAGGGGCGCAGGTAACCGTCAGCTCCGGCTGCGCCGTCGCGAGCAACGGCAACATCCCGTGCTCACCCGAGAGCATGCGCGCGAGCGCCGAAGCGAAGATGCGCCAGCTCGGGCTCTTGAACAACCTATCGCTAGAGACGTACACGCTCGCGCGCTACATGCACTCGGAAGTTGGCTCGGGGACGATCTTCGAGCGCGTCGCCGTCGGTGAGGCCGCCGTCAACCGCGCGCGCATGGAGCGACTCTCGCGCGGCGTCCTGAGCTTGCTGCTCTACCGGCAGGGCTCGTCGCATCCGAACTACGGCTACTACGGCCCGATTCATGGCGTCGGCACGGGCACCTCGACGGCGCCTTATGGTCGATGGGCCGCGACGTCGCGTGATCCGACGGTGCTGACGATCCTACTCGCGGATCTGATCACGAGCGGCGCGAGCGGGAATTTCAATCGTGGCGCCGATGACCAAGCCGGCCCCGAATATTGGGCGCCGCAAGGTCAAACAGCGCTGAACAACTACGTTCGAAACCTCGCGAACAAGGGCAAGTATTGGGTCGGCCCGCTCGTCGGGATCGATCCGTGGCACACGTTCCTGACGTTCACGCCGGGCGTCAAGGCGAGCTCGACGGAAGGCCAGGTCTTGATCGCGCGTGGCCTGCAAGCACTACAGCTGCCGATCACCCGGCCGAAATGGGATCTCTCGACGCTGCCGTCGTGTGGCGGCGCGCCGGCCGACACGCCCGCGCTCGTCGTCATGGGTCTCATCGGGGCATTCGTGGGCGCGTGGGCTTTCACCCGACGGCTGTTTCGCGGGATCGCCAAATGAACCCCGGCGGCAACCCGCTCGATCTCGACCCGATTGCGATCGTGGCCTTGATCATGGTGGTTTGCGTGACGATCGCGGTGCTGCTTTCCAACGGCCCCAAACCGCCGCGCCCGCGCTAGAATCGCGCGCATGCGCAAGCCCCAACCGTCAACGCCCCCCAAGCCGTCGTGTTGTTCGCGTCCTGTGGTGACGCAGCGGCCGACGCCGGTACCGCCCAAGCGTCCCGTCGGGACACCGCGGCCCATTGCGCGGCCTCGGTAAGAATGTGATACGCTCGGCCGCATGGCGAAGCGGCGGAAGAAGAGCGGCTCGAAGAAGTGCGTTCGCACGACGATCAAGTTCAAGACGAAGCGCGGCAAAACGATCAGCTTCACCGGCAAGACGGGCGCCTCGTGCGGCCCGCGCCCGAAGCCGAAGACGGGCCACCTGCGCCACTTCAAAGCGAGCTTCAAGCGCGCCGCGAAGCACTGCAAGGGCAAGCCGCGGGGCGCGTTCCTGAACTGCATGTCGACGCAGATCCCGCGCTAGTCGGTCACGCCCTGGGTTGCTCGCGAGGTTTGCGTTCCCTCGCACGGCATCCCCGGACCAAGGGGCGCGCGGCCGGGCGCGTCCGTACGCATACCCATCGGGATAAAGGCGCCACGTGAAAGCACGCACGATGCGCGAATAAAGCCGACGGGCAAAGCCACGCGCCTCGCTCGTGTGGCACCGAGCCATTTTTTCGTGCGAGGCTCGTACGCATGGCGAGCTTCAACCTGCGCGTCATCGACGGCGTCACGGTGATCGAGACGACGTGCGTTGCCGGTTGCGATCGCATCTATGCGGTCGACGAGCGCAGCCCCGACTTCGTGTGCATCAAAGCCGAGCTCGAAGCCGGCGACCGCTCGGGCATCCGCTGCTATCACGGGCCCGCGCTCGACGAGAATTCGCGTAAGAGCACGCTGCGCGACTCGCCCGCCGCCAAGCGGCGCAAGCCATGATCACTTCACGCGTGATAGATCGTCGTCGACGACGCGCACGACGGCGATCGTCTTCTCGATCGTCGTGACCAACGAGTCTTCTTCGTCGAGCCCGATGGTCTGGATGCCGTGCGGCGCGGTGACCTCGTCGATCTCTTCGCTGACGCGATCGGCGAACCGCTCGACGCGCGCGTAGGCTGCGCAGGCGCGATTCCCGGCGGCCACGAGACGCTCGTGTGAGAGGCTCTCGGTTCGAGCCCGAACACCGTTGGTTCGAGGGCGCCGCGTCATGACCGGGTACACCGTGAGCGTACCCTAATAGCGCGACCGCGGGCCAACGAATCGCTCGTAGAACTTCTGAAGCATATCGACGAGTGCCAGGGAAGATTTTTCCGCGCTTTGGGACGCACGTTCCATGATCGCTGCAAAATCGGCGCGCACCTCGTCTTCGTGATCGATCGCGGCCCTGTGATCCTCGCGTAACGCCTCGGCGTATTTCGCGCTGAGCGAGGCGTTGCGCGCCTCGTAGTCGGCGCGCAGTGCCTCGCGCTCCTCGGCCCAGCCCGCACGCTCGGCGTCCATCGCCTTGCGTTCCTCGGCGACCGCTTTCTCGCGCCGATCGTCGCGGCGCTCGTAGCGCTTGAACAAATACGCCACGACCGTAGCGAGCGTCGCGATCACGGCGATCAGCGCACCGATCATCCAAGACGGGGGTTGCAGCTGATCGGCGGGCACGGCTAGGTGGATTCACTCTAACAGGAACCCCTGACGTACAGCGCGTCAGCTTCAAATAGGTTGAAGTTTCACGCTTTCACGGAAACAAACAGCCTGAGCTACGGGCGCATGCGCACACCTAACGTGGGCTGCGCGACCATCGCAAGCGTTCGAGCGCGCGCCGGCCACTGACCATGAAATGATCTCGTGCCTCGCACATGCGTCGCTGCTCGTTGCCGTCAACCCAATCACCAAGCACAACCTTGCGCCCGTCGGGAAGCGTGACACCAAGCCCCAAGACGCGGCGGACGATCGGGTGCGTGATCGGCCCATCAGCCACGAAGATCACAGCATAGCTTGAGGGCATTGTAGATCTCGACATTGTCGATCGCGCCTTCGAGCTTCGTTACGCGCCCGCGCCTTGGCATGATCAGCGTCGTCGGCATACCGTCGACTGCGTATTTTTGGGCGAGCGCCTCGACCGACGGATCCATGCTCGCGCCGTCGATGATGACGACGGGGATCTCGCCTGCGTTGGGCGAGCGTGCGTTGTCGAAGTAGACGAACGGCCAGCCGAGCGCCTGAAAGCGTCCGAGCTCACGCTCGAAGCGCGGCAGGTACTCGTGACAGTGATGGCAGCCGTCCATCGCGAAGATCACGATCACGACCGAGCAGTGCGAGAGATCCGCCATCGCGCGATGGTACCGCGACGAGCTGACAACGCCTCACGGCTCGCGAGAGAACGTGACCGCCGCGAGGAGCTCCACCAGGTACCCCTCGACGGCACGGGTGTTCTTGGTGACCGACGCGAGGCCGATCAAGAAACACAGCACTTGCTCACGCGTCGCCTCGCGTCGCCGAGGCCGCACGTGAGACTCGGGCACCTACGCGGCCTCGGGCAAGGACGGCAGCTCGAAGATCGGCCGTCCCGCACGCTTGCGCTGGTAGACCTTGTAAGCGATCAGCGCGCCGACACCGACGACGACGGTGAAGCCCGTCCACTGCAGCCAACCCCACGTGCCGAGCTGGCCCGGCAGTTTGATATTGGGCTTGTCGACGAGGTCTTTGCAGATCTCGACGCATTGTTCGGTGCTCTTGCCCGAGCGCGTGCAGTCGCTGTAGCAAGCCAGGCGCGCCGCGGTGTAGTTCGCGAACGCGTCGGCCTGCAAGGCGACTTGTTTGGTGTTCGCTTCTTGAATCTCGCTGGTTTCGAGGTACCGCATGATCGCTGCGATCGCGATGGACACGGCGATCGCGATGCCGGCGATCGTGATCAGGATCACCGGCAGCGCCGCGAGGCCGTTGGCCTGACCGCTCGCCCGTGCGTGTTGCACGGCGAGCAGCGTCTGAAAGCTCGGCGAGCTCTCGGGATTGTAGAGCGTCGCGTCCTGCGTCGAGATCTGCAGCTCGTTCGTCGACAGGAAAGCTGTCTGCGCGCTCGGGCCACGTAGCGCGCGCGACATCAGGCCCGACAAGCTCGACTCTTGGCCGCCGCAATCGACCTTCCACGCGTCGGCGCCTGTGACGCCACGCCACGTGAACAGCGTCGGGCTCGGTGGCAATGCGGGGACGTTGCTCTCGCCGTTCGCGCGCAGCGTTTCGAGCATGCCACGCTGCGTGTTGTACAGCGCGAGCGCCCACAGGTTGTAGGCACGAACCTCGTCACAGGTCGCACGGCCAACCTGGAGTAGCCCAGCGATGTTCCCTGCCGCACGCTGCATCGATTGATACGACGCTTCGAGGTTGTTTGCGATCGTATTGAGCCGGGTCGCCTGATCAGCCATGCACGAGAGTCTATCAGACTACCGCGCCGAGCTGACAGCGGGCTCTACGGCGCCACTGACTTCTCGAAACCCCCAGCCCCTGGGATCAGATCCGATACGTTGACGCTGAGCCGGCCATCGGCGCTCGTCGACGACGCGAACAGGGCCTGTCGGGGGCCGAGCACGAAGACGTCGGAAGCGCCGGCCGGCAGCTCGTAGTGTTCTGCCGTCGGTGGGACCGATTGAAGCGTCGCCTTGTCGAACGCGAGATCGATAGAGCCGCCGAACGAAACATTTCGAACGACGACGCGCAGCGGTTTCTGGTTCGATTCGCAGATACGGCAGGGAACGCGCGACGCCGGGCCCGTCGCCTCGCCCTCGGGGGCCGGCGTGGATGCTTGTGGGATCGAAATCGTGAACAGTCTCGACTCGTTCATATGCTGTCACCCCGGTGCGATATCGTGGTTGCGTGCTCGGGCAGGAACTAGCGATTCGCCGTCGGAGGCGCGCAGATGCAGAAGAAGCCTTCGAGCGTGATCGCGACGAGCACCTGATCGAAGCCCTCGATCTCGGGGAACGCGCGCGTGTCGCACGAGATCGTGATGTTGTTCGACTTGATCAGGTAGAACGGATCCGCGAATTCCCACGACCGCTCCGACGAGCCCTTGGTCAGCGTATCGATCGCGGCCGACGCCTTGGTCAGCTTCTGTTCGAGGTTCGTGATCACGATGTTGATCTTGACGAGCGCCGCGAGCAGCGCTTCGCTCGGTTGATCGGCGAGCAACACGCCGTTGCTGTCGAGCGCATACACACGCGGGATGAGGCGATGGCACTCGAACGGCTTGTCGACGCCGTTGTTGTAGAGCGAGTCCTGAAACTGGATGCCGCTCTGGCTGTCGGTGAGCACGAGCTCGCCGGCCATCGCGTACGGGAAGCGATCGGTGATCGGTTGATAGCCAAACGTTGCAGGCAGACGGCCCATGATGATTCTCCTCGCCGTCGTGATGCTGACGGCTGTTCCACAAATTAGCGAAAGTCGGGATGAAAGTCCAAATGGCGATGACCAAGCGCGCTGAAAACTCGGAAGTTTGCTTCACGGCGCCCATCGCCGGCCCCCGCGACTACGTTGTCAAGGGACTCTCGGGATGGCCCGAGACCTTCAGGCGGAAGATTGTTGACACGCAGCTCGACAAGTTCCTGCGCGCCGTGGCCCCCACGATCGAGGTCGACGAGCTGATCGATGTGTTCATCGCCAGGCGCGAGCTCACCGAGGATCCCGAGCCCACGACGTGGCACACGATCGTCGGTTTCTTGGCGAGGACGATCAATTTGCACCCCCACGACATTCCGCCCGAATGCACGATCTCGTTGTGGGGGCGCATTGTTCTCGCCCAGCGCGCGCGCAAGGAAAGCTAGGCTGTCAGCCCGGCGCAGTAGTCTCGTCGACGATGAAACGCCCTCCGTATCCATTGGCGTGGCCCGAAGGCTGGAAGCGTACGCTAGAGCGCAACCGAAAATTCTCGCGCTTCGACGGAAGCCACTTCGTGCGAGCGCGTGACGACATCATGAAGCACCTGCGCCTCATGAACGCCGTCGACGGCGTCATCACGAGCGATCTGCCGGTGAAGTCCAACGGCATGCCGTACGCGACGGGGCGCGCCGAGGATCCGGGCATTGCCGTTTGGTGGATCCAGCCAAAGATCGGCAGCCCTGGATCCGAGCGTGTGATCGCCTGCGATGTCTACCGGACGCCCGGCGAGAACCTCCGCGCGATCGAGCTGACACTCGGCGCGATGCGCGGGATCGATCGCTGGGGCGCGTCGGATCTCGTCGAGCGAGCGTTCTCAGGCTTCACGGCATTGCCGCCCGGCTCGGGCGAGACGATCAATGCACAGCCCGTCGAAGTGGCGATCGACTGGCGCGAGTATTTCGATATCTCTGCTTCGCTCGAAACCGCCACCGACTGGGATGACTTGCTCACAATCGTTCGCGGCCGACACAAACGGCGCGCGCTCGTCGAGCATCCCGACCACGGCGGAACGCGCGAAGCGTTCGACAAACTGAACCGCGCGCTCGAACTTGCCGAGGCCGAGATCGGGGCGCGCCAAGAATGAGATCGATCACGCAGCGTGGGTTGATCGAGGTCATGGCCCGACTCGGCTTCTCGCGTGCGGCGATCGCACAGGTCGCAAACGTCCATCGGGACCGACTTCGAGTAATTCTCAGCCAGCTGCGCAAAGCGGGGCGACTCCCACATCACGCGTGAGCTACGTTGAACACGTGTCCCCAGCACTGCCTGCGTGCACCGTCGAGAATTGCAAGAAATGCTCGGGCGAAGAATGCGAAGCTTGCGCGCGCGAGCCCAAGCGCCCGGGAGCGAAGTGCCTGCGCCATGACGCCGTCGAGCGCCATCGGGGCATCCCGACAACGCCGCGCACGATGACGCCGACGCTGCCGATCGAGCGTCCGATCGATCTCGTCAAGGTCGAATTCGCCGATCGCGAGGGCGTGGCGAAAGTCTTCGAGCGCGTCGCGCAGCTGATTCGTACACACGGCTCGATCCTGATCGGCTAGCCGAAAAAGACGAAAGGCTCGCCGTTGTCGACGAGCCTCTCGAATGACCGCAGTCCGTCTCGGGGGAGAAGCAGACAGCGATCGAAGCGTAGCAGAAAAACGAACAGCTAGGATCGCTCCTAGCTGCCCGCCCGGTCGTAGGGTCTCGTCTGCTTAGCGTAGCAGAAAAGAAAACGGCCCGGTTGCCCGAGCCGTTCGACGAGCCGAGCTCGACGTGCCTTACGACACGTTGCGGCGCATCAGACCGTACAGGTACGACTTGACGTCCGCGAACGTCATCGCCGTTCCGCCATCCGACGCGGCCTGCGAGATCACGAGCGCGGCCTCCGGCTGGAAGCTCAGGCGGTACGACAGGTTCTCGCGCAGCCAGATCGGCAGCACGAGCGCATTGCGATCGCGCGGCGACGGGACACCGTTTTGCGCGAGCTCGAACGCCGCGTTCGTCGAGAACACGTTGTAGCCGTGCCCCTGCGGGTAGTCCTGCATCACGCCCTTCGTGTACTTCTTGTCGTTGAAGTCGAACTCGATGTACGTGACGCGGTCGATGTTGAACAGCGTACGCAGCGACGGCGGGTCCGAGAGCGCGCCCGAGCCATCCGGCAGCACCGGCTGGGTCTGGCCCGTCTGCGGGCGCATCACGCGAACGACCATCACGCCGATGCCGTAGACGAACATCTCCCACGACATGGGGAGGCCGGTGTCACCGGCGCGCGGGCTGTTCGTGTCGACGCGGGTGGCGGTACGCGTGCCGCCCGCGACGGGCTGCGAGCGACCCGAGACGAACGCCTCGACGGGCGTCGTCTGACCGTTCGTCAGCTGAATCGTGGAGTAGAGCTTGTCGTCGATCCAATCCTCGATCGCGACCACGCGGCCATCGGGCAGCGTGAAGGTGGTGGTTCCAGGTGCAACGCCAACAGTTCCGGCCATTGAATTTCTCCTCGTGAGTCTTCGATCTTCGTCGACGGAGGAGACGTCCCCTCGTGTCGGCGTTGGCACGAACACCGTGCCTTCACGCGCCCAAGCCCCGTGCGCGGGCTTCGCGCTACGGGGCATTTGGTTATTTCGTGAAATTAATTTCGCTGTTTCGTGAAATTCAGATCGATTTAGTGGATCGACTAAATTTGTTTCGCGAAATCGCGAATTGCAGCTAGCGACCGCCGCCGAGCAGCGTCGCGCCGTAGCTGTTCGCGAGCCCGTGCACCGGCGGGCCGCCGATGCCGAGGAGGTGAACGGCCGCCGCGCTCGGCGCGCCCATCAGGCTGACGGGCGGTGCGCCGCCGCCGGGCGCCGCGAGCTGCGCGCCGGCCACGCCGGGGATCGCGCCCGCTGCCGCCGGCACGTACGAGGCCGCGGGGACACCGAGGCCGTTGAGCGCGCGCATCTGCGGGATGCCGAGCGCGCGGATCTGCGGGATGCCGAGGCCGGCGAGCCCGCCGCCGAACAGCACGCGCTCGACGAGTGAGAGGCCCGTCGCGAGCGCCGCGCCGAGCGCCGCGCCGAGCGCCGCCTTGCGCGTGGCCTTCATGGCGTACATCGCGCCCGCCGTCGCGAGGCCCGCGCCGAGCCCGAGGAGCTCCGACTTGGTCGACCCGCCGCGACGCGCGATGGCGCCCGTGATGAAAGAGACGCCGCCGCCGATGGCGGTTCCGATCAAGGGATTCATCTGTTTTCCTCCGAAATCGTTGAGACCGAGTAGTTCGATGCTTCCGAGAAACTTGTGCTTGCGCCGCGCCATGGTTCGATCGCTCCTAGCGACAGCGCCCGCCGCCGCCCTTGACGAACTGCCACCCCGAGCGGTTCTTCCGGCTCTTGCCGACGAAACACAGCTTCGCGCTGCGCCCCGTTCGGGGATTGCAGACGGTCTTGCAGTCCCCGACGCGCGGAGCGCCGAGGCTGGGACCGTCGAGCGTCATGATCTTGGCCATCGTCGATCAGCCCGCGTTGTAGTAGGTGTTCCAGCGACGGCCGGTGAACAGCCCGCCACGCTGCGGGACATCGCGATACGTCATGAACTGCGCCATCTGCGCCATCGCGTGTTGCTGCGGTGCGAGGACCTGTGTCATCGGCGCGACGCCGGTGACCGCGATGACGGCCGAGGTCGCCGGGCCGTTGCCGTCGGTCAGCATGATCGCGTTCGCGCCACGGACGTTGAGCGCCATCTTGATACGCGCGCCGATGGTCTTGAACCACGTCGCGATCGGGCCCTGACCGATCGGCGCGAGGCCGAGGCCGGAGAGCTGCATTCCGGTCGCTGGGCCGGAAGTGAATTCCTGCGTGACCGACATGACGGCCGACTGCGGCTGGTAGCCGACGATCGGCTGCAGGACGCCGGTACGAACGATCCGATCGGGACGAACGAAGTGGACGCCGAGCATGACAACCAAGTTATCGAAGCCTCGGCAAAACTTCAATGATTCCAGTTGCTTCGCGTTCGCTTGACGCCCTACGATCACTCGGTCCCGCTAAGCATTCGAAGTTTCACGAAATGCGTCGAGCCGTTTTTGATCGCGTGTGACTAGCTGACGTATGCTTTCGTGAATCCGAGCGGTTTCGTGATCATCGTTTCACCACACACGGCGTCGGCGATGGCGCCACACACCGGCGGCCGATCGTGGGTGATGTTCGCGCAGACGCAACCGCCGCAGATGATCGGCCCGATCTGGATCGAAGCCGTCACCGGCGCGCAGATCGAGCCGCGCCTCGGCGAGCTCATTCGCTTCGGCGCGTACCCGACGTTTCTCGTCGGGCTCGTCGAGACCACGCAGCCCGAGGACTCAGCGAACGCGATCCGCGAGCAATACGCCGGCAAGAACCTGCACCACTACTGGTATGCACCGACGGCCGATCTGATCGCGTACATCCAACACGTCGCGCAGGGCCCGATCAGGCAGCTTCTCGAACAGACGCACCCCGGCGCGTTGTCGCAAGGTACCGTCGACGTCGAGGGCCTCATGCAGATCCTCGGCGTGTCCGAGTCGACGATCAGACGCATGGTCAAGGCCGATGAGATTCCGTACATGCGCTGGGGGCGAAACCTGCGCTTCGTGCCGGCTGACGTCATCGCGAGCTTGCAGCACCGCGTAGACGGGCGCCGCTAGACGCCGCGCATCTGCTTGCGTGCGCGCGCGACGGCAAGACGCGCGTCGAGCTCGTCTTCGGAGAGATCTGCGTACGGCGAAGACCCCACGAGGAAATCCGGGTTTTCGAGCTCGGCGAGCTCGCGGATGCGCTTGTGCCATCGTGTCGAGCGCTCTTGGGCAATGCGCTCACGGGTGCGCGCGGTGATGGCCTCGAACAACCGACAAGCGGGCCCAAAAGCTTCGGGCGGCAACCCCAGGCCATCGACAATGGCCTTGATTCGCGTGAGCACATCTCGCAGCTCTTCGATCGCGTCATCGTGGTGATCCGCGGAAAGTTGATCGCATGGGGTGAGACTGAGCATGTGCGCATCGTAGCGCGCCGAGCTGACGTCAGCGCTGTCAGGCCGATGCGGTAGCCTTCGAGACGTGCCGAAGAAGGCCCGCCGTAAGAAGTTGCGCCCCAAGATCCCACTCAAAGTCCGCCGCGACTTGCTCCGTCGTGTTCTGCGCCAAGCGCTCCGGGACGTCGAGAGTGACGCCGACGCGATTCGTCTCGGCGAGGATCTCCTCGAATACGGTCGGCGCGTGATCGCGCGTGCGAACCACATCGCGAACCCCGACGACGTCATCACGATCCACCCGAACCACGGGGCGACACGGCTACTCAACGCGATCGACGCGCACATCGAATCGACGAAGGAACGCGACACCGACGTCGTCGCGCGCCTGATCGAGTGCCTCGGGTCGCAAGCCGCGTACGGATCACTGCCGCATTGATATGTGGTGCCGTCACGAGCGCTGCAAAATCATCGAGGTGCACAAGGCGCACGAGGATGATTTTGCGCGAGCTCGACGGGGGCGCCCGATCACCGGGACGACACCGCAGCCCGTTGTGAAGCGGCGCCGCGCCGAGAAGACGCGCGCCCAGCTCGCCGCTGATCCGCGTCGCGTTGTGCTACGCCACGAAGAGCGCAATGTCGATGGCGTTGTCGGTCCGATCGCAATCGTGCAGTGCCCCGAGTGCCAAGGCGGCGGGTGCGCATGGTGCAACGAGACCGGCGAGATGACGCTGATGCGCTATCACCTCTGGAAACGTGACTGCGGATAATGCGCGGACGTCGACCAAACTATGCGTGGGGCGATATCTCCGTCGACAAGCGTATCGAGCGGCTCGCAAAGAAAATCTTGATTCGTGAGGACGGTTGCCACGAATGGATTGGCAAACGTTTCAAGAACGCGTACGGACAAATCGGCATCGCGCTAGAACCCAAAAAGACGCGATACTTTCTGGCTCATCGCGTAGCGTGGGAGCTCGCGCGAGGCCCGATCCCCGACGAGCTCATGGTGCTTCACAGATGCGACCATCCGTGGTGTGTGAACGTCGAACATCTTTTCCTCGGCACGGCGCAGGACAACATCGATGACATGATCTCCAAGGGCCGTGGCAACCCGCTACGAGGCGAGAACGCGCCGCGCGTGAAGCTTTCCACCAAGCAGGTCAGCGAGATTCGCGAGCGCTACGCATCGGGCGAGATCACACAACAAGCTCTCGGGGCCATCTACGGCGTCAGCGCCAAGCAAATATCGGTGATTTGCGCCGGCAAACAACGCCTCACCGGCTAGCTGTCAGCCCGACTCGATATCGTCGAGCATATGAACGCTGAAGAGTACGTCCAAGCTGCGATCCGTACCGAGCACACGCCCAACTTCATTCGTCTGCACGGAGAGTCCGACGCAACCAATTTGATCATGTCACGTTGCATGCACGCGTTGCTCGGTATGATGACTGAGCTTGGCGAGCTCGCGGACCAATTCAAGAAGCGAATCGTTTACGGCCGCGCCCTCGACATGGTGAACGTCGTCGAGGAGCTCTCAGACGGTGATTGGTATCGCGCGCTGTTCGCGGACGCGATCAAAGTTGGCTTCGAGCAAGCATGGCAGATCAACATCGCGAAGCTGCGCAAGCGATTCCCGGACAAGTTCACGCAGGCACAGGCGCTGACCCGCGACCTCGACGCCGAGCGCTCCGTGCTCGAAGCCGGGACCGCCGACATCGATGCGACGATGCCCGGCAAGCCTTCGGTGATGCCTGGCCGTTAGCGGCCGTGATACGCTCGCCGCATGGCCAAGTTCATGAACCTCGGGCGTGTGAAGCTGCCCGGTGACGACGTTGGCGGTGGCCCGAGCGATCACACGGGTGGCCCCGTCGTCGGGCGCCCGAGCGGCCAGCGAACGATCCCAGCGCAGTATGCGAGCGCGGCGCAGATGGCGAGCACGCAGCAATTGATGCCCGTCCAACAGATGCAGCCGATCGATCAGCCGACGCCGCCGACGATGCCACCGTCGCCGACGCCCGAGGTTCAAGATCCTGGGCTCGTGTGTCCTGCGGGAACGATCTTCGACAACGTCACGAATCGCTGCATCCCGCACTACCCGACGCCGAACGCGCCGACGCCGCAACCCGGCGTGCCGACCGCGCAGCCGATGACGAGCCCACCGCCGGGCTATTTCTTGCTGATGGGGCGTCCGTATCCGATGTGGACGCTCTATCTTGCGACGGGAACGCTGGGGTTCGGACTGCTCTTGCTCGCGTTCCTCGCGGGCCGTCGTCGACGCGCTAGCGCCGGCTGAGCAGCGTCACGAGCACGTCGAAGAAGCACGCGAACAGCGCGAGCGCGCCGATCGCGAACAGCACGGGCCACGCGAACGAGGTCACAGCGATCGCGGGAACACCGCCGCCAGGCGCGGTCTGTGGGATTACGCGCGACGTGCGCGAGTAGACCTGGAACACGCACGCAGCGATGAATAGCCAGATGGCGAGCGCGACGACGATCATCGGATGATGGGCTTCCGGCCCTTATAGGGCGTACGTTGTCGGCCATCGTTGCGCACCTGATCGGCGCGCTCGCGCGCTTCTGGCGTCGGGCCCGATCGCCAGTTACGCGTATTGATCGACGCTTTCTCGATGTCACGCGCGACCATCTCCGTCGGGCGCAGTGCGCAACCGGCCCTGTCCTGCATCTCCCAGATCACACGCTCTTTATACGCGGCGTCTTGGATCGCTATGTCGCGCAGACGAATATTGTGCTGCCGCGCGCTCTCGATCTCCTCGTCGGTCTTGGGCGCGCGACCCTCCGGCCAGAAGCGGTTCTCGGCATACTGAACGTCACGCTTGCTCGTCGGCGTCGTGAGCGCGGTACGCAAATCGGCCATGAACGCCGAGAGCAACCAACGAAATGATCCTGAGCCAGATTCTCGCTCGGGCAACGTGTAGATCGGGCCAACCTTGTCGATCGCCTTGCGCAGATTCGCCGGTGACAGGCGACGGATGCGTGCCGTGTCGATTTTGCAGAGATCCAGATCGGCGCGACGCTCGGGGAGCGTATAGCTACGCTGACGCTTGCCCGGCGACTTCGTCTTGATCTTACGCGCCATGATTACTTGAGCACCGCGCCGATGAAGCCGAGCAAGCCGACGCCGATCAAGCCGACGCCGCCGAGGATCAAAACCTTGCGGTATTTCCAGAGCGGCGAGTCGAAGAAATCGAGCATGCCGGCGAGTTGCTGCTCGCTCGTCGCGAAGCCCGGCGGTTGCGTCCAGCGGGCGCGCGTGATGCCGAGGCCCGAGAGCCCCTGCGCCGGCTCGGCCCAACGAGCTCGCGTGATGCCGAGACCGTCGAGATGAACTTGCGCGAGCTTCTGGTAGTACATCGGATCCTCGACGAGATGATCCATCGCGATCTTGCGCGCGATGTACGGATCGCTCGTATGTTCGAGCTCGACGCGTGTGCCGATCGCAAGCTGCGTGGGATCGAACATATCCGGCGACATGCCGGCCGCGCGCCCGCCGGCTGCGCGAAGCTGTGCGCCCGGCTGAAACGGCGCCTGGAAAGACACCTGCGGAACGTTACCGAAGAGCCACGCCGGGGCGCCGATCATCGACATACGCCCAATGTAACACGATCGCGCAAGGATCAGCCCCAGCTTGCGATTTCACGGTCGATAGTCGTATGCCCGTTCGCCCACTCACCGACGATCATGCCGATGACACGTGCGTTACCAGTGGCGCCGCCACCATATTGCGCGGAGATGCCGGCCATCTGCTTATTCCAGCGCATCATCGGAATCACCTTGGCGATCGCATATTCGACCGCGCAAACAAAATCCGAGTTTTTCAGCCATTCGGCTGCGAGCGCATCCTCGTAACTGAGCCACGAAGACAGCGAAGAAAACTCAGCAACCGCATAACGCGCTGCCGCGCGCGCGACCTGTTCGATAGAGGGTGTTGTCGTCATCGGCGGATGCTCAACGCCTTGGGTGCTTTGCGCTTCCCGATGTTAATCGGACATTGTTTTGTTCGACGCCTTCGCTTGATACGTGTCTTCGCCATGGGATTTAACTCTACAGGATTTTTGCGATCGCCTTGCCGTACTTCGCTTGCGTCCAGGCACCGCCGATCGTCCCGACGACGCCGACGAGCACCATCCACCAGCGCGCGCGCTTGGTCGGCGGCAGCGGCGCCGTACCGACGATCTCGATGATCTCATCGCCCGTGCCGAGCGTCGCCAACATGTTGTTGATGACGGCTTGATCGGCCCCGAGCGCGATCGCCTTGTTCGCGACGAGGATGCGCTCCTCGCCGACGTACTGCGCGAGGATCGCGAGTGCCGTGTCGAAGTAGGTTTGATCCGTCTGCGCGCGTTCGAGCGCGGTCACGATGCGCTGCGCATCGACGTACGTCTCGGTCAGTCCGAGGCCACGCATCAGCGGCTCCGACGGCGGCGGCCACCCGCGAGACGCGTGCCGCGCTGCGCGTTCGACCAGCGCTGGCCGGTCTTCATGATCGCCGAGTTGACGTTGCGCGGGATCCCGCGCTTGCCGTACTTGTCTTCGGCTTTCTCGAACAGGCACTCGAAGATCTGCCCGGACCCGATCACGCCCTCGCGCTTGCAGCTCTTCGCCCACTGTTTCACTTCGGCCGGTGTTCTCGCCATGACGCCTATCCTTTCACGCGACCGAAGCCTTGTGCCAGCGCGATCGCGCTCGTGACGACAGGAATCACCAGCCCACTCAGGAACCAAGCGACGCCCCAGCCGATCGAGCCTCGGTTGCGTCGGTAGCCGTGGAACGCCGCCGCGCCCGCGGCGACGACGGTCAGAACGCCTTTGATCGCATCGACGTTCCAGCGCGATTCCGCGTCGAACCACGAGAGCGCGCTCGCGATGACGCTGGGATCCACGCCGCGCGCGATCAGGGCCTTCGCAACGTTGGGGCGATCGCTCGGCGCGTAGATCTTGAGAAAGTTGACGACGGCCGTCGCGTCGGGCTTGGGGGCCGCGAGCAAAAAGCCATCGATCTGCGTCGTGAGCGCGGTCGACTGAGAGTCACGAAGCCCAAGCAACGCCATCGGCATGCGCCGAGCTTATCACGAGCTCGCGGGCGTCTGGCCGGTCTTGGTTTCGACCACGCGATCCATGACACCCGTCGCCGTCTTCGCCGTGATGATCGCGACCGCGAGCCATTTCGTGTAGCTGAGCCAATCAGCCCCGCTGATGATCTTGAGGACGGTCAAGATCGTCACGAGGGCGATCAAGACCAGCGTGATCATGCCGCGCTCCGAGCCCAACAGATCTTTGATGCCCTGCATTTTTAGGTGCCGCCTGACGACGTTCCGATACAGTGCCAATTGTAGGTCGTGGCGTCGACAATCCCGGCGGAACACGTGATCGCCGTCGCGGAGATTGTACATGTTGGGATCGCCGCTCCACCCTCGGGGAACACCACGCATGATGGTACAGACGTGTACGTGTTCGCGAACGTGAGCGTGCACGTGCCAGTCCCCGATACACCGCTACTAATCCGAAACGAAGTATCAGGCCCAGCAATCGTCGGACCCGTGCCACAGGATGACGGGACGACGGTCGGCCCGTCGGCGAGCCAGTGCGAGCTCGGCGCTTTGAGCACTAGCGGCGTGCGATTGGTGCCCGTTCCACCCGTAACAAACCAGATCGATTTGCCGGTCTCTTGCTGAAAAACGACCAAGTCGCCAGCGGCCTGACTCGAAACATCCCCGCCGCTCGAAACCCATAAAGCCTTGGCATCCGATCCGCCAAAATTTCCGCCCGCGCCACGGTGAATGATGATGCCACCGCGTGCGCCCGCGTCGACAGTCGTATCGAGTCCGATGCCAACGCCATTTAGAGATCCGAACGCGCCCGTGACGGTATTCTTGATAATGAGTTGCTCGCCATTGCCAGCCGCGCCGCCGAGAGAGATCGTCGGGTTGAGTGAGGTGGTCCCCGGGATCTGAAACGGCTGGACCTGGTTTCCTAGTGTCACGCTTGTCGCGTTGGTGAAGTCGACGGTCCCGGGGTTCGAGTTCAAGATCTCGAACGAGTGGCTATGGAGCTCACCGTTGTTGATGATCGATGACGCCGCATCGTTCTGAAACCAATCGCCGGCCGTCGACTCAATCGCCAAGTTTTCGTCACCACCCGTCGCGTGGATGAGGATCGCAATATTGCGAAGCGCGTTACCACCCGCAGACTTCGTGACCTGCACGCCATACTCGCCTGCCCACACATTAATATCACCCGCCGTAGTATCGACGGTGCCCGAGATGATGCTCTGCACCAGCTGTTGGCTCGCCGTGGCACCGCTCATGTCCTTTAGGATGTTGTGGAGTGACCGGAACACGTTGTCGGTCACACCCTCAGCTTCGATGTTGGTCTCGCCCAACTGTGGATCGAACGTAAACCGAGGCTTACCAATACAGCCACCTAGTACGTTCACGCATGCTGAGATATCGCCCCCGACGCTCATCGCGTTATCGACAACAATGTTTTCAGTGCGAATCGTCCCGAGTATAGCCGCACTTGACGCCGCGCCCGCATTCTGCGTCGTCGATCGCGCAGCAAGCATGAACGAGCTGGCCAATAACAATGCCGCCAGCGCAACCGCCAATGCGATCGCCGGCGCAATCGAGACACGAAACCTTGGAAACGTCGATTGCCTGGTCAACATAAAAACCTCAAGTTGGATCGTCGACGGTGAACCAAAAAATATCGCCCGCCGTCGCGGGGCCTGAAAGCGACAGCACGAACTGTGCGTTCGTTCGTGATGCCGCCGCGATGTTCATCGACAGCTGAAATGCCGCCGTCGCTTGCGTAGCCTGCACTTGATAGAGTGCGTCCGCGCGTGCGGCCGGCAACGGAATCACAAGATCCGATAGATCCGGCTCTAGCCCCGTAACCGTGTACGCAAAGCGCTGTGTCGTACCAGCAAACGAAATGTTGACGACACCGCCGCCGGCATCAGTCGCGACAAGATCAGGCGTATCGAGATTGATCGTCGTGAAAGGGCCGCCGGCAACCGGAACGGTCTCGTTCTCGAAATTGACCCCCGATCCACCGCCACCGCCACCACCACCGGCGCCATCAGGGCTCGGAACGAAAGGATCGCAGCAACCGGACATGGCGCCTACAGTATCGCGATCTCGTGCCTCTGCGAAACAGCACTGTCAGCTCGATGCGCTACCGTCACGAACATGTCCGACCCGACCCCGGCTACCGCCATCCAAGACAAGCTCGCCCAGCTTCGCGAAGAGCGTCTCGCGCATGCACGCGCATGCGGCGCCGAGATTGAGGCAGTCTTGAAGAAATATGACTGCGTCATCGAAGCACAACCCGCCTTCCTACGCGATCGAAGTGGTGCCTTCATGGTCACGATCAACGTCGCTGTGCACCCAAAGACCTAAGCGACGGAGATCAGTCCGAGATTGACGAGCGCAGCGTGGATCGCGGCGACGTCGACAGCGACGGTTTGCTGTGCAATCGCTGCCACGCCATAGAAGCCGAGCAATCCGAAGTGGCGCGTGTTGACACCGACACCGCCGATAAAGATATCCGATGCGGTGTCGGGCCCGATGCGAATCCGCGCGCCGTTCGCGCCGGGGCGGATGTAGACGTCATGTGAAGCATCGCCGAGGTAGTTGAAGATCGAGCCGCCGACATTGTTGGTGTCACCCAACGTAACTTGACCGTGAAGCGAATGCTCAGCGGTCGATGGAATGCCTGAACCGGCGATCAGGTTCGCGCGCACACTCACAGGATTGAGGGCCTCGCCGCTCGTGCCGCTGCCCCCGATAAATACGGTACCCGTATTTAGGCGCCCGATGCTGATGATCCCGGTCTCACGTCCGCCGTTGATCGTGACGTCGCCCGTATCGTCGGTAAAGTGGTTGAAGATCGTATCGAACCCGGTTTCGATGCCAAATACGACGAGCTGCCGTCCGTTAACGTGTAAATCGCCATAGGTATCAAGCCGGCCTCCGGGGGTGATTCGCGCGCGAAGATTCGGCGTGTCACCAGTCGCGAATTCGATGCCGTACGTGTTTCCGCTTGGATCAAGCGACCACAACACAAGCGCGTTCGGCGTCGTACCGTCGGCAAACTGGCCGCTGCCATCGCCGACGGTCACGCCAGCTCGGAGTGAGGCGTCGACGAATGTGGCCCCACGATAAAGACGAACGCCCGCGTACGACTGCACGACATCAGTATCGGCAAACGCACGAATACCTGACCCCGGCGCAACTTCATCGAAACTCGTCGCGTCCCCGACCGCGGTCGCGCCCGTGAACTTCGAGAGTGTTCCAATGGTGCCCGGGCCTACGGTGCCCGAGCCACCACCGCCGCCACCCGTCGCGGGGATGAACGGCTGTGGGGTCAGGTTAGTTACGGGTCCAATCGCGCGTTCAAGCGTGTGCAGGCGCTCGACCCAAAGGTTCAGCGTCGCGGGCGCGCCAGACGTGTTCTCGACGGTAATTTGCGTCGAGGTTGCTGAGATAATCGTGAAATCACCGTTATCGCGTAGCAATAGATCCGGCACGACGGCCGTGCCATTCAAGTTGAGCGCGTGAGGAAGCGTTGCCTGATCACTCGCCGCGATGTCCGTGAACGTGAGAACCTGAACCAGCTGCGTCAACGCCATGAGTGCAGACTATCACGCCGGGAAATCGATCTTCTTCGAGTAGTTGGGCTCGATGCCAAACGCCGTGTTCCCGGGGAGCGTCGTGTCGAGCGCGACGAACTTGCGGCCGTTCATGAAGCCCGCGTAGATGTGCTCCCAGTCGGGCGCGCCGCGCGTCTTCACGACGCGCAGCACCGGATCGATCCCGTTGAGCGCGAGCAGCGTCGAATTCAGGATCGAATTGTCGTCGCAGTCCCCGCCGCCGAATTCCAGCGTGCGGCGCGCGCTCTGGTAGAGATCGACGCCCTCGTGCCGGCCATCATCGTGAACCACGGCGCCGACATCGCCCGTGTAGCGCACGCGCGACTTGACGAATTGGTAGATCGCCTGCGCCTCGCACATCTTGTCGCGCTCGGGGCAGCGCGACGTGACCTGCAACGCGACCTTTCGCATCTGCGGGTCCTGAATGCTCTTGGCGATCAGACTCTGGATCGTCGCGATGCGCTGCTCGATCGGCATCTCCGACTGACGCATGGTCGTGCGCATCAAGCCGTCGGAGTAGCTACCGATCACCGGCGCCTGCGCCGCGCGCAAGCGCATACGCCCCAAGCCGTTGACCGCGTTCGAGATCCGGCGCTCGCGAACGACGGCCCAAATCCCGAATCCGGCCATCAATGTTCCGAGGACGCCCGAGACGACAGCGGCGCGCTTGTTCATAGAACCCGAAGACTACCAGAGGCTTCGTGATAACGTCGAGCCATGCGTTTCTATCGTGGGCTCGCCGGCCCCTGGAAGAATCCCACGACGATCCCCACGACGACGCAGACCTTCGAGGAAACCACGTGTCCAGCGCCTGATGGCTGGACGTGGGATTCGTCAAACGGCGGATTCTGGCGTCGTTTGAAGGTCGGCGAAACCGCGCAGCCGGCGCCCAAGATCCCGGGCCAGCCGTGCGGCACGGTCGAAGTGCGCGAGCACTGCGTGATTCCAGGAACGGGAACCGACATCGATTGCAAGACGCTCCACACGGCGCCCGAGAACACCACGCGCTATCGAAACTACCTCAGCGAGCAGAACGCGCGCGCGGTGGCGATCACGGAGTCGATCCGTGCAAGCGGCTGGTTGACGACGCGCGCGAACGCGATGTCGTGCACGTTTTGGAAGGGTCACGGATCGGTCTCGAAAGCAGAGCCGTATCTCGCGCAACAGGGCTTCGACATCATGACGCCGCCTGGTGTGATCAACATCTACGGCGTGCCATTTGCCGTCGAGGGGCTCAAGAACGGCAGGCTCGAACGATCGCTCGTTCCATCGCCCGAGCAGAAATTCCTGATCGAGTGGGCGATCTACGTCAAGTCGCAAGCGATAGTCGCCGCGCTGATCGCTGGCCACGGTTGCGGCAAGAATCTCGACGTGCCGATGGACCACACGTGGGGCACGTACACGAGCCAAGATCCGACGACGCTCGTCATGAGCCAGATCTCGAAGACGTCGAGCTCGGTGCATGCAATCCTCGACGCCTGCGATCGCGGCGATCCGACGACGGCGCTCACGACGTACATCGAAGGCTTCTCGCTCAACCCGATCCAACCGACGGCCGACGAGTGGGATGGCTCGAACGGGCTCAGGAAGTATTATGAGCGCGGCGGGTATCTCATCAGCCAAGCGATCATCAACAGCAAGATCAAGGTCGATAGCGCCGCGAGCATGGGCGGCTTCCCGACGGGTATCCGTTGGAGCCTCGGCTACGGCCTGTGTCCTGACGCGAGCTCGGGATGGTGGGCGAGCGCGGGCATCGGCAAGCAATTCGGGCCGAACGACTTCATCGAGGGGGGCATGCCGATCAGCGTCGTGCAAGGGAACGACGGCGACGGCAAAGGCTGGAACATCTGGTTGTTCTCGGGTCGTGCCGCGAGCTCGCAAACCAAAGACGATCACTACACGATCAGCATCACGCCGACGGACATCGGCAACGCGAATAAGGTCATCGGCGCCGTCGCAAAAATCATGGATGCCGTGCTCAAGCTGATTTGTTCGCTCGCGCCGGTGTCTCAGCCGATCGCGCAGCAAACCCTTCTTCGCGAGCTCTGCGTGGACGCGAGCGGCAAGAGCTGCGCGAAGGGCACGCCAGGCTGCAAGTGCACACAACCGACGACGGCCCAGAAAGACATGGTCGGCGTGGCATCGGCAGTGATGAACTACGCCTGCGGCAAGCTCGTCGAGACCCAGCAACCGATCCCGCCGCCGCCCGCACAGCTTCCGCCCCCGCCGCCTGCGGCACCCACGGGATGGACGATGCCGTTGTGGCTCGCGGGCTTGCTCGGCCTCGGCGCGGGCGCGGGCGCGTTCGCGCTCGGCAAGCGCCGTCGAGTTTCGTAGTTTCACGAAACTAGACGTGCTCATGGTAGTCTCGTGGCGATGATGCTCGCCAACTACGGACGGTCCACGTTGCCGATGCTCGCTGGGCTCGGCGGGACGGCCGAGATCACGAGAATGCAACAAGCGCTCGTGAACCTCGCGCAGTCGACGAACAAGCCCCAGCTCAATCCAGGGCGCGTCGACGGCGTGCTCGATGACGCGACGATGTCGTGCGTCGCGAGTGCCCTCTCGTACGCCGCGAACGAGCTCGGCGGTACGATTGGCAACGTCCTGCAGCTCGCGCTGATCGGCGGCTCGGCGACGTCGACGGCCAAGAACTACGTCGGGCAGTACGCGTCGCAGCTCGCGGTCGCGTTCAACGCGGCGGCCGTCAAGTATCGAACCGCGCCGCCCGCGGCAACGGCCCCCGTCGTCGTGGCGTCGCAGAGCGCCTGGTACACCACGTGGTGGGGCATCGGTGGCCTGATCATCGGTGGCGCATTCGTCCTCAAGTTCATCCTCGGATCTCGTTAAGGAGCCCGTATGCCGATGGCCGTTCCCTCGTCGATGGCGAATTTGCTCACACGATTCGGTATCAACATCTCGCAGACCACGCCACCCGTGGTCACGACGCCCGTCAATCCGGGTACGATCGTCAACACGACGGCGCCGAGCTTCTGGGATTCGATCCCGACGCCGGTCAAGCTCCTCGGTGCCGGCGCGCTCGCGTTCGTCGGCTACAAGAAGTTCCTCGCACCGAAGAAGGGCGCGGGCGTCAACGGTTTGCGCGGGCTGTTCGGCGCGCGACGTCGGCGCCGCTAGGAGCGCGCCGTGCTCCACGGAACGATCGATGACATCGTCGCGGTGTTCAACCGCGCGAGCTCGGCGTTGCCGACGATCAAGGCCATCGTCCTCGACCCGGCGTTCCCGCAAGTCGTCACGCGCGTGCAGACGCTCTACGACATGGCGCCGTCGACGGTGATGCCGAGCTCGCCCGGATCGTCGACGGGCTACCAGAGCAAGCTCGCGGTGTTGATCAAGCCACTTGACGCGCTGATCTACCTACGCAAGAATCCGATGGTGTTCTGGCTCGGCGTCGTCGGAACGATCGCAGGCATCGGCTACGTGGGTTATCGTATGGGTCAACAGAAAGGCGCCCGATGAGGATCCCCAAGTTCGTTCAGAGCGTCGGCGTCGCGCCGGGCACCACGACGATGCAGCTCGGCAACGCGGGCGCATGGCCGTTCCCAGCGCAGAATCCGTTTCCGTTCCCCGAAGAGACGCGCTTCTACACCGTCGATCCGTGGGCACGCTACGCAGGCCGGCGCTGGATCGGCGGACTCGGCGCGATCCCGAAGGCGCAGATCCGCTGGGACATCATCGGGATCATCGGCGGCGGCTCGCTCGGCATCGCGCTCGCGATCGGTCTCGTAGCTTCTGCGCTGTCGAAGTAATTAATCACCCTCGAAACTGGCGAGGATGTTCGAGCACGCGTCGCCAATGATGCGAATCTTGTCGACGAGCAAATCACGTTGCACATACAACGCTTTCTGCGTTCGCTTCATCTCCCTATATGTTCGGTGGCACTCGTTGATTGTCTCGCGTTGAAGCGTAGCCATCTCTTCTAAGAGCCTAACGCGCCCTTCGAGCTCGTCGCGCGGCATGCCAGAAAGGACGATCGGATCGAGCGCCTGATAAGGCGGGAGGTCTGTAGGATCGTCATCGTCAGCGGCGGGTGTATTGGGCATCCCGACAACATATCGCGACGAGCTGACACCAGCTGTCAGCTCAGCGTGATAAAACTTCGCGCATGGACATCGATACTCTGGCCGAACGCACCGAACGTCTTGCGCAACGTAAAGCCGTCGATGACGCCGCCGCCGCGCAACTCAAGCCTGGTGATTATGTGATCTTTTGGCATGAGACCGAGGGCAATCGCATTCCTGGACGTAACTACACCGCGAGCAATCCGCCGCACCTACGCGCGCGCGTCGTCGAGATCCATGATCTCGAAACAATCACCTTGCAGCCATTCCACGAGCCAAACGGACTTCTTCCCGACGAGCCTGGGTTCTCCCCCGTCGACCGTGGCCCGCCTCGTAGGGTCTCGCGCTACAGCGGCGATGGCCCACGTCACAACACTTGGGAAATGGTGTTCTGACTCGTGATACGCTGAGGCATGGCCCTCGGCATCGTCCTGACGCCCTACGGAAAGCTTCCCAACGGCGCACCGCCGTATGCGATCGACTACGCCTACAAAGGCGCGACGACGTTCTACGGCTCGAACAGCGCCGGTGACGCGCCCGGCGTCGCGAACACGGATCCGCATCAGGATCCGCAGTTCCTGTCACGCGGCGAGCAAGGGTACTACTACGACACGCCGCTCGGGCGGCCGTCGGGCATGCGCGGTCTCGGCCTCGCGCTCGCGCGCCCCGGGCTACGTGGGATCTTGCCGCCGATGTCGATGGGCGCCGCGTGGGGCATGGGTCTCGCCGCGAACATCGCGGGCGGTGTCTTCGGCTACAAGCGCGCCGAGCGCAAGGGCACGAAGAAGTTTTGGCCGACGGTCGGTTTCTCGATCCTCGGCGGGCTCACGTGGTCTGCGATCGCGTACGTCACGGGGCTCTTGCCGGCCAAGACGAGATCGGGCGTCGGCGCAATCCCGAACGACTTCGACCGCGCGAAGAAGTACCAGTACCTCCCGGTCGAAAACGGGTGGATCCCGTTGAAAGACAACAAGATCCTGACTTCGGGCCCGTGGCTGCCTCCCGACGGAAATCCGGGCTGGGCGAACCCACGGTTCCCGACGCCGGTGATCAGCGTGCCGACGAATCAGGTGCAGGCCGCCGCGAGCATGAGCGGACTCGGCGACGCCGCCGTTCCCGGCGCGCCCGCGACGGTCGAAGACGTCCTCGGCGTCATGACGGCGCACAACGATCGGACGTTCTCGCTCGCGCTCGTGTCGACGGTCGCCGTCGCTGTATCAGCGCTGCTCGGCGTGTTCCGCACGCTCAAGCTGATCCGCGAAGACAGCTCGCGCGACTAATCACTTGGCGTCGATGGCACGCCAGCGGTGAGCGCGTCAATGAACGCATCGAGCACTTCTTCCGGGCCATCGACAACGGCTCGCGCAGCCGCGCGTGCGACATTTTGCGGGAAGCAAGATACAGCGTGCTCGTGATCCTTTGGGCATGGATGCGAGGTGTAACAAGCGTCCAAAATATCGCCGAGGATCGCGACTGATTCATCGTCGGTGGCGACGCCTTCGCGCAACATGCGCTCACGAAATTTTGCTGAACCACTCATCGTGCAGAACGCCCTTTGGCTGTCAGCATGAGACCAAGCGGCTCGTCGCACACCATGTGTAGTTCGTGTTGCTTACGCGTCCAAAGATACGCAAGCACGCTTGCTATATGCCGCCAAGATTTCCCTGCACGGTGCATTAATCACCCGATGAAGTAGCCACGGCGCAACTTGCGCTTGCGGCGAGCCTTGCGCGCGATCTTCTGCACGCGGCGCTCGGAGGATCCCGCTCGGTCACCACGTGGCGCTGCCTCGCCGCGGTACATGCGCGCGTGATGATCGGGATACGTGTCACCCGGAACGGAATCGCCGAAGGCGCTCCGATGCCGTCGCGCACGCGGCTCGCGCCTTCGCAGCTCGTCGATCGACGGCAGGTTGTCGCTCGGATCGACGCTCGTCGCTGCGAGGAACGGCAGCACCGTGCGCATGATAGAGCCTGATCGTTTACGTTCCATCGCCTAGCTTTCCTTTCAAGTTCGATCGGATTTGAACGTCGTCGGCAAAAAGCCAAAATTCGGCTTTCTCCGTGCCTCGCGGCAAGATCTCGAACGTCTTCGGTGACCCGTCGTCGTGATACTCCGTCACGCGAAACGGAACGGCGCTGAGATGCACGCCGCCGGGCAGCTGAACTTTCGAAGGGATCTTCTTGAGGCCCATTAATTTGTCCACGCGCGAAGGTCTGCGAGCGTTGGCATGTTCGACGTGACCACGTTGAGGGGCTCACGGATCATTTGTGAGCCGTCGTAGTTCGAATGCGATGCCATCCACGCGAGTACACCCGCGAGCTGGCGCCAGAGATAGCCACAGCGATGCATAGTTACTCCGAGTACAACGGGAACGGGCGCGAGAGATGTCCGGTTCGCACGCGCCCGTCGAGCGCGATCCGGAAGCCAGCGGCCTTGAGCTGCCGACAAAACGAAATGTCTTCGCCGATGTGATCCTCGAACCTGAAGAACGCATCGGCCTTGTTGACGGCGTGCAGATCGATCGCGAGGCACGCCGCACCGCACGCATCAACATCCTGTAAGCCACGCAGCGGCTCGCCAGTACGAAGCGCACGTGCGCCGCCCTCCGTACGAAACGCCGCGAGCCGCTCGCCGCCAACGCCCTCGTCGCGGATGCGCACGGGCGCGCTCACGAGCGCAACGCCAGCCTGCGCCGCATCGTCGATCATGCGCAAGAGCGCATAGCCCGCGGCGCGCGGGTTGTCAGCGTTGTGGGCCTCGACCCAGGTATCAGCGTCGATCATGAGCAGCCACGTGCAGCCTTGCTGCATCGCGTACGCAAGGAGCGCGTTCCGCGCGCGCTGCACGCCAGCCATATCGACGGTCAAGAACGCCTTGAGATCGAAGCGTGACCCGAACATTGGCAACGCCTCGCCGATCGCAAGCCACATGCGCGCTTGGTGCGCGACGATCTGACCACCGTACGCGGGCACGCCGATCGCGAGCGGAATCGTTGGGAGCTCGTCGGTCACTTGTGCTTGATCCCGGCCTTGAATTCGCCGGCCTTCGGAATCGAAACGATGGCTTGGACGGCTACGTAGCGCTGCGCTTTCTTGGGCATGATCTTGATCTTCCTTTGGTGTAGATTCGAGTTATGGCCGTTGCTCAAGCTCGTTTGCCGACGTACAAGACTGCCGCTCGCGTGCTCGAAGGCGAGAAAGGTTCCGGGCTCGCGTTGCTCGGATGGACGTTCGCGCGGACGCTCTTGATCGCACCGCCATTCATGCTCGTCGGGAACAGCGCCAAACAAGCGTTCACGGGCGCTTTCCTCGCATCGGGGTTGATCTCGATCTTCACGCTCCTGCGCCTGTTCAACGCTCAGGCGACCGGCTTGCAGGGGTTGAAGGGTGCTCGCTGTCTGGCGCTTCAGGGCCCGCGTCGACGTCGCGCGCGTCGCTAGCGCGACGAACGGCCATCACGATCGGCAGGCCCGGCCAGAGCGCGATCATGAGGCCCACGAGCAGCACCCAGTAGATCAACAAGATCCACGCTGGCGTGGCATGATCTTCGAGTAACGGGTCATTGCCATGCGTCCGCTTCACGTTACCCGTGGTTGCGATCACGAGCGCGACCAGCACGCCGATGACGACGCTTCCGCCGAGCAAGTATGTCCCGCGTTCGAGATACCAAAACGCGCTGACCGAGCTCGCGATGACGAAGGCGATCTCGATGGCCAGCCGCAGAACTTTCATTGCGGCAAGCCTATCGCATCGGCCTGACAGCTAGTGAAGCCGACGAACGGGGCGCGGTTGCGGCAGCGGCTTGTCGGCGGGCACCTGACCATTCGTGGCGGTCTTGGAATCAGCCGGCTCTTGAGCGTCGGTGCTGCCGTCGTCATCGTCGTCGTCGTCGTCGTCGTCGTCGTCACCTTCGTCGTCGGCGTCCTCGTCCTTGTCTTCGGCGTCCGCGGCTGCCTGCGCTTCTTCGGGCGTACCGCCCTTATCGATCACAGCCTGCGCCGCCGCTGACATACGCGCGAACTTCTGCAGGGCCTTCACGACATCTTCCTGATACGCCTGCGGCGCATCCGGCAACAGGACGCTCACGAAGTCACGGAAGCGATCGACGAAGAGCAAATCCGTCATCGCCTGCACCACGACGTTGTTCTGCATGCACATCTGCACGGCTTGCATCACGGCCATCGCAGCTTGATCAGGCGTGACACCGTCGATCTTGTCGCCATCCATGCGCGGTGGGGTCATGCTCAGCGACTCGATGCAATGCGCAACGCCCGCGCGAAGCCTCGTGACCTCGGCGAGCACGACATCGTTGTTGAACCACTCGCGATCGGTGCGACCGAACCGCTCGACGGGCTTCGACGCGTTGCCGTTTGCGGCAGGGACATCGATCGGTTGACCGACGGGAAGCTGCGCCTCGACGCGCGGCGACGGTGGCGTGTGAACGGTCGGTGCGCCACCGAGGCCAGATTGCGCCTGGATTGCAGCGGCCTGCGCCTGCGCCACGCGCACCTGCGCGTCCATCGCGAACTTCGCCTCGGCGCTCTTGTTCGACGTGTAGCGTTCGACCATCGAGGTCACTTTCTCCAGCCCTTCGCGCGCGAGGTCGATACCGCTCGTGCCACCGGGGGCGAGCTGGATCGCGTTCTCGATCACGCGTTGCTGCATGTCCATGACCTTGCCGAACTGGTTCGCCATCTTGTCCGTCGCGACCTCGACCGACGTCGTCGACTGCTTCGCGAGCTCGAACATCGATTGAGGCGTCATCATGAAGCCTTGCAGACGCTCGATCGAACGCGCGTTCTCGACGGAGAGTGCCTTCATGGCCTCGGCGTTGTCACGAGACATCTGTTGGAACATCATGAGCAGCTGATCGGGGCGATTGTTGTTCGTCTCGCGCATCGCCTGCATGTTCATGTTCATCTGCGCGAGCACGGCGTCGATCTGCTTCTGCATCGAATCCTGGGCAGCTTTGATCGCGTCGCGCGTCTCGCGCTCGCGACGCTCGGCCTCGCGCTCGCGACGATCTTGCTCGGCCTGGCGCTTCGACTCTTCGAGCTGCGCGCGCAGCGCGACGAGCTGCGGATCTTCACCGACGGGCTTGGTCTGCGCCGTCTGGAGTGCCGTCGTTAGCTGCGTGATCTGCGCGCGCAGATCGTTCATCAGTGCCTCTTGACGCTGTTGCGCGGCGGCATTCTCAGCCCGCACACGTTCGAGCTCGGCCTTGTGTCGGGCTTCGATCGCCTCACGCTCGCGTTGCTG
>Ga0105147_100002_pt1 | contig 67992 bp, 117 predicted proteins | sample RS_189metaG_FD_91501 | JGI IMG/M metagenome (GOLD analysis project Ga0105147, IMG submission 91501) | Switchgrass associated microbial communities from Austin, Texas, USA, to study host-microbe interactions - RS_189 metaG | ecosystem: Host-associated > Plants > Roots > Rhizosphere | place: USA... | reverse complement strand
TTTGGATCTGGTTGTTAATTGATTATGTGTTGTGTGTTGTGGTTGGTGGGGAATAGGCTGTGCTGTGGGGGTTAATGCGGGGGTGTGTTATGTGATATGATATATTTTATTTGGAGAAGGTGATTAAAGAGGGAAATATTAAGGTTGAAAGGAATTTATTTGGAATATTCGCCCTCTTTACCGTACTTAGCGTTCGAAACGATAAACGCTATGATAGAGTGCCTAAATTGTAAGGTTCAATTTGAAGAAAAGAGATCCACGGCTAAATTTTGCTCCAGTAAATGCCGGGCGGCTTTTTTTAGAAAAAGTAATAAAAAAACACAAGAATCCCTTCTTTCAAAAGCTCTCTTAGTTCAAGATGAGTTAAGCGAAACCTTGCTTAAAATAAAACAATTGGTGGCTAATACGCCATATGACGCCCCAAAACTTTCTAAATCATTTACCGGGGACGAACCTCTTCATCCCGCTAATTTAAAGCCGATATTAAGCTATAATGAGCTTAGGGATTTAATTGAAGCTGCAACGTCTTCTTCTGAATTACATGCAGCCTGGAAGCAAGTCGAGCGAAATAAAGAATTAGCCTCTTGGCAGATAAAAGAATTAACCAAACTTAAAGATTATCAACAAACTAAAATAGACTTTTAAATGAGTAACAATCAAGTAGTTATAAGCACCTTGATGAACAAAAGACACCAGTTAATGATGGAAAGAAATAGTATTGTCAATAAATACAACACCGAAATAGGCGAGATCGAGGACGCATTGGATAAATTGGCTGGCAAATCCGTTTGGCGACCCGAAAAATCAGAAGCATACGATGATGAAAATCCTGATTACATTAAAGGGAACGAAGATGGAATCTAAAACTAAATTAACGCCTGCACAAGCAAAAGTCATACGCTTGCTACAAAAGGGCGAAGTAATTACACATAATGATCGAAACTACTTCGTAAGCGATGGATTTAAGTCCCATAAAATACAATGGCGTGTATGGTATGCGCTTACGCAGACAGATAAGCAAGTTTGGGACAGAGACGAACCTTTAATACTTCAGCAAAGTCATTATCCATTTGATTTTGTTTTAACTAAAAAGGGGAAAGAAATAAAACTATAACTCAAATGATAAAGATAGAAGAATTAGATATTGAAGTTGAGGATATTGGCGACTTCAACTCGCAAGCAAGCCAGATTCTTGAAGAATTTTGCATGGCGCTTGATAAACAACCAGGGATGAGCCGTCCCGCAGACCCGACAGTCGATTCTTTTTTAGATGAAACCTGCTTCACTCATATCTGGATTAATGGGGCCTCAAAAATAATCGAGGCTGAACAAACCAGATTGTATCACATTGGCGAAAAATACTTTGGCCGTCCTAACCTTGATCTGGATATTGAAACAAGCTGGTTTAGAGAACCATAACTATATAAAATCAATTTAAATGGGTTATTATAAGTTGCTAATGGGGATAGACCAGAAGATGGACTTTGAGTTTAGATTTCAGGTATTTAATTCCGGGTTTAGATTTTTTGATACGTCAACCCCAAAAGCCAGAGGCAAATATGTTGAATACACGCCATTTAACATTGGTAATCTTTGGAAAATAAGATATTACCTGGGTGGCTACTTCAAGGTTTTTTATGGTACTCAAGAAAAGGCGTACTGCACCACCTTGGATGACTGTATTAAACAACTAAAACAATAACATTATTAAATCAACTTAAATGAATTATAACATTTGTATCGGAACTATGTGGAATGTAGATGAGCGGCAGCAGATGCCTGCAAAAATGTTGCGTATAACAGAAGAGCAAAGGGAAATTCTATTACTATTTGCTGAAAAAAGAATAGACGAAAAATGTAACCCTGTTTACAAGATAGGCCCATGTGAATTTACCATTCAGCCTGATTTTGAAGGGGCGCTAAGAGAAACTATGTCAAAATAACATTATTAACCAATCAAAAATAACATGGCAAAAACTGCAACTGAATTATACGAAATGTCAGAAAAGATAGAGCATATCGCGCATAGCGACTTCCTGGAAACGCTATCTGCATTAATGCCGTATCTAAGAGAAAGAAAGCATTTAGCAAGAAGATTAATAGAATCAAATAACGTAACAGCTGGTCATGAAATGATGCAGCACATAAACAAAGAGATAGCTGTTTTGCTTGACATATTTTAACCAATCAAAATATTGAAAATGAAGGTAGAAAAACGAATTACCGAAGATGATATTAGAAAAGCGGTCATGAGCAGCGAAAGCGATTTACTTGGCGGCGAAGTTTGGGATTTAGTTTGCAGGTTTCAATTACAGATCCTAAAAGATCAACAAGCAAAAGACGCAGAATACGAAATAACCCAGCCCAAACAATTATCTCAACCTAAATAGAATATACATGTGCAATTGTATTAAAGAAATAGAAGAAAAAACATTTGAAGCTGTAAAAGAACAGAAAGAAGGAGAGTTTACGAAAGGGAACATAATCCCAAGTAGCTTCCTGATAATCAGGAATAAATTTAGTAACCGCGCAACACACAGCGAATACGAGTTCACATTTGCCCCTAAGAAAAAAGACGGAACTATTGGGAAGCCTAAAAAGCAAACAGTCAATCTTATTCATAAATACTGCCCCTTTTGTGGCGAAAAACATCCTGAATAGTCCAACCTAAACTAATAGATAAACTCTAAACAAATGTTATGAGTAATAAAAATCTTCCAGATATAGAATTTGAAGGCAAGTTGGTGAAGCCTAAACGCGGGATATATAAATGCCCATTTAAATGTAGTGCCCATTCTGGATACCCAGAGAAAACGTGGAAAACTGAAAATGGGTTTCGTAAGCACATGACCGAATGTAGTAAACGACCATCGTATCAAAAAGACATGCAAGACCGTGAAGCTGCACAGAAGGCTGCCTTTGAACCAATAAAAGCAGAAATACTTGCATCGTTGGGTTTAAAGATTGGAGATAAAATAGCCGTCGTAAAGGAATGGATAATAAAGCCTACTCATGAAAAGCGATTCAATAGAATGGTTCGCGTTAGATATGAAGCGGTAAAACGATTTGAAGCAATGGAGATAGAAGTGAAAAAGATAGAAGTTTACTCCTCAACGCTAACTGATAAAGAATTTATTAAAAGAAATAACCTGGTTATAAATGATGAATTTAGATTAAGCGACATAAGTTCTTCCCTTGATGTGGCAAAACTAAGAGCTATTGAATGTCAAAGATCATATGATGCCGCTTGTGAATTTGCTTCGCAATGCCGTTAACTATTTAAACAACTACCATAATACTAAAATGATTTTAAAAAATGAATAATAAAGAGCTGGATGCAGAAATGTCTGATATTATTGACCAGCTAAATAGTTACGTATATGACCGAATAAAATCAGAGCCAAATTTAAGGCTATCCAAAACCCAAATGGCCGAAACGTTCATTTTAACTAAATTGGCCGAATTTCAATTAAGATTACGACAATTAGAAAACAACAAAACAGTAAACTAATTATGAGTAGGAGTAAAGCATTATGGGTTGAAGAAGCGCTTGCCCCTAAAATGGAGGGGAAACTATATGAACATATCTGGGTAACAATGATTGGAGAACAGTATGCAGCTTGTAAGGATTATTATGCAGTAATAGACGGGGAAGTATACATGGTTAATGACGGCAAAGAGCAAGCATCGGAAGACTCCTTAGAAGATACACAACTAGAATGCATGTTGGTAGGCGAATACGATCCCGACAAGATATATGAAAGAAAAATACTTTATTATTCGAAAGAACAACTTAAAGAACTTCTTAAACTAAACTAATTATGAGATTTATAACTGAGTTTCAATTAGAAAGGTATCATTTCGAAGATACTTGGCATAAAGCGGGGCTTCAAAATAAAAAGAACATCCTTCAGGCTGATATGGGTGATTTAATTGCAGAATCATTCGGCTGGCAAAATCCAGTAAACGGGAACGATTGCCATTACCGCTTAGAGATCGAAGCCTTCCCTATGGATAAATGGATAGAATTTAAAAACGCACTTCACATTGAATTACTTGCGCATAAATCAGATCATATAAGGATATTAGAATTAATTAAAGAACTGGAATCATTTGGTAAACCAGAAACTAAACATGAAAGCAACTTATTATAAAATTGGGTCTTACGAGGCTGCTTTTACAACTGGAAGTAGAAAATCTAATTACCATTGTTACTGCCTTATTTATGACGAAAACATGCAATTAATTAATGGACATGAATTGTATGATGTATTTTATGGTAAATGGCCCCGTTGTGAATCAGTTATAAAGAAATGGCAGAAAAGAGTTGACAAGGCCAAGTTGCATCGACTACCTATTTCAAATCCAATTCAATCTATTAATAAATGAACATCCAAGTAGGAGATATAGTATATCATCAGCTCAGCAAGTTATTATTCCGGTACGAAAACAATAAGCATATGCGCTGGATGAACATGAACCCATTCTACATTAAAACAACCCTTAAACAAATAGACTATAATGCCACAGAATATATTTCACTCCAGGAAGGGGTATGAACAACTTTATAATAATATATGCAGGGAAACGAAATTAAAGCCAGAAAATATTGAAAAATGGCCTGACATGCTTTTGTTATCAAACATAAATACCATTTTAAGTCTAAATAATTGTACATGCTATTCTCACGATGAGACTGAGCATATCCTTGATGAACTTGCTAAATAAAACAAAGCCCCAATAGAACTTAATCTAAAGGACTGTGATTTGCTTTCAATGTAAAAGACCATGATCATGGTCTTTTACTATTCAATATCTTTTTTTGATTGGGTCATTTAACACCTTTCCACGATTATTTTTACTACCATCGCTCCCAGTGCCCTCCCATGTTGCCTAATTGCCTTCAAATCATCGGATAGTATCGCATTATGTAACGCCTGGTACTGTTCATCTAAATCGGCAACAGACGGGATCCCCACCTTCTCAGCCTCTTTACCGGTCTCGATCAAGGCTATTTCTAATTTATTATTCCTCATCACTTCTCCTTTTGTTGTTTATACATACTTAAAACGCCTTCGTCTGACAGTAACGCAATACCAAACTTATCCTTCCAAACCTCTTTACTAGGCTTGTAGTTCTCCCTGATGTACTGTATTAGCTCCACCGCGTCGCATTCCCCTGCGGATTCGTCGAGCCATTCGACAACTTCAATCGCTGACTTATTTTCGCTTAACCATCTTTCAGGGTCGATTAACGTTTGCTTAGTGTGAATAAATCTTACACATTTTAATAACCAACTATCTGGCAACCGCTCACTCGCCTTCACCCACACTGCGCCGGTATGGGCGTTAGTTAATTCCAAAATATAACCGGCAAGTTCTTCAGCCGCTTTTAATTCGTTACTGAAAGTTGCCCGTTGCTCTGGCGTAAACCCTTTCGTTAGTTCTAATGTATCACTCGCTTGTTTGCGTATAAATTGCAGTCGTTTACTCTCCATATAAAAATGTTTTAATATTATTATAACATTCATTATTGTGAAACTCTAGCGTTGCACCAAACCGACCCAACAATACTTCGCTGAGTAGATCTTTCGCACGTTTCGCGTATGTTATAACCGCATCCGTCTTACTTGCTCCTAATGGCACTTTCAAGGTATCAGTGTACTTCCATATTGGATTTAAGATAGCGTTTGCTTCCGATTTCCATCGTTCCAATTCTTTTATCTTCTCCTCTGCCTGGTGAAGTTTGGCATCCTTCTCTTGAAGTTCTTTTGACAAAATCGTCATTTCATCCATTATGATTGATTTTTCTTCTTCATAGAATTTCAGTGGATTTGCCCATTGAAGCACTTCTTCAAACGCCTTATATCGACCTTCGTTCTTATAGTTATAAGAACCAAATTCACCATCTTTGTAATCGCTATGGTTTAAGGCGCGTAGCTTTGTAATTGATTCCTTCATGAAGACAACCTTATCGGCGGGTATTACCACCTCTAACGGCAGCTCTTTCTTTTCCCTTATCAACCCCAAACCTTGTGCCTCTTTTTTCTTAATTTGATATTCTACTCCGTGAGCATACCCTGCCTGATAAATAGCTTCTTCAAGTGACATGCCTGCTAATTGGTTTGCGTCTATTTGTTCCTGTATCTCTTTCTTTTCCATGTTAGTGGGGGTTCGACGTAATAATTTACATTCTTTTACTGAACTTGTGCATATGCCGGTTAACGAGTGGCCGCACGTACATTTAGTTGCTATTGACATGTTAGTGGGGGTTAGTGAGTTCATTTTTATAATTATTCATTCGCTCATTCCATACAATTGCTGCGTCTTTTGCAGCTTCATCTGAAACATATGTTGCGACATATGAATCAATAGGTTGTTCAGGCCAGTATACGCGCTTATATAATTCAGGGCCAACTGCAATATATTCATGCTTTATATCCATTACTTGCTTTTTTGTTGGTTATTGATATGCGTCTCCTTTCCAGAACCCGCGCCGATCACCGTCAAAGCTATAGTAACAGTCATTGCATACGGTAATATCTTTCCCGACAGGCTTTTCTTTGCATATGCCGCACATTTCTTGTGGCTCCTCCCCCTCCCCTTTCCATTTCGCAAGGGCTTGATTTATTTCGCCTATTGGATTAAATGGAGTATAACCAAGCCTAATAATGGTCATGCATAATTCGTGGATACGCTTCTTAGCTTCTTCCAGCGCATCCACCAGACCTTGCGCCCTGGTATTCTCCGCAGTCGCTCCGGCGATCCACAACTCACGTGGGTATTCATTTAAGTCGCAGAATGCCCCATGCTGGACACTATGCATTTGTGTCGGGAATATTTTTAATGCCTCATCCTTAATGCGTTGTTGGGGTATCATTGGTCTTATATTTATCAGGAACGTTATTGTCTTTGTTTTTGAATAATGGCATATCATAATAAACAAGTCCGCAATCATCCATAAACCATTTGTACAATAAATACCTTTCTTCTAATATTGGCTCAAAGTTTACTAGTGATTGAGTTAAGGTTAGGATCATTTTGGATTTATTAGGGTCATGCATAAACCTAATATCCTTCATTTTCCTGTTGAGCTTATTATATTCTTTTTTATCAAGCATATGAAATACTTCATAGTGAAGCTCTTTTAAATATTCAATTTCGTCTCTGCCTTTACTCATCGTTTTGCTTTTGTTGGTTTGAAATAGCAGCAAGGTTATTTAGTTCGGTTTTCCCGCACACTTGGTCAGCGCCCGACAACTGCTCATTGCTGCTATATGTCTTTATGAACTCATTATATATCTCAACGTTACGCTTAAGTCTTTCCTCTTGCTGACTAGGTGTTAACGCATCCCATTCAGCCTTAGACTTAGTGCCACATGCTAAGCATTGAAACGATCTCCTAGCGCCTATATACCTTTCGTTACAAGTTGAACATATGCAAAAATATTCACCAGGAGCGTAGCCCCCGATTGGGTATACTGGTTCATTATTATCTTCAACTGTGGCGTTCGCGTTCTTTTGCATCGGGGGTGGGGTTAATGATGTATTTTATATTTTACTCGATCTGTTGTAATCTTCACAACCTTGCCTGCTGCCAGTAATCGCTTTAGAGACGCATTACAATAAGAACTGGCAGAATTATATGATATGCCTAATTTTAACCCTATCTCTGTTGGGCCTAAAGCGTATTGACTATCTTCAAGTACTTTTAAAACAATCAAATCTTTTTCTGTTAATTTTACTTCACTCATATATCTGTTTCGTTTTTTACGTATTGTAATAATGTGTCAGGAATATATCTTCGTTCTTTTGAAGCTATACTTGGGTACATTGCAATAAATCGTTCGATAACTAAATCATAGCAGTTTAATTCTGTTATATCTATAGTGTGGTTATCAAAATTCGCATGACATGATGGCGAAAAGTAACACAATTCAATCCAATTCAAGGGGTGTGTTGCTACAGACTTAAATAACCTCTTTGGCAGAATATGCGCGATTGAAAAAAGCCAATAATCATTATTATCCTTGCATGATTTACCTCCGCAGTGCATACATCTACCTGTCATTTCTTTTCGTCTGTCATCAAACCATCTACCCAATTCCTGTCCACCTTTTGATTTGCCAGCTTTAAAGGCCGCTTCTTCCTTTATCTTTTTAGCTGACTTTTTAGCGATAGGCTTCCGAAGTTTTTGTTGCTTCGGAAGCTGTGCCTGTTCCTTTAATTTACGGATTTCTTCTAATCCCATTATTTACCATTTGATTCACTAAAATCAATAATTTCCATAGGGACCTGTCTTTTAGTTTGTCTTGCTACCTGCAATTGAACATTAATAGTTCTCATAATTTCTCTGGATTGAGTAGCAATAGAATCTGCTGCTCCAGCATCCATTTCGCCATCCTTAACCTTATTTAAAGTGTCCCAAAGGACGTTTTTGAGGTTAGTTGCCGTAAGTTCCTGACGCTCTGTTTTAGCTGTTTTTGCCATGCTCGTTTACGTTTTGTAGATGATTTATGATATAGTTTATTCTGCCTTTTTGATTCTCGATAATCTATTTCTTTGTCAAGATTTTTAAGAGCTATTGCGGCCTCCCAAAATTCACCGTAATCTTTCTTGGCTCTATATTGTTCATCATACGCCTTCTTATATTCTTTATATTTCGGCTGCCGACAATATTCAATATGTGCGGGCATTCTTCTTTGGCGGTGTTTTTTGTATTTTTCAGGATTTACCCGGTAATCTAAATGAAAAAGAACCAGCTTTTGTAGGGTATATAAAATATACTCATCTTCAGTTCTTGAAGCTCTTATAAATAAGTCGTACCATTGTTTATACACCTTCTTTTCTTCTTCCGTTTCATTAGTTCTTCGGCCAAGCCCAGCGCACTTACGATTGCAATACTGATTAAGCCCTTCTTTTATAGACCAATGATATTTACTAATATGCTTAACACCTTCTTTGCCACAATAAGCGCAATTAAAATTTATATTAGCCATTATTATTTATGTATAATGAATAATCTACTTTACTTTAACAAACATATCTAGCGGCTTTTCAATATAGTGACATAGTTTTGCATACGATTTCAAGTCTGGCATTTCGCCATTCTCACAACGAGATATTGTAGCTGCACTAACATCTATTCTATCAGCCAATGTTCGCATGTCAATATCATCATCAATAAGTCGCTTCTGCTTTAATTGCTTAGAGAATTGTTTCCCATTCCAGATCACATCCATTTGAAATAATTTCATCAAAAATACAAATTTGTTTCACAATTCAAAATATTATTTCTAAGTTTGTTCTATCAAAGCAAACAGATCATGGACAGTGAGTTCATAAACCGATTCAATGAAAGAGATGAAATAACTTTTAGAGTTGTATTTGAAGCTCTTTATCCAAGATTTCTGAAACAAGCAAAGAAAGAAATAGCAGATCATCAAGATGCTGAGGATACGGTATTATGGGTATTCGCCGGACTATGGATAGGGGATGCTATATTCAAGGAATATGAAGGGATTGAGGCTTATATATATTATGGAGTCAGAAACGGAATTTATAATTACAAGAAGAGATTAAAGATACCGACTAGCCAAGTCTTTGAAGATTACCTTCTTATAGATGATGAACAATCAGAACCACAAAACAGAAGGAGATTATTATACCTCATCAACAAGCTGCCTGATATGTATAAAAGGATATTACTATTAGAGATTGATGGATTAAGTGGGGTTGAGATAGCTAAAATAGAAAAAACAACACATCAAATAATTGCCAGGAGAAGATGGGTTGCTATACAAAAGATTAAGTCACTCATTAATAAAGTATAAGTTATGAAATATAAATATAAGCAAACACGCGGTCCTGATTTAAAAGATATATTAAAAGAAGTTGTAGGTGTGTTTAATGTTACATTGGAAGATGTAAAAAGAAAATGCAGAAAAGATGTATATGTAAAGTGCAGGAGAATTTACATATACGTTGCGTGTATGACAACAGATGCTACTTTAGTAAGTATAGGAGAATTAGTTGGATTAGAAGATCATAAAACCTGCATTTTCCATAGAGAAATGGCTAGGGAGTATTTACGCCAGGATGATCCTGAATTTATGACCGATTGGTCTAATTATACAAGTAAATCCCAGATATGGGATGAATACAAAAGACATACTTTTAAAAGTAATAATCATAAATAAAATAATAAATGATAATAGAAACTAAATATGATGTTGGTTCTGAGGTATGGTTTATGCATCAAAATAAGATAACATCCAGATATATTTATTCTGTTGAACCTATTGCCTGTAATACATACGACAGAGGTATTTCAATAAAAGCCAGGTATCGTCTTGAAGAATCAGGCCAATACTTATCTGACAACGATCTATTTCCTTCTAAAGAAGCTCTATTACAATCACTATAAACAATAATAAATACTATGCCAGTAATAAATGATGATTCATTTCAGATAGACACTGTTATGCTTGAAGGGTCAGTGTATGTAAAAGTAGATGATCTTATATCGTGGCTAAAAGACTGTAAAGAAAACGGTATGAATGATGAAACTACTCACTGGATACTTGTGTCTTTAATTTCATGTAAAAATGGGATACGTAAACAACAACTATAAATTATTAATCATGAGACAAAGTAAAACGATAGCAAAAAAGAAAGCCGCGAAGAAACGCGCATATAATAAGAAACCTAAACTGGTGCCAGTACAGCCACCAAGTCCATTAGATAGTGAACTAAAAGAATTACTTGCTGTAATCAGCATCTTTGAAAACTGGACAATCGATCAGCGCTCTAGAAATTTAAAATATCTCGCTTCACGTTATTATGATTTTCTATAAATAATAAACAATGAGTGAAGAAATAAAAGAACTAGGAGAAGAAGGCTTCAATATGGCTAGTGTTTATTTAAAATTTGGCGATATAATAGAGAATGGATGGGCTTCGTATGATAACCCTGCAAGGTTTGGTATTTTAGTAAAAGCCAGGGGCCATTCTTTAAATATCACTGATGGGAAAGGTAGATTCTGGGATTTAGTCTTCGATCATTCAACTAAAATAAAAGTTCATGGAAATGTATTAAATGATAATTATGAGAAAATCAAAAATTCAAGAAACAAGCCTGGAGGCATACAGGAGCCTTGATCCAGTAAAACTTAGAGAAACTTATAAGAAAATAATATTAGCCTTGGCCGAATTAGGAAGTGGAACTTTTGAAGATATCGCCAAAAAGATGAAGGTAGATAAAAGTGTAGTGTGGAAGCGTTTATCTGAATTAGAGAGAGCTAAAATACTTTATCGGCCAGGGAATAAAAAAACGCTTAAATCCGGAAGATCGGGCTATATATGGATGATCCTTTCATTAGATGAAGTAAATTCTATTATAGAAGATGCAAAATTAAAGTCAACTCCGACAGTACAGGATCACTCGCGAAATATACAAGCTATCGCTAATTCAAACCCTAAAACTCAAACAAACACACTATTTTAATGAAGCAGACTATAAAAGTTCCTGTAGCAGATATAAGGTCATTCAAAAAAAGCTCATCGCATATTCAAAATAAAGGCGTTCTCCCTATTCTTGATTACATAAAGTTCGACAACGGTGCTATAACAAGAACAAACATAAATGAATTTGTAATTCAGGAATCAACCTTTACCGGATCGTTTCTTATCGAAGAGAGAATACTATTTAGCTTTATTGACTACACAAATGCTTCAGATGTAACATTTGTAACAGATGGCAAAAGGGTTGTTATTTCTGATGGCTCACAAAAAGCTAGTTCTACACAAGGCGATATTTCATTATTCCCCATCCCTGAAGAAATGCCTAAAGAAACAGTATCATTAACTGATACAATTCTCAAACACTTCGGGGCAGCCGCAAAGTATACAAAAGAAGGCGGCGATGATCTTAGAAAAACTCACATCTTCATAGGGGGTGATACAATTCTAGCTTCAGATGCCAATATCGCGTTTTATAGAAAAATAGACAGGATGCTGCCCAAAACAGCCATCCATAGAAGCGTTGCGCAAAGAGTTAGCTCGATAGATCCCGCAGACTTTGCTCAAACAGAAAAGAAGCTGTTTTTTAAAGCCGGGAAAGTTATATATGGGTTTCAAAAAACAGAGGCTACATACATCGACATGAGTAGCTTTTTTAAATACGAAAACCTTGATTCATTTCATGCCCCGAAGGATGAACTAATAGCCTTTAATGATACATGTTTATCTATGTCCAAGTTGAAGATATGCCATCCATTTTTAGAAATAAAAGACGGTAAGTTAATAATGTCAGCAGTTAATAGTGATTTTGGTGTAGACAATGAAAAAGAGATAGAAGTGGTAGGTAAAATGGAAGGTAAGTTGCAGTATGATGCAGCTACACTTAATCGATTACTAAAGACAGCGCCAGATGAAGAACTTACTTTTAGTCGCGGCAAAGGGATGGTGTATATTACTGGCGACTCCGGCTTCACTTCACTAATTATGGAATTAATATTTAACAATGATACCATTTGATTTAAACAAAGCAAAGAAAGGCATACCAATGCGTACCAGGTATGGCCGACCCGCAACATTAATCGCCCATTTGGATGGCGGTCAACCTGCACCAGTACTTGTAGAGGTGGATGGGGAAATGGAAAACTACTACCTAAACGGTAAGCATGGTATAGTAGATGATGCACTTGATTTATTTATGGAATATTAAAAATAACAAACATGAGCGATAACAAATCTAATAAAGGAGGAAGCATGTCTTTCCTAGCTATTTTGGCACTTATATTTATTGTATTGAAACTGACTCGCAATATTGATTGGTCGTGGTGGTTGGTATTGTCTCCTCTATGGATTCCGGTAGTCTTATTTATATTAGGGTTTATTATTTATGCAGTTTTAAAATCAATAAAATAATAAGCAGTGAAAAATAAACCAAAGTTTGAAGTTAAATCTCACTCATATCAAATAGCTGATACCGGAGATTATGATGGTTACTGGGAAATAACTAACGGTATTGATCGAATTATCACAAGAGAAGATGGCGATGAAATAGAAGAATACTTAAAAAGAATCGCTGACTACTTAAATGAACTACAAGCTGGTGACGGGTTCGCAATGGAAACAGGAGCTGAGATAGATTGGCAGCAACGGTATTTCAAATTAGAAGGAGAATTGCTTGACTTAAAAGAAACCATTGCAAAACAGAATCTTAAACAAGACATAAACTAATATACAATATGACTCCTGAACAATACGTAAAACAATTTTACCCAGATGCGTTTTGTGATTATAGCCGGGATAAAAAATGGGCAGTAGCTATAGAAGATGATGGAGAACAACTTATCATTGGAGAATCAGAATTTTTTGAAAGAATAGCATGGCAAAACGCAAAGGATTGGATTGATAGCTTACCTGCTGATAAAAAACCAGAATGGGTAAATATTTAAACAACTAACAATATGCCAGCAGAAATAACAGAAACCAAATACGGTTATTATATCCCAATGGATGGCCCCTGGGATTCAGCAGAAGACAAGGAGGCTTATGAATCTGCAAAAAGACTATATAAGGAATGCGTTGATGGCGGCAATAAGTATGTATGCCTCATAAGATCACACCACGAATACAGTCACGGGTACTGGGTAGAAACACGTAAGCGAAGCGTGAAATATCCAGACCTTATTTTAGAAGAACATCCAAAATTGTAATACAATATGGCTAAAAAGAAAGAACATCCAACTGCAAAGTCAATATACCCTAAACAAATTGAAACATACAGAAACCCTGGATGGGAATTAGATAACTTGAGTAAAAGTTCGCCAGAACCTTATTGTTTTAATGGAGTAGTTGCATTTAAACGATATAAAATAACTGTTGAAATTATAGAAGAACCTGTTGAGGTTTACCAGGAACGATTAGAATTATTATGGGTAAAATGTGATAATCATCATCACTGGTTACCTTTGCAGGCGGCTGCTTCATCCATAGGGTATACTTTTAAAGGAGAAAGAGGTAGTCAACGAAAAAAGTAATTATTGAAAAACCAGGATGACCATTAATCAATCCCGTTACCATCCAATATGCCTATGGCCTCTGAAAATGTGCAAATAAAACAACATAAATATTTGGCAATGCAAAAAATACGCCATATCATTGTGAAACAAATTCCCCTTAAATGAAGATTACTCCCTACAAGTTAGCAAAACTGCAAGCCGAAATAAAACAAATTGGGGAAGCGTTGGATAAAACAGATGGTAAAGTAGGAGAGGCTGCAAACTTACTTCAAATAGATCGAAAAACAATCTACAACAAATTAAAAACTTACAATAAGTGGATAGAATATCAATCCAAGCAGAAGTCTTTACCTAAAGCAAAAGCCCCGCAATAAACGGGGCCACCAAATAACATACGTCCGGTGTTTTTAAAGCCTTTGACCGGATACAGCGGCTGACTAAACCGCATACAACCTCAAAGTTACGATTCTTTTTTGATATTCTTATCATCCACTTTTGGCAACGTTCTTCAAAAGGTACGACCATTAACAACAAGGGCACATGGGGTCACTCCCCCAGCAGAATAAGTGGAGGGCTAATCTGAAATAGGGGACTTAATACTATGAAAACATAGCCTTATTTCTTAATATATCCTGAGTGGGCATACAGATAGGTTTTGTGAGGGGTCTGGATATATGAAGGTGAGATTAGCTAAAAAGGAAGTCAAATACGGCACTATTAAAGGTGCCAGTATCTACCTTTTGTATGTCCTAAACTTAAATAAAATGACTAAACGTAACTCGACAAAAAAAGAGGTTAAACCATTCTCCAATCCATTTACTGAAAATTTCATACCACACTGGGAACGCTGGAAAGCCTTTAAAAAGGAGCAGTTCTATTTTACATATAAACCCATCGGAGAGCAGGGGGCGATAGATGAGCTTTTTAATGACCTATCCGGTGGGGATGAACAGGTGGCAATACAGATAATTAATCAATCTATCAACAAAGGATGGCGCGGCCTCTTTCAGCTTAAAAACTTACCAAATGGAACGATCAATCAAAGAAATACTCAAAAGCCAAGACCCACAGGAAATGTCGCTACAGGTGGTTTTGGCGAGTTATAGTCATATAGAACTTACTGATGATGAATATTGTATGGCGCTTATTGAGGCTAAAAGGAAGAAAGAGGAGTTAATAAAGAAGAAAGAGAGGGAACAGCGGGCTGAAAAGAGCCGGCAGCAGTTGACCGGGAAGATATGGACAGAGGCGCAAACCCGCGATTATATGCTTTACAGGGCCGCGGAAATGTGGGGTGGTCTGTTTAAACTGGATGAATATAATAAAGCAGTCTTTGATCTCCTATGCCTATACTTTAGCAATGACGCTCATTTTGTTAAAGCCGCAAAAGATATGGGAGTTAAAGGCGCTCATTTGGATAAGGGGATCTTATTGGCCGGGAACTTTGGAGTAGGGAAAACCTGGATGATGAGCCTTTTCAGAAAAAACAACAGGCGCGTTTACCATGTGGCCCATGCCAAAGATATTGCCAGGGAATATAAAAAGAATGGGATAGAAGCTATTGAAAAGTATTTCACTCGGGTAAAAAACCCCTTTAATGACCCTACAGTGTTCTATCAGGAATATGCGGGCCTTTGTATAGAGGATATTGGAGCCGAAGATGTTCGCGGACATTACGGCGATAAGTGCTTAGTTATTGAAGAAATAGTAGAAAGTCGTTATTCAGATCATGGACTCGTTGGCTGGTTTCACGGAACGACCAACTTAACATCCGAGCAGATTAAGGAATATTATGGGGGGCGTGTAGTTGATCGGCTAAGGCAGGCAGTTAACCTTATAGAGCTGGGCGGCCCTAGCCGAAGAAAGTAGAAATGTTCCACAGTTCGCATTAACGTTACTCGAAAACAATGAGAAAAAGAAATGTAGCTGGTAATCCTAAGAAGACATGTTCTAAGTGTGGTGGCGAATTAGAAACTAATAGGCAAGGTAAGCAGAGGTATTGTTTATCATGCCATAATCTAGCAAATAGAATTAGTCGAACAAAACATTCTGATTTGCCTGATGAGGCCAGAAAGAGAGCGAATGCAAGATCATACTTACATGTTTATATTAGAAGAGGTAAAATTCAAAAGCAGCCATGTATGTTTTGTGGCTCTGAACCAGCTCAGGCTCATCACCATGATTACGATAAGCCATTAGATGTTGTCTGGTTATGTAAAGCACATCATGGATTATTACATGAATTTCATAATAATATTTTACAATGATAGAGCTAAAAGATGTTATCCATTACTATCTAAATTGTCGTGTAATGGCAGCTCCATATGGCGGTCAACCAAATCGGTATGAGGAAGGTGTTTTGGTTGGGGTTCTTGGCGATGTATGGGAAATTAAATTTAATGGGTGGCAATCGTCTGCTCCTGTAGGTATTGATAAAATAAAGCCAATACTAAGACGATTAGAAGATATAGGCAATCATGAAGCAATCGCATTAACGAGCTTAGTTGTTCACCAAAGCGAGTTCCTTAACCCTAAAGTTTACCGAAATGTTTTGGGTGATCTGATAGTTGGGTGGGGTGATTTAATTCCTATTGATGGTGATGATGAATTTGAATATAAGTACAACGCTAGTTGTGAAAGAACATGGAGCGCGGAACAATTCAACTATTTAATTAAACAAAGATTTGATTTATTCGGCCTTATAGAGACAGATCAGGCTCTTGATGCTAAAACTATAAATAATGAACAATCCAAATAAGCAAATAATTGATCTTCTTACGGAGGCCGGGTTTGAAAGCACAGGAGAAGATGGCGCATATGCTAATCAATATTGCTGTATTAATCTGGATTATCAGAAAGAAGGATATACAGTAGTTGTAAATAATTATGGAGGGATTATGGAGGATTTGCCGACCAATGTTTATGCTATATTAGGATGGTTATTGAAAAGTAGAATGGGTTCTATAAAACTTCTTGATTTCCCGATAATATAATGGATAAGTACCAGCAAATACGATACGATTGGGAGCAAGTAATGTGGGGGATAGGTAGAAAAGAAGTTGCCTACTTTGAAGAAGATAACCTATTCTACCTGGATAGTATAATATTCTCCAACTTACGGCGTGGTATAATGGTATGGGTTTATAACGACTTGGTGCAGGCTAAAAAGATAGACAAGGTTGAAAAGCTGGATGTTGAAGTAAAAGAAAACATGTGGGCCACGGTAAAAGATATATGCGCTGGTAAAACGGATGACAGGCAAAAGATGGCAGAAATAGCAAAGGCACTTTATGTAATTGAATATTTTTTAAACGAAAAACAATAAGTAAAAATGTTAAGAGCTGATATAATCGGGTATCTTGGAAAAGACTGCGTTGTTCAGCAGCATGGGACTGATAGTGTGATCAACTTTTCTTTGGCACACACAGACAAATACAAAGATGCCAGTGGCCAGAAATATGAAAAAGTTACATGGATTAGTTGTTCTTATTGGGTAGAAAGAACGACTATTGCGCAATATTTAAAGAAAGGCACTTTGATCTATTGCTCCGGCGTTCCAGAGGCTAAAAGCTGGACTGATAAAAATGGCGAAGCAAAAGCATTCTTAAACATGCGCGTATATAGCATTCAACTTTTAGGAGGTAATAAAGATAACCAGGAAGGAGGTTCAGTTCAAACGCAAAGCTCTGACCAAGGAGGGTATGCACCTGTGACAATGAATGGAAGTACTGACGACTCGGATTTACCTTTTTAATTATGACAGTAACCCCTGAAATAGTAGCCAAGCTTATTTTTGCGACCACTCAGCTCCGGTTCTTTGAGAAAGAATACTTAGCTGACCCTGATCTGGAAACATTTGGGATAGTTACAAAGTGGCAAGCAAAAGTTGATGAAATTCTTGAACGAATGGAGATGAAGGAGTTTTTATCATACGAAGAACTTATAAATTCGCTTAAAATTTTAAATCCGTAATGTATGCCAGAAGAAATACAACCAGATCAATCCGGTAAGTCAACTCGTACCTATGAGCAATGGAAAGAGTCATTGATTAATATTTATACACATAAAATAGGCATAGATGACAGGATAAAAAACATAAAAGACGAACAAATTAAACCATACTACGATCAAGGTCTTATGCCTACTGTAGCATTTAATCAACTTTTTAATAAATGATTTTATGCGTAAGTTTTATGGTGATACATTTTTTATTATCATGTGTTCAATTTTTATAATCGCATTATTAATTCTATTATGTCTGTATTAAAAGATTTAGCAAAGCAAATACACGAAAATGCTCGTAATAAGGGATTCTGGGATAAAGAAAGAAATGTAGGAGAAATGTTAATGCTTATCGTTTCTGAAGTTTCAGAGGCGATGGAAGCAGATAGAACTAATAATTACTATGATGCACTTACAAGGTATCGAGTTGATAAAGACTTAACTCAAAATGGGTCAAGATGGTCTTTTAATGTTGTTGATAATAATGATGAAGCGTGGCTTAATTGGTTTCGATCTGAGGTTAAGAACTCATTCGCTGACGAGCTTGCGGATGCAATGATTAGAATAATGGATTTGGCTCATTCAAAAAACATAGACCTTGAATGGCACATAAAAGCCAAAATGAGATATAATGCTTCAAGACCACATATGCATGGTAAAAAGTACTAAACCTACAATAAATAATAATTATGACAGCAAGTGTATATTTTATTAATGGATATATAAATACCGGAGTAACAGATGCAAGTTTAGATACAAACAAAATAAGTGATGGGTATCATACATTCGGTGAATTGTATGAGCATCGAATAACATTGTTTATTGCATTGTGCCGAATATATTCCCTTGAAATGGGAGGACCGGTTTGGAAATCAAAGAAACACCATGACGGAACATCTTATGACGGATGGTTTATCATGGGCATATTTAAAGAGAAGGGGAAACAAATTAGCTATCATCTGCCAATATCCAGATGGGATGATATTGATTACTGTGAAGAGTTGGATTCTGCTCCTGAATGGGATGGGCACACAAGCAACGATGTATTAGAACGTTTAAAACAATTATAAAAACAAAACATGAAAAGACTAGTATTATTCCTTGCTATTATTGTAGCTGCTTCTTGTATTACATGGGCGTTAAAAGCTCAAACTAAACCCAAAGAAACTCCTAAAACCTACCATGTATCCCTTTCAATTGACCAATGGCAATCTATTCTGAATGGCCTGGAGGCAGTAAAGAATGCAGTAAAGACTTCTAATATGTCTGCTGCCCAAGCCACCTTTATATCAGATTCTATAATAATTCTATATCAAAACGAATTTAGCCGACAGATCCAGCAACAGATAGTAGCAGAGAAAGCTACTAAGCCGGACACCACTAATAAGAAGAAATAAAAATACCCCGCAGAAGTGCGGGGCATTCAACTAACAAATTCAATGAAAAAATCAGGCATTAAGCATTGGCTAATGTGGCGATCTGAGCAGGGGTTAAGCTGCTGTAGAAGACAGTATCTCCTGTTGCGGCAGTTAATATCTTGCTGTAGATTAATGCGCCACCTGCTTGTCGGCCAGCCTGCAAATCATTTAATGAGGAAAAGGAATTTGGCTGAACATTCAGCGTAGCACCGGCAAATTGAATGCTCATCCCATACGGATATAAACTCCTGTTAATCACATTGTTGGAGTTGATTTGGTATACCGGTACTGCTATTAAGGTTGCTGTTGCCATAAAAGATTGATAATTAGTTAGATAATTTAATGACAGGTAAAAATAACAATTTTAATGGATTCTTTAACTTTTAAGCATTCTTTCAATAGCGGCGACTTGATTACTGTTTTACCAGGCATAAAACATTTAGCTGAAAAAAATGGTCAAAAAGCTGTAATCTATCAGCGATTAAATCTTCCTGCAAACTATGGTCATAATGATGCACATCCTGTAAAATCGGAAGATGGAACGCAGGTATGTATGAATAGGCAGATGTTTGATATGATGAAGCCCCTTATAGAATCGCAAGAGTATGTAGAAAGATTTGAGATTTGGGATGGGCAAGAAGTTACATTTGATTATGATTTAACAAGACATGATGCCAGAATGCCATTACCAGGCGGCGATATACATAAATGGCCTTCGCTTATTTATCCTCAGCTTGAATGTGAATTAGACAAGCCTTGGATTTATGTAAATTATCCTGAAAGAGTTAAGAGGCATGATGGTCATTATGAAGCAGGATGTATAAGTATAGGTGGCAGAGGCAAGGTTGAACACTTATGTAATGAAACATATCCCATAGGCCAGATTGTGATAAACCGAACAGCGCGGTATAGAAATCCATATATATCATATCACTTTCTAAAAAATCACACAAATAGAATAGTTTTTATTGGCACCAAAGACGAATGTGATTCTTTTTGTAAAGAATGGGGTTTAGGAGATGAATCTGGTAATTATATATATAGGTTAGCGGTTAATGATTTTTATAAAGTAGCGCAAGCGATAAAAGGGTGTAAGTTTTTCATAGGCAATCAAAGTCTTGCATGGCATATTGCAGATGCAATGAAAGTTCCTCGTATATTAGAGGTTTGTGTGGAATACCCCAACACATTTCCAACTGGCCCTAATGGGTATAGTTTTGTAAAGCAAGGAGCCTTGGAGTATAGATTTAATAAACTACTAAACGAAACAAATGGATAAACTGAAATTACCGAACGTTACATTGGTTTGTATTGACTGTAAAAATTATGGTGATGCTATTACTGCAATAAAGAAATCTCAATATCAGGTTGAATTTGGCGCTACAAAATTTCTTACCGATATTAAAGCCTATAATCCAAAGTTCCCATTCGAAATAGTAAAGATTGACACCATTTCAACAAAAGAAGAATATTCCAAGTTTGTAATTAAAGAGCTTTATAAGTATGTTGATACCGATTATGCATTGATAATTCAACATGACGGATACGTTCTTGATGCAAATGCATGGTCTGATGAGTTTTTTGAGCATGATTATATCGGAGCCGCATGGCTCGAAAACGAAGGCCCAAATGTTGGGAATGGCGGCTTTTCTCTTCGATCAAAAAGGCTACAGAATATACTTGCTACAGACGATTTTATTATGCCGCTTCACCCGGAAGATAATTGCATCGCCAAAATATATCGACCTTATTTAGAAGAGAATTACGGGATAATGTTTGCCCCAACAGAATTAGCCGATAAGTTTTCATTTGAACTGCGCGAACCAATACAGCCTACATTTGGGTTTCATGGCAATTTCCATAAGCCGTATACTCCTACGATAGTGATAAAACGAAGTGCGGCGCTTGGGGATTGTGTGGCTATTGAGCCAGTTCTTGAATATTACCATAAAAAAGGGTATAAGGTAGCTATTGATATGCCATTAGAATTAGCTATGGTTTATGCGCAACATCACTACCCTGTATTCCATATCTCGCAATTAGATAATAGAGTGCCAACAACAGTAATTGATCTTGATGGGAGTTACGAAGCAAATCCAAAACAACTACATCTTAAAAGTTATTACGAGGCAGCGGGAATATTTGACGGAGAAGTAAAAAATCCTAAATTGAACTTTGTAATAGGAGAACATAACAGGATATTTAAACGATATATAGTTCTTCATATTGATGACCGCGATCAACCATATAGGAACGTGTACGGTGTTAACTGGCGAGAAGTTGTGCAATACTTAAATAAGAAAGGGTATACGGTAATCCAGGTAGGATTAAGTAAGCATGAGCCAGTAGAAGGAGCGATTGAGATGAAAACTATTGCGAATAATTTTTTAATGTATGTTGTGGCTGGGGCTTCCTATTTTATTGGCGTAGATTCTGGGCCTGCTTCAATTGCGGTAGCTACTGGAGTGCCTTCTGTTATATTCTTTGGTTCAGTTGATCCCTCTCACATACATCCTGATTTATCAAATATATGTGTTATCCAAAAAGAAAAGTCCTGCGATACTCCTAAGTGTTGGTCGGATGTGGTTGGTGGCACAACTGGTAAAGGATGTGTAGTTGATGCTAAAAAGCCACCATGCACGCAATATAATATGGATGATGTGATGTATTCAATAGATAAATTTATTTCATGATTTACGATTGTTTTTTGTACAATGGTGAGCGAGAGCTTTTAGACATAAGATTGCATGAATTGTCTAAGTGCAAAGAGCCGGTGACGCATATCTTAGTAGAGGCGGCTTATACATTTTCAGGTAAAGAAAAGCCTTTATATTTTAGCCAGGTAAAAGAAGAATATGCAGAATGGCCTATTATATCAGTTACAGTAGAGAAATTCCCAGAAACAGAAAATCCGTGGGATAGGGAACGGTATCAGCGTAATTTGATAAAGCCAGCGTTAAATATGATGAACCCTGGTGATGATAATATAGTTATAGTAGGAGATGTAGATGAAATAGTTATGGCTCACATCGTGGATAAATTCGCTGATAGTAATGGGAGTTGGTTTGCTTCATTATCAATGAGCGTATATTCTTATTATTTGAACGCCAAAGATGCAGGTTTAAAATGGGATAGGTCAAGAATTATGCGGTGGGAATATTTAAAAGATAAAACGCCAGATGATATTAGGAATAGCGGGTATAAAATATCTATACATAATGCAGGGTTTCACTTCACATGGCTCCATAATAGAGCGCATGAGAAGCTAGAATCATTTTCCCATACAGAATTAAATACTGACCATAATCACTATTTGATAGATGGGTTAGATAATTTTTGGAGTGATGTTGAATACAAATATGTAGACATAGATGAATCATATCCAGAATACATTAGAAAAAATATTGAAAAACTTAAGCACTTAATTAAATGAAAGTCTTTGATGCATTTAGTTTTTTTAACGAGTTGGAATTATTGAAGTTGAGATGCGAGGAGTTAAAACCTCTTAATCCAATACATGTTCTGGTAGAATCTACATATACGCATACAGGTGAGCCAAAAGAATTGGTATTTGCGCAGAACAAGCATTTGTTTTCATCTTATAATATCAGGCATATAGTTGTTAATGATATGCCTAATAACGGGGATGCGTGGGATAATGAAAAATACCAAAGAGATGCTTGTTTGAATTATGGGGAAATGATTGATTTAGAAAATGAAGATATTGTGATAATAAGTGATCTCGATGAAATCCCAAGATGGCAAGCGGTTCAATTCTATGAACCACGAATGGGAATTGCTTCTTTGCAGATGGATAAATACTCGGTTTATTTGAATCTGCTAGAGGGAATCCAAAATTGGGGGATAGGCAAAATAGTAACTGGAAAGCATCTTTTAGAAAGAAGCGCTAGTGAGATACGGAATGGCGGCGCTGATTTTGGTATTTATTTCGGCGGGTGGCATATGAGTTTTATGGGTGGCGTTGAAAGAATGAGAGAAAAACTATTCGCATATGCCCATACTGAAACATTAAAGCCAGAGCTGCTAGACCACCTGGAATATAAGTATGAAAGCGGTCAGTCTCTTTGGGCCAATGATTATTGGAGGTTCGTTAAGATAGATGAATCATTCCCAAAGTATTTACAGGATAATCAAGAAGAATTTAAACACTTAATTAAGAAAATATGACTTTAGATGATCTAGCTATAAAATATGGAACTGATAAGTCAAGTAAGGGGCATTCATATTGTCAATATTACGACATGATATTAACGCCTATTAGAAAACAGCCGGTCAAGCTATTAGAAATAGGTATTGATAAAGGCGCGTCCCTATTGATGTGGCGAGATTATTTTGAGAACGGGGAAATACACGGTATTGATATAAGAGATGGGTATGAATATTTGAATGGGGTTACTACGCATGTTGTAGACCAAAGTAGTTTTGCGGATTTATTTTTCTTTGGTGAGCAATATCCTTATTATTTTGATATAGTTGTTGATGACGGAAGCCACATGAGTAGTGATATGATTAAAACATTTTCATTGCTATTTCAATATCTTAAACCAAGTGGGTATTATATAATTGAGGACTTATTGTGTGATTATGATGATAGATGGAATAAGGGGGAAAGCGTTATAGAATATATAAAAAACATGATAGGGGAGGTGAATATGAATGGTATTATCCCTAATAGCCACATTTGTGCTAACAAAAAAGAAGCTATTGCAAAATATAAAGCCAATTATTTTGAAACAAATATTGAGTGGGTGTTTGCTGCCTGCGGTACAGTAATAATTAAAAAAATATAATGGACATAACATTATTATCTGTTAATTGGAACCAGCTGCCATGCGTAGAGCTGTTGCTAAAATCTTACGTTTATTATCATTATCAGGGGGAACCGTTGAAATTAATGCTGGTAGACAATGGAAGTACAGATGGAAGTAAGGAGTGGCTGCGAGAAAATCATATCCCATTTTTTGACTACCAAGAGAATGTTGGTCATGAAAATGCATTGAATGCGCTGTACGAAGAAGTAAGAACAAAATATGTACTTCTTACTGATACTGATGTAGAATTTAAGGATGATGTATGGGGGTATTTGTATTTGCTTAATGATAAAGTTATTAGTGCAGGAGAATTAATTGATAAGAACTTCATGGGGGCTACAAAGATAAAAGATAGAATAAGTCCTTGGTTCTGGCTGTTTGATTGTGAGGCTACAAAGAAAGCCGGTATAGAAAGATTTAGGACTAAAGAGGATTGGACATATGATGTTGGAAGTGAATTTTGGGAGTCGATACAAGCAAATGGGTTTTCAAATTATCATATAGAACGAAAACCTGGTAATCAGGATGTTGATATAGTTAGTATGAGATATGATAAGTTTGATCACATAGGTAAAGTATCTTGGGATGTATTCAATAAGCATCAGGATAGAATAGGCGAGGTGACAATGAGGCGAGAATATGTAAAAAGTAGGTTATCTAAATATCAACACATTGATTTAAAAGATAAATTTATTTATGGGTAAAACATTAGGCGGCGTAATGTTTATTAAAGACGGCGTAAAATATGATTATTGCTTTCAGGAAAGCATAAGATGCCTTTGTGATATGTGCGATCAGGTATCCGTTGTTGGTATAGAATCAGAAGATAATACTATAGAATTGCTTTATGATCTTGGGAAAGAATACAATAACCTATTTGTTACTGTTTTGAGTGTTGAAGAATGGAATAAGCAAAAGGGTAGAGAAAAATTGGCTTTTTTTCAGAATCTAGCATTATCATTTTTAGACACTGATTATTATTATTTACAACAAGCAGACGAGATAACCCATGAAGCTGGGTTTGAAATAATAAGAGAAGCTATAGCTGAAGGAGAGGAAGCGTATTATATTCGAAGAGTGAATATGTGGGGAGATTGTAACCATTGCTTAATTGTTCCTGAAGAAAGACAACCCTGTAGTACTAAGGTTATACGTTTAGCTAAGACAAAATATATCTCTATAGGGGATGGGGAGTCAATAGATGCCCCGGCTGTAGATAAATATTTATCTGGGATATACATGAGACATTATGGTTTTGTTAGGAAAAGAGAAGTCATGAAAGATAAGGTCATAAATATGCAGGAAAATGTTTTTGAACTAGGGTTCCATGATCCTAAACTAGATCAATCTGAAATTTTTAAAAGTGAATTATGGTTCTCAGGTAAAGACTTAAATCCTACTTTTTTTCATTCAAAATATATTCAAAAATGGGTCTTAGATAGACCATAAAACACACTATGAACAAATCAATTTTATTTTCAAAAGAAGCAAGAGACAAAGTAAGAATCGGAGTCAATACAATGGCTAATGCGGTTTCTGTTACGTTAGGGGCTAATGGCCGAAACGTTTTACTAAGTGAATCAGTTGTTATTGATTACGGTACAAGATCCCTGCCTGTAAAAGTTACAAAGGATGGTGTTACGGTTAGTCGCGCTGTGCATATGACCGATCCAGTAGAGAATGTAGGGGCTATTATGTTAAGGGAAGCTGCTGAAAAAACGTTGACACAGGCGGGCGACGGAACCACTACCACTATTGTATTAGCTAGGGCTATTGTTAATGCCGGTTTAGAAATGATAGATAAAGGTTACAACCCAATGTCGATAAAGCGACAAATGGATAAATGTGTCGAATATATAGTTGATAAGATAAAACAAGACGCATTGCCAGTTGGGGGAGATATTGAAACTATTAGGAAAATAGCTACCGTTTCATCCAATAATGACCCATCAATTGGGGATTTGGTTACAAAGGCATTTGAAAAGATAGGAGAAGACGGGATCATAGATATTGAACAAGCTAAAAGTGTTAATACTGAAATTAAAATATCTGAAGGATTTCAGATAAAAACAGGCTTTATAAGCCCATATTTTATTACAGATAAAGCAAAGAAAACATGCGAATTGATAAACCCTAATATTTTGCTATATGAAAAAGTAGTTAGTAATATGGCCAAATTTGCGCCAGTTTTTCAAGCCAGTATTAAAACTGGTAGACCATTGTTGATAGTCTGTGAAGATTCTGATGGGGAAGCATTAGCAACTGTAATTATGAATACACTTCAAAAAACAATACCGCCTGTTTGTATAGTAAAGTGTCCATCATTTACAGAAAACAAGTTTGAAGTGATGGAAGATATTGCGGTATGTACCGGGGCAACATATTTAACAGATTCAAAAGGCGTTGGATTAGAAAGGGCTACGGAGAAGCATTTAGGCAAAGCGCAAAAAGTAATTGTATCTGAAAATAGCTGTACTATTATAGGGGGAGAAAAGAACACTCAGGCTCATGATGATTTACTAAATGAGCTTAGAATGAATCTGACGCAAGCCAAAGGGGAAGATGATAAATCAGTCATCGAAAGAAGGATTGCTAGGTTGAAAGGTGGGATAGCTGTTATATATGTTGGAGGTCCAACAGAAACTGAAATGAAAGAAAGGGTTGATCGGGTGGATGATGCAGTTAGAGCAGCAAAATCAGCAAACGAAGAAGGATACGTACCGGGAGCTGGCATTACTTTCATTAAATCTATAAAACATATAACATCTGAGCAATACAATGAAAATAAACTAGGATGGGATATATTGTTTACAGCAATGGAGGCTCCCGTTCGGCAGATTATCAGGAATGCCGGGTTGGATGAGGTTGAATATATGCAACAGATACAGGAATATGGGGATGATATTGGCTTGAATGCAAAAACAGGACATGTGGAAAATTTATTAGAAGCTGGCATTATTGATCCTGTAAAGGTGCTTAGATGTTCCCTTCAGAACGCGGCAAGTGTCGCAGGAATGCTTCTTACATCTGAATGTTTAATCGTAGATACATTTTAATATATGCAAAACAAAATAAAGGCTAAAAATAATTACGTGTTGCTCATTCGGGATATACCAGAGGAGGAGAAGATGGGCCTCTTGATTCCCGATTCAGCAAAGAAAAAACCTCAGACGGGAAAGATATTTAGTGTAGGGTCTTTGGTTCAAGATAAAACAATAAAGAAGGGTGAGAAGGCTTATTTCCATATGACAGCCGGATTTGAAATGGAAATAGAGGGAGAAGTGATATTTTGCCTACGAGAACAAGATGTAATAGCGTGTGTATGAAACCAACAAAAAACGGGATTATTTTGAGGGTTAACCCAGACCAGAAAGAGCGGGCTGTGATTGGCGATGTAGAGTTAATGGTGGCTACTAAGTATAGAACCAACCATCGGGAGAAACACCCGGTGGTTGGAATTGTAGAAGTTGGCAATGAGGATATACAACCAGGAACAGTACTGATATGCCATCATAATTATTTTTATGGGGATGTGAGTGTTTATTCAATGGGGGATGGCCTCTTTTCGATCCCGATTAATAAAAATATATTCATGCGAATTGATGAAAATGGCGACCCCCATTCAATGTATGGAAATATTATATGTGAGCGTATATGGCCATCATCAGAGTTAGAAATGCCAGACGCCTACAAAAAGGAGTACATAGACCGGGCTAAAGTTATATCTAATGGGTATGGGTATAAAGTAGGGCAGGTGGTATTCCATACCCCCTACGCTAACTATGAAATTGTATATAATTGGGGAAATAAGGAGCGCAGAATCATAAAAGTTGAAAAAGACGATATTGTTGCCATATCGGTAAAATAGTTAATTTTATATCAAATCCTATTTTAATGCCAGATATGACTACGGGGCAAACGGCCTTCCCCTTCACCGATATATTGTTGTCCGTACAATTCGCAGATCCTAAAGAGGTTGCTAAAAAAGAAACCGGGGAAAAGATAGCGCAGCGAATTTATACTGAACAAACCCAATCCTCCAGCAACCTCAATTTCTTTTCTGCCAGGGCAGCAAAGTGGATTCAGGTTTTGAAATGGGCCACAGGGACTCAGGACATGACGGAGTTCCTTGATTTTTTTAATGTAAGTGATGGTAATAAGGCATACGTTAAAATAGATATGACCCCTATCATGATCGGGCCTCAATTTGTTTTAACGCTTGTTGAAAGCATGAGCAAAAATGAAGAGTACCCATGTGTTACCGCCATTGACGAGTCAAGTGCGCAGGAGAAAAAAGATAGAAAAGAAGACGCGTTATATCGGATGCGAGAGGTTGAAACAATTAACCAGGTACAACAAAGCACTGGCGTTATGGTCGAGCCTCCCGATGCCTATGTCCCGGATGACGAGCTGGCAGCGGATGTATATTTTGAATTACAGGATAGGCTTCCAATAGAAGTAAATCTGGAAAAAAAGTTACAGTGCATATTGGATGAAAATCAGTATATGCGGGTTTTAAAGCCGAAGAGTCTTTATGATTTGGTTGTGCATAATTTAGGGTCAACTAAGATAGAGCGTCATGGTAAAAAATACTGCATTCGAAAACCGGTTCCTCAAAATATGTTTTATAATTATTTTGTTGGGGAGACAGGTAAATACGAGTTGTCGTATATCGGGGAAGTGTATGCACTAAAGGTTCGGGATTTGAGGTCAAAGTATGGGAGGTCTCCAGAAAACCCAGACGGGTTAACAGAAAAAGAAATATATGAATTGGTGCGAATGTCATCTACAAGAAACACAGGGTTAGGGTTTAATTTCCTGTGGAAGATGGAGTATCAATTCTATAATTATAATTGCCCCTGGGATGACTATTCTGTCTATGTTATAGATTTTGAAATTAAGGTAGGCACCTCTGATTATTATGTAAGTAAGCCAGATAGATATGGCAATGAAAATATTGCTCCAAAGCAAAGTATTCCGGCCCCCACATCAGAAAAAGCTCGGATACATAAAAAAGACAAAAGCAGATGGTATAGAGGAGTATATGCGCCTTATGCTCACAAAATGATTTATTGGGGGCTGCCTGATGTAGTGATACTGCCTTTTCTGAATTTTGATGAATCTCTTTCTTCCTACTCTATTGTTATTCCATTCAACAACGGTCAGTATATCCCTTCATTGTTTGAAAGAGCAATGGAGCCGCTGCGTGAATATGCGTTAACAAAATTGAAGCGAAAGCAACTGATAGCTAAACTAAGGCCTTCAGGTATTCGCATTGATGTGCATTCTGCCAGAAATATTGATTTAGGGAATGGTAATGTAATCCCTTGGGAAGAGGTAGTGAGAATATTCGATCAAACGGGTAACGAGATATGGAGTAGTCGCGGTGTTGATCCATTAAGACAAGAAGCGCCTGCCATTAGCGCAACTGCGCCAGATGATACCTTACAGAAGATAATGCAACTTACTCAGACATTAGAAGGGATAGAGAATGAGCTGCGTGGTTTATTGGGAGTCCCCAGATTCAGGGATGGGTCAGATGTAGGCGATCGTACAGCAGCTAAATTAGCGGAAGGGCAAGCTGAGTCTTCATTTAATGTTACCGACTTCATCCCTAATGCTCATAATCAACTTATGGAGGAAACTCTTTATAAGTGTGCATTGCTGGAGTGGCAGGATGCGATTAAGGAAGGCGATGAATCTATGATTAATGCCAGGTTTAAGGTACATGTAGAAATGAAGCTGACAGCATACGAAAAGCAAATCCTTGAACAAATGATTCAGGTGGGTATGCAGGAACAGTTACTGACATTTAAAGATGCCTTCCAGATTCGACAAATAAAGAATTATAAATTGGCAACAATGTATCTGGATGCAATGACCGAAAAGAATAGAAAGCAACAGGCGCAAGCGCAGGAAGCAAGTGTTAGAATGAATGCAGAAGCGCAGGCTCAGTCATTGCAGCAAAAAGGACAAATGGATGCCCAGATTGAACAAGTTAAACAACAGGCAGAAACAGCGAAATCACAATCAGAAGCTAAAAGCAAAAAAGAACAAATACTACTACAAGGAGTTCTTCAAATATACAATACATGTCTTACCAATGGCACTCCGGTCCCTGCTGAATTAAAACCTTTGATAAATCAGGTAATGCAGAATGTAGGCATCCCAATTACTGTTGAAAACCAGCAAATGCAACAGGAGATTGTATTAAACACTATGCAGCAACAGGAAGAATTAGAAGAAGTACAAGAAGGAGAAGATCAAGAAGAAGTAGAAGAGCAACAACAATCACCACAAATGATGCAGTAGTATGGCTGAAGTGTTAATCCAGGGGATATTATGCAAATACAGGGATTTAGGTAAATCTATTATTACTGAAGAGGGGGAGCTTATTGATGGGGAAGAAATATTATATTCCGATCTTCCAAAAGAAGAACAATATTTTAGACGAACAGAAATCCCCTTTTCGGATGATGATTTAGTTGCCATTGCGGCCAAAGAATTAACCTATCAAGGGTATACACCTATTCAAAAACAATGGGTAGATAGAGAAAACAAAAGATTTGAAGAAGGAGTTTATGCATACATAAATGGGGATTTGACTTATCTGCCAGGGGCTTATTATTGTTACGTAAATTATTGGACATTAGAACACGGTGAAAAACCAGATTATAGAGAGGATGATAGAGAGTTTTTTTTGTTTCATGAATATCTTAGACTTCACACAGAATGTCGTGGGCTTCTTAGGTTGAAAGGTCGTCGTCAAGGAGCAACATCTATCGGAATGTTTTTTATGTGGTTTGTTGCTGGACGTAAAGAGTATCAAAACTGTGGGACAACATCTTTTAATGATACGGCATGTCAGGATAACTTTCAGAAGATGTTCATGTATGGATTCAAATCAATGCTGCCATGCTTTCAGGCTGAATTTGACAGCGACTCAGAAAATTTTATACGATTTGTAAAAGCCGTAGAGAAAAAGAAAAAGGGCGTCTTGGCTGTAAAAAGAGAAGGGTTAAATAGTTATGCAGATTATAAGTCTAATGCTATTAATTCTTATGATTCTGGTCGGCAATCATATAACGTACCAGATGAAACTGCAAAGAGAGGTGTAAAGGTTAACATCAATTCATATTGGTCACGATTAAGTAAAACATTAGAAGTTGGTGTTAATAAGGTAGGATTCGCATATATGCCAACAACTGTTGGACAAAAGAAGGAAGGGGGCGAAGCATATAAAATATTCTTTAACGAATCTGATCAGACAAAAATAGATCCAGAAACCGGTCGGCCATATGGAGTAAACACGCCTACAAAATGTGTTCAATATTTTATGGCTGCTACAAGAGGATATGCGGGATGTATAGATAAATATGGAAGAAGTGTTATTGATAACCCCAAAGAACCTGTTATGGGGAACGATGGAAGAATGATAACAGAAGGTTCAAGAACTAAAATATTACGAGATCGGGCAAAACTAAAGGATGATCAGTTGATGGAGCATAGGAGAGATTATCCTTTAGATGTTTTTGATGCGTTTTCTTTTGAGGCTGGTATATGTGAATTTAATGAAAAGATGTTAAGAGATCAAATCCGGTCACTAGAAGAGAACCCTGTATATTTAAGACGGGCGAGATTGTATGATAGCACTTCTATATTACCTAATGGGATCGCGCCAGCTAGTGGGAAAGATAGACGTTCTGTTTCATACATTGATGACGATTCTGGATATTGGCTAATTTTAGAAGAACCAGAGGTTAAGAATGATTTTAATTGTCTGGGAGATGTTTATTCGGTTAATGCGGCACACAAGTATGTAGTAGGGGCAGATACAGTCAGGATTTTTAGTGCAGAACATGGCAGTATGGCTACTATATGTGTCTTTAAAAAGTCCTGTGTAATTAATGGGGAGGAAAAAGGGAATTATCCCGTAGCCTTTTATGCTGGGAAGCCCAAGACGCCTTCTTTACTATACGAGGAGATTATAAAGGCGTGTTTATTTTATGGGTGTAAGGCTAATATAGAAAGAAGTGCAGGGGATCATTTTGTAGAATATTTTTATAAACAGGGATGTGATGAGTTGCTATACTGGACACCAGCGCGTAATCCCAATAAGCCTGATCAAAAACCACTGGCAGGAACGGAAAGCGCAAGCCCTTTCCAGGTCAGTATGCAGCTGGAATGCGCAAAATTGTATTTTGATGGAAATAATCCTGTTGTTTATAATGGGAATATACATAGAGTTAAGTTCTTAATTCTTCTAAATCAGGCGCTTGGATATAATCATGCGGAAAGAACCCCGTTTGATTGGATGATTGCTTTAATGATGTGCCTAGTGGCTGCATTACGCGCTCCAGAGGTTAAGTCTACCAACTTGAAGCCTAAAGAAATATTGCCAACTTATGATTTAAAAAAGATGAACTATAATTAAATTGAAATAAGTTTTTTGACTTTTGGTATTTTTTATAATAACTTTACTGTAACTAACTCATTCCCTGATTTATGTCTGAAAATGTAGCGACAAATCCTTTGCCGATTGAAATTCAGCAGCAAATGGCTATGGCTTTTGGTGAGCCTGTGCCTGCAACTCCTGTTGTAGCTGCTCCTCCAGCACCTTCTAATGTTTCTGAGCCTCCAGCTCCTTCAGCCCCTCCGGCAGCTTCTGATGCCGCCGCTCCTCCTGCTCCTGTAGTTGATGATAATATTGTGTATGTAGATCCTAATGAATATTTAAAACAAAATTTAGGTTGGGATAATTGGGATGTGGCGAAACAAGAATTGCAAGCTCTAAGGGAGAGAGCGCAAACTCCGGCAGAAATAAAATACGCAAACGACGAGGCTAAAAGATGGGCCGAATATTTCATTTCTGGTAAAGAAGATGAGTTATACCAATCATTACACGCAAGACAACAAGTTAAAAATATAGATACGCTTTCTGATGAACAGAAGATAAAGCTGTACATCAAAATGCAAAACCCGCTGTTTCAGCAACAACACATAGATTATCAGTTTAAACGTGACTATGGATTTGATGAGTCGCAGTTTAAAGATGAGGATGGAAATGTGATTGATCAAATTGGCCTTGACTATGCGAAAATATCTGCACAACAAAAAATGCAGAATGATTTAAGTCGGGCAAGTGAATATTTTACACAGTACAAATCTAAAATTGAACTTCCAGAAATAAAGCCGCAGGTTGCACAATCAATTGATGAGGAATATGAAAGCTACAAAGCCAGTACTGCCAAGAGCTTAGACGCCTACAACAATACGGTTGTCCCTGCATTAAAAGCACTTTCTGAAGCAGATGTTAATATGGCCTTTAATGTAAATGACCCTAATAATCAAATGCAATTTGACTTAGGCATTGCTGTTGATAAAGGCGATTTTGATACCGCGCGGGAAGAGGCGCTTAACCTGAGTGATTGGATTAATAACTCCTTTTATGATGACAAGGGGAACTTTCAACCAAAAAATCTGATTCGCGCAACACTCTTGTACAAGAACTTTGACAAGTATGCTCAAACTATTGCAAGACAAGCAGTGAATGCAGAACGGAAACGGATGATTGAAAAAGAAGCTCCTAATCCATCAATTAGGAGAGATTTTAATATTGATCCCACGCTGAAAACAGAATTTGATAATAAAATGAACATGGCTTTATCTGTGTAGTTTGATTGTTTAATAACAATTAAAATCTACAAAAAATGGCAGTACCTGGTATAGTAAGGGGTGCAACTGGCGCACCCGGAACCGTGGCCTATCCTAGTGGATTGGACACCGGTATTTTCAATGAACTCAACTTTGTTATCCCCGATTATATTCCAAAATTAATGGCTAAGTACGGAAACGACAGCTATATGCTGGTTTCTGAAATGCTTGGTCGATCTACAGTTGAAGAACAAACCACTACCACAAATACCTACTCTCACTTTGAGCGTGGCCGTTTGTTTGGTGTTGGGTTGGTTGCAACTGCCGTTAACGGCGTTACATCTGGCTCTACTATTTCTATTACATTCAAATCCCCGGAATCGTATAATAATGCTGCTGGTACTCAGTCGCCATTCCTGAATCTCCAAACTGTGAAGATTCGTTCAAATGGTAGAAAGGCCCGTATCCAGAACATTAATAGAACTGTAGCGGGAGCTTTTACAGCAGATTTAGTGCCTCTTGGCAACTATGCGCTGATAACCGGATCTACTGGTACTACTTTGAATGCAGGCGAAGGTCTTGAAACATTCGGTAATCAGTTAGCTGGCGAAAGCTCAGACTCTCAGGGTACGCAACAACCAAAGTTGTATCGCTATGATAATACTGCTACCGTTTTACGTGCTTCTGTTAAGTCCAGTGACTTAGCCAGCATGAATAAAACGCAGATTGATTTCGGCGAAGGCAATAACTATCTGCCATATCTGGCTGTAAAAGCTATGAATATGCAGATGATGGTATCAATTGAAGATGCCGTTCTGGAAGGCGTTCCATACTCAAATATAAATACTCAGGGTACAGTAGGTACAATAGGTTGTATCCCTGAAGTGGTTTCTCGCGGTACAGAGATTGACTATATCAATTTCAATTTTACAATACCTGACTTCCAGAATTTGACTAAGGTGTTGGATTATAATGGTGGCCCAGCCGAGTATCACATGATTCAGGAATTAAGCCAACGCCAGGATATAAACAACCTGCTGTTTGGTAAATATCCTAATGGAATGATTTCATATGGTAGTGTAGGTTTTGGTTCAGAAGCTGCCGTGGCTTATGGATTTAAATCATTCTCTACCGATACCTATTCTTTCCACTTCCACCGTTACAAAGGCTTTTCTGCACCTGCTGTGTTTGGTTATCAACCAACGCAAGGTGATTATAGAAAAGGATTTGGTATGGCTTGCCCTCAAGGAGAGGTACAGGACGCTAAACTGAATGTGGCCCGTCCGTTCTTACAATGGGTATATCAACGCCAACCTGATTTACCGGCTGGTATGAAAATATATAGCTGGGAATTAGGTTATACTAAGGCAACCAAAACTACTGAGGCCAGCAACAAATATGAACAAATTTGTTATGTTGGTTCAAGGGTAGTATGTGCTGAACAGTTTGGTATCCTGCAAGGCAAGGATCAGTAAAATATACAAGCACCCGATTAGTTTGATCGGGTGCTTCTTAATTTTCATATATGTCTAAAAATGAAACTTTAGTTAAAGATCAGGAAACTGTTTTGGCAGAGCTGAATACGAAATTCGTGTACGTTCTTTCATTGAAAAATGATGTTCGCGGGCGTGTTTATGATGCAGACGGCAACCCTATAAAAGACCCAGAATACCCTGCAAGAAGGAATTTACTCTTGCGTAGTTCAATTGCGTGGCCAGGCGGCACCGACCCGTTTTCTAAAAAGCAAAGACCAGCAGGTAAATATTTTATAAGGTATTATGATAGCTGTACTACCTTATTTGTAGACGACCAACCTAAAGACACAGAGACTATTAATCAATTAGTAGCTGCCACCAGGGAACTGCATTTCATTAAAGGATTTTTAGAGGTATATGGATATGAGACTATCCTTAAAAATTATCTTGATTGGTGTTCATGGAATGAAGAAAGCCCTTATCGAATAACCAGAGTGGATGCCGTATTTAAACTGCTTGATACCGATAGAATGCGTAAGGCAGAAGCGGCCCAAATGGATGAGGTTGAAAAGGCGCTGTCTCTTGCAAAGACTGCTACCGTTAAGCGTATGCGGGTTCACGCTAGATTCCTTGATATTGCCGATGTTGATTTGCAAACTATGCAACCATTAAGCGACGAGGCTATTCGAGTAGAATATAGAAAGGCTGCTATGCATATGCCAGAACACTTTATTCGAACATACTCAGACGAAAGTTTACATATAAAAGTTTGGGTAGAAAATAGTTTAGCCAAAGGAGAAATCAGTACAACTATAGTTCCTAACAGGGCAGTATGGGCAAAAACAGGAGAAGTAATCTGTGATTATTCCGGTATTCAGACCAAAGAAGGTATACTGAATAAAATTATTGAGTTTGCTCAAACTGAACCAGGTGCTGAATTTAAAGGTAAATTAGAGGCTTTAAATAAATAAGTATTCAAATACTCTTTTATAAACTAAGCCTATCTTGATAGATGGGCTTTTATTTTTTTTACATGGCTTGGGATGTTAATACGATATATGGGTATATGAGATTTTTGGTTCGTAAAAACCAAAGCGGATCTATATCTTCTACCGAGTTCTTTTATGCATGGAACAGTGAGCAGATGGATTTATTTCAGGATTTAAAAGGGAGATTTCAGGCAAGAAACAATGGCAAAGAAGGGATTAATACTGGTCTTATAGAGAATGAAAGAATAGAATTAAAATTATCCCCTTTTATAAAAACAACAACTATTGCTATTGCGGCAGGACTTGGAACGCGACCAACCGATTTTTCGTATTTACTTGCATTTAGGATAGGGGGGTATGATGTAAAGCATATCAATAAAAACCAGATTGCAACTGTCAATGATAATGTAATTGACCCTCCTAGCGTAGCTAATAATTGTTATTATTATACGCCTTATGGTTCTCAATATAAATTCTTCCCAACTACAGTGACAAGTGCTGATATTGATTACTTAGGAGTCCCGACAGATGTAAACTGGGCTTATAGTCTTGATGGCTCCGGGCGTCAGGTCTATGATGCTGGCGCGAGTGTGCAGCCGCAGTGGAATCAGGAAGAAATAATAGAGATTACAGAACGAACATTAAAGAAGTTTGGGGTGAGCTATAAAAATGGGGACATGGCCCAATATGGTAACAGTGTAATTCAGTCAGGAAACTAATATAAATAATGGCGTCATTAATACCATACACGAAGAAATTGTTAGTTCAGAGAATCCGTCAGGATTTGGCGAATGATTTCCCTGATTCAGAATTTTCTATTTCAGAGAAAGAGGTTTTGCTTCATATTGATCAGGCGTTGGCCTTTAATATAGTTGGGCAAATATGGAATGGCTCAAAGATAACAGGGGCAATGGAAGTTCCTGAAGGAGTGCTTCATACATATGAATTACCAGCGCTTGTTCAGGATGCTGTGACAAGCGAATGGTATACTACATTGCCGCAGCCGCCAGTTTCACTTGCTTTAGGATATAGTATTCCAAGGTGTTATTTTGCGGCCACACAATTTGGTGTTAGCCAGGATATATTGCCTATCTCAGCTAAAAGAGCTTCATATAGAAGAAATATGCCACGTCCGGCAGGTGCTGAATACAGAGTAGATAATGGGACAAAATTAATAGTGACAGCAAATGATGGGTCGCCATTATCTAACCTAACTGTATATGTGCAAATGATAAAAACTAGAACAGAGAGCATGACTGAAGAATTAAATATGCCTGATGATATGATTGAATTGGTGTATAACGGGGCGTATAATAAATTAGTGCAACGATACAAGATGCCGAAGGATATTATTGATGATCAGATTGGGGGCGGCAATACAACTCAAAAATAATAATTAATGGTAGGCGCAGAAAAATATATTCCTCTTAAAACTGTGGTGTCGTATTTTCTTGACCAATACAAGAAAAGCAATGATGATTTTGATAGATCATGGATTATGGCTTTCAGGGGTCTTGTGGACTTGGGCCTTGATATTTCATGGGAACCTAAAACAGTACGTATCCCTAAGAATGCAAACCAAACGGTAACACTGCCATCTGATTATATAGGGTGGTCTAAAATAGGTGTTCTTAATAATGTGGGAGAAGTGAGTACGTTGAGGGTGAATAATGCATTAACCCTGTATAGGGATACAAATCCGAATAGGTTAAGTCAAATCACGCCGGATGTTCAGAGCGGGTTGCCGTTAATTCTTGGGTTCCCTTTCTTTTTTAATTATTATGACAACGGTCTTTATTATAATTTATTTGGTGTTGGAGGTGGCTTAATTCAATACGGGTCTTGCCGTGTAGATGAAAAGAACAAGGTGATTGTTTTGGAGCCAGACTTTTTATATGATAGCATTATCTTAGAATATATAAGCTCTCCTCAAATGGATGGCGATTATTGTGTAGAAATACAACTTCAGGAGGCCGTTATTGCTTTTATTGAATGGAAACAGAAGTTGAATACAGATCAAAACTATTATGCAAGAAAAATAGAGGCGCAAAGAAGAATGCCGGGTAAGAAGGTTACACTACAGACAATCAATCATGTATTGAGAGAACCAAACGGAATGAAGTTAAGATCATAAGTATGCCTACAGAAATAAAACAACTTATTGGCGCGTTGAACCTGGATGATCCTATAGAGGTTTTAGGAAAAGGGTTTCATCGGGATGCTACTGGAGTTTATCCAGAAGGCACACCTCCTAACAGGAGATTTAGGGTTTTGAGTAGTAATGAAGAAATAGTAAACAGTTTATTACCCGCTACCGGAACAAATAAAACAATCTGTCAGAAGTATGATGCAATAAATAATAGAATATTTTTCTTTAATTATAATTCATTAGGCAATCATGGTATCTATGTTTACAATAGATTATCTAATACTTTTCAACGATTAGTAGAAGTAGGTATAAATACTACAGGCGATCCATTAGAATTTACAGCAGAAAGTCACACAAATATTGATATTATTTATGGCGATAGTACATTAGGAGATTTATTGCTATTTGTTGATTCTTTGGGCCGCCCTTCAAAAATTAACATAAACAGGGCTTTGTCTGGCGGATATGGCACTATACAGCGCTCATTCTTAGATGTAGCTAAAGAGCCTGCTCCAATCCCTCCAATAGTTGTATATGAGTATGATGCCGCAAATACTGTAAATAATTTAAGGAAGAAGCTGTTTAGATTTAAAATAAGGTGGGTATTTGATGACCAAGATAAGGCTGTTACATCTTCTCAATGCGAAATGGCGCTACCCTGGAACTCATTCGAGCAGGCGTATGATTCAAATCCTGCTGCTAATTGTAGGCTTGCAATCGTCTATCAAACAGGGGCTTCAAATGTAAAAAAAATAGAAATATTAGGTGCCGTTAGTTTAGGTAATGTGATGGGTGATTTCTTTTTGATTGAATCAATAGATAAGGCGGTAAGTAACATTGGAGATAACGATATTGCAACGTATCTATTTTATAACGACAAAGCGTATAATTATATTGACGTAGAAGAGAGTATTCAGTTGCAGGATTATGTACCAATTACTACACAATCTGAAACTACTTTAAACGGCAATGTCATTTCTTATGGTAATATAACAGAAGGGTATCCGAATTTAACAGATTTTTCTTTTGATGGGCAAACGAGTAACATATCCCCTACACAAGTTCCCAGTTACTACGGTAATACATACAGTAAATTAGTCGCGTCACAAAGTGGGAATAGTGGATTTGGAACAGGTAATATTCATATTGTCGTTCGTGGTCTTATTGTGTCCATAACATCTCCATTAGATACATATACTATCTATATGACAGATGGTAGTAACATATCATATACACTTTCTAATGGGGATGACGCTCCTGCTATTATTGAAGGATTACGAGTGGATGCGTTATCAAAAGGATATACAATAATAAGTGTAGGTGATAATGATCTGATAGTTGAAAAGGCCAATATATCATTGGCAAGAACGATTATAACTTCAGATTATGCATATGTGAGCCTATTTAATTCTTCATTATATGCATATGATTGGTTAGGATCACACGGATGGGGATTGGTTTATTTGGATCCGAAAGGCAGAACAAATGGCGCGGTTTATACTCGCGGGTTTTCTGTAAATTCATCTTCTTATGATGAATCTGCCGGGTTTGCTCAGAAACCATCTTTCACTGCATCAATATATCATACTCCGCCATCATGGGCATATTATTATCATTGGGTTCGTACTAAGGATTTAAAAAAGTCAGCGTTTCAGCAATGGATAAGTGACCGAACTTATAAAGATAACTTAGCCACAACAGGTATAACGAAGTACGCATATATAAGCATTGAATCTCTAAACGCATGGATAAGACAGAACCAAGGAACACCATTGGGATATTCCTTTACCAGCGGAGATAGGATTACATTTTTTAAAAGATTTAATTCAGATAATAGCACTGCTAATCTATATGGGAATGCAAAGGACTTTGAAATAATAGCATCTGTTATTGATCCTACAATAAATGGACAAGTAAGAACTGGCCAATTCATAAAAATAATTTTACCAGCTACAGATGGTACATTTGATTTCGGAGAAGGATTTAATAATTATTTTATAGAATTATATACCCCGGCGCAATCTGTTGCTAATGGGCTTGATGTGTACTATGAATATGGTGAAAGATATGCTATAGGGAATCCGGGAACATCTAATCGCTTTCATCAGGGGATGACCCAAAATCAAATACCTAATACGACTACACCAGCGACGTTCACATTTATAAATGGTGACTTTTATATAAAGAGCAGGAGCGTAGAAACTGGAAATGAGTTTTTGTTTACTATACCGGATGCAACAATCACTGGAGCTTCTGTTATTTTAATGGGTATTAATTTTATAAGCCAAACTTATAGCGATTCTAATATTACAACTAAAAGCATAGCATTTGTTGGTCAGCCAGTATTTGACCCATTTACGGATACCAGATGGCATATTCAGGCAATAAATGTTACTGATTTTAGAGTCAGGGGAACAATAGTTATTAATTATAAAACTGCCCAAGCTGGCGCTACAACAAGTGTTTACCTTCAAAACAGATACGATGAAAAAACGTATATTGTTAATTCTATAGATACTTCTGCCGCCGGAGTGTATACATGGACAGTAGATTTGAATATTACTTTAGAGGATGATAGATTGTTTTTAATATCTAAAACATCATCTGCAAGGGACGCTACTTTCATTTCAACTAATATAACATACACTATTAGTAGAATTATACCGCAACAGATGATAGACAGAAATTTCTCTGATTTCTTCGCAAGTGCAGTTAATTCTAATGGCAGGGCATGGGTATATGAGCCGGATGCTGCACAGGTCAATTACCCTAATATGTATAGATGGAGCTTGGCATATCAAACAAATACCAGTATAAATCAAACATGTAGGTTCTATCCCGTCAATTTTGATGAAACAAATAGAAAGTATGGAGCTATCAGAAAAATGGCCCAGGCTGGGGCCGAACTTATCTTTTTTATGGAGCGAAAGATTGGGCATACTGGCATTTTCCAGAGGTTTATAACCAATAATTCAGGTGACAACCAATTAGTGACCTCGGACTCTATAATAACACAAAACAATATACAATACTATAACGGGGATATAGGTGTTGGGAATCAGCCAACGGCAGTCGTTCAAAGCGATTATGTGTTTTATGGTGTGGACACATTCAAGAATGTTATATGGAGGCTATCAAGAGATGGTATTACTGATTTAAGTGAAACGTATAAGGTAAAATCATGGGCATCTCAAAACCTACCTAAATATTTAGCGCCCACTAGTTATCCATACGGGGGTGTTCAAAAAGTTCTTGGCACGTTTAATCTTCGACCAGACAATGTAGGAGAGTATTTATTATTGGCCCAAGGGGGTAGTGCAGCAGGAGAAACTTTTGCATTTGAGGAAAGGTATAATTCATTTTATGGTCGTTTACCAATAGATTGCGATTCTATAATTTGTGCAGAGAACATGTTGTTTATGTTTAAGAATGGTAAATTATGGAAGCGATCAACGTCTGCTACAAAGAATAATTTTTTTGGAGTCCAATATGAGCCAAATATTTTACTCCCATTCAATGATAACATGGTAATAAAGAAAGTGTATAATGCGTTTTCTTATCAGTCTTTGCAAGTATGGGGGTCAAATACTTCCGGGGATGTAGAAACGGATACTGTAAGCTCACAAACCGGCTTAAGACAGCAAAGCAGAATAATGGTTCAGGATTACGATAGCCTGGAAAGTCCAAATCGTTACGCAAGTTTTAATAGAGATGTAAATAGTATGTCAGATGCTGGTGTAGCATTATGGGAAGGAGCTTTCTTAAATGGCCACTATGTTTTGGTAAGACTACGAAGCAGTACAACCGGAGATAATTATTTATTTTCACCGTATATTGTATACGAACCAGACCCAAGAAATTTATAGTATGACACTTAATAATATATACGAGTATTTTAAGGGCGATGATTTATTGAGCTACTATGACCCCACAAGTAAAGTCAAAACGCATGATGAAGCTGTAATAGATATATACCACAAATTAATAGAACATGCCAAGGAAAGGAAATGCGAATTTATAAGAGATGATATTGGTTATATATTTCATTCTGGCGATTTATTGATTTCATTTTGCGTCAAAAAGAAATGTAGGGATAAAGCCAACTTAGCCTACTTTGGTAATTTAATAAAAAGTAAATTGGGCCATCATTTTGATTGTTTTTTGTTTACCAAAAACACAAAAGCAATCAACTTCTTAGAAAGGATAGGAATGAAGAAAGAAGAAGAAAATCATTTAATAACTTTATTAAGCATATAATATGCCAGTATCAAGTTTGTTAATATCATCATTGATGGGGGGACAAGGAGGAGCGGGGCAGGGCGCTGCTAATATTGCTGGTGGATTGTTATCGGGAGTAACAGGCTACTTCCAGCGCAGAAAAGCTAAGAAAGAATTAGCTAAACTTCAGCGCCCCGAATATACCATACCAAATGAAATACTGCAAAACCAAAGAAGGGCTGAACAGGCGGCGAATGAGGGATTGCCTTCTCAGCAATACAATCAGGCAATGCAGAATATTCAAAGGCAACAAAGCAGGGCATTAACGGCGGCTGGCAGCCGAAGAGGGGCATTAATGGCATTGCCGGGATTACAACAACAGGCTAACGACCAACAGTTAAATTTAGATGTGAAAGATGCTCAGGCAAGGATGGCTAATCAGCAACAATTGTATGGGATAAATTCTCAGGTAGCGGGCTATCGTGATAAGGCTTTTAACATAAATAAAATGCAGCCTTATCAGGACAATTTAAATTATTACAGGTCTTTACTGGGTGCTGGCAATCAGAATTTAATTGGTGGAATTGATAAGGCGGCTTCTGGTGCTGGTTTATTATTGGGCGGCGCGTTTGGTGGCAAAAAGAAGACAAATATAAGCAGTCCAGTTAGTCAACCAATATATAGTGGTGGATATGGGCCAGATAGCGATTACGGAACAATTGAAAATCCCTACGATTAATGGCAGAGCAACGTATACCTGGGCCTTATGGCGATATATTTCTTGTTAACACTCCTTCTTTGGATAGTGTTGCTAAACAATTGTATGTACAACAACAGCAGCGTCAACTACGGCAGCAACAAGAGAATCAGGCATTAGATAATATGCTGCAAAAAGATTTTACGAATATCCGCGCTGTTGATACTCCAGATGTTGTTAATTCTTATAATAAGTATAAGCAATTAAAAAAGAATTTACTTTTCAATAAGGACTTACAGCGTGATCCTATGCTGTATAATCAGGCTCAACAAGCGGCCAATCAGGCTTTTGCTGATATGAACAAGCATATAAATCAGAGTAAGGAAATAAAGGAGATGACCAAAACAATGACTACAGATCGGTTTAAAAATCCTGATGCATATGCTGATGATTATGGTCAAAGAGTAGCGATGCTTAACAGCACCCCGGTTTCTGAACTAGCAAATGCGCCTGATTTGGTTAATTGGGATATGTATAGATACCAAGGCTCCAATACAAATTTTAATGACATAGTGAATAAAGTATATGGGCAACCTAGAAAAATAGTAGGTAAAGAGGAGGCCCTGGATAAACAAGGAATACAATTCAGATCACCAGTTTATGAATATGGGACGCCCCCAGCACAGGTATACGAAGGTCTTGTTAATGCATTAGATCATAAAACAGAAAGAGATGCTGCATATAAATGGAAGCAATTAACGCCAGATGTAGTTCAAAAAATAGAGACAGATTATAATGCTATCCCACAATCTAAGTGGGAACAAATGGGTCTGCCGGGGCCGCAAAAGATTGATTTGAGAGGGGGGAGCGATGCTGAGAAGTATATGAGATTATTGGCTATGCAGAATGCTATTAATACGACTCCTAGATTATCTGGGTATGAGAAAAGAACATCAGAAAAGGCTAAAATGGATTTGCAATATGCAAACCAATTAAAACTGCAAGCTATAAAACACGCGAATGCTAAGGAATTAGTTGCGTTGAGAAAGGATGCAGAGAAAGATCCGGATATGAACGATTTGTGGGTTACATCCTATGTAGGCAAATTAAAGGATGAAGCCTACCAAAAACCGGCATCACCATACAAATATGCAACTGGGTCAACTTCACAGGAATATGACATACCGGTAGATCCAATTCTTGGCAAAGCATTAAGTGTTGGAAATGTAGAGCCTGATGCTGTTAGAGTAGATAAGGATGGTAAGTTTAGAAGAATATTCTATAAGAGGTATGAAGAAGGGGATACGGATATACCTAAAGGTAAAAAGGTTGGCGATCTGAAAAGTAGTAATGGGAACATAGAAGTCGATCAAACTTTAAGTCGCCCACAGATAACACAAGAACAATTAGAGTTGGCATTAGGCAAAAGGGCATTGACGGGTAAACAGCTTAATAAACAAATGGTAAATACGGTTGGGGGTAATAAAAGTAGTGTTAAATATCCATTACCAGCTGGTCAGCCAAGAACTGTAAAACAAGACGGGCATATTTATACATGGTCAGAAGAAAACGGTTCATATGAGTAGCAAAGTATTCCCTTCTACAGGCGAAAAGCCAAAGTTCAATCCAAACGCAGCCTACGAGACTGTACAAGATACGCATGTCCCTAAACGTAAGCCAGAATTTAACCCTAATAAAAAATATGAACCTGTACAAGGCAGTGAAGTTGAAAAAGTCGTACAGCTACCTGTGTTCCAGTTGAAATTGTCTGAACCTACATTTAGACAAAAGCAGGAAACAACTATACTACGACCTGGCGTTGTTAGTGAGCCTATAAATATAAAGAAAGAAGAAATAGCGTATGTGCCAGATGAAAGAACTATACAGGTAGAAAAGATGAGGGGTAAGGCACAGGAGGCGCATAAAAAACTACATACTGAACTTCTGGCAAATGATGATAAATATGAAAAAATAGCGCGAGAGCTGAAAAGGGATAATTATAGTATTGAACAGTTGAGGAGTGATTATAAGAGCAGAGGCGAAATATTATTACCCCAAGACGAAAAGAGATTATTATTAAAAGAGAAACAGCGGTTGTATAATATGCCTGTTACGCCTGAAGAAATTTCAGACGTTAAAACGGGGACTGTTTTAGATGAAAGAGGGGCAAGGAGATTTATAAAGGATCTCAATAAGAGTGATGTAATGGCTAACTCTTTTATGGTTGACAAATTCAATGAAATAGTTCATGATCCAGACGCAGTACAAAGAATACCAAAAATAAAAAATGTAGAGAAAGAGATAAAAGCCGGGCGAGTTGTTTACAATCCAGAAACAGGACAGGCATTTAAGCCTGTGGGGTTGATTGGGTCAGCCGTTGAGGCTGCAAAGCAAAAGAATCAATTATATGCAGATCGGGAATTTCTTAAAAATACAGAAAATGATTCCGCCATACTATCAGAATATAAGGCCAGAAAAAAAGATCAACAAGATGATCCTATCCCGGTTCCAAAAGGGAAGTTGTCAGAAATAGTAGGAGGGTTGGCTGGTACGCCTTGGCAGGCATTAGCTGGGGGGGCATTGGGAAGTTTAGGCGGTCCTGAAGCAGGCATCGCAGCTGCTACTATAATTGGTGGCAGAGAAATGGCTAAATTAGAATATCCTGCTACTTTTTGGCGCACTTTAGATGAATTAATATCACAAGGTGTTCCTGAGCATGAAGCAGTTCAAAAGGCACGATACCAAGCGGATCAGGCTGCTGAAGTAGGAGCTATAACGGGGGGTCTTAGTGGTTTAGTAGGGGCCAGGATTGGGATGGGGGCAGCGCCTAAAATAAATTTCTCGCAAGGGTTTAAGAGTGCTGCATTTAATGTGTTAAAACAAAACGGTTACGATATAGGCAAAGCTGGACTTGAAGGACTTGCTACCGGGGCTATAGGTGTAGTTGGCGAAAAGTATAAAAATAAATTAGCTCAGGATGCAGGTATTAAACGAGATATTGATGAAGGGACAGCTGAAGTGTTTGAACAAAACTTACTCATGACCGTGGCTATGGCCGCAGCTATTAAAGGGTTTAGAGGTATTACAGGACCAAAAGCAAAGCAACTTATGCATGGCCTATCGAAGTTGCCAGATGATCAGATACATGAAATGCTTGCCGAAAAAGTTAATAATGGCGATATTACACAGGCCGCAGCTGATGAAACACGGCAAAGGATAAGTGATTATAAAAACAAGGACTCTCAGATACCAACAAACGTAAATGAAGAAGCCAGATTTAAAATACAAGACAATATTGATAAGATAAATGAATTAGAACAGCAAAAAGAATCGACACATAAATCATTACAAGACCCCATTAAAGAGAAAATTCAGAAATTAACTGAAGAAAATCTGGCTTTATCTAAGGAAACCGAAAAGCCGGTAAAAGTAGAGTCGGGATTGTCGAAAGCTAAAGAAAAAGAAGCCATCGAAACCGCTGAAGAATTTGTTGCAGAAGGCGTATTGCCTGACGTGTATAATGAGATGGTTAAAAAAGATCCCGTAGGGTTTTGGCGAATGGTGGCCCAACAAGCTCAAAATATGGATGAAAACTGGAAGCCATTAACTGAACCAATAGACGAACAAGCTGTGAGAGATCAGTTTGGTGACACGGTAGTTGATTATGCTAAAGAATTATTCCCTGCACCTGAAACAAAAGAATCATCAGTATCTATTACGTATCCAAAGAAAACAGGAGCTGAAAGCACCATAGAAGGAGTAACTGTTATAAAACCAGAACCTGAATCTAAGTCGGGGGTAACTGTTATTCCCCCAGGAGAAATAAAACAACCTGAAACTATAACAATAAAACCCAAAGAAGATGCCGTTTCAGTCAGAGGCCCAGAGGAGGCTATTGTGGATGAAACACCCGGAAGTAGCCAGGAAATGGGCAGCGGAATACCCGAATCAGGGGAAGCTACCATACCACAAGAAGGACAGCAAATCCCAATCGAAGAAGGTAATGTTAAAGGTCAGGAAGGGGTAGTGGGGCCAACGGAGGTAGGCATTACTCATAAACAGATGGATGATATTGCCAGAGAGTTTGGCTTTGATACTTATGAAAAATCGCCAGAACGAGTACCCGAATGGGATCAGCAGGCGGCAAAGAAATTAGCAGATGATCCAAATGCATTGCCCAATTTATTTGAAAAGCTCAGAAATGGCCAGCCTCCCGATCATGTAGAGACCAGGATGATGGTTCAATATATGGGGGATTTGATGGCAAAAATAGAAGCTAATCCAACCGATCCTAATCTTATTACACAGCTAAAAAGAACAAAAGATTTATTTAATGTAGCTGGCCGTATTCAAGGTAAGGGATTAGCAGCTCGTAAAGGGTCGGTAGCAACTGAAGAAAGGCTTGGTGATTTCCTGGTAAACGATATGGAAGCTAACAGGGCACCATTGACTGAAGAACAAACTAAGCAGACAATAAAGGAATATAAAGAAATAAAGGCGGCTAAAGATGCTCTCGATGAAAAGGTTTCAAAACTGGAAGCTGAAAATGCTAAGCTGAAGGCGCAAAAAGAGGTAGATAAAATTGCCAAGACAACTAAGAAAGGTGAAAAGAGGGATTTCAAGGCTGAGCGAGATCAGATTTTGAAGGATATGAAAAAGAAGTGGGATGACTCAAAAGATCAACTCAGTGCTACATTTATCCCATATGCCGACAGGTTAGTTAAGATAGCTCCCGATGCCTTAAAATTAGTAAAAGTATTAGTAGAAGAGGGGATTGATAAATTGCCCGATTTGGTAAAAACAGCACACGGTCATTTGAAAAATCTTATCCCTGAAATAACAGAAAAAGATGTACATGATTTAATAGCAGGGGAGTATAACAAATCAAAGGTTACTAAAAATGAATTGGCTGAAAGGCTGTATGATCTCAGGACGGAAGCAAAGCTTATAAATAGGTTAGAAAAATTAGAAGCTGGGGACGAACCAAAAAATGAAAAGCAACGAATAAAACGAAGCAGAGAGATTGAAGAATTAAGACAGCAAATAAAAGAACATGATCTTACCAGGTTGGCCGCGCATAAAAAGAGAATTGAAAGAGAGATAACAAAAGTTCAAGATCAATTAAAGTCAGGAGATTTCTCTGAACCTAAGAAGCCGGATGTTAAATTAGATGAAGAGGCGATTGAATTGAAGGATAAGCTGATTAAATTAAAACAAGAAAGAGAAAAAAGAATAGCGCAATTAGAATATGAAAATAGAACTAAAGTAGAAAAAGCAAAAGATGTAGTGACCAATGTATTAAACGTCCCAAGAACGCTTATGGCGTCCGCTGACTTGTCAGCCCCATTACGTCAAGGAATAGTGGCTACAGTTGGCCATCCTAAAATAGCAGCTAAGGCATTCCCGGAAATGTTAAGACAGGCATTTTCTCAAAAACAGTTTGATCGGTGGTTGGTAGAATTAAAAGAAAGTCCGCAGTACAAATTAATGGAGGATTCTGGGCTATATATAGCCGACCCTAATAATTTAAAGTTACAGGTACAGGAAGAGCAGTTCATGAGTAACTTAGGTGAAAAGATTCCTGTAATTGGGCGAATTGTAAAAGGCAGCGAACGTGGGTATGTGGCTTATCTTAATAAGATGAGGGCCGATTTATTTAACCAAGGATCTGAGGTGTTTGCAGATCAGGGGAGGACATTTGAGAATAGCCCAGAGTTGTATAAAGGGTTGGCAACATTTATAAATAATGCGACAGGTCGTGGTGGGTTAGGGCCATTGGAGCGATCAGCGCAAATTTTGAATACAGCATTTTTCTCGCCTCGTCTTATTGCGTCCAGATTAAACATGCTCAACCCAATATTCTATACTAAATTGCCTAAAGAAGTTAGATGGATGGCTTTGAAGGATATGGGGAAATTAATAGGATTTGGAGCTAGTATTTTATGGCTGGCGTCTTTGGCTGGAGCGCAAGTAGAAAAAGATCCTCGCAGTTCAGATTTTGGGAAGATAAGGGTAGGTAATACTAGGTGGGATATTTGGGGAGGCTTTCAGCAGTACATAAGACTGTTAGCACAGCTGTATAAAGGGGAAACTAAGTCATCAAGTACTGGGCAGATATATGAATTGAAAGGAGATAAATTCCCTTACAAAACACGCCTCGACCAATTGGGTAGTTTCTTTAGGGGTAAATTAGCGCCAGTACCAGGGACAGCTGTAGATTTGCTTGCTGGTAAAAATGTAGTAGGCGAAGAGTTTGACCCGGCTAAAAAAGCGTATGAATTATTTGTGCCAATGATCTATCAGGATATTCAAGAGGCGTGGAAAGAGCAAGGGCCAAAATCAATTCTAACGGTAGGAGTTCCTTCGGCTTTGGGTATTGGTACTACTACCTATGAGCAAAAGCCATCAAAGTCTAAATCAAAAATTCATAAAGGAGTTAAAAGAAAAAGTCCACACATTAAACATTAAACTATATGGCTAAAGTAATGCTAAAAGTATCTGGCGGCGGTAACCCTAAAGTGCCGGTTAAATCAGATTTCGACATTCGGGATGTGTTAACTGGGTTGGTTGGGTCAAAGAATGTTTTAAGCCCAGATGATAAAGCGTCCTTATATGGTAGTCTTGTTTCTTCGCTGGGGAAGGATCGGGCAACCAAATTAATGAATCATGCCTATATATTTAATCAGCGTCCCGATTTGCAAAGTCTTTCTTTAGATGATAGACTTCGCAGGTTTTATGATATAGGATCAAGCGACCCCGAAATCGCAGATGTTTTAGCGAAAAGCAAATCACTTGGATATGGCGTAATTCCTGGGGTTCAAACAAGCCCTAATGTGTTAAATCAGAGATTGACAGGTAAAATAGGCGGTGAGGTAACAGGGGAAGTAAGTCCAGAAGTCAAAAGGCGTATAATGCTGCGCACAAGTAAATAAAAAATATGTATTTTTAGTTAATATTTTAATCCTGATTTGTAATGGCATTTAACGGCGATTATAGCGTTTCTCAAGGGCTAGACCCTACCTCATTCACTTTGACCGATACTAGTACGGGCAGTGATCCTAGTCTTGTTACCCGGACAATCTCATTATTTCAGGCAGATGGAAGTTTATTGGGAGGAAGTGCTATATCGTGGCCTTACTCAGATGGCTCCACTAAGGCATTAACTGGATATTTGTCCAGAGATTTTGCCCTGAATATTGTCGTAGATTGGACAAGTTCTTCTCCCCTTCCCAGTAGCACATATACGAAATCTGCTTATTATGGGTTTACGGGAAATACCAATTATTTCATATATAATTTAATTCAAGATATAGCAGCGCAGCCATCAATCCTAAATGACGCAGGCTATTATGAAAACTTGAGCAAATTGCAAACTGAGGTTGATAGCTGCGCATTGGCTATTTCATTTGCTGATTTATTTAATGCACAAAGTGCGTTGGATAGGGCTTTTTATATTATGTCAAACCAACAATTCTTTTTTTAAATGGCGGTAGACGTTTCAGCATATATAGCTTATGGTAAGTGTACCCAGTTTTTGGCTGCCACTGATATTGCCACTCAAAATTTGTTAAGAGGAAATGCTTTCGTGCAAAGATATGCCCGACAGGTTTATATAGTAAGAAAGCAAATTGAGTTCAGGCAAAGTTTAGATTCTGGTGATCCAACATTAGACCCAACTTCGAATTATTTATATGCATTGTGTGGAAAGTATATTCAAAGAGCGAAACAATTAATTGCTAACATGGGAACTGGTATAGTTATAAATCCAGCCAATGGCGCTGAATCAACACTTGAGGATTGGTGGTTGCAATTTATAGTAGGTACAACATCTTCGCCTGTTAACGTGAATGGAGTAAATGTGATATTGCCAAACGATGGGGATACGCAAATAGTAATTCCATTAACATACGTGTCTAATAATTCAGTAGAGTTTATAAAAGGGAATACTCCACTGCCGATAGGGCTAAACGATCGGGAATCATTTACCCCGTTATATACAGATAACAATGTAACTATAAACGTGAATGATGCTTTTCAGAATGGAGATTTGATAGTAATAACCGGACGACAATTCGTGGCAATATGAGAAAGTATTTAATAATATTGGTGATTATATTATGTGCGTTTACTGCGAAGTCTCAGCAGAGATTCCCATCCGGGTTCCCAACGCAAGCGAACCAGGGTTGGAATAAATGGGGCTATGGAATGACAGATAGCGGTCTTATCGTAGCTAATAGAGATACTAATTGGTTGGCTAAATATAGTGGTACAGTTGTATTTAAACCGTCCAATAAAAAGTTTTATTGGTTTGATAGCACAAATCTGACTTGGAATCAATTTGCGGATGCCTTAGATACAACATCCCTGAGCAATAGAATAAACCTCAAACTAAATATAACCGATACTACATCTAAATGGTGGGGTATTGGTAAAAGATGGGTGGATACTGTATATCGGGTTAACGACTCTACAATTGGATTTACAATAAACGGTGGCGCACAGCAGACTTTTGAAATAAAAGGAGGTGCTGCTGGCGGCGGCGGTTCTGGCACTGTTGAAAGTGTAGCCTTATCTATGCCTTCTGCATTTACGGTAACTGGGTCGCCGATTACCAGTAGCGGGACATTTGCTGTTTCTGGAGCTGGTACAACATTGCAGTATATACGAGGGAACGGAACATTGGCAACGACAGATACTGGCATGATTCCTAACTTCTATCTCAAAGCAAGAGGTTTGATTTCAGGCACATCGCCTATTACATTTAATCAATTCACTGGCGCAATAGGAATAAATAATGCAAATACTTCAGGGACTAAAGGTGCTGCTTCATTTACAGCAGCATTTTCGGATAATGGGTCAGGATTAATAGATCTATTGGATTTAGTGAGTGCAGGTAGTTGTACAGGATGTAATTTAAATATTGATGCAAAAGGGCGTATTACTGGATACTCAGATGGTGCGGGAGGAGCTACTAATAATACAAATATCGGAGCCGGATTTAGGATATTAAATGCTGTTACACAAGAAATGAGAACTATTTTTGTCGGAGGCGGGATGAATATAGATTCTGTTTCAAATACGGATGGATTAACTCTTTCGTCTGAAAATATTAGCAATGCATCCTTAACGGCAGACGGGGACTATACTCAAAACTGGAACAATAAGCAATGGTATGTAGATAGTATTGCTGGGCAGTTTTTGTTTAGGATGGGTGGCGTTGGCAGTACTGGAACGCGAAGGAAGGACTTTAGAATTAACTGGGGTGGTAGTTCATTTGGCGATAACCTGGACGGATATAACATAATGACCACCATTAACAAAGCTGATAATTCTGGGGATTCACTCAGGTTAGGATTAATATCCAGTGGAACCGGTGTTTTAAGTATGGGGTATTATGATGTAACAAATTCTGCAAATAATACATTTATTTCATACGCTCAACAAACTGGACTTATAAATATAAGCGCTAAGGACTCTATTTGGATAAAGGGGGCGGTCCCAGCTGCTACTGCCGATAGCGTTTTAGGCCTTGTAAATAGAGGCGCTAATGGCACGGGTAAATTAGTAAAATTCCCAGTTCCATCGGGAGGAGGTGCAACTGCTTCTGAGGGGCTTATTGCTGTGGGGAGTGATATAAGATTAGGTAATACTGACAGCTCTTCCACCGGCCAATTATCAACTAATAGGTTCTTGTACGGGACTCCTGGAAATAAATTAGACATATCAAGATCATGGCTAGAACCCGACACTACCAGAAGGAAAATTACCGGCCGATATAATATAGATACGATATATTATTTTGGAGATTCACATACCGTGGGAGATTTAGCAACTACTATTACGAGAAGGTTCAGTACGTTGACAGTTGAAATGTTGGGATACATAGAACGTAACTTTGGTGTAGGTGGAACAACAATGATAGGTAATACCTCCATTATCACAAATTTGCCATCCTATAGCGCCTCTACTATTGGGAGTTATTTGGTGATAAATTTTGGAACTAACGATGCAAGATTTGCGGCAGCTGGAGTTCCTGGATTTGATACCACGGCATATAAAACTGCATATTCGAATTGGGTAGATGCTGCTGTGGCTGCCGGATGGCCTTTAGATCATATTGTAATAAAGCAAATGGAGTATAGCACTGAGAGTGTATCATTTTCTGAATTTATAAATTTTAAAAATGCAACTAGAACTGTTGCCTTGGTTAAGGGAACCTTATTCGATCCGACATGGGATCGGATGGCCGCAGATGCTGCTTCTGGGTTTGTTGCTTCTGATGGGTATCATCCAAATAACAATGGACATGCTTTCAGTGCATATAGTCTTATATCTGTAATAAAGGGGCAAGTAAAAAATAATAATCAAGTTCTTGCGATTAATGGAGATTCTGAATTGGAAACTCTTTTTTACAAAAATGCTGATACCGCCGCTTATACATCAAGAGCCATAGGGATTGATAGTTTAGGTAAAGTTGTAGCTTTTGCTCCTAATTGGTTCATCCGTAATAATACTTCATTAAGTGAATTAGATGCTGCTAGTTTTGGAATAACCGGGATGGGGTATTCACAAACTGCTTTCCGGTCAACAAGATTAGAAATTGCCGGAGCGTCTTCTGCGCGAGATGTTGGCGTACCTGCAATACAAGCATGGGTGGATGGTTCTAATTTCGCCCATATATGGGCCGTCAATTGGGCTACAAGTGGAACGATGCCTTTGTATTTACATGAATTTGGAGGAACAGTGCAAGTAGGCCCTGGAACTTTAAATAGTGGCGCTCGTCTAAGTGTAGGCGGGAATGTTATTGCATCAGGAACGGTACAGGGGATGGCGGCATTTTCAGGAAATTCTGTTGGTCCGTCTACACAAATGTATTATGCTGCTGCTGGATATGGTGGTTTGCAGGCTTATGACAATCCAAATTCATTATCTAAGAATCTGGCGTTACAGGAATTTGGAGGGCTTACTTTGATAGGAACAGGGACTGCTTCTGGGTCAGCCAAGTTACAAGTCGATGGTGAATCTTATTTAAAAGATAAGACCGTTATAGGAAGGATGAGGACATTTCAAAATCAAGGAATACACGGGCTGTCATTATTAATAGATACTGCAACGTATATAGACAATAATACGGCCATTAGTGGCACAGTAGCGCATGTGGCGTCTAATAGTATACTCACTCCAAATCTAGCTGCTATGAGTACTGGTGTTACGTTTACCAATGCGTCTACATTATATATCGAGAACGCCCCTACTGCATCCACAAATTTAACAATATCAAATCCGTGGGCCTTATTTATAAATTCTGGCAAAACGCATTTGGGGACCGTGGATACCGGGGATAATACAGATTCGATATTAGTATTAACTGCCGGGTATGAGATAAAAAAAGTGGCTCAAAGTAGCATAAGTTCTGGTATTACAAGCCTAAATGCATTAACCTCTGCAACTCAGACATTTGCCACAGGTACATCTGGAACTGATTTTAATATTTCATCCAGCACCTCAACTCATACATTTAATATTCCATCTGCATCTACTTCAAATAGAGGGCTTATTACTACCGTTTCTCAAACTCTTGGAGGGACAAAGACATTTAATGATGGCCTTGTCGCTACATCGAGTTCATCTGCAAGAATTACCATAAACGGTAATTTATCGAGCGCTTCACAGGTTGGTATATTTGGGATTAACTTCTCTTTGCTGCCAGTTACATATACATACACGGGAGCTGCTGGGACAGAGACACAGGGGCAAATGTTCTCTTTGTTTTCTGCGCCTACCCTTAGTACTTCAAATGCGGTTACTTATACAGGCACCGTTGCTTCGGTTAATTTTAGTGGAGCGCCTATTGCATCTGGAAGCGCTACTATTGATCATCCATATAACATATATGCATCTGATGTAAGTAGGTTTGCTGGATTAGCATTATCACTAAATGAACAATCTGGCGATGCTACCATTGGGACCTCAAGCGGAGTGAATATATATACAGGTGCAGGAGGTAATACATGGACATTGCCAGCATTAGACACGCATCCTGGTAAATTTCTTTTTATAAAGAATGCAGGCGGCGGCAACCTTACTGTTCAAAGAGCGGGGTCTGATAATATATATAACACAAGCTCGGTAACTAGCATCACAGTCGCGGCTGGGGCAGATGTTGTATTAGCGGCTGGCTCATCTTTTTGGTATGTAATTGGATTTTAATTAACCCTATAAATTCTAAAATATGTTACATTATTTGCTTGATTACGGAGCGTTTCTATTAGGCGGTACGTTATATATATTAATGAAAGCGAAAAAGCTAAAAGAAATAGCAGAAGCTAACCCAGACCCCAAAGTTGCGTTTAGTTGGACTAAGTTTCGAGACAAAGAAGCAATTAATCTTGCTATTTTGCTGATTGGCGGTATTGCATTAGTAATATTTGCACCAATGATGATTGGAGGGGCGACAGTGGATATTAAGAGTACTGAAGGAGCCATAATAGCAACTATTACGCTACAAACATTGTTAGCTCCTTTTTACTTTTTAACTGCTTTAGCTGGCCCATCTGCATTATTGAATTATTTTGGCACATATGAGAAAACGCTATTGAATAGAATGGGAGTGGACAGTACCAAACAATAAAAATGCACAAATGATACATCGTAATTATAATACCACTATACCATGCAAAGAATATTCGACTGGCTTAAAATCCTATGGGGAGAGAAGATCAATATATTTATTAAAGGCGCTACTGGGGGCTGGATTGTTTCTGGGATTTTTCTATTTGGTAGTAACTTGTCTCATAAAAGCGCTTTCCTTATTGCCTATCTGGTCAAAGTATTTGCAGTAGGTGTTAGTGGATTAATATCAGGATGTGCTACAGTCGCCGGTAATGATCTTTATAAATGGGCTAAAGATAAGATCGCAAAGAGAAAGACAAAACGTAAACAAAATAAAAATGAAAGATCAACAAAGATTAAAAGAGCTTCTTGACAGGCTTAAAAAATGGAATGAAGGCAAAGAGAGGGATAAGGAATTGGATGAAATAGTAACCGAATTAGAGTCCTTTGTTGCCCCTGCGGGAGATGAAGATGGTTCTAATCCTCCTGGACATGGGCCAGCGACTCCCCCATGAAAAGCCGGTACGCAAGTATAGTGATTCTGTTGGTAGTGGGTCATCTGCTAACAGAATCACATACATTTATTTATTGGGCATGGCCGGAGTCTAAAGATTATTATGTAGATGATTGGTTTTTGCAGACTTCCTTTAAGGCAGAACAGTTAAGTATTTTATGGTATTCGAAGATGCTTGAAGATTCACTTGTACTGATGGCTATTTTATTTGCAGGTGCATGTCAGGCGCATTCACGAAATTATGCTACATATCTTGAATGGCAACGATATAGCATGCGTTTGTATGTGATATGGTATATTTATTTTATGTATCATGTTTTTGATACTGTTTCATTCATGTATAACTATAAAACATCTTATTGGATGTATATAGTAGTGCTAGGATTGTGTTCTATATCGGCGGCTTTCGTTGGCTTCTATAAAGTAAAGAAAGATTTGGATGGGTAATAAAAAATATCCAACTTTGACAAACTCACCAGATAAAAGATATTTCATTTGAAGCGCCTCCTGTTTTAGAGTGTAGATTCCGTAGAGGATCTGGTGAGACACTTTAGGACAGGGGGCATTTCATTTTAAAAATGTTTGTAGCGTGAATATAAAAATTTCCAATTGGGTGATTTTTGCCATGCTTGTAGCTATTGGCATACTTATAATTGCTCTTTATAGAGGATGTAAAAAAGTAAAGAATAACCAGCAACAGATCGAAACACTAATTGAGTTAACAGATAGCTTTTCTGTTATTTCTAAACGCGCCATAGATGGCTGGACAGAATCTAAGAAATCATATGAAGACTCTTTGGAGTTTGAAAGAGGCCAAAGGCTATTGGCAGAAAATCAAAAAGAGCGGGCGGAAGACGACTTAAATAGCGCGTTAAGTGAAAACAAAAAACTACTCAAAAAATATAGAGATCAAAAATACACAGATACCGCAACTGTGCTGGCACCAAAAGAGTTTGTAGATGATTGTAAAGAGTGCTTTGAAAGATTAGATGTAACAGATAAGCTCACTTTAAAATACAAACAAGAAGTTGCAGATTGGGCCGTAAGATTTAAAAGAGAAACGTCCCTCATTTCAAACAGAGTATTCCTGGTCGAACGAGAACGAGATGATTTCCGTTCCAAAGTAGATAGCCTCACTCTTATTCAAAAAGGTTCAATTAGTAATATAAGGCCCAAAGGCCGTTTATACTTATCATGGGGCGTTTTGTGGTCGCCGTGGCCGGTTGCAGCAGGAGCCGGGCTATTATATCAAACTACAAGAAATGTTTTATTTGGAGTTAAAGGGTACTATGGCCCCAATAAAACTACAGTGGAAACCTCAATTAATTTTCCTTTATCATTAAAACGTAAATAATATGACACTCGAAACAAGAACAAAGAAAAAAGATGATGAAATGTTAGCATGGTTGCTTGTTGGTATTCTGTTTACGGCATTTCTTATTATTATTGATTTTGGCTACTCATCTGTAAATGATATGTCGAAGATTGCTAGATTGGGAATATGGGTTGGGCATGGGTTGTTGAGTGCTTTGTGGGTGGCTACCATAGCTTATTTTAAAGATCCTAATTATGACTACTTTAGAAAGGCAGCTACTATTGTGGCTCTTTTATTGGCATTTACAATTGGATTACACCACGCACTGAATAGAGAAGATAAGCAAGTGATAATAGATAGTAAAGAAAATGCTGCTAAGCAATGATATGGGTTATAGGTATACTTATATTCTTAGGAGCATTCTTTAATGCCTGCATGGATGCATTTGAGAACGAACCTAATTATAACGAAAGTATATTTAAAAACTGGGATAAGAAGTTTTGGTGTAAGGAAGTGTCATGGCAATATGCAAAGCGCTTATGGGGTTATAAATTTGATAGCTGGCACATAAGCAAGTCTCTTATGGTGACTTGCATGTGCGGGGCTATTGTAGCGGCCCTCTTTACCCCATCTGCTTCTTTACATTGGGCTGTTTATCTAGTTTGCGCTGGCATCAATTGGAATTGCACATTTATTTTATTCTACCATAAAGTATTTAAAATAAAGTAATGAGTTATAAAGAATCTTTTGATGGAATGATAGTCGCGCCCAAAAAGAAACCTCAACTAGATTTATTGACAGCTAGGATACTAAAGAATAAATCCAAGTATGATGAAGTAAGCCAAATAACTAATGTTCCATGGTATGTGCTAGGGGCTATTCACTACCGCGAATCGTCTTTAAATTTCTCCCGCCATTTACATAATGGTGACCCATTAACCGCACGTACTAAACATGTCCCTGCTGGTAGGCCAATAAAAGGACAGCCTCCATTTACCTGGGTAGAAAGCGCCATAGATGCAATAAAGCTAAAAGGATGGGATAAGGTAAAAGATTGGTCAATAGAAAATACACTCAATTTAGTAGAAGCATATAACGGGCTGGGGTATAAAAAGAAAGGCTTACCAAGCCCATATTTATGGAGTTGGTCAGACAAATATCAAAAGGGAAAGTATGTTGCAGATGGTAAGTTTGATCCAAATTATATTGATCAACAATGCGGGGCGGCTATTTTGATAAAATCATTAGCGTAAGTAATACATTTTTCATAATCATTAGTTTTTGCCGGGGCCTTTATTCTTATTGGCCCTTTTTTATTTTATTTCTAATTGCTGTTAATTGATTACTGATGGTTTGAGGGGAAGATTTTAAAATTTTTGATATTTCTCTAGGCTTTAACCCTTCTATAAAATGAAGATTAAATACCAATCGCTCCTGTTTTGTATATGATTTAATCATCTCAATGATCCTTTGTAAGGTAGCTGTATGTGCATCTAGCTCTATAATGTTCAACTCTTCCCATTCAGGAACTTCTGCAATCCATACTTTCTCTCGCAACATTCTATGTTTATGCATTTTGATATGATCAAAGCATTTTCTTTTTGCGGTTTTAAATAACCATGCTTTCGTCTGTTCCTCTGTTATAAAAACAGGTTGTGTATTCCACATTTTGATGAATACCGTAGATGTTATTTCTTCCGCGTCAGGTCTGCTGCCTATAGTCTTATTTACATAATTAAATATGTACATTCTATAGGTATTAAAGATGGTATTAAATTCATGCTCAGTCATGGTAACAAGGTTTAAGGATAAAAAAGCCCCGATAAGACTAAAGGGGCTGAAATTTACTCCCAGGCTGAGAGTAACTACTGCTTATGAGACTCTTTAAAAAGGTTACTAAATAAGAGCCGGGATTTACAAAGGATAAATACTTAACCGGCTCTCTTGCGTCCTTCCATGACAGAAGTTTAATATCTATATGGCCTATTAGTTATGAAATAGCCTACTTTGTAGTTTTTACCTCTTACTTCTTTGCATCCATTTTTATATGGGCTACAGGAAGAAAAGGCCATTGTAATAATAATAAATCCAATTAGGATTAAAAAGATCGCATGTATTGACATTCTACGAGTTGAGTGTGGAGTTTGCATGTTGTAAGTTTATTTGTTTTGGGTTGTGAATATTATTGCAACTGCCAAAAAGCATTGAAATGAAATTTCATAACATTTAGAAAATAGGGCTACCCACCCCATTAACATAATAATGCTGAATATAACCCATGAAGATGTTTTCATTATAAGTTATGTTTTGCCCAGTTAGTAATTTCAGCTCCTATTTGTGCTGATGTTAGTAGTGTATATTCTTTGTATTCGCCGTGCCGATCCTTCTTTCTGTGAATAGTAATTTTATTAAATCTATCGCCAAAACGCAAGGATAACTCTTTAAATACACTCTCTGAATAAGTTACTATTTTGGCTCCCGTCTTAGTGTAGGTTCGCCAGGTTTCATCTGCAATCAGCTTTGGAACATTATCCTGGATAATAGTAGCTATAGTGCCACAGCCCCCTTGATTATTTGTTGAATCTTGGGCTGTAGCCCAAAAGGCACTTAATAAAGAAATGGCAAGTAGCAGAATGATTAAGAGGTTCTTTTTCATGTTGGTTTTTATTTTGTGAGTTTATTAATTGCTTTTCCTAGATCTGAATTTTCTATTTCAGATTCCATGTGCTTTGCATATTCATGCCGAATTACAAGGTTAAGGGCGTCCCATTGGCTTATTTCATAGCCGGTGAATAATTCTTCCGCTGATTCAATTGAGCTTATATGCGTTAATTCAGATACTAGCTCATCGAATGTGAAATGAGCAGCACTTTTTATACTCCCTAATTTATAAAAAATAGTTGCGCCGCCTGAATCATTAATCCATTCAGTAGCTTTAATTACTTTCCTTAAATCATAAATAGTCATATGCATTATTAGTTTAAATTCGGGATTGGTTCATACCATAAGGCAAACTCATTGCAAACCAGTTTAAAAAGGCATCTATAAGAGTTCCAATGGGCCACATATAAGGCCATGCCCCCTGAATAACCAAGCATTATTGTTTTATCAGGTAAACATAATTAAGGTATATTCATTTTAAGTATGTTTTAGTTTTTGGTTTATAAAGTTTATAAAAGCTTTAAAATCCTTTTGTATGTCAATGCATTTTTCTTTTATATCTAAATTCTTTTCTCCTGTAAACTCATAAATCAATTCGCGCATTCCTGGTATATCTTTGCGGCCAGCCCATCGCATAGATATGTACTTTTTAACTCCATTGTAAGCGCTCTCTTTAGGATCTTTTGCTTTACCTATCTTTCCTTTTCTACGCTCCCAAGGTAGCGAGCGATTGCCAGTACGTGGTATACCATACCCGCGCCCTAAATATTCTCCCGTATAAAAATCAAAATCCCCATTAATTAATCCGTCGCTTATTTCTCCCATTATGAAAACAGTTTAAGTATTATTTAAATTGACCCAATACTTCACCCGCAAGCTCATAAGCCAATTGGGCTATTGTTTTTTGATCTTCAGGCGTTTTTAAATTATATTTTGCAACTAGTCCTTGAGCAATCAAAATAGCTGCGTATTCGTGTTTAGTGAAGCCTAATGACATACTGCCAATTGGGCCATGAGGTTCGATTAAAGGGAATGCTAAATCAGTTAAATTTGACATTGTAAATAGATTTAAGAATTTATGTATTGTTTTGCTTCCGTCTTTAGGTAGGTTATTCATTCAGCTGTAACTGATCTATAAAAGCTTCTGCCCGTTCAACCACATCATCCTGGCCTTCGTTAAGGCACACGAAAAACGCTTCTTTGAGAATAGGAAGTAGCTGTTTAAATATTTCTCTTATCTGTTCTTTCTGCCATTCTGCACCAGCTTTAAAAGATTCACGCTTAATTCTTTCTGCCGTTAATGGGGCATAATTGGTAGCAGCCTGTTCTAATGTTAATTGTTCCATAGTATTTTAATTATTTTTTAGGTTTTGGTTCTAATATTGGGTTATCTATTAAGCGAACAATCCGTAGTGCTTCTGTTGCTACTTTCATTATATCGTCAGGATAACTACCGTTTACAAATACTGCCCGTCTTAGATCATTGGCTACTTTATATAACTCAATAGCATATTGTTGCTTGCGCCTGGTTAATGCATTTGATTTTGACATATTAATTAGTTTGTAGTTGTTTGTATTGACGTTTAATGTTGTTCATTAATACGGCTATTTCTATTAATGAATCTTGTGTAAAATATGGATGGCTGGAATATAATTTAATGCTTTCCCCGTCTCCGGTAATATAACCTATTGAAGAACCCCCTATGAGTAGCATAAATCTTGTATTTATTGGATCAGCAACGGCCTTAAATATCCCGCATGTAAATTCAGTTATCATTGGTATTTGCTTTATTGTTCCAATTATTAAATTGTTCGGCTGTTTCCTGAACGGTTGATTGTTCGGTGTTGTCAGTGTCCCCTACCCAACATTGAGTCTGAGTATCCCAAACGGCATATGTTTTAGGAAGAGCGATATATCTAGGAGTATAACCTATTAGGTATTCATCTTTTTTCATAATATATTAATTTAATTACAATGGTTAATTTCTTCCGTCTTTGGGGCTGTTGGCTTATTTCTGTCCAAACCTACCTTTATCTATCCAGATAATCATTTCGTCAAAATTTAGCGGTCTTATCATTACAGAGTAGCCCGCATTCAGTACTGTATCAATTATTTCATTTCTTTGCTCTATTGAGTAAGGGAATGATTGCATATGTTTATAGGGTAGGTTTGGCAACGGGTTTAAATGCCAATAGCCTACGGTTAGTAATTGAGGCATGATATATTAGTTGAAAAGTGATTTATATAATTGGGTAGGAGAATTTAAAGAAAGTAAAAACGTTGTAATGGCTGTTTCGAAATCTGAAACTATCCACATTGCATTTAAGGCATCGAAATAATTATGTTCTTTTAGAGTGAAAAATGCAGGGCGTGTCGATGGGCACTGCATCCACCCTTTTAATGCTATTTTCTGAATAATGGTTAAGTGTTTATAATCCATAGCGATATATTAAGTTAATTAGAATGATTTAATAAAGATGGGCAACATGAGCCTTCCCTGAGTTGCCCGGCATATGAAACAAACTATTTACCCTTATTTAAAACTAATTAATAAGAAGTTCGAAGGAAATGCCGTCAAACCGATTTATTATTCTTTCTATTTCAGTTATGTGAAAGCCGTCTTTAATAAGCTGGGCATGGTTGTAGGGTTTGTTTTTGTTTACCAGCTTATAATCAGCAAATCTTTCAGGGACGTTTATTTTTTGGCGTTTATATAAAATATAATCCTTTATGCGGGGATCATTTTTAATTAATCCTTTGTCTTGTATGTTGTTCATATGCTTCCGTCTTTATGTTTGTTATGTAATTATGAGGCTGGCATTTGCTTAACCTCTAATTTGCTAATAGCGCTAAACTTGTTATTCCAATAGTGTTTTATTCTCTTGCACAAATCGGTGTTTATTAGCTTTTGAGCTGTACCCAGATTGCAAAGGATAGTCTCGCCGTCGAAGGTTTCTATCTGAAAGATTCGTTCTTTTGTGCTTATTACAACCGGTATACGGGTGCCGTCAAATAATTTTATTGTTTCCATATGCTTTATATAATTATGGTTAATAATTTGAAGTGTATTCACATTTACGTGATAGTTTACCAGGATTGTGTGTATTATTCCATTCTTCACAATATGCCCGCGCTTTTTCTTCACTATTGAAGGATTGTAATTGTGTTCTTCGTGCGCTAGGGTCTGGCACTAATTCTTTTTTGCCGTTTTTATATTCCCATTTATACCAGTTACGGGTGAAACATACATAAGTAGCCATAAGATTATTTATTTAAAAGATTATTTATTTCGGTTTCAGTGCTTTTGATGTTATGTGACTGAAATACTATTCCGCCCCCATATTGTTTATTATGAAATTTTTTGCCGCCTATTTTCTTAGCTCGCTTTAATGCAAATTCATATTGGCGATCAAGGCTATTACACGCAGCATCAATCCCCGTTTCATTTTCCTTTGCATAGTCTTTATATTTTTCTTCTTCGGTTAATAAGTTGAAGAAGTGACAGACATAACGGGGGTTACCATTTACATCATTGGCTATTCGAGTCCATTCAATTTTTTTTGTTTGTATGTTCATATGCTTTAAAATTTAAAAGTAAAATTATAGATCAATAGGCTTTATAGTTTTAGTTAATAATTGCTCCCGTCTTTAACCTGGTTGGGTGAATACAAGGGAATTATAATGGTTGAATAATAGCTTTTGAGGCATCATAAGAAAGAGAATAACCGCGTGTATATCTAATGCCTGTCATTTTACCTTTTTCTTCCGGCATTTCTCTACACATATACTGATAACTTTCTGATAAGGCATTCACAGCGCTTTCTTTAGTCTTAAAGGTTAATATGATATTATTAAAGTCCTTTCTTTCTTCGCAATCGGCAGTAATAATGGCATTGCGTAATTTAGAATTTCCCATTATTTGGCCTGATATGATAATTTCTGTTTTCATTGTTAATCTTCAATTTGATTGTCTGGAATATGTTTCTCAACTATTTTACCATCCTTTAGTAAGGTTACAGGTTCATTAAACCCTAGTTGTGATAATGTTACATAGGCATCATAGCGTTGTTTAGCCAATTTTGCTGAAATGCATGGTACTGTAACTGTAGATGCTACTACAACTTCATATTTATGTTTCATAATTTACCTGATATAAGGTGAAAGAATAACAGCCCTGGTATCGCAATCTATTATTGTGTCGCCTAATTGCTGGTAGTTGTTTGATTTTAGTACATAGTATTCATCGTATTCTATTGCATAGGCATTATAATAGATAGCCTTATCTTTAGTAGAATATCCCAGCAATGTAATGATCATAATTACTACTATTGTAGCTACAACCGAAAAGAACAGCCAATTGCGTAACATAACGTAGCATTTTAATCTTTAATTTCTTTAATATATTTAATAGCGGCTGACCGGGCTTTGCTTCGCGTATCCTTTAGGTCATGCGCTAAATAGTAACTGTCCGTCATTGTCGGGCAACTAAATCCTATAACGGGCATGTATTGATTGCCTATTTTGGCGGTTTTAGGGTAATATGTCGTACTGCCAACGGTTCTATTTTTCATAACTAATAATAGTTTAATTGATTAATCCTTTTAATATTCAAACCTGGCACCAAAAAGAAAGTATGTTTTCTTAGGGCTAATTTCATGACGTGTAAAATGGTTGTGAATGAATGCCATATCTACCAGCCCGCTGTTAATGCTTTTTTCTATCTCAGTAGGAGTGTACAGTTCATTAGCTACTAAGTGCCAATATTTGCGGCCTTTCACACCTTGTTTAGCTTTTACACGAACATTGTTAGCTGTATCTTTTACTTTATAATAATTCATTGTGATCTGTTTAATTGATTATTGTAAATTCCTTTTTAACCTATTCCATGCATATTCCCCATGTGAGTTAAATCGAACATAGCCATATTTTACGGCTGGTTTGGGGAAGTAACGGGACTGCTTTTCCGGCTGAACATTGTTAGCGTTGCATTTAGCTACATATTCAGCATAATTGGCATCCTGCATTCTTATAAATTCTTTAGTTGAGACTATATTACTCATGATAATATGTTTAATTGATTTTAATAGAACGGTAAAGTTTACGGGCTTCGCCCAATGTATCGCGTGTATCCCATAGTACACGAACACCATCTTTATATTGCTTTATAGCCCATACTGCACCATCCCTATACATTTCTTTGCCATTCTCCCATTTAGTGCGCTCTGTGCCATCAATAGACGCAAATTGTATATATCCACAAGCAAAGCCATAGGCGCTTAAATCACCGTTTTTATTATAGAGCTTAGGGGATTGATTTAAGTCTCTCATAACTAATTAAATTTAAAAGTATTTAATAGTGTTTGATTTAATCAATAGGCGAATAGTTCATATATTCGGTTTCCGAATCTGCCCAATATATTGTATTATCTGTATCTATTTCATTATTACAGAGGCAATCTAAAAGAGCGCCGATTCTATGTTCAGGTATTTCTAAAATATATTCTTTATTAACCCAGTCGGTAAAATCATTAGAGTGAAACGATACAAATCCGCTACGCGAAGTGTATGCACTTTTAAAATATTGCCTAGCGTCTGATTCCCTTTCTTTTATTAATTCAATAAGCTTATCAATATCAATATCTACCGATATGTTTATTGAATCATTAGTAAAGTTGTACTCTTTAGGGCTACTAATACCCTGAAATTCTATTGTTATAGGTATGTATTTTTTTAGTTCAGATTCTATACGTGTAACAAATGCCTTTCCTACTCTTTCCTCATATTCTTTTATGTCCCATCTAAAATCTGAGTATTCTAAATTAGTCCCGTGTTCTTCATTGTAATGATCTATATCTTCGCTTTCATTCGTGTACTCAAACACAGTATTGTAAAATCCAGGGAATAACGGACACCATGTATTGAATTTCATAACTAAATGATTTAATAAGTTAACGCGTATAATTAAGACAGTCACTATAGGGTAAGCAGGCCATGAAAACAATAGAATCAACGGCTAAGGAAACGAATAAAGCCTTTGCAAATTGCTTACGGGTGCCTTTGAATAAGAATGAAATAATAATAGTAATCATGATTGAAAGATTAGCGGGTGTAATTAAGGCATTCAATACATGTGTTGTGCAACACAAACAATACAATTCCTATTATAGCCAAGCCTAATAATGTAGGCATAACAGCGGGCTTTCTTTTAAATACATGTGTAGCGTCGTTTATATTCACAATTGCTTTGCCTGTAACCTTATACGCTAAAACAATATATATAATTGCTAACAAGGCAATAGTAGTCGCACAAATAAGGGTAATCATAAAAATAGTTTTGTTGGTTAAGACTCCACACGCGCTAATTCGGCCTACAATGCAGCCTTTATACGCTGCAAGGGTGGAGTTTCGTCTATTAAAGACTCATCAGTTAACCTTTTAGTTCAATAACATAACTAATCGCCTCAGTCAGACTGCCACCATTCCATTGTAGCCATTCTGATTTATTTTTTGGGTCTCTAATAAGTTCGTGGCTGTGGCTGTAAGAAAAATCAATGATGCCACCAGCATCATTATATGCCCATATAGTGGTAGAGAGACCGGATGATTGAGGTATAACAGATTGAATTTGCATAAACTATAGTATTTAATAAGTTATTAGAATATGGTTTGCTTAATCCCATGAGCGACGTAATATCTCATACCGCGCCCATGTAATAGCATTTAACGCCGTGGTTCCGTCTTTCCGGTATTTTTTATAATAGAATGTTAGTTGCGCCCGGTAGCTAATTGTACGAGCCATATTTAGCCTATTTGATAAGTTATTAAATTATTGAGCATAAATAAGAACCATTAATGTATTCCATGCCTCACCTGAGTATAAAGATCGAGCAATAAGCCAATTCACATACACGGGGCGATACTGATCGCGCAATCTTGCAAAGTGTATGCGTTTCATATTTGTTTGTTTGATAGATCAAAGATAACAGATGTTATCACCAAATCCAAATATTTATCCAATTATTTTCAAGAAATATTCTTTGATGTGTAAATGTTATTCAGTCTCAATAACATAACAAGCGTTGTGATAGGTAACTATTTTATATCCTGGATCAGGACTATAATATAGTTTACCTGCTTTCTTAAATCCTTTCTTGAATCTATCATATCTGACATATATATATACACGTGAGCGGTTAATTCTGTCAGCATATAATTGTATAGGTATTGCATTAGGTTGCAATTGTTCTACCTTCTCATATTTGCGCTTAAGCTTGCCCATAAGACCGCAATATAACAAATGTTCTCACCTTCTCCAAATAAAATATATCATATCACATAACACACCCCCGCATTAACCCCCACAGCACAGCCTATTCCCCACCAACCACAACACACAACACATAATCAATTAACAACCAGATCCAAA